>Ga0207144_1018_pt1 | contig 37507 bp, 29 predicted proteins | sample Alteio_BWMinHeat_FD_153583 | JGI IMG/M metagenome (GOLD analysis project Ga0207144, IMG submission 153583) | Enriched cells from forest soil in Barre Woods Harvard Forest LTER site, Petersham, Massachusetts, United States -... | ecosystem: Environmental > Terrestrial > Soil > Temperate forest >...
TCTAGATTGCCCAAAAGCAGGCTGAGCAGTGTCTCGCCCTCAGCTACAAATACGGTGTGTATTCTGCGGGCTAAGTCCGCGTCCGTGATTTGCTGGAACCCGCGGTGGATGTGATCTGCGTATATCTTCATCTGCTTTCTTGCCTCTTCCGGGAGACAAGCGTGATTCACTGGCAGCGACTGAAGGGACAAAAAGTCGGAAAGCTCGGAAGGGTACGCAGCGTACAACGCGGCGCAAAAGCCCGCCAGACAATCCAGGAGATGCCCCAGAAGATGCCCCAGATCGCTTGCTGTCGGCTGCCCATGGGGCAGCTCCGGCCGCCAAGTGAGGTGATCCACTGGTACCAACTCTACCAGATGTTCCGTTCGCTCGATGGTTTCTGACACCTTGTTTTCCAGAGACTTGACATTGCCTCGCCCTGACATGGCATTGCCCCTTCACAAATTCACCTGGCACGCTGCGAGCCACTGGCCTACATCCCCGGAATGTCTTGGGCCGCCTTGAGAGGGCCTAGATCCAGACGCTTTGCTCGCCGCCCACACAGAAAGGTTACATTCTAATGACATTCCGCGTATTGAATCGATTTCCATTTGGCCGTAGCGTAGCAATGGCGGGGCCGGAGAATCGTTTGTCTTGCCCGCAGGAGAATTTGGTTGTACCGAACTCCATGATGCGGTTTTTCTCCATATGAAATGCACCAGCGAACCTGGCACGCATCGCACGATGCGGCAACTCGACGTGGAAAGCCGTTATGAAGCCGTGCAGACTATTTTTGACCGCGGCTATTCGTGAGTCTCCCGCTGCGGCCGAGGTGAAGTTGGGATTACGGTGTCCTGATCTGGGTGGTGTGGTTCCTGAGACGCGGGTCGAGTGATCCTCCTACGGGTCGATTCCTATCCGTGTGAAGCACAAACATGACCTCCATTTGACTTCAGCTTGACAAAGCACTCCTTGACGTCCGCTAAGGTTTAACTCTCAGCACAGTGAGCGCGCAATCCGTGTCGGCCGGTCCAGAGGTTGCACAGTGAGATTTCCTCAATTGGTACAATCTTCGGCGCATGCAAGGCCCATTTCGGCGCTTTCTCTGGATGATTCGCTGGCGCGAATCCAGATTGTGGACTTGAAGGAAGTTCGGCGGCTTTCGCGATTTCTCCCGCTCATCGTCCTAATTCCCAAATCCCATGTTGTTAAGAACCATGGTGTCCCTCCCAAGATGGCAGCCAGCACGAGAACCGTCGCGGCCAGCACATCCTCGAACCGTCCACGGCACTGGTTACAAGTTCTTGCCTTGGCACGCTCCACGCTGACGACGGGAGGCGACGCTCGCGGATTTCATGGTTCGCCTTGGAGATGCTAATGTCAGAACACAACCGTACGGGGAATTTTGAGCAAGAGGCCTTGCCGCACCTAGACGCGGCCTACAGCCTGGCGCGCGGGCTGACGCGCAATGAACAGGATGCCGAGGACGTTGTCCAGGAAGCATACTTGCGCGCCTTCAGATTCTTTTCCGGCTTCCGAGGCGGCGATGCGCGGGCATGGCTCATGAGAATTGTCCGGAATACTTGCTATACCTGGTTGCACGTAAATCGGCCACTGCAAGTCGCCAAGGAATTTGAAGAGAACGTTTTCCATCCTGATTCTTGCGCCCCCAATCCGGAAGAAGCTGTGCTCCAAAACGACAACGGCATTCTGCTCCGAAAGGCGCTGGAGAAACTCCCACCGAATTTTCGGGAAGTACTCATTCTTCGCGAACTCCAGGGGATGTCTTACAAAGAGATCTCTGATATCACCGGCATGCCCACAGGCACTGTGATGTCGAGCTTATCGCGTGCGCGGGGCCGGCTTCGTCAAGCACTGAGTGGTCACAAGAGCGGAGGTACGGCGTCAAGTTCACCGCGAATCGAAGGTGCGAATACAAACGAATGCATGCGCGTGGACCATCGGTGATAGACGAATTCCAACGTATGGCGACCCCTTGCCATATTCCCAGATAGGAAGACAAGTCATGAACCCCCGTTTTGCAATATGGTTGTCGTTCTGAGCTTTCTTGTTGTGGCTGCCGAGAGCCCATCTTTAGTTAAGACCAAGAGTCTTGCCGCGGACAAAGCCAGCATGCTTCAGCAAGACTCAGCAGTTCGCTAAGTTGTCAATTGGGGCCTGCGGCCCCCGAAACTTGACAAGCCGTCGGAGCAAAACGGCCCATTCGCAACGCTAAGCCCTTTGTTTTCAGGTCACCCGTGGATTGCGACCATACGTCTTTCGGCCCTGTTTGCTGTTAAACCTAGTTTCGAATCTGAACCTCTGCGAAACCCGCACGCCGGCTTTTGCTCCTTCGGTCGGTGCTCCTGTTACCGACGACACTACGACACCGCAATTGAAGGGGGCTTAGGAGCCGCTTCGATCTGAACCAATGACGTTTCCACTTTTCCACCGATCGGTCGGGCAAGGTCTACGTTCCTACCCTTGGCATAGATTTCGTGACGAGGATGGCTTCTGTGCCACTCCGCTAGCGTGGCCGTGCGATTCATGTGCTCGATAACCTTCCGCCAACCGCCGCCGTTGTAGGAGCAAAAGCTAATTTCTCCTTGTTGGGTTGCCACTGGCGTACTCGAACTGGAGATGGCAGAAAAATCGTAATTGAAAGCATCATGGAACCACAACCCGTTGACGGTCATCACTCTCCAACGGCCAGCATAAGAATATGTTTTCTGCGACCAATCATCGCTGTCGCCAGCAACACGGTAGAAACAATCATTGAGCAAACCCCTAAGCTGCGCGAGACCGAAGTCTAAGGGAGCTTTCTTCTGATCGAAATTGCGGAGTACAGACAACCGGACGAGAGCTCTTGTAAAAGCCGGTCGTCTGCCTCGATCCGTTATTTCCTCGATGTCGCGCATGAATTGCTCTAAGTTGAAGAAGGACGGAATCGGAAGCGCCACCTTTTGGTCCGTATCTACCAGCAAGAGGCTGAACATCCCGTGATTTGGGTGTGTGTCCGGGAAAAGGCTTCCTAACTCTGCATGCGGAGTTAGGACGTCGCACAAATGAGCGAATATTCCATAGTCTGACATCGGGAACCAATCGCGCATTGGCCGCCAGGTGGTCGAACCCTGCTCTTGTAGATCATAGGCGAGTTGCGAGAGGGGATAACGTTTCGCGTAGCGGTCGTCGCTGGATATGCGTTCATCTCTGCCGGTAAACATGACAGGCTGAAAAAGCACACCGTGGATCTTGTCTATGTTCTCAATTGCGAAGCGGACGATGTCACCAAGCCCGTCGTTGTTGAGGCCGTTGACTACAGTAACTTGGAGCGAGGTTCGCATTCCGGCCGCAGCGATGTTTTCTAACGCTTGCCGTTTCACTTCCATGTAGTTTCCTAGCCCGCGATGTTTGTTCTTTTCGTCCGAAACGCCGTCGCACTGAAGGTATACGGCATGTAATCCAGCCTCCCTCGCCTGAAGAACAAAGTCTCTGCTCTCGGCAAAACGTACACCGTTGGTCGCGACGTGAAGCCGGTGGAAGCCCATGCTTTTCGCGTGCCGGACAGCCTCGAGAAAAATCGGTGAAAGTGTGGGCTCCCCTCCGGAAAACAGAACGTTGACCTCTCGCTGAGGCTTAAAAGAAACTGCCTTGTCGAAGATGGTTTTGATATCTTCCATGTCCAATTCGTGGACATAGCTGGCGGCGTTGGCGTCCATGAAGCACGGCGAACACATCATGTTGCATCGGTTGGTTAGATCCACGATCAAAAATGATCCCCGGCCAGATCTGATGCTGTTGGGACCGTGATTGTGCAGTTCATGGTCGTGGGCGCATTCAAAATCTCGACCGAAAGCCAGGCGCTCCATCCTTCGGAAAAAATCCGGGTGATTGGATAGTACGTCTTCAAACGGGCCGTGCCTGTCGCACACTTTGCGCATGAGGATACGCCCGCCTTCCTCCAATATTTCCGAATCGATGATTCCTGGTTGTTTTCTAAAATCAGCGACCTCATTCTCGCCCGTCAGAACCGCCTCTGCTGCTTCGCGGTTGCAATCGGGACACAGCGAAGATGTTTTCCTGGGCACACCCAGTTCCGTCGGCCTTCTTTGTGCCGCCTTGAGCAGCGGTCCAGGCGCCCATTTTGGTGTGGGCAAGACCCCCGCTCGTAATACGTTGTTAATCGGCTGAAGAAATTTCCAGCCTACATTTGCGATGGCACAAAAGGCGTCAGCCTTGGACGTAAACATTGAGACACCTCCCTGACGGTATGCTCACAGGGCAATAGAAATGTGCTGCGAATCAGGTTGGACACGAAACCAATACGCGCACAGCTGGTCTCCTGTCAAGTAAAAATGTGGTTAGCCAGAACCTGTCGGCGACAATCTCCTTAACTCTGTGGCCACGGGCAACGCAGCAGCCCGTCGGTCCAGCGCTTCTTCCACGTCAGTTTCCGCGAGGTCGCCCGGAAACACGAGGCGCCCGGTCGTTGATCCCCGGCGCGATGGCAAATTCGATTGACAAGGGAGGGGCACCTGCGCCAGTGGAAGCTTGCATGGTCGAGTCGGATGCCCGCGGCTCTCAATCCCTGATCCAACGAACTGTTGGCCCCCTTTGCTCCGAGGAACGCGGCCGATAAAACGCCGACTTGAACGAGTTAGCGGTTGGTGCGCCAAGTCCTCTCAGAACCTCCTGACGGATCGCCGAGCAATGTAAATTGCCGCGACTGATGGCAACAGATATTCCCAGGCCATGTATGAACTCGTCCTCTCGGACTGGACGGTTACGCAAGATGAAATCGAGGCCAGTTGGCGTTTGGGCGGTTGGGAGGTCCTGCTCGGTGATCTGGGAGAAACGAACAACGCTTATTCCCGAATCCACTTTTGTCGGGCTAGTCTACGACGGGCAGCCTGGAATTGTCCCCCAAAAGAACTCAACTACTCCTTGCGACCGCTTCCTGGTCAGAAACTGACCTCCTAAGCGGCATTCAACGACGTATCATGCTCTAACTCCGAAAGTGAAGCATTGACGAAAGACGACGGAATAGCTCAGTCCTTATTCGTCAGCCCTTGCGCGCAGCCGCCACTCGACCTGGGCCAAGATCCGTTGACATGTTTCGAGTCGTGTGGTCCCACCCTGCCGGGTTGTCTCTACTGGGTCCTTCTGGCCTCATACGGCACTAGACTCCGTTCGATATGAACCATCGCGGTCACCTCGTAGGATTAGTGTGGCGTGCGGATTATCATGCAGTTCGCGTATCATCAAGTCTAGCGAAGCTATCGGAGTAGAGGGCCTCGATCCGGGTAATTTCGGCATCTGTGAGGACTGCAAATTCCTTTGTCCGTGCGCGCTGGGAAAGATGGCCTTTCCCCTGCGTCAAGAAATGATGGAGCAGATCAATCTTCTGATTCGACATATCGAGGATTGCTTGCGCGCCTTGGGAAAATCGGTCGTACGCTTGCAGGTAGGCTACCTCGTCAGGAAGATCGTGCTCTATCGTTTCCTGCACACACGTATAGAGAAATTCCGCATGAAGGGTCGCGTCGAAATAGCGATAGTAATTCTCGGTCTCGTTTTTTACTCGCACATTGCCGCTCGGCATCGCTTGCCAATCGATGAATTCCAGTAACGGGCGCGAATAGGATTCGAGAACCGTCTGATATTTTTCAATCTGGCGAAGGATCGCTGAGCTCACTGGAAACACAAGGCCCGGCGGGTTATATCCCGCTTTTGCCAATGCGTGATGAATCAGCCATCGATGGAGGCGTCCATTCCCGTCTTCGAACGGATGAACGTACACGAATCCGAAAGCTATCGACGCCGCCACAACTACGGGATCGATCGCGCCGGGGATTGCTCGCTGATCAAATGCTACTATGCCTTCGACAAGGCTTCTCAGATCTTCAGGTCGCGCGCTGATATGTTCTGGGATCGGTTCTAGCGTCCGCCTGTCATGCATCCCTACGAAGCCACCCTGGGTTCGCAACCCAAGATGGACCAAGCGTGCGTCACCTATGACAATTCTTTGCAGCCGTTCGAGTTCTCCTGTGCTAAGCGGTCGCAATCCGGCCTCACCAATGGCCTTTCCCCACCGCTCCATTCGTTGACCTGACAGCTGTTCTCCTTCGATTTGAAAGGAGGACTTGCTGTCGCTCAGCAGAAGAAATGCGGCTGCGCGTCTCATTACATCTGCGTGCGTGCGGTCAACGATTTCACGTGCTCGCTGATTGAGTTTTTTTGCCGCGAATTCTTGCAGCAGCGGCGTTCGACGGACCATCGGACAGAACGCCTGCGTGCCCGGCAAGTTGTCAATGACCTTGTGCCGGGTGGATGACCTGCCGTCAGTAATGGCGAATTGCTGTTCGGGGTCGACGACGGGCACAGCTCGAACCTTCCCGGGATCTGGAATGTCCAGTTGACGGGCGGTCAACCATTCATGGAGATACCAGAGGCGGCGCGTATAAACACCGGTCGGAGCGGAACGAACCAACTTCTTGATGTGCTTGTCATTCGCGACCTGGAACAACGCCGCGAGTACGGACAAGTCCACGCCCTCCCATTTGAGAGCGAATTCCAGATGCCCCAGGAGCGAGTCCTCTGGTGCATGCCTCGGACTTAGAAGATGCCACTCATTCGTGGAACTTGGACGGTGACGTTCCGCGGTTGCTGCCAATCGCGGGGGCAACGGTAATTTCAATCCGTAATGATCGATGAGGGCAGCATAGCCCGCCGTGCGAACCTGTTCAGGGACTGGTCTTCCGTGGAATTCGCTTATCGTTCGTGAGAAATGCTCACTCATTGTCGTCCCCTTGTTGTTTCATTCACTATTCGTGTCAAATGGTCGACCTGTGAGCCGAGCGAGAAGATTCGTTCACTCGAGCTGCAAAGCGACCTGCTTCACCTTGACCCGGTGCCGTGAAATTCATTCACCTCCTGTGAAAATAGTTCACCTCAGGCGACAGTTGTGAATTATATTCACTTTCCATCGGGTTAGCACACCTTTTCTGCATCGCCCAGGTCTCACCTGTCTGGATTTGACAGCACCCGCGGACCTGACGCCGGGTCCTCCCAACTTATCTCAAAAGAAAAGATTCGGCAGTTCGACCTGGTCCTTTTCCCATGCACTCATCCTCTCGACCATTCCGTCCGGCAATGAACTCCGTCCTCCACTGGTCCGTCGCCGTCGTAAAGTGGTGCGAGATAGATTCCATGCCGTGCAGCAATTGTCTCCATCTCCTCGACCCGCTCCTCAGTGATGGACCCTCTACCCTGAGAGAAGGGTTCGAACCGCCCCTCCAGAGCAAGGGCCATGCCTTCGAGTAGACATCCATGGACCACATTGGGGAACGGATGGCGATTCAGAACTCCATGAAAATCCGGTGCGAACGTCAATCCGCCCGTGATCTGTCCCAGACCTCCGAAGAAGACCGTGGCACCCAGCAATTCCGCCCTTGGAGACAGGTTCTTCGGGTAGCCCGCATCGCAAACGAGTGCGTGGGGCGCAATCTGGCCGAGCAGAAGCGAAGGAGACGCCAGACTCGCCGCGCAGATCACGAGGTCGGCCTCTGCGGAGAACCGCTCGAGAGAGGTCGCGATCTCCACCTGAACTCCAAGGGCTTGCAACTCCGCCGCGAGCCTGCGTAGTCGCTCCGCGTTGCGGGCGCTGAGCAGCACGCGATTCACGATAGGCGCCAAACAATGGGCGCACCCGGAACCCACATCTCCTGTTGCTCCGACGATGAGCAGCGTTGATCTGCGGAGGTTCCGACCCTCCAGCGCGCACATTTTCTTGATGCCTTGAACGATGAAAGCAACTGTCAAGGTATTGCCTGTCGTGAAGGCCGTATGGTGTCTTTCAGGAAGCTGGTCGAAGTTGCCTTCGATCAGAATGGAGCTGAATCCGCCGAGACTCACGATCCTCGCCCCAGTATTGATCGCGCAGGCCGCCGCCCCGCGGACCCGGGCGATGTTCTCGTGCACGTAGGCGGCTTCCAGACGGTCGGGAGGAATGAAGGAGTCGATGTAGAGGCCGCGCGCCCTCGCGCCGACGATCGATCCGACATTGACATGGCAGACTGCTCTGGGCGGAATCCATGGAAGGATGTCCTTGATCTCATGGTCCGGAAGAGGCGTACGCTCCGGCCCGCGCAGGACAGCGAGTACTTCCGCAGCCGCTCTCCAACTCTCCTGATGGCCGATCAAAGCGAAATCGATCTCGCTAGGTAGCCCTCGCCTAGCTACACAGGCAACTGAGTCACCCATGAAAGTGTGACCTCCCCGGGTATGCCCAGCATGTCTAGCGTCTTCAGATACTGTCTTAGCGACGCTCCGCGAAGCTCGGCTGCCGACAAACTGACGTCGAACAGCCGTGGCTTCACACAGCTGGCACGGCACACTTCGCAATGTCCATCCTTGCATTCCTTTGCCAGCATTTGCGCGAGAGTGGTCATCACCTCCAGATGCAGCCGGTAGACCTTATCGTCGAAGCGCTGCGCGTCCAAGGCTCGCTCCGTCCTCAGAATCGACATGGCGTGATCGACGTGATCTTCTTCCTGTGCTGCGATGCGGGCAAAGGTCTTGCCTAGACTCCCCGGTGCCACCTTCCCGACGCGGGAATAACTTGCGACGGCGAAGGATTCCAGCATGATCTCCTGGACGATCAGGCAGCCAATAAAGTCACGCTCTGCGATCGAGCGCAGGAATGCGTTGCGAAGCCGCTTCCAATGCTTGGCGTCGACATTATTGGAGACGTCCACTCCAATCTTGCGGCCCTCGGCAGCAAAGGCAGCAGCATGCCCGCGTTCGCCTTGCGCATGCTCCAATGCATCGGCTACTTCTGCGGGATCGTGACATATTTCCGATAAGGCGGCGTAGTTCATCGCGGCGAGTAGTTCGCCGGTCATCGCCTGTGCCAGGATGTCCTGCCAAATCAGAGCACTGGTTGAGAGAGAAGTACATTCCATCGGTGAGGCGCTAACATCAATGAGTGGATCCATGTTTCCTCCTGAACATTGCATTAAACGTTTACAGCTGTGCTCCTATTCGATTCTTCTTGCGCAAAGCATTGAATAATGGTTGCATGCCAATCAGATCGGCTCGCGATAGCGGCGTAGCTCAGCTGAGCGGACTATCCTGGGCCAAGGTGACGGTGACGGGCGGAAGGCAAACCAGAAGTGCCGGCAAACGTGTTCGCATCGGTTCTCCTCAACAACAATCAGGCAAAAAGCAGTTGTCATAGTGTTATAGTTAACTATAACACTGTGTCTGATGCAAGCTTTTTTTGACTTTTCCCGCCTCGCAACCCGCCATAATCCTCTATCTACTTTAAAAACAATGGTTTGCAAGACGAAGCCATGACAAGAAGCTAGCGTTGCGTATATATTGGCGCAGACTGTCGAGGTAACCTGGCGCGCCGTTCGCGAGCGGTCGCCGGGAGATCGGCGCAGACGATTCCGAACCTGGCGGTTGCCAAGACCAGCTGACGCAAGACTTTTTTGAGTCCATTGGCCTCGGTCTGGCGTCGACCCTCATTCCAAGTGGCGCGTTCACCGGCCATTCTTTTCTGCCGCCTATTTTCCTGGTCACCGCTTCGGGCTAATTCTGCGCGGTCAGCTTGTTCGCGTCTCGTGCTTTCCCAGAAACCGTGGGTCCCACGCATAAAGCAGCTCGCTTTGGAAGCACAAGCCCTGGGTGCCCTGGGAAAATGGGGCAAGAAAAGGGGGATCCAAAAAATGTGTTACCTAATATGAAGTGCAATAGGATTACGAGGTGGTTCGCTCGCTGACCGTTAAGTTGTTAGAGCGCGCTTTGCGTCCGGATGGCCACTCCCGGGGCGGAGGCCTGCGGATCGTATAGGCCGCAGCGGAGGAGCGGTCAAATGACGTTTTCAGGTTGACATCTTACCCGGACACAGGCACACTCGGGTTGTATGTCTACCCAAGATACGAGAGAACGATTGGAATTGCTGCAGGGCACACTGGATATGCTAATCCTCCGCACACTCATCTTTGGATCGCAGCACGGGCAAGGGATCGCACGCGCCATCCAGGAAACGTCGGAAAAAGAGCTGCTCGTCGAGCATGGCGCTCTCTATCCCGCGCTTCAGCGCCTGGAAGAGCGAGGCTGGATCTCAGCGAAGTGGGGGCTTTCTTCGAACAACCGCAAAGCCCGGTTCTACGCGCTGACCGCCGCTGGCCGCAAACAACTAGTCAAAGAGACCAACAAATGGAAGCGGTTGACGGGGGCCATCGCGCGGATTCTCGGACCGGAGAGGGCGAAAAGCTGATGCCATGTTCGGACGCAAGCGCAAAGTAGACGACTTCACCTCCGAAATCGAAGCACACATGCCGCCGGGCTGGACAGAATTGCAAGCAGGGATGGCAATTCGTCATGCGACCGCTCATCGCGGAATGCAATTCCGTATTTCTCAAGCGACGCCAACACTCGCTCGCGCGGAAACATCGTCGAGCCTTGCTGGTTTTAAATGCGACTCCAGCGCCAAGTCATACAATGCCGAGCCGTTGCGCACAGGACCGCAATATTTCCGGTTCCCACGATGGCCGCTCTGGACTCTTGGGATGAGTCCGCATCGTGGGAATTCGCCCAGTCAAATGCAGAAAAGCCGCCGCCGAATGCTTGTAGGCGGGAACAGGCTCACGGAAAGCTACGTTCCCCAGATACTGGAGCGCGTCGGAAAGTGCGTAATAGGCCGAGTCACCTGTTTTCCAAAGGCGATCGCGCTCGGCAAACTTTTCCGGCGCAAACGTCGCAAGTCCCAGCAAATAGTCGGAGCCGTATTCAATCATGTTGATGCCCAGATCGTTGCCGGTGTAGATGCGAAAATCCGGGCGTCGCGCGTCGCGCAGTGTCAGCCGATCGAGCTCCGCAAGCCGGTCGAGGGATGAGTGCTTCATCCCCTTAAGTTCGGGTATATCCATCAAGCCCCGCACCGTGTTTCGATCAAAAATATCGCCGTTGGCCGCGAACATGCGCCCCAATTCAAAGCCCAGCACGTGTGGATATCCCTGACACGCCGCTTGATACACCGCGATTTTCTCTCTAGAAGTTTTGCCGTGCAGCCGCGCCGTTTGAAACAGAATGGGTATGCCGCCCATGCCGACGATGGCGTCCATCTGCTGCCTGTATAGCGCGACCACTTCCCCGTCGCGGCCTTCGATATAAGCACCAGCAACAAACGAGACGTCCTTGCCTAAAACCTCTCGGGCCCAGCCGAGCACCTCGAGTTTTTCGGCATCGCTCAGATAATTTACGTAACCCGTATCCATGTTTACTGCGTTCATCAATCCAGCTCGGTGCGTGGCCGCAAGATGTCGCTGAAAGGCAGCAACAGCCACTCGGCCGTCGGCCTCGAACGGCAGCAGCGCGGCGGAGATACCTTGCACTTCACGGTGCAACTTTCGCCGCTCGTGTATCGTTTTGATGGTCATCAAGCAATCTTCCTGTCTCGTCACGCCAGACAGCCTCATGGTCGGCTTGCTTTGGCAACCTTAAGAAGTTCCGCCGAAGCAGACTTTTTATAGTAGTTATCCAGTGGATAGCACCCGGATGGCAATCCGTTGCGCGGCGCGGTCGTGCAGTCGCTGAATGTTCTGCAAACCAGTTTGTGTTGAAGTGCCCGGCCCGCCACCACATCGGAGAGCAGCTCGGGATAACTGAGCACCATGCGCCCCAACCCGATGGAGTCGACCCAGCCCGCCCGCACCGCCGCTTGCGCCACATGCGGCAGAAAATCCTGCAGGTAACTGTACGCCGTCCCAACAATAATAAGCTTTGGAAAACGCTGTTTCAGCCACCGCACGGCTTCCATTTGCCGCGCCACGCCGGCCAGAGGATCCTCCGGCGGTTGATACCCGTCCGATGGCGGATAAAACGCCGGCCGCTGAATGTGCGGACAGTAGTAAGGACTCCCCGCCGTAACATTGACGAGGTGTATGCCCAACTCCTCCAACAAAGTGAAGAAGAGCAACGTCTCGGTGAGATCCGGTTGCGTCGGATCGCTCTGGTTGACTCCAAACCCCCACCGGTACGGAGTCAAATTCTGAAATTCCTCCGGTATCCCCGGCCCTGGCTTCCCCGGTGATGAGAGCGCTGGATCGGGCCGGTAAGGAATCGTGTCGAACACGGAAAGCCGCACGCCTATTTGCAATCCCGGAGCAGCGGCGCGTATTCCTTTCACAACTTCTCGCAAAAACCGCGTTCGATTTTCGAAGCTTCCACCGTACTTTCCTTCCCGCGTGTGAGCGCTAAGGAATTCGTGCCCCAGATAACCATGACAATGCTTGATGTCTACGAAGTCAAAGCCCAGTTTGCTCGCCCTGAGCGCAGCGCGGTGGAACTCCTCGATGATGCCCTCGATTTCCGCATCCGTGAGCACTGGATAATCCGAAGTTAGATTCAGCCGGCGGTCCAAAATCGGGTGATGGTAGAGAATGCGAGGCTCAGGGCGGCCCTTTTGGTTCGGGCAGCTGTAACGGCCCGAATGGGTCAATTGCAATCCAATCAGCAGGCCGTCATCCGATCCCGAAACCTGCCGATGCTCCTTGAGAAGTGACGCCTTCAGCCGGGCCAAACCTGCCTGCGTATGCAAAGCTGCCAAAAGTTGATTCGGATTGGCGCGCCCCTCGTGACAGACGGCAACCGCTTCGCCACCCCAAATCAGTTTCGCCCCGCTGCGCCCGAATCGCTGCCAGCGGCGAATCGTATGTTCGCTGGGATTGCCGTCTATTGTTCCGTCCCACCCTTCCATGGGTTGCACAGCGAAGCGATTGCCAATCTTGATGCCTTCGCGGACGATCGGCTCTGCCAGCGGCGATTCTAGCCCACGAACCAGCTCGGGGTCGCAGGGGATCGTCAAGCGCAGCGCATCGATGTGCTCCTTAAACTGAGCAATATCTCGAACGCTGCCCAAACGCAAAATTCCGCTCGCGTTCATTCGACTCCTCGCCGCGAGCGCTCTTCGACGTAAAGTGAGAGCGCCAGCGTCCAACCTTACTTTTTGTTCTTTGCCGGCGCCGGCACAAAATAACCACGGCGCGCCTGCACCTTCAGGCCGTCCCGGTTTACTTTCACTTTCAAACGGTGATAAGAACCGTCTGGCTTGAACTTCTCCGGCGAAAACTCGAGCAGGTACGAGTACTCCGGACCCTGTGCAAGGCTTTTAAGGCCACCTTCCAGGTCGTTGCTGTTCTGGAAGAAAGTCCCGCCGGTACCGTCCGCGAGCTCCGCCATTACCTCCCCGTCGAGCGTCATCGTGTCAGAGTGATATTGGGCATGTTGGCCTGTCATTAAGTCTTGAGCCGAAGAGCCGCCCCGCTCGCTGGCATCGATTTCCGTCGTGTACAATCCGCGCGCATCGAGTGCGCTGATGGTAATATTTGCCTGTGCCGCAAGGTCCAGAATGTGAGATTTCTCGGCCATCGCTCCCGGCGTCAGTGTTAGGAAGCCCGGCGAAATCAGGATTAGAGAACGTTGACCAGCGAGGGAGCCCATTCTCCGCACAATCTCGCTGAGCGTAGCGAGCGCCGATCGAACATCGCGTTCACCAATCGCCAGAGATTGCCCAGCGGCGGATCGCACGACACTCTCCATCATGCCCGGCGTTGCGCCTTGAAGATGCGCGCAAGTCGCGTAATCTGCCATGGCAAGCTTCAGAGCCTGGTCGTTGCGCTTATTTTGAATCAAGTCCGCCTGGTAATAGTCGACGCTCGGACACGCATAGTCGTCGTGTCGGAAGAGCTGCTGTACTTTTATCTTCATGACCGCTTCTTGTAGTTTCGTGCGATCGTGCGTCAGGCCACTGTTTGTCCCCGACAGGGAAACCACAGCAGCCATCTCCGAATCGGCCAGCGACTCGGCAAGCATCATCGTCGCTGCTTTCTGGACTTGCATCAGATCGCCGGCGCTCAGGTGCATGTCGTCGAACAAGAAGACAAGGAAGCGTTCCGGCACTGGAGACGGCTGTGGGGACACATTCGGGGCCACGGGGCTCGGAACGCCCCGCGCCGATCCTGCAGCCTTCCGTTCACTTTCAACTCCCACGCGTTTCTGAACGATGAACCCGGAAATGATTTGGAGCTTATCCTTGTCGAAGACTTGAAAGTCTTCTTTCTTCAAGTTCCCTACTGCGCGCCCTTCGGAATCGCGGACTACCACCGGCACGAGCACCGCGTTCACGTTTACTTGAATCTTGACGTTGCCGTCCGCGGCCGGGGTCTCTTTCGTCTGTTCTGCCGCCAGATGCACCCACAAGCCGAAAACCAAGAAACACAAACAGAGGGGGACGATAAGCAGTGGCTGCTTCGCGTTCGCACTCATACCGGTCCTTCGATTCTACGCCTTTCCGGTCGCTGTCGAATTATCGGTCCTCAACGGGCGGCGATACGCCGGGCGACGGCCCCAAATCGTCGAACCGCCATTCCCCAACACGCGTCACTTATGCTGATGGAGAGTTCCACAGCAGAGCAGGACCCGACGACGGATGCACTGATCGACCGTTGTGGAAATTAGAGGGCGCGGCACTCGCTCAGTTCGACGTTACTCGAGGCGAGCCGCCGCAACTTCCTAAGTCGCACTCAATAGGCGGTCTAGGGCGGGGCGGTTTTCGACCGACAAACTCAGCTCAGAGGGCTCAAGTAGGGGGGTATGTGGGGACGTTGAGGGGGACTCACAGGTGAGTTTCCCCAATCCGGCATTTTGAGGCCGCGAAACCCCGGCTCATCGCCGCTCCCTGGCGCTTAACCCGGGCCGTGCAAATCTCGCCTGGATTCCTCACAACTACCTCTAGGCATAGGACTTAGTGTCGGCGTACCGGTATCCTTACACCAGGCCCGCATGCCCTTCACGGCCACCCGCCAAGGTTGCCCCTGCCCGGAGAACAGACTATGCTGCTTGTGCCGCACGGGGCGCCGTCGAGGGTGCGCTGCGGGGTACTGACCTCATGCAAAAACCGAAAAAGCTTTACGCCTGTCTGCTCTGCTTTTTTTTGTTGAACGCAGTTCCCTCTTACGCCGCGACCGATGCGAAACCCGAACAGCACGCTCTCGATCAGATCCGCGCATACATTTCTGCGGGATGGGATTCGCTCACGCGATCGCTTACGGATTGCGCCACGGTGGTGGACACAAAGCTCTCCACTGCATCCGTGCTTTATTTTCCCGCCGATTTTCGACTGCCTGCCTCGGTCGAGCAGCTTCAGAAACAGTGCAAAGTGCAGGTCCAACATTTACCGGCGGTCATTCACCACATCGGCGAAACGGATCCCAGCGAAATTAATCCCGCTGGGCTGCTGTACATGGAAAATCGCTACGTCGTGCCGGGCGGAAGATTCAACGAGATGTATGGCTGGGACAGCTACTTCATCATTCGCGGATTGGTGCGAGACGGCAGGATCGATCTCGCAAAAGGCATGGTGGAGAATTTCTTTTTTGAAATCGACCACTACGGCGGTGTGCTGAATGCGAACCGCACCTATTACCTGACGCGGTCTCAGCCGCCGTTCCTTACTTCTATGATCCTCGCGGTCTTTGAGGCCCAGAAAGCCGGCGGCCACCAAGGCAACGAGTGGCTCGCGAAAGCGTACGACCATGCCGTCAAAGACCACGAATTGTGGACCAGTGAACCGCATCGTGCGGGATCGACTGGCCTCTCGCGTTACTTTGACTTCGGCAACGGTCCCGCGGCCGAGAGTGTGAAGGACGAAACGGGGCACTATCGCCAGGTCGCAGCCTATTTTCTGCAGCAGCCGGATCTTGGCCGGAACTACGTGATGGCATCCAGCGCGGCGAAACCCTCTTCTCTTGCGGCTGGCCCGCTGTTTGCGTTGCAGATTTGCGATGTCGCGAGGACCATGGCACAACCGGGCTGCGATTCGGCCGGAACGGTCGCTTTAAGCGCGGACTACTACAAAGGTGACCGCGCCATGCGCGAGTCCGGGTTCGACATCTCCTTCCGCTTCGGTCCTTACGGCGCCGCAACGCATCATTTCGCTCCGGTGTGCCTAAACAGCCTGCTTTACAAAACCGAGAAGGACCTGGAACAAATGAGCGCGGCGCTGGATCGCAAAGAAGAATCGGAAAAGTGGCGCGAGCGCGCCGAGCAACGAAAGGCTGACGTTCAGAAATATCTGTGGGACAGCGAACGAGGTCTCTTCTTCGACTTTGATTTCGAGAAGCAGGCTCGCTCGACGTACGAGTATGTCACGACTTTTTATCCGCTCTGGGCCGGCATTGCGACGCCCGAACAGGCACGAAGCGTAATGCAGCACGTCGGCAGGTTCGAACGGCCTGGCGGCTTGGTGATGAGCCCGTACGAAACCGGCGCGCAGTGGGATTTCCCGTATGCCTGGGCGCCGAATCAATTGATGGCCATCGAAGGCATGCGCCGAAACGGATTCAATGAGGATGCGGACCGCCTGTCCTACAAATTTCTCTCGATGGTCATGGAGAATTTCCGGCGCGACGGTACGATTCGCGAAAAATATGACGCGGTGAAACGCTCTTCGGAAACGCAGGTGACTGCCGGCTATCACATGAACATCGTCGGGTTTGGCTGGACCAACGGCGTATTTTTGGCGCTGCTGCACGACCTGCCAACAAGCGATGTCGCACGGCTGTCCAAAGAGCAGGATCAGGCGCCCGGCTCAGCGCACTAGCGAATCGTTCTTGTTTCTGTCATTCGCTCGCCGAGCGGATTGATTCCAGCCGGGCTTCATCGGGAGCGGGCGTAGCTCCTGTCTGGCTCGTGACCCACGACCCCATGCGATTTGCCGCCTCGTTCATGGTTGCGAGAGAATCGCGCCGCAAATAGTGATAAACGAGCGCCGCTGTGAACGCGTCGCCGGAGCCCACCGTGTCGGCCACTCGCACGCGAATGCCGGGATGCTCGTGTTTGGCATACTCGCTGACAAGCAGACTTCCTCTCGCGCCTCGTGTGATGCAGACCAGCTTGATGCGAAATGTGTCGAGGAGCCACTGCGCCGCTGACTCCTCGTCGTGAAATGGAAATCCCAGCAGCTGCACGACGGTCGGCAATTCGTCGTGGTTTAGCTTGATGATGTCGGCGTGTTTCGCGGAATCGGCAAGAATCCGCGCGGAATAAAAGGACTGCCGGAGATTTACATCGAAGACGCGCGTGGTTTCCAGCCGAATGGTCTTCAAGAAAGAGAAGATCGTCTGATGGGACTGCGGCGATCGCTGCGCCAGAGAACCGAAACACACCGCGTCCGCCTTCTGCGCCAGCGCTCGCCACGCAGGCGTCCATTCGAACGCATCCCACGCGACGGGTTCCGCGATTTGAAACGTCGCCTGGCCTTTCGCGTCGACCTCGACGTGCACAACTCCTGTGTGAAAAGTTGGATCGAGCTGAATGCAGGAAGTGCCGAGACCGAGGCGCTCCAATTGGCGTTTGGCTGCTTCCCCGAGATCATCGCTGCCGACCCGGCTGGCAACGATACCCTCATCGCCCAGCAGACTCGTCATGTAGGCGAAATTCGCGGGCGCGCCGCCAAGCTGGCGCCCCTCCGGGAATATATCCCAGAGCAATTCGCCCAGTCCGACTGTCGTGAACTTTTTCATGGACGAGCCGCGTTCCCCTGACAAGACCGCACCTTGGCGCAGCGCTCCATGCCGTTCTTTTCCGTCCGAGCCAACGCCAGGGATCCCTAGTGCTAGTGCCAGACCGAGCCCAATTTCCAGACCCTGAGCGAGAGCACTTTGCCCTTCCCGGCATCCGAATACAACTCAATTCCGTCGCTTCCGGGTGACGGATAGATGCGGTCCGTCAGGACCACCTCGCCATCGTTGACGAAAACCTCCAAGCTGGAGCGGTCCAGAAAGACATGGAGCTTTACTCGCGAGCTCTGCCGCAAAACCGCTTTGTGGCGACCAGAGAATTCTGGCGCAAAAGCAACTTGTCCAGACCTGGTCCGATCCACGAACACTTCCCTGGTTGTTGGCGTGATTCCCAAGACTGTTTCTTCTGCCCCGCCTTTGCGCAAGCGGAATCCTATCTCTTTTGCGTCTCCGGGCGTAAGCTCCGCTTCCATTTCCAGCGTTTCTCCGCGGAGACTTGCCATGCGCGCCGCTTGATTCGCCATCAGAACGGAAACGCCTGAGAGTTCCAGCAGCTTTCGTTCGCGCAGTTTTATCGTTTCGGTAATAGGCTTTTGCACCAGACCGATGCCATCCGGAAAATGCGCAAGACTCAGCTCGCGCGGCAACGACTGTGCCCCGCGCCAAGCCGCAGTAGGTTCGCGGTTCGCGTATTGCCAATTGCTGATCCATCCCATCCATATTCTGCGGCCATCCTTCGGAGGAAGATCGGAGAACGAATTCGTCGCGTAGAAATCCTTGCCGTAGTCGGCCCAAAGTTCCCGCCCGGCCGGAGTTTCATCCACAAAATGCGTTCCGTCGAAGCTGCCCACGAAATATCGCGTGCCGGTGCCGCCTGCCGGAGCGCCAGGGTTGCGATTCACGACGAGCACCCACTTTTTGTTCTGGGGATTGCTGTCTATCGCCAATTCGAAAAGATCAGGGCACTCCCATTGCCCTTTCTCCTGGGCCGCTGCTTCAAAAGAACCGCGGAGAACCCAAGTCTTCAAATCCTGCGAATCAAAGAACACAGCTTTTCTCTCGTCCGCGAGGGCCGCCACCATTACCCATTTCTTCTGAGCGTCATGCCAAAATACCTTGGGGTCACGAAAGTCAGGCTGTTTCAGGTCCGCAATCGGATTGCCTTCATAATTTGTCCACGTGCGGCCCCGGCTGTTGCTAAAGGCCAGATGTTGTTTTTGTGTGCCCGTCCCTGCGGCGGTATAAATCGCGATCAAACAAGAAGGATCGGCTGCGCCAGCGCCCGCGCACAATCCGCTGGCATTGTGCCAGTCCACAATGGCGCTGCCGGAATAAATCATGTATTGCCCCGGCACTTCGGGAATCGCCACGGGCAGATTTTTCCAATGCAGCATGTCCGTGCTGACTGCGTGGCCCCAGCTCATGTGGCCCCATTCCGTCCCCTGCGGATTGAACTGGTAGAACAGATGGTATTCGCCATCGTAGAAGACCAGGCCGTTTGGATCATTCATGAAGTTTTTCGGCGGAGTAAAATGAAATTGCGGCCGCCACGGTTCGTTGTAGGTTTCTTGCCCGAGCGCCACGCCGGCGCAAGCAAGAAAAGCGGACACCGCAAACATCCTGCGCCCGCGAAATAACGGATAGGAGGTCTTCATTGGTCAGGCCATCCCCTTCAGGGCCTCGTATTTTTGCCTTGCTCCAATTGACCTGCCACCTTCAGCTCACGTTCCGCTTCTTCGTTCTTGCCCAGATCGCGGTAAGCCTGCCCCAAAAGATGATGCGGAATGGGATTGTTGGGATCCATGGCCAGCGCGCGCTGCAGGGCGCGCACGGCCAGTTCTGTCTCGCCCTTCTTCTCTAAAATCTTGCCGAGGAGTATGTACGGCCCCGTGGAAGTGGAATCCAGCCAAATCGACCGTTGCAGAAGTCGCTCCGCTTCATCGAATTTCTGTGCGCGCGAATAGCCATCCGCAAGTTTGTAGTATGCCGCGGCATTGCCAGGATTGAGTTCTACCTCTTTCCGAAACTCCCCGATGGCCTCGTCTATTTGGGAATGATAGAGGTACACTTCGCCAAGAAGCTGGTGGGCCAAGGGAAGCTGTGGATCGAGCGTCACGGCTTTGTGCGCATACTCTTCGGCCACGGGCGCAAAGTCCTGCCGCAGCAGCATGCGCGCGGTGAACAAATAGCTGGCCGCCGAATCCGCAGGCACGTCGAACATTTTCGCAAACGCTTTGCGCGCGTTGGGGTAATCCTTCACCTGGATGTAGCAAATCCCGAGGATATAAGCCGCATCAACATTCGCGCTGGCGTACCACGTCTGAACCTTTTCGAGCTCGGGAATCGCCTCCGCAGGCCGCTGGGACAGGTAATAGGAAAGGCCCAGGAGTTGTTCCGCCTCGGAGTCCGCTGGATTCTCTTCCAGCCCTTTTTTCAACGACGCGATTGCGCTCGCGTATTCACCCTTTTTGTAGTACGCGGCTCCCAGTTCGTGGGAAAGGCCCTTCATGCCCGGATGCGTTGTCTCCAATTGATGCAAGGCGGCGATCGCCTCGTCGTATTTGCCTTGCTGCAAGAGCCGCCTGGCCTCACCGAACTCGGTTGCGGCCAGCTGATACGGCGCAGAGTGAGGAGAGTCGACCAATGAAGCAGACTGCGCCACTCGTGGCATTGCAGCACCATGAATCGGCCAACACGCGAGCAAACTCCCCGCGAGCGTGACGCGAGACCAATGAACCTTAGCCATGGGGTCCGATCCAATACCACGGAAACGAATTAGAACACAAAAAACGGGGAGCCCGTGAGGGCTCCCCGTCGGTTTGGGGTGGTTTTTTTTCCCTCTTTTTTTAGAAAGTGAATCGGAAGCCAAACTGCAGTTGGCGCATGCCAATGGGGGCACCCGGTGCGGAATCCGCCTCTATGTCGCTGATCTGGCCACCGTTTGAGCAATCTACGCAACCGTTGGGAAGGGCCAGGACGGGATGGTTGAACAGATTGTAAGCGTCGAAGCGGAACTGCGCTTTGTAGCGCTCCGTAATGTTGAAGGTCTTTGACAGTGCCATGTCGTCGTAGAACGCGTGCGGACCGCGGAAGGTATTGAAACCGGCATTGCCGATCTGGCCGCAGGCAGGCAGAGCGAACGAGCCGGCGGTCGGACGAGACGATTGGCAAGAGTCGTTCATCCCGGTGAGGTCAGTGGCAGAGGCTTTGATCTCCGGAAGGTTCTGACTCAGAGTCGCAATCGGTGTGAACCAGAACGTACCGTTTGAATTTTTGGTGACTCCAGTCTGGAGCCCCTGGTTTCCTACTAGGTTGGGGCGGCACGGTCCGGCATCGGATACTTGACCGCAATTGGCGAGGCTCGCAGTCCACGGTAAACCAGTGCCATAAGTAACCGTGTTGGTGATTTGCCATCCGCCGACGAGGAGATCGGTAAGGCGGCCAGCATCGCCCATGAACTTCTTGCCCCTGCCCACCGGCAACTCGTAAATCGCGTTGGCTACAAATACCTGATTCCGATTGTACGGGTTGGGTCCCCAAGCAACTACCTTGTTTACGTCAAAGTAGTTATTGTCGTAGTCAAATGCATGAGAGAAAGTGTAGTGCGCCAGGAACTGAAATCCGTGACTGGTGCGCTTTTCAGCCTTGATTTGCAGCGCGTTGTATTTGTCGTCGGCGTCGTTACCGAAGTAACCTGTATCCACGGCGCAGCAAGCAGGCGTTGGGTGCACGTTACCTTGCGCGTCGGTGAAGGTCGATCCCGGATAGGTAAATGCCGGAACGCCGTTTAAGAAATACTTGCGGCGAAAAGATTGCGCCACAGAGGGTGCGAACGACTGCTTGCAGTCAAACGTGGTGGCCGGCGCCGGGTTATGTGTGCATTGGTAGGCGTCCGTTCCTGTACCGATGGCAGGCTCGTTGTTGTTGTAAGAGGGCCCTTGACCGGCGAACACGTGAGTGCCCTTGTTGCCGACGTAGCTGACAGTAAGGTTTATCGTAGGGGTGAGCTGCCGCTGTATCGTGGCATTCCACTGATCAATCGTAGGCAGCCGCTGCACCGTCGGACGGATTCTGGGTGCCACGGTGCCGTCTGGCCCGTACAAGGGCAAAGTGCCGGCAGACGAAATCGCGCTAAGAATGTTGGCAAAAGAGAAGGCCTGTGGTCCTTGGGTAAGACTAAAGACAGGATACCTGTTGTTCGTCGTCCCCGGGCCACAAGTCGCCTGCTGCTGTGGCGAGCAATTTGTATCCTGTATTGACTGTTGAGCGAGAACCGGCAAGTTCTGAGTAACAACGTGACCAAAGTTAGATCCGAAGACCCCGATGTCGAATCCACGCCCGTAACCGATGCGTACGACGGTCTTAGGATCAAACTGATAGGCAAAGCTGAGACGCGGCGCGAATGCCTTCAGAGTGTTGTTGATGTTGCCATTCAAGCCGATCGGGCCCTCACCAGCAACGCGAATGACGCCTTGATCCAGGTTGGCGAAACCACCGTTGTTCTTTCCATTGACGCTCTCTGGGAAATAGATTTCCCAGCGGAGTCCGTACGACATCGTGAATTTTGGACTGATACGCCAGGAATCCTGACCGTAGAAGAACCAGCGCTTCTGGCGCTCGGCGGCGTTTAAGCTCGTGCTCACAAAGCGCTGAAACGAAGTGACGTCCCCGAGCAGGAACGTCGCTATAGCCAACCCGCCAGTACCCCCGTTGGAAGTAGCGCCGGAGTCAAAGTTCAAGAGTCCGGTGCGGCTGGCGTCGCTGGGAACACGCAGATTTTCCGCATAGCGAATATCCGCGCCAAACTTGATGGTGTGGTTGCCCTGAGTGCGTGTCCAGTTGTTCACAAACTGGAACTGCTGTTCGCTTTCGGTCAACGGACAATTGCAGCGACCGACGTTCAGGCCATCCCCGAAGCCGTTCGAGCCATTGGAACCAGAGATGCTGCCAGCCCCACTGAAGATGAACCCCGAGAGGCCGCCGGTTTCCGGCGGACCGGCGATCCCGGTGCCTGAGTTGAGTCCAGGAAGCCCGAGTTTATCCATCGGCGACTGCGACGCGTCGGAGTACGCCGTTTGCGGGTTGTACTTGAAGTATCCGAAGCGGAAGTCGGTGAGCCATTTCGTGCCGAAGGTTTTCGTGAAGCCGGTAGCCAAGCTGTAGTTATGAACGACCGAGCTGCCGTTCAAACCTCCCGGCCCAAAACCTGCGCCGCCTAGAGCACCCAGGCCGCCCGCGCCGGACAAGCTGAAGTAGTCAAGGCTGAAACGCCCGAAAACCTGATAGTTGCGCGGGGCGCTGTAGTCAATCCGCGTGTCGAAAGAATACTGATTAAAGGGGCCGGAACCGGTTGAAACGAAGTTGTTGTTTACACAGGCAGAGGTGGCCGGCGCGGCGCAGATCACGGTCGGCGTCGGGAACAAAGCAAGGACATTACCCACGTTTTGTTTAATGTCTGCTATTGGAATCATATTGTTCGTAAACGCCGTGCGGCCGGAACCATCGGACGTGGCACTGGATGTAGGGTCGAAGATCTGGGCGGTCGATCCGAGCGCGGTCAGGTAATCGTTTAAGTTGCAGAAACCTGGAGTAGAACTCTGTGCGTTGGTTGCCGGGTTGCAACTTTTAATCACGTTTGCCGTCGGGATGGTATAGAGGTTGGTGATGCCCTGAATTTGCTTTGTCTGTTGATAATCGCCAAAGAAAAACAGCTTATCCTTGAAGATCGGGCCACCGACCGAACCGCCAAACTGTTTCCAAGTCGCGGGGGCAAGTGGAACGCCAGGTTTGTTGGTGAAGGGGTCGCGCGCTTGCTGGTCGCTGTTGCGGTAATAGTAGAAGCCGCTGCCGTGGAATTCGTTCGATCCGGACTTGGTTTGCACTCTGACAATTCCCGAGGTGGCCTTGCCGGATTCTGCGTCGTAATCCTGAAGGGCAATCTTCGCTTCTCCGATGGCATCAAGGTTCGGGTTCACAACAATAATGCCAAGGATAGGATCCTGATTGTCGGTGCCGTCGAGTTCGAAGTTCGTCCCCGAGAAGTGCTGGCCGTTCACCTCAATCTGACCGCCGCCTTGAGGATTTTCCGTGGCTGCGTGGTTGAACCCGGGGAGCTTCTGAGTACCCGGCGACAGCAATTCGAAACTGGTAAAATTGCGGTTCAAGACTGGCAAATCTTCGACGTACTTCTGGCTGAACTGCACATCGACGTCGGCGCGGTCCGTTTGGAGTTGAGGAATGTCCCCGGTGACTTCGACGGTTTGCGTAACTTCGCCAACCTGCATGGCCGCATCAACGCTCGCGGAAGTATCCGCGGAAACAGAAACACTCGGAACATCGTAGGCTTTGAACCCGCTGACCTCTATGTGAACCTTGTAAGTGTCCGGAATTAAATGCGTAACAGCGTAGTTTCCGCTTTCATTGGTGGTCGTATCATAGGTAAAACTCTTGGTGTTGGAAGTGACGGTTACTTTAGCTCCGACCACGGCATTCCCCTGGGGATCCGTCACTGTCCCGATAATGCTTCCAAAAACCGCCTGCCCTGACGCCGTCGGCGCGTGCAACGAAATTGCGCAAAACAAAACCGTCAAACCTAGAACTACGAGTCGCTTTGCCATCCCACCCCTCCTAGCAGATCCATTTTCCGGTATCTTTCAAGAGCATTCCAACTCCAACCGTCGAAAAGCCCGGCCCTCGTCAAATCCAACGACCAGCTCGCCAAGCTTTCCTGCACTTCCGATTTGGTTGAATGTTACTTACGAAGGAAGGCTGAACCGAAACTCGCAAGAATAGAGCCAGGCTCAACCCGCTAAAGGCACCCCCACAATGCACTTAAAGCGCCCTCGACCTGCGCCTCGCACTAAAGCTTTCGGCCTAAAAAGGCCACCATGTTTCCGCCCCAGACGCAAACCACGCGTCGGCACCAAATGCTCTAGGCGGACAATGCGGCGATATTGATGCGTACTATTCGTTTTTTTGGCCTCCTGTTAGAAGTCTCAATGCGTCTGATACGGTTACATCCAATAACTCGCCGTCTTGCATAGAGATGCGCGACTTGTTACACTCCTGTTACTCCGACGTATCAAGGACTTCTGTGAGTGAACGGGACCGCCTCCTTGAGCAAATCAATCGGCTCGTCAGCAGCCAGGCTCTGCATAGTTCGGAGTCGCTTTGCAAATTGCTCCGCTATTTAGCTAAGCATGTCGTTGATCATCCGGGTACGCCTATCAAGGAATTCCAAATCGCCACCGAGGTTTTCGGGCGGCCCGACGATTTCGATCCGCAACTCGACTCCATGGTCCGCGTACAAGCCGGACGCCTACGGTCGAAGCTCACCGAGTACTACAGTTCAGATGGGCTCGAAGACCCCATCGTGGTGGAGCTCCCAAAGGGCACTTATGTGCTTTCTTTTCATCATCGCAACAACTCGACCGCAAAGTCTCCTCAGGGAATCACGAACGGTGTGGTCAGCAAGGAGGCCCTCGAAACGAGCTCAGAGCGGAGATGGGGCACCGAGGTAATCTCCCTCTCCATCTTCCTTGCGGCAGCCATCCTCGTCATTGTGTGGCTAATGGCGACTCGCAATGCGAGTCCTGCGGGTCTTGCAAGCGAAGTCGAACCCGTGCCGGCCGCGTTCCGCGTGTTCTGGAAAGGCTTTACTTCCGGCCCGGAAGAGCCCTGGGTGGTCTTCAGCAACGCCGCCTTTATCGGTCGTCCTGAGACAGGCATGCGTTACCGCGATGCCACCCGTGACGCGGGGGCATACATTCTTGACCACTACACCGGCGTCGGCGAGGTCTTGGCGGTTCACGAGCTCGATCGCGTCTTCGGCCTCCTGCACCGCCGCATCCGCGTTAAGCGCGGCAGCCTGTTTTCGCTCGACGACGCCAAGAACAACAATTTGATTTTCATCGGTTCGCCGGTGGAAAATCTTTCGCTGCTCGAGATCCCCGGCACCCAGGAATTCGTTTTCGAGCAGTTTACCGCTGGTCCTCGGAAAGGTGACCATGCCATTATTAACAGGCATCCGCAGCCCGACGAGGGCAAGGAATTCTTCGCAACTCCTTCTGGAGTGCCTCTCACCGAGGACTATGCTCTCCTCGGCCTCGTAAAGGGAATGAATCAGGGACAATCGGTGCTAATCCTCGCGGGAAACACCACGATCGGCACGCAAGCCGCCGTCGAATACGTCTGCAGGCAAAGCTCTTTGGAGGAGCTGCTCTTGCGGCTTTCCGTTTCGCAAAATGGCGATCTCAAACCTTTTGAAGCCGTCATTCGCGCGAAAGTAGCTCGCGGCGTGCCGGTTGAAACCGAGCTAGTTGCCATTCGCAAAACCGCGTTCTAGCAGGGCACCGCCTTTGGCCCTTTCGCCCATCTACTGGCTCGGCGCTTTTAAATGCGGATCCAGCTCGGCCGCCTTCTGAAATTCCCTCGACGCCTCTTCCATCGCGCCTTTCCTGGTAAGCGTCAGTCCTAGCTGGTAATGCGCCGGAGCATAGGCTGGCAGGGATTGTATCGCCGCGCGGAATTGTGAGATCGCCCCGTCGAGATCCCCTGCGTTCAATAGCCTGCGCCCGGAGTTTGTCGCGAAGGCCGCCGCCTGCTCGCTCGACTTTTCCTTCAAGAGCTCCAGGCCCGCGCGGCTCTCGGCAGCGGCCCCGTCAGCGTCCCCCAGTAGCCGCAGCACGGCTCCCAGATTGGTGTGCGCTCCCGCAAAATCCGGCTGCAAACGAATCGCCTCCCGCAGCGCGTCGGCCGCCGGCTCGAAGTCGCCCTTCTGCTTCAGAACCGAACCCAACGTGTAGTAAGCCTCCGCATAGTCGGGTTTCGCCTGGACTGCCGCGCGCAGCTCCTCTGCCGCTGCCGCTAATTCCCCCTGCTGCCACAGGGTCACCCCCAGCGTGTAGTGCGCATCCGCCAGTTTGGGATCCAGTTCCAGAGACTTTCTGAATTCCGCAATGGCCTCCGGCAAACGGTCTTTCATCTTCAGCGCCAAACCTAAATCGTAGTGAATGGTGGCGTCCTGCGGCGCAAACTTCAGTGCGGCCTTGAAATGCGCAACGGCAGTGTCAAAGTCCGTCTTCTGCAAATACGCGGCCCCCAAATTGCCTTCATACCCAGCGTCGTTCGGTTTCAGTTTCAGCGCTTCGCCAAATTCCCGAATACTCCCCTCCGCATCGCCAGTCTGCAACAAGGCCAGCCCAAGATCATTGTGGGCATCCGCACTCTCCGGCCGAATCTTCACCGCTTGCCGGAATGCGGCCAACGCATCTTCTCCGTTTCCCAAACGCTGCTGCAAAATCCCCAGATGTTTTTGCGCATCGGCATTCTGGGGATCCAGTCTTGCCGCAGCCTGATATTGCTCGAGCGCGGCCTCAGCAGCCGCTCCCTTCGATTCGAGCGTCTGTGCCAGGTAGTAATGCGACAGCGAATTTCCCGGCGCCAGGTTTGTGGCCAGGCGCAACTCAGACTCCGCTCCCTCGAGTTCCTTTTGCTCGAAGCGCAAGACGCCAAGATGCAAATGAGCCTCTGCGAATTGCGGCTGCAGTTTCAATGCTTCAGAAAACTCAGCAGCCGCTTCCGCCATCTTGGATTGCTGGACCAAAACCGAACCAAGATCATTGTGCAGCTCCGGCCGGTTCGGATCGATCTCGATCGCGCTCTGCAATTCCGCAGCAGCTCCGGCTCGATCGCCTGAATAAGAGAGCGCCTTTCCTAGGATGTGGCGCGTCTCCGAGTCCTTTGGAGCCAGCCGCACGGCTTCGCGCGCCTCCTGCACTGCGCCTTGGGAATCCCCTTTTTGTATCAGCGCGCTGGAAAGATTCATGTGCGCTTGCACAAAACCCCGTTTCAATTTCACTGCCGCTTTGAACTCGGCAATGGCCGCATCGGTTTCTCCCTGCGCCAGCAAAACCCATCCGAGCGAATTGTGCGGTTCCGGGCTCTCGGGAACCAATCTCACTGTCTTTTCAAAAGCCTCCCGCGCACCGGCCAAATCCCGCCCCTGCAAAGCGGCAATTCCCTGACTGTAAATGGCATTGGCCGCCGCTGCGTCGCCGCTCCCCTTGGAGTTCTTGGTTTGCGCGCGTCCGCAGGCACAAATCATCATTGACAGGAGGGCCAGCACGGCAGTTCTCAACCCAGCCCTCAACCAGCTTGGATTTGATTTAATCTGCATGGGTCCTAGACACAAATTCCAGACGCTCTGAGAGATCAACAACTTGATCTGCGGGAATGAATGTGCGGCCAGCAATCCTAACGCCCCCTCCGTACCGCTCGATGAACCAGTCTGTTTCGGGTTCGCCTAACTCAACTACAACGAGCTCGGTTCGGCCCGACTCACCATGGAATAATGCGCGACCGCCTATACTTAGAATCGTCAAACTGCTCACTCCGCCAGGCGCTCCGCCTTGACCCTTCTGTACTGGCACCTTAGTATGCCAAGAGTTCATGATTTCCGGTCCGACTCATCGTTCGCGGCTTCATTGCAAACTCTCCTGGACTTCGCTTGCTCTTCTTATGCCTTTTTCTTTTTTCTTCAGCGCCGCGCAGCTCCTAAAAAGCAATCCCAAGCCTCTCGCCCATTTCACCGACCTCGCCAAGAAAGCGGGTCTCACCGACTCGGTGGTTTTCGGCGGCGTGGACACCAAAAAATACATTATTGAAACCACGGGGACCGGCATCGCCATTTTCGACTACGACAACGACGGCTGGCCAGACATTTTCATCGTCAACGGCTCAAGCCTGGACGCGCCGCTCCATGGGAAAGCCCCGACGAACCATCTGTACCACAATAATCACGACGGAACCTTCAAGGATGTCACAGAAATAGCCGGCCTCGCGCACGCCGGGTGGGGCCAGGGCGTTTGCGTTGGCGACTACGACAACGATGGCTGGGAAGATCTCTACGTCACCTACTACGGAAAAAACGTCCTCTATCACAACAACGGCGACGGCACTTTCACCGACATGAGCGAAAAAGCTGGCGTTGCGGGCTCCGGAAAGGCCTGGGGCAACGGCTGCGCGTTCGTCGACTACGACCGCGACGGCCATCTCGATCTAATGGTCGCCGACTACGTGGATTTCGATCTCTCCACGGCGCCCGCTCCGGGCGATCGCTCGTCGTGCATCTGGAAAGGCGCTCCGGTGATGTGCGGCCCGCAAGGACTGCCTGCTGCAAAAAATATCCTCTACCACAACAAAGGCGACGGCACCTTTGAAGACGTCAGCGCAAAATCTCACATTGACAAAGCCGACGGCCACTACTCCTTGAGCGTCTCCACGCTCGACTATGATGACGATGGCTGGCCCGATATTTTCGTTGCCTGCGACAGCACCGCCAGCATCCTGTACCACAACAACCGCGACGGGACCTTCACCGACGTCGCCATCACCGCCGGCGCCGCCTTCAACGAAGACGGCCGCTCCCAAGCCGGCATGGGCTCAACCGTCGCCGACTACAACGGCGACGGCAAACTCGACATCTTCAAAACCAATTTCTCCGACGACACCGCCACGCTCTATCGCAACAATGGCAATGGCACCTTCGACGACGTCACCTATCCCGCTGGCCTCGGCCTCAACACCAAATACCTCGGCTGGGGCACCATGTTCCTCGATTTCGACAACGATGGCTGGCCCGACCTTCTTCTCGTCAATGGCCACGTCTACCCCGAAGTTGACAGCCAGCATCTCGGCAGCGCGTTCCAGGAACCGCGCATCCTCTATCACAACAATGGCAACGGCACGTTCACCGATATCTCCGCCGACGCCGGCCCCGGCATCACCGGGGTAAATTCTTCTCGCGGCTTGGCCATCGGCGATTTGTGGAACGACGGCCGGCTCTCCGCCGTTATCAGCAACATGAACGCCCCGCCCAGCCTCCTCGTCAACGACATGCACAACTCCAATCACTGGATCGCCTTCCGTCTCGTCGGCGCTTCCTATGCAGCCCCCTTGCAGCAATTCCGCACCAATCGCGACGCCATCGGCGCTCGCATTACCATGAAAGCCGGCACCCGCCTCTTCATCGATGAAGTCCGCAGCGGCTCGAGCTACGATTCCAACAACGACATGCGCGCCCACTTCGGCCTTGGTTCCGCCACCAAGCTCGATTCCATCCAAGTCCGATGGCCCAGCGGCCTCACAGAAAAATTCGACAACCTCCTCGTCGACAAAATCCACACTCTCAAAGAAGGCTCCGGTGTCCCAATCCCAGAAGCCCAGAAGAAAAACTAGCCAAGTCAATCTCTGTGAGACTCCACCGTAACCACAACTCCTTTTTTGGAGTACAAACTGGCCGCCACCTTCTCCCTCATCGTTTGGCCCTGTGCTCGAGTAAAAAGCAGTTGGCCTTTGCTTGCGTTGATCAAATCCCGCTCATCCCAATGCGGGCGCATGATTCCGCTACCCGAGTGCGCATTCCTCCCAAGCAATAAATGTGCGATCTCATGCGCGACGACATCTCCAAGCAACGGTCCCAGGTTCAAATTAACGTGCTTGTGCAATTCCTCAACTCGCTCGAAAAACACGTCGCTGCACCACCCACTTCCGTCTTCGCCCAGGAAAGAGACACCAAGAACGGACTCCGTCAAGTTCTTGGACCGTCGCGCAATCGACAGTTGCAGGTGTCTCGGAAACTCCGTGACATGACAGGAAGAAGCGATTTGCCGCGCCTCAGCAGGCAGGTCGCAATTCGACCAGTCGATATTCACGCCTGCCTGCTTGAATATCGAGCTCGCGGTCCGCTCCGCTTCAGCCAAAGTATTCGCGGGAACGCCTGCGTGGTTATGGATAGAGACAGTCACGAAAGCTTCCGGCGGCCCCCCAACCTCGGCCCAGGCCGGAAACGCCCTCAAACATGCGATCACCCCCAACAAAATGCACCTTTTCGAGATCTTTTGTGGCACGGCCTCACCTCCTCGGTGGGGCCAAACATGTGCCGGGCAGGCAGGTACCTCAATGCCAGGGCGGTTACGGCAGTCCCATCTCTCGATGACAAACTAAATTCTTTTACGTCAAATAGATGTGCGCCCAAGTGACGAATGGAATTGCGGAAGCATCTTCTCAATCTGAGCGTATTACTTAACGGGCGGCACTGGTTGAGGGGGCCATTTTGCCAGAGAACAAGCCAAACTCCATCGTGCAGTTCGGCGTTTTCGAAGTTGACCTTCGGGCTGGCGAACTCCGCCGAAACGGCTCGAAGGTCAGGTTCCAGGAGCAACCCTTTCAGGTTTTAGCCTTCCTCCTGGAGCGACCCGGCCAATTGGTCACTCGCGACGAACTACATGCCCGGCTCTGGCCCGCAGACACTTTTGTAGACTTCGACCACGGCCTTAACGCTGCAATCAAACGACTTAGGGACGCCCTCGGCGACTCCGCCGAAAATCCTCGATTTGTGGAAACTCTGGCGCGACGGGGCTACCGTTTCCTCGCCCCAGTCAACCGAGCGCCTCAGGAAATCATTTCTGCGCCCCCAGCTCTTCCGCAAAGACGGCAGGAAAACAGCGCCACGCTCCAACCCCGCCGTCAATGGCGGCTCCCGGTTGCCGTGGCTGCCGTCCTGTTGCTTGGAATTAGCGCCGGCTGGCGCGCGGGCCATCGCTCCGCTGCTGCGGTTCGCTTCACGGAACGGCGCCTGACCGGCAATCCGGAAAATGACCCCGTCCTCAGCGCCGCCGTCTCACCGGATGGCAAATACCTGGCTTTTGCCGACCGCGCTGGCCTCTTTCTTCGTGTTGTGGGCACCGGCGAGACTCACCCCGTCGCTTTACCGGACACGCTTAAGACAAGCTACGTCAACTGGTTTCCTGATGGCAGCCATGTTCTTGTAACGAGCACCTCGTCGCCATCGGGGAAACCCAGCCTGTGGAACGCGTCTGTGTTCGGCGGTCCGCCGGCCAAACTCGCAGACAACGGTGAGCGTGGCGCGGTCTCGCCGGATGGCTCAAAGATCGTCTTCCTTCGCGGCGAATACGGCCGCGAGGAAATTTGGCAGATGCAGTCCGACGGCCAGCAAGCTCGCAAAATTCTTGGTCAGCCAGGAGATAACTTCCAGTCCGTCGTTTGGTCTCCCGATAGCCGCCACATTGGTTTCGTACAAGCGGTATATGTCCACGGATGGGAGGAACCTGAAGCCTCTCTCGGCATTTCGGATCCCGCTGCCAGCAAGACCAACTACATCCTCTCCAGTTCACGCCTCCATGGACCGGTTGTCTGGGCGCTTGATGGGCGCCTGATTTACTCTCTCGGCGAGCCTCCGCCAAGTCAGAACGATTCCAATCTTTGGGCCATAAAGGTTGACGCCATGGGCCATCAAATCTGGGGCCAGCCTGAGCGCCTCACGAATGGGCCAGATGCAAAGGTTGGCGCCAGCATCTCTGCGGATGGCAGGCATTTGCTCTTTTTGCGTTGGTCCGGCGCCCCTGAAGTATATGTTGCGGAAGTCAAAGCAGGCGGCGGCCTCGGCACGCCTCATCGCCTCAGCCTGGATGAGCGCCGGAATCTTCCGTACTCTTGGACGCCGGACAGCAAATCAGTCATTTTCACGTCAGACCGCGATGGCGCGTTCCACATTTTCAAGCAGTCCATCGATCAGCTGGCTCCCGACCTGCTTGTTGGCGGCGACAAGAACGTGCAGGGTGCTCGCTTGAATCCTGATGGTTCGGAGATTCTCTACCTTCTGAATCCCTCGCCAACCGATGGCGACCGCCGAACCCAATTGATGCGCGTCCCCCTTTCCGGCGGAACACCGCAAATGGTGCTGGCTGAGCTTGGCCTCAGTAATGTGCAGTGTGCGCGGGCGCCGTCCACAGTGTGCATCCTCAGCAAGTTCTCTCGGAACGGCCTGGTTTTCATGACCTTTGACCCGGTCCGAGGAAAAGAAAAGGAATTTACCAGGATCGAAGATCCGGAGTGGTACTTGTACAACTGGACGCTTTCCCCCGACGGTTCCACGCTCGCTCTTTCCAAGAAGCACCGCACTCAGGAGCAGGCCAGAATTCGCTTGCTTCCTGTTGCCGGTGGGACCGAGCGCACCATCAGCTGTGAGCCGTGGGCCGGAGTCGCCTTCATCGACTGGGCCGCCGACGGGCGCAGTCTCTGGGTTCGCGCTTCCAGCCCGACCGGGACAGAGACTCTGTTAAACGTTGACCTGCATGGAAAAGTCAAACCGGTCCTCCAGGAATCCGAAAGGGATCTCGGGTGGGCGATTCCCTCTCCCGATGGCCGCCACGTCGCCCTCTGGGAGGCCAGCGGCAGCTCCAACGCCTGGCTTCTAGAAAACTTTTAATCGCTTCCGATTTATTTTCCGGCGCCATAGTAAAATCGGCTCGCGGCCTCCCGAGCGATTGCGAAGCACATGCCCAAGCCCGCGAAGAAATCGTTTCTAGCCACTCTCGAGCGCCTGCGCTCGAATCTCGGCTGGGTGATTGTTTGGATTCCGTTTAATGTCCAAAAAATCTGGGGAACGCGCGGGCGTTTGCGCATAAGGGGCGAAATCAACGGCTTCGCGTTTCGCACGTCGCTATTTCCCACGCGCAAGGGCGAACACTTTTTGCTTGTAAACAAGAAAATGCAGGCCGGCGGGCACGCATCCGAGGGCACAACAGCAGAATTCCATCTCGAACCCGACACCGAAGAACGCGTCGTCGTCATTCCCGCTGAACTAAAGCACATTCTCGCCGGGGACAAGACATTCGGGCGATGGTTTCACGCGCTGAGCTACTCCATTCGCAAGTGGATTTCTGATTGGGTCGTAGAGCCTAAGGGCGCCAGCGCACGCATCCGCCGCGCCGAGCAGGTTGCTGAGCAGCTTTTCTCCGCGATGGAAGCCGAGCGCGAACTTCCGCCGGCGTTGAGATTGGCCTTCACGCGTGATCCCCGGGCCCTCGAAGGCTGGAACCTCATGTCGCCTTCGCATCGCCGCGGCCTGTTGATCGCCGTCTTCTATTATCGCTCGCCTGAGGCTCGCGCCCGGCGTGTCGACAAAATCGTGGAAGAAGCCATCGCTCTGGCTGAGAAAAAATCGAATAGGTGAGTTCCTACCCTCCGTCTTTATTTCAAAACATCCGCGCCGGCTTTGGCGCACTGCGCGTCTTGCGCGCTGGTCGCGCCAGACACGCCGATCGCTCTAACAATTTTGCCGTCCATCACCAGCGGTATACCTCCCTCGATGGCAACGACTCCCTTCAGACTTAGAATCCGCAGCCCATCTCCCCCACTTCTTGAAACGCTTTCGTCGGCCGCTTGAAGAGCGCCGCTGTGCGTGCTTTCTCAATGCCCACATTTGTGCTGCCGATTTGCGTGTTGTCCATCTTCTCGTAATAAACGAGGTTTCCGCCGGTATCGACAATCGCCACCAGCACATTCCAGTGATTCTTCTCCGCTTCCGCTAATGCTGGACCAGCCGCCTTCCTGGCATTCTCCAGGGTAACCGGCCCTCCTAACGGATTGGGCATTTGCGCCCGCGCAATCGCCCAGCCGCAAGACGCAATCATCGCCGCAACCACCCACCTCATCACAGTTTTCCGCAACATACTCTCACCTCCTCCAGTTTCGGCACACTTCACCGCTCGCCCCCAAACAGCCGCCACACGAATTTTGACTTTTGCCGTGGAGCAAGCTTCGGATTCGTCAGCCACCCGGTGACTGGCCGGGCCATCCAATTTGTCTGCTACTCGTAACGTAGCGCAATGATCGGATCCACTCGCAAAGCACGCCGCGCCGGAACGTAAGAAGCAAGCATCGCCACACCGATCAATCCAATCGCAACAATCGAATAGGTCAACAGATCCGTCGGTTTCACTCCGTATAAAAAAGTCGCGATGAAACGCGTCAATCCAAAGGCCAGCGCGAGCCCGGCCGCTACTCCCAACACAGCCAGCTTGAGCCCGAGGGCCGCAACCAACTTCAGCACATCCCCGCGGCCCGCTCCCAGCGCCACTCGAATTCCAATCTCGCGCGTCCGCTCGCTCACAAAATACGACATTACTCCATAGATCCCAATGGCTGCCAGCAGCGCCGCGATGCCCGCAAATACTCCCAGCAGTTGCATGTAGAACCGGTAGTCGCCCATGGACTCCGACAGGACATCTTCCATGCTCCTGACCGCGGTCACCGGCAGATCAGGATCGATTCCTGCGATTGCTTTCTTCACCTCACCCGCCAGCTCCATCCCGCGACTGCTCAGCCCGGAAGCTTTCCGGATTACCACGAAATGATGCAGGTGCGGTAACGCCGTGCCCCCAGGGAATACCGCCTGCTGCTGAAGATATGACGCGTACACGAATGGCGGTGCTTCTTCTCCGAGCCCGAAATGCTTCACGTCTCCTACGATGCCGACGATCTGCCGTGGCCGCTCTTCATCCACCGGATACGGATCGTATCGCAGCAGAATCTGCTGTCCGATCGGATCTTCGTTCGGAAAATACTTCCGCGCAAAAGCCTCATTCACCACCACCGCCCACGGCGCGGTTTCGGTGTCGTGCTCATCCAGGAATCGTCCTTTCTTCAGCGGAATGCGAAACGTCTCGAATATGCTCGGGCTCACATCGTCGTACCCTGCCTGAGGTCTGCTCTCTGGTGCCGGTGCCGGATGTCCCAGCACGGAAAAACTGAACATGTTCGCCCCGCGCATGGGAAGAAAACTCATGATCCCCGAGGACTCCACTCCCCTAAGCGCCGCAATTTTTTCTGTCAGTTGTTGGTTGAAAGCCGCTACCGTCGGCAAGGTTCTTTCCATGTCCCCGCCTGGCTCCCTCTTCAAGTACTTCCCTCCCTCCGGCAACTGCACCAGCATCGTCAACAAATTCTTCGCGTCGAACCCAGGATTCACATGCTGCAGCCGCAGCATCGTATTGATCATCAGTCCTGCACCCACGAGCAGCACCATCGCCAGCGCCACTTCCGAGACGGCCAGAACGTGCCGCGTGATCCCGCGCGACCCCGCCACGGTCCTGCCTTCCCCTTCCCGCAGTGCCACGTTTAAATCAGGATTCGACGCCTCGAGCGCCGGTGCCAGTCCGAAGATCGCCGCCGTCAGCCCCGAAACGCCGAGCGTAAACATCAACACGCGTCCATCAATACGGATGCTCTCAACGTTTGGAAAATCTCCGAGCAGCTTCCGCAGAATCTGAATGCCCCAGTACGCAATCAGGATTCCCAGCCCGCCTCCCAGAAACGCCAGCAGTCCGCTCTCCGCAAACAAATGCTGCATCAATCGCCGCCGACCCGCTCCCAGCGCCGCTCGCACGGAATATTCCTTTCGCCGGGTTTCCGTCCGCGACCGCATCAAGTTCGCCACATTGACGCAGGCGATCAGCAGCACGCAGGCCACCGCTCCCAAGAGTGGATAGAGCGCCTGCCCCGCCCACCGGTAAAGATCCTGGTGCAACGGCCGCACCAGTTTTCCCACTCCCTTATTCCTCTTCGGATATGCCAGCTCCAGCCGTTTCGCGATCACCTCCATCTCCACTTGCGCTTGCCGGACCGTCGCCAGCGGTTTGAGCCGCCCCACAGGCATCAGCCAATGATCAATTCTCTCCGCATATCTCCCACTTTCCGGATTCACGGGTATCCATAAATCAAGCTTCCCGCCATAGAACGGCGCAAATCCCGCAGGCATCACCCCAACGACGGTGGACAACACACTGTCCACGTTGAACGATTTCCCCAGCACTTGCGGGTCATTGTTGAAGTGGCTCTTCCAAAATCCGCTGCTGATGACCACCGCATACGAGTGGTCCTGCATCTCATTCGCGGTAAAAATCCTCCCCATAATCGGCTGCACGCCAAGTAGATCGAAAAAATTCGGCGTAACATACTGCACCCGCAGCGGCTCAGGCTCTCCAAGCCGCGACAGAATCACTTCCTCCGTAGAACTGGTCAACGCGATATCCTGAAAAACCGTGTTCTCTTTTTTCCAGTCCACCAGCTCCGCGATCGGCGGCGCCTCGAAATCCCCTGGATGTTCTTTCTCCGTTTCCCAAATCACCGTCAGTTGTTCTGGATGATCGTATGGCAGCGGCCTGTACAGCAGCGCATTCAGCATGCTGAAAATCGTGCTGTTGGCTCCCACCCCCAGCGCGAGGGACAGTACGACCACCGCAAGAAACCCCGGGCTTTTTCGAAGCCCGCGCGCCGCAAGCCGAAGGTCCTGCCAAACCGTCTCAATCCAGCTAAAGGTTGCCATCGCTCGCCTACCTCCTCCCAAACGATTGGCCCGCGCTCACTCCTCGCGCTGGATCGACACATAAATAGGTCCCGCCCCAAACAGGCTCACCAGAAACCAAGAAAAACGCCCGGCTCGGCTCTTGGTTTGAAACTTCAAGTGGTCCCCCGCCGCAACATCGAGATCCAGAGTCTTCCAGTTCCAGGTATTGTCCACGCGCAAACGGTGACGCCCGGCCGTCGCGGGGATGGAGATCGTGTCCCCGTAAAACAGTTCCCCCACATTCTCTCCGTCCAGTTTCACAATAATTTGCCGTTGCTGCACATCGTCAGGCGCCTTCCGCCGAATCGTAATCGTCCCTTGCGCTTCTGGAAGTGCGGCAGCCAAGTCCATTTACCTCTCTGACACCCCTAGATGCTACTCCTCCTCGCATTACACCAACAACAATTCTGGAAACCGCTGGAAACCGCAACCATCGTTTCACATCACAGAAACCTCTGTTACAATTCCGTGCATGAACCGACGCACCTTGCTTCAATCGCTTCCTGTTGCAGCTCTCCTTCCAACCGTGGCAGGGGCAGACCCCGCCACTAGCGTCTACGAACTCCGCGTCTACCACACCTTTGAAGGCAAGCTCGACGAGCTTCTCCGCCGTTTCCGCGAACACACCATGCAACTCTTTGAAAAGCACGGCATCAAAAACGTCGCCTACTGGACTCCCACGGACGACCCGCTCAAAGGCAAAACTCTCTTCTACATCATCGCCCACTCC
>Ga0207144_1019_pt1 | contig 36807 bp, 34 predicted proteins | sample Alteio_BWMinHeat_FD_153583 | JGI IMG/M metagenome (GOLD analysis project Ga0207144, IMG submission 153583) | Enriched cells from forest soil in Barre Woods Harvard Forest LTER site, Petersham, Massachusetts, United States -... | ecosystem: Environmental > Terrestrial > Soil > Temperate forest >...
CGAAGACATCGTGCACGTGTTGGACGCCCTTGGCGTTGAGAAGGTGGATTTCGTAGCGCACGATATAGGCAACATGGTGGGATATGCCTTCGCCGCAGCGCATCCAAATCGCGTAAGACGGCTTGTGCTTATCGACGCACCGATTCCCGGGATAGGTCCTTGGGAACAAGTCACGCAGGATCCTGCCATGTGGCAGTTTGGGTTTGGAGGGCCCGACATGGAACGTCTCGTCGATGGCCGAGAGCGTATATACCTGGACCGGTTTTGGAATGAGTACTCGCTGCATCCTGAGCGATTCGATGAAATAAAGCGCCAGCACTATGCGGAACTCTACTCCATGCCTGGTGCTATGCGCGCAGGTTTTGCGCAGTTTAGGACGTTTCCCCAGGATGCCATCGACAATAAGGCTCTCCTAACCAAGGGCAAGTTAACAATGCCTGTGTTGGCAGCCGGCGGTGAATCGGCCTCAGGGAGCATGATGGCAACGGTAATGCGTTTCGCCGCTGAAAACGTTGAAGAGGCCATTATTCCCGATAGCGGACATTGGATTACGGAAGAGAACCCTTCGGCAACTACGAAGCTCGTTGTCGATTTTTTGAATACGTGATCATTGTGGGCCGAAGATCTCGTCCTAAAGTCATCTGGCGCGAGAAAGTCGACACGGGAATCATATTCGCCGATGCCCGAACCCATTGATTGAGGGGATGTTGTTAGCGAGATACATATGAAAGGTGAACCCATGACCGCAGTGAAATTAGAAGATGCCCGCCGCGTAATCAGCGCGGCCGAGAAGAAAGCCAGGGAAATTGGCCAGCCCATGAACATCGCAGTGTCTGACGAAGGCGGAAACATCGTAGCGCACGTTCGTATGGATGACGCATGGCTTGGCAGCATTGATATCTCCATGAAGAAGGCTTACACGTCGCGCGCATTCGACATTGAAACGAAAGAATTGGCAAAGCATTCTCAATCGGGAGGCGAGTTCTTCGGCATTCATGTTTCAAACAACGGCAAAATCATGATTTTTGCGGGCGGCATCCCGCTGAAGCTGGATGGCAAGGTAGTAGGGGCGATTGGCGTCAGCGGCGGTTCCGGCGATCAGGACCACGCCGTCGCCACGGCCGGTGCCACCGCATTCTAACCCGCCGAACACAGCAGACTCGCAAGAGGAGGACTAATCCATGTCGCATCACTATTCCGGGCCTGACTTCGGCTTTCCTTACGGGGATGCTCGGCTCGACTTCACTGATCTGTATGCCTTTCCCAAACCGGGAGACGCGGGGAAATCCCTCCTGATTATGAACGTGCATCCGTCTGCCGGCGAAAACCCTCCTGGGCCTACTACGACCGAGCCTTTCGCACCCGAAGCACTGTACGAGCTCAAGATTGACACCGATGGTGATGCGGTTGCCGATATCGCGTTCCGGGTGCGCTTTTCCGCTTTCGAGCGCGGCGCACAAACCGCGACTCTCCACCGTGTTGATGGGCCGCAAGCCGCCGGTACCGGTGATGGCGGACGGGTGATCGTTGATGGGGTGCCGGTTTCAATAGGGCGCGAGGCGAGGGTTACAGAGGCAGGCGATACCCGTTTCTTTGCCGGCTGGCGCAGCGACCCTTTCTTCTGCGACGTGGAAGGCGCGAAGAACAACTTGCAGTTCACGGGCGACGATTTCTTCGCCGACAAAGATGTGTGCAGCATCGTTCTTGAAGTACCTAACTCTGCTCTGGGGGCAAAAGAGGTTCGCCTGTGGGCGCGCACGCTCACGTCAGATGATGGCGGCGGCTGGCTCCAAGTGGAGCGCGGGGCGCGGCCTGCCCAGGCTGTCTTGCTTGTCGAAGAAAGAGATGCCTACCTCGGAGGTGAACCGGCGGACGATGGGCGCTTCCTTGCTGCGTTCGCGCACGCACTGGAGCACACAGGTGGATATGCTTCGGCCGAGGCGAAGCGCGTGGCAGGGACATTGCTCCCAGATATTCTGCGTTATGACCCTATGAGCCCGGCGTCATTTCCCGATAACGGCCGGACACTCACCGACGATGGGTTCGATTTTTTCATGCGCATTCTCACAAATGGAAAAGTCACGGGGGACAATGTAGGGCCCCACGACGATCTGTTAACCGAATTCCCCTACGTGGGACCACCTCACCAAGACCGCGTTACGAAAGCGCTCCATAGGAAGACCCCAACGGATCAAACATGAAATCAAATGACGAGGAGAAAACAGACATGAAAGATCAGGATTACGCAGCACCAGAGACTACTGAGATACGTCTGTCCCGGCGCTCGCCCGAGTATTGGCGGGTCACGTTTGACCATCCACCGCTCAACATCTTCGGCCCGGAGATGCTTCCGCAAGTGAACGAGATCATCACGAAAATTGAAAATGACGAGCGGGTTAAGGTGGTTGTCTTTGACAGTGCTGTTGAAGGTTTTTTTCTGATTCATTTAGATTTTCTTGCAAAACTCGATGATTTGGCGCATCTCCCTCCTGGACCCACAGGCTTGCATCCATGGCCCGAAATGCTGGTGCGCCTGAGTCGCGCATCTGTCGTGTCGATAGCGCTGATTCGCGGACGGGCGACTGGCATGGGAAGTGAGCTTGCACTTGCCTGCGACATGCGTTTCGCGAGTCGCGAAAAAGCTATCTTGTCGCAGTTTGAAGTTGGCGCCGGTTTAGTGCCTGGTGGTGGCCCGATGGCGCGACTGTCGCGCCTCATGGGAAGAGGACGCGCCCTTGAAGTAATTCTAAGCGCGGACGACGTGTCAGGCGACTTGGCCGAGCTCTACGGCTATGTGAATCGGTCGTTGCCGGACGCTGATCTCGACCGATTTGTCGATGTGCTTGCCAACCGGATCGCCTCCTTCGACAAACAGACAATCATGGATACCAAGCGCCTCGTCAACCTTGCTAGTTTGCCGCCTGATATCGAAATCGAATCCGGGTGGGATGCTTGCGTTGCTTCGATGGCACGACCGGCCACGCAGCAGAGAATCAAAACGCTGATCGAGCGAGGCTTTTGCAAACCCGGCGATGCAGAAAATCGCTTGGGAGATTTCGTGGGGCGCTGAGCATCTATAACGGCGCTGCCTCCAATGGGACCCTGTGAAAAATCAGAATGTGGACCATCAAACCGAAGCCGCTGGAGCGAGATCAATGAATACAGGTTCGAAAGACAAAATCTTAAGTGGCGATGGCTCTCGTCTTGCCACTGCCGAGCAGCGGTTAAGACAACTTGGCATCAAGCTTCCAACGCCGCCTGAGCCGTTCGGCATCTACGCGGAAGCGGTGCGGACGGGGAACCTGCTCTTTCTCACCGGAATGCTTCCCACTGTAGGCCGCGAAGCGAAATTCATCGGGCGCGTCGGCGCGGAACTCGACGTGCAAACGGGACGCATGGCCGCTTTCCTGGCAGCGGTCAACGCCCTCGCTGTCGCGCGGCTGCATTTGGGATCGCTCGACGAAGTTACGCGGATCGTCCGGATTGGCGTGTTGGTGGCCACTTCGGGAGATGTCCTGGAGCAGCCGAAAATTGCTGACGGCGCTTCAGAGTTGCTGCAGGACGTTTTCGGAAAAGACAAAAACCCTAGCAGACTGGTCTACGGCGTGGCCAGCCTTCCCCTCGGCGTGCCGGTCGAGCTGGAGTTGATTTTTGAGGTATCCGCGTAATGCCGCCCCGCTGGAATGAGAACCGGCTCACAGCGAAACTCGGGATCGACTATCCCGTCATTCAAGGTCCGCTCGGCGGATTGTCATCACAAAAATTGACGGCAGCAGTCTCCAACTTTGGCGGACTTGGATCGTTCGGTGCGCACGGCTTGGCACCGGAAGCGATTAAGGAAGTGATCGGCCAGATTCGCTCCCTGACATCGAAACCTTTCGCAATGAACTTGTGGGTGTCCATGGAAGACGAAGGTGCAAGAACATCGGATGAGAACGCCTTCAATAGGAGTCTCGCGCCGCTTACCACCCATCTCGCCGCCTTGGGAGCGCCTCGCCCAACGTTCAAACCGTATTCGTCGGCTCGATTTGAAGATCAGGCTCGCGTGTTGCTAGACGCGAAGGTACCGGTATTCAGCTTCATCTTTGGAATTCCGCCAAGAGAAGTCTTAGAGGAGTGCCGGGCGAGACACATCGTCACGATTGGCACGGCGACCACACCCGAGGAGGGTGCGGCACTTCAAGAGGCCGGCGTAGACGCCATCGTCGCTTCGGGCTTCGAAGCCGGCGGGCATCGCGGTTCATTCCTCAGAGCCGCAGAGGATTCACTCACGGGAACGTTGTCGCTCGTCCCCCAAATCGTCGACAACGTCGACGTGCCCGTGATCGCGGCCGGCGGAATAGGAGATGCGCGCGGCGTAATCGCCGCCCTGGCTCTTGGCGCAGAGGCCGTGCAAATGGGAACGGTATTCCTGGCGTGCGAGGAGTCCGGCGCGAGTCTCCTTCATCGTCAGGCTTTACGAGGGAAAAAAGCCGGGCACACTGCGTTGACCAAGGGCTTCACCGGAAGACTCGCGCGGGGAATCCACAACCGCTTGCTGCAGGAGTTGAACCAGGACGGAACGGCGATTCTACCTTATCCATTGCAGCGAAGCCTCGTCAGAAACCTCGCGATCCCGGCAGAGGCGGCGGGCCGATCGGATCTCCTGCCCCTATGGGCTGGGCAAAGTGCCAATCTTTCTACTTGCACCGACGAATTGGCTTTTTTGACCTCATTGGTCGAAGAGGTTTCTGAAATCGCAGGGCCCATCATTCGGTGGAGCTCAGCCTGCCGTGAAAAGCAAATTCTTAAATAAGGAGAAAAAGAGAACGGAAATGTCAAATATCACCGACAAAGTTGTAGTAATCACCGGAGCCAGCAGCGGAATTGGGCAAAGCACCGCGAAGCTTCTCGCAGAACAAGGAGCAAAAGTTGTACTAGGAGCGCGGCGTTCGAACCGGATCGCCACAGTGGTTCAAGAGATCTCGGCCGCCGGCGGCAAGGCCATCGGATTTGCCACTGATGTGACGAAGCGCGCAGAAGTGGAAGCGCTCATCCAAAGGGCCGTCGACGGTTTCGGCCGCGTCGATGTGCTCCTCAATAACGCCGGTATTATGCCCATCGCACCGATCGAGGCCCTTAAGGTAGATGAATGGGACCGGCAGATTGACGTCAATATCAAAGGACTTCTATATGGGGTTGCCGCTGCCCTGCCTCACATGCAGAAGCAGAAGAGCGGTCACATCGTTAACATCGCTTCTGTTTTCGGGATCAAAGTGTTCGCCCCCGGCGGGACGGTCTACTGCGCCACCAAAGCGGCTGTGCGCGCGTTGACTGAAGGGCTGCGGATGGAACTGCACTCCCAAAATATCCGCTGCACGATGATCTCGCCGGGTGCTGTTGCCACGGAGCTGCCGGAGAGCAGCTCGGACGAAGCGACCAGAAAGAATTTGCGCGAGTTCTTAAAAATGGCCATCCCGGCCAGCGCGATCGCCAGAGCCATCAGTTACGCAATTGAGCAGCCGGTCCAGGTGGAAGTCGATGAGATGGTCATCCGCCCAACGGTACAGGACTTCTAACGCGGAGGTAACCATGCACCCTTTCAACTCGGCCCGTTGGCCCCGATTCTTGCAGGTTTCTCGTATGGTGCTGGGGGTTTCAATGATGCTCGCAATATTTCAACTGCCGGCCTACGCCCAGGGAAAGGAACGTCCCGTGAACTCGACTTTTTATCGCACGATACAGGTAGATGGACTCTCCATCTTTTACAGAGAAGCCGGGCCCAAAGACGCGCCAACGTTTTTGCTGTTGCACGGGCTTCCTTCCTCATCCCGGATGTTCGAGCCTCTCTTCACCCAGCTTTCCGATCAGTATCACCTTATCGCGCCCGATTACCCCGGCTTCGGACACAGTGACTGGCCAGACCCGAAAAAATTCGCGTACACGTTCGATCACATCGCCGAAACCATGAATCACTTCACGGAAGCACTGGGCCTACGGCGCTACGCCCTTTACATGCAGGATTACGGAGGCCCTGTGGGTTTTCGCATGGCCTTGGCCCATCCGGATCGAATCGAGGCGCTCATTGTCCAGAACGCTGTGGCGCACAACGAAGGTCTGGGAGCGATTTGGAAAACACGCCGGGCCTTTTGGGCTGATCGCTCCGCCAACGAGAGTGCGCTTCGCGCAAACCTCCTGTCACTCGCGACTACGCGGACGCGCCACGTAGGGAGCGACCCTAACGTCGAGTGCTACGCCCCGGATCTCTGGACCGATGAATTTGCCTTTCTTAGCCAGCCCGGCCAGGCGGATATTCAAAGCGACCTCTTCTATGACTACCGCACGAACGTCGAATCCTACCCCAAGTGGCAGGCATGGATGCGCGAAAGGCACCCGCGGCTGCTGGTGATTTGGGGTAAGTATGACCCCTCATTCGACCTTTCGGAGCCGGAAGCCTATCGCCGGGATGTACCGAACGCCGAGGTTCACGTTCTAGACGCAGGACACTTCGCACTTGATACCAAAGCAGATGAAATTGCGGCGCTTGTAGGTCAGTTCATGAGGACGCAGAAATGAGTACTACCATTCGCGAAGCATTGGCCGGTTCGAGGTGGTCAAGGGGGCAAGATTTTATGGGCAAAAGACTCGCACTACTTGCAATTCGCCTGTTGGTGTCGGTGAACCTTCTCTACGCTGCGGTCTTTCTCAAGTTTGCAGGGGTGCCAGATTCGGTGACCCTGTTCACACGGATGTCGCAAGCGATCCACGGGTTGGTATCTCAGCCGGTATTCCGGCTAGGGTCAGGGGTGTTCGAGACGGTGATGGCGATTCTCCTCCTGATCCCGCGGACAGCCAGATCGGGAGCGCGACTCACTGTTGTGTGGATGACTGCCGTAATTCTCAGCCACATTTTCGTGTTGGGATATGGCTGGTTCTTTATCGATGCTCTCATGGTGATGCTGCTGACTGTCATTTATCTCTTGCTGACACGCAGGCAATCCCATTGGGGCGAACCCGAAAGTGTGGGGACGACGGCTCCCGTATAAAGGCGCAACAAATGGTCGGGTTAACTGCGGCTCATGTGGCTAATTAGTGCCAAAGTATTGACGATACCTTCGTCTCCACAAACTTACTTCGACGCTTTTGGCTTAATCGTTTGTGCATTAAATCTTATTAAGGAGAACTCGCTATGACCCTCGAGAAAGTGTTGTACTCCACCAGAGTCCACATCACAGGTGGTTGGAAGAAAGTCTTGATGATGGGTCCTCTATTGCGCATCGTATTCATCTCTTCGCTGGCCGCGCAGGCTACTCCGAACACTGTCTTGGCCCAGGTGAAAGCTGTCCCTCCACTTTCCGGTATAATCGGAAAAGTCCAGTCAGTTACGGACAGTTCCATCGACGTTCAGACGGGCTCAGGCGTGGTCCACGTCGACATCACTCGGCCACTCACCACCTATAAGCAGATACCGTCGGATTTGAATCATGTCACATCGACGTCTTATGTCGGCGTTGCATCGACGGAGCAGACGGATGGAAAAGAAGTAGCGAAGCAGATCATCATATTTCCAGAGGAACTGCGTGGAGCTGCAGAAGGCAGTGTTCTGACAGATCCCCCCGGTGCAACTACTCACAGCAGAATGACCAATGGCTCCGTCTCTCGCCCTGCCGCGTTGCACTCACGCATGACGAACGGCACGGTGCAGAAAGGCAGCGGCACCACCTTGGTGGTCCAATATCAGGACGGCTCTAAGACGATATCCGTGCCTGCAGACGTCGCCGTCACGGAAGTCTCGCCAGAAAAAGTGACACTAGCTGCCGGCGACACCATCTATTTAACGACGGACAAGCTGCCGAACGGAACGCTTACCACGAACAAGATCCTTGTAATCGCTCCAGCGGTGTCTCCCAACACCAAGCAGTAGGGGTTCCGGCCAATGAGCCATTCAACACCTCCTGCCAATGAACCGAACTCCACGAGCACGTTGCTGGAAGAGCCCGGCGTGCTCGTGGCCAAGAAGCACCATCTCTTGGTGCGCTGGAGTCACTGGTTGAATGTGCCGATCCTTCTCGGCCTCATTCTCAGCGGCATCTCCATCTACTGGGCTTCGCCAATCTATCGACACAAGCCAGATCCGACTACGGGAAACTTCGATGTGGCGGCCGACATCGGAATCTGGATATGTGCACATGTGCCCGGACTGCGTCACTACAGCAGTCCACCCGACTGGCTTTACAACCACATTAGCCTCGGGCCGGGCATGTTGGCTTTGGCTCTGCGCCTGCATTGGTTGTGCGCGTACTCTTTCATGCTGAATGGCATGGTGTACCTTGCAGGACTGGTCATGGGAGGAGGCTGGCGCTCCTTGCTGCCCCGCCGAACCGATCTGTTTGACGCGCTCAGGATGTTTCGATACTACCTCGGCGCTCCGTTCGCAAAATTAGTACGCCGCAAATGGCTGCATCCCCGTTTCAACACAAAGTACAACGCGCTCCAGCGCGCAGCATACTTCTCTGTTCCAGTCGCCGGGTGCCTTTCGGTCGCTACGGGCTGGGCGATTCACAAGCCCATGCAGCTTTATTGGCTGGCTGCGATTTTCGGAGGGTATAACGCAGCGCGTGTCTGGCATTTCTGGCTCATGTGGGTCTACATCCTCTTCGTTGTGCCGCATGTGATTGTGGTTTTCGCCGACGGCTGGGACACGCTGCGCAGCATGATTGTAGGTTGGTCAACACGAGTGAAGCGGTCGGAGTTCACTGCGAATGAACAATAAGGCAAAGATCGATTGCGTGGACCACGAATCGAGAACCAACGAAACGGCTCCATCCGTTGCCGTCGAAACTGTCTCCGCGGAAAAACGGCAAGGCCTGTTTGGAGAGCAACCTCCCCCGGTAATTGAGATGGCTCCCCAGGTTCTGCGTTATCGGACCCGCCGCGACGTTTTGGTGTTTGGGGCTGGCGCATTGGCAGCGCTGGCAGGCGGAGGATTTCTCCTGCCACAGGATACGCTCCGTCGCATGGGTGTGCGTCGAACTGTGAACTCTCCCGCGAAGGAGTGGTTTCTGAACAGAGCCCTCCGTATCGACGATGATGTGGCAGAAGCGCTCTACTCGGGAAATCGTAGAGTGCCCACATACACGAAATCGCAGATCACCCCGCTCAAGAACAACTACAACGGAGCTACTCCTGATCCTGGCTATATTTCCGGATGGAATCTCACTATAGACGGGCTCGATTCTGGCTTGAGTATCTCTCTTGATATTCGGAATCTGATGACGCGCTTCTCCGTGCAGGAGCAAATTACGCGGCTGGTTTGCGTCGAAGGATGGAGCGCGATCGCCTGGTGGGCTGGTTTGAGATTCGATGATCTGCTTCGTGCTTACCCACCGATGTCGCAGGCTAAATGGGCGCGCGTAGAGTCGTCGGTCAACCTCGATGACTCGGGAAATCCTGACCCTTACTTCATGTCAATCGACTTGGCGACGGCCCGCCATCCGCAGACACTGCTCGCCACACACTTCAAGGGTCAGCCCCTTACTGTGGATCATGGAGCACCACTCCGTCTGCTGGTGCCCGTGAAACTTGGTTTGAAGAATGTGAAGGCCATTACCAAGATTACCTATTCCCCGGGGGAGCCAAGAGACTACTGGGCCGAACATGGGTATTCCCGCTACGACGGAATCTAACACCCCTACATACACAAAAGCAGTCTACTGAGCCGTTCAATCGCTGAACAATGCACGTCCTGCATCTTGATCATGACACGATGAATATCCCATCAGAGGGTACATGAAAAAAGGCCGGAATCCTGGATTCCGGCCTTGTTCTCGATTACGAAATGGTAGCGGGGGTCAGATTTGAACTGACGACCTTCGGGTTATGAGCCGAAAAATCATTTAGTCCGTCTTTGCTTTTCAACAACTTACGTACCCCTTGATCCCCGTATTTCACAGGTGTTTCAGCCTATTTGTTCCCAATCTGTTCCCAGTTTGAATGCACTCGTCGACGAATAGAGCGAATGGAACGTGGGCGCTCGATGGGGCATTACGAACGACTCGTTTGTAGGCCAATTATTGGGAAACAAAAGGACACCCACTACCAACCGGGAAAGCGAAGTAGCGCCTGGATCTGGTATCCCTTGATTATGGGCAAGAGTTTGTCGTTGGTGGCTATTTTCCCGGACCACACGGCTTTGACTCCCTGATTGATAACTTCCGGCCTGCGGACGACCTGGAAGTTCTTCAGACCAGTCAACACAAGCGCGTGTCTGTACTAATACGACGGAGAACCCCTAACTTCCGAATTGCCCGTCGCCCGGCTGTCTTACTGCACGAACTGGCCCACGCAAGAAGGCGCGACAATCTCATCCGCCTGCTCTACGAACTTTCACTCTGCGCGTTGTGGTTCCATCCGCTCGTCTGGCTGACTGGAGTGCGGATTGCACTCTATCGCGAGCTCTCCTGCGATGAATCTGTCATCAGACGTGCGCGCGGGCGGGAATTGGTTTCGGCCCTCGCCAAACTCGCGGTTCCTGAACAAGCGGGGTTCCGCAGGCAACGGCCTCATCGCATCTGGGCTATCGCTTGGCACACCTGACCGGGCCGCCGCAAGCGACATATCGCGCAGCAAGCCTGCTATTGTCATCCCTGTTTGCCATCATCCTTGCGGCCGGAGTCTTTCAAACAATCGCACACACCGCCTGCTGTTTCATCCTAAAGCATTAACTGCCGCATAGCCTCGCCGCTCACTTATCTTGGGTTTCTGCGTCTAGTTGTAATGTAAACGTACAGTGTAGTAGGATTGCCGCAATATGTAGGAGACTGCCATTCCTATCAAGGCAACTGCGAGGCCCAGGGAGGCAAGAAATGGCGACATTGGGGTCCGTGCAGCTGCCGGGGAAGCCGGTTTTTCAAGCGCTGCTTCGTCGTTGCCAGCCACAAAGCTTGCGCCGAGGCACTCTGTCCTCGTCCGCGTCACTCACTGGATCATCACTCTCTGCTTTTTCGCCCTGCTCCTGACCGGTGTGGAAATTCTGATCCCTCACCCGCGTTTCTACTGGGGCGAAACCGGCAACGTGTTGACTACCCCATTGTTCCAATTGCACATCCCTTCCTCGAGACGGCTGGTGCCGACTGGGTACGGGTATGTGCTGCCGGACCAGAACGGCTGGAGCCGCGCGCTACACTTTGCAGCTGCCTGGATTGCGGTGCTTACAGGCTTGCTGCATGCCATCTCCGGTCTGCTCACCGGACATTTCCGGAAAAACTTGCTCCCTGCCAGGGCGAATCTTTCCTGGCGGGCGCTCTCGACCTCAATCGCAAAGACGTTGCGCCTCGAGCGGCCGAGTGAGGCAGATGCCTCCTCGTACAACGTGCTTCAGCGCCTCACTTATCTCTTTGTGATTTTCGTTCTTTTTCCGTTGGTCGTCTGGACAGGCTTGGCGCTGTCGCCTGGGTTTATCTCCGCCTTTCCGGCCTCGGTTACCCTGCTCGGTGGCCGCCAATCGGCGCGCACAATTCATTTCTTTGTCTCTGTCGCTCTTGTGCTGTTCGTGCTTGTTCATGTCGCGATGGTTTGTCTTGCCGGTTTCTGGAACCGCACAGGAGCAATGATCACCGGCCGCAGCGGCACGCATAAGGAGCACATATGATCAAAGTTTCACGCCGAAGACTGATTGTATCCGGACTCGCAGCGACCGCTGGTGCATCGGGATTGGCAGTGGCAGCGCGCCTTGCGCAGAAGTATGGATTGGTTCCTCCCGATCATGGCGGAATCTACGGCCTCGGCGAAACGCTGACTTATGCCTCGCAGCGGCTGCTGACTAGACATTCGCTGGCGCGCGAATTTACGCGCAGCCAGATTTCGCCGCGTCCATTCCCGAACTACCTCGATCCCCTCACGGAAGACTTTAAGCGCCTTCAGGTCGGAGGTTTCGCGGACTGGCGGCTCTCTGTCGATGGCATGGTCGTTCAGCCTGCGTCGTTTTCAATAAGCGAGCTCAAGAGCTATCCGTCTCGCAGCCACATTACCGAACTCGTGTGTGAAGAGGGCTGGTCCTATATAGCCGAGTGGATTGGCGTGCCTCTCTCCCACGTCTTGCATCTCGTCGGGGTCCACCCACAAGCCCGATACGTCGTGTATGTCTCGATGGAACCCGACACCTGGGACAGCATCGATATGGCCGATGCTCTGCATCCGCAGACATTTCTCTGTTACGGCATGAATGGCAGTGAGCTTCCAGTGGCCCACGGTGGACCGCTTCGCATGCGGCTCCCTCGGCAAATCGGCTACAAGAACGTCAAGTTCATCAATCGCCTGACGGTTACAGACAGTCTGAAAAAGTTTGGTAAGGGCCTCGGCAGCAACGGTGCCGAGTACGGCTACGCCTGGTACACGGGCATCTGACGGGCCTTGGATTGTCCAAGCCCGACGGGTTGCTGTTCAATCGAAAACGAGGTGCAACATCCAATGAAGCAAACACGAGTCTCCTTGCTCCTTTTGGTGGTGTCTATCTCCACCGTCGTTGCGTCCGGCCGGCAGGCTGCGAGCACCGGCAGCACTCCCGCGGACTTCGTTTACGCACGGCCTGGCCAGCTCGTTGACGCGGGGGGATTTCGGCTAAATCTCTACTGCATGGGGAGCGGCTCGCCCGCGGTTGTATTCGAATCCGCGTTCGGGGATTGGACGCCGGCCTGGGCGGTCGTGCTGCCGAGGATCGCGGCCCGGACACGTGCCTGCGTCTACGATCACGCCGGCGCTGGCTTCAGCGATCCGGGACCGATGCCGCGCACAAACGTTCGCATCGCGAACGAACTGCATCAAGCATTGCACAACGCCGGAATCGGGGGACCATACATCCTGGTGGGAAACGCTTCCGGGGGATACCCTGCCCGCACCTTCGCGCAATTGTACATGGCGGAGACCGCCGGCCTCGTGCTTGTCGAGGTCGATGCGAGCGACCTTGAACCGAAAGCTTTGCAGGATGAAGATCACGCAGGCAATGCAAGAGGCATTACCGCACTGCGCAAGTGCCGCGACGCCGTTGCCGCCGGGGGGCCGTTGCCGTCGTCACCCTCGCACCCGGATCGGACATGCGCCCAGCTTTTCTTCTTTCGCGGGTTGCCCGAACCTGAGTTTTCGCCTGAATTGAACGCCGCGCTCCTGAAGATCGCCCAGTCCAAGGTCGCACTGTACGATGCCGCTCTCTCCGAGTGGGAACAGCTGCCCGGGACCGAGGCTTGGCTCCAGCAACACAATCAATCACTGGGCTCCCGTCCGATCCGCGTGCTGACGACGGGCAATCATGCCGTGCACTTTCTGCCCGCACCGGATGCGCACGACCCCAAGCATCTGGAATACGAGCATCAGATCGGGCTGGCGCAGGCGCGCTTACTTACCCTCTCTTCCAATACCAAGCAGATCTTCGTGCCCAACAGCTCGGAGTATGTCCAATTCGACGATCCGGACGCTGTCGTCGATGCCATCCGTGAGGTTTACGACCAGGCAAGACGACCCGTAGCTGCGCACCACGACCAAAAGTGAAAGCCAGGGAACTTTGTCCAAGCTCCGCGACACTACGTGACCAGCAAGGGTATGTGCCATTGAGCCGGGAAAGGTTTGCGGACATCGTTGCCGTGGCCGGAGATCCGATCGCTGACATTACGGAGATCGAACGCGTCCGCTTTGTGATGAAGGACGGCCAAGTGATCAGGAATGACTTCCCGTCGGATTGAGACGTAGACCGTGGTTGATTCAAACAAATTGAGGAGAGACGGCGAATGAAACCAAATCGAAATTTCTTGCTGCTGGCAGCATCACTTTTCACCCTGTTTTCAAGCGGGCAGGTCGCTGCCCAAGCTCCGGCTCCTGCTACTCTAGTGAAAGCTGGCCGGCTACTCGACTCACGGACGGGGAATGTGCTTTCGCCCGCGGCCGTGCTGATTGAAGACGGCAAGATCAAGGAAGTCGGCGCGCCTTCTCAGGTTCAGCCTCATGCGCCCGCCGGCGTCAAGACCATCGATCTTGGCAGCGCCACGCTCCTTCCTGGGCTGATTGACAGTCACACCCACTTGCTTCTCGACGTGATTGTTCCTCCAGAAGAGGAGTACGAACGCCGCAACAACGGGGACTTTGTTCCGGACCAACTGCTAGCCATCGTCGAGTCGCCCAGCAAACGCGCCTTTCTGGGTGCCCAGTTGGCACGCGAAGACCTTGAGAGCGGCTTCACGACTGTCCGCAATCTAGGTCACTCCGGAATCGATGGCGATGCCGCCCTGCGCGACGCCATTAACGCCGGCCGTGTCTCCGGCCCCAGGGTTCTTGCCGCGGGCCGGAAAATCACTGCGCTCGGTAATTATGTCCAAAGCCTCAATCCCGCGCTTGCCGACTCCATCCTGCGGCAGGAATTTCTTAATGTCTCGAACCTGGAAGAAGGGCGGCGCGCCGTAGATGCGAACTTCTTCTATGACGTGGATGTTATCAAAGTCACGCTCGACGACGAGGGCGTCGGAATTGACACGCCAGTGATGTCCGCGATCGTTGAAGAAACTCATCGCGCGCACAAAAAGATTGCCGCCCATGCCGTAGGCCAACGTGCCATCCAAATTGCCATCGACGCGGGCGTGGACAGTATCGAGCACGGCAACAACGTAACCGACGACCAGTTGAAGATGATGCGTGACAAGGGCATCTTCTTCGACATCACGCCAACCTTTTGGAGCGGGTTCTATATGAAGATCGCCGAGCCGAGCATTGTGTTTCCACCCGCTATAAAGGCTCAGCTGGCCGCTGCCGATGAACGCAGAAGTAAAATGGCGGTCGACCTCGTTCAGCGGATCCTCAAGTCAGGAGTGAAGTTCGCGGCTGGATCAGATATGGGCTTTTTCTATCCCGGAAAAACGAAGGGCCAAGCCTCGGCGACAATGTTTCCCCATTTGCATGACGCCGGAATGCCGCCGCTCGATATCCTTCGTGCCGTCACCACCAACGCAGCCGAAATGCTCGGCTGGCAGGACCGCATCGGCGGCATCGAACCCGGCAAATTCGCCGATCTCGTCGCCGTTTCCGGTGATCCCCTCGCCGACATCACCGAACTCGAGCGCGTGCGCTTCGTGATGAAGGGCGGCCAAGTTGTCAAAAATGAACTTGCGTCGCATTGAGGCACATGCGGCGCTTGAGTTCAAACAAATTAATTGAGGAGAGAAGGCGAATGAAACCAAGTCAAAACTTCTTGCTGCTGGCAGCATCGTTTTTCGCGCTGTTTTCAAGTGTTGAGGTCGCCGCCCAAGCTTCGGCTCCTGTCACGCTGGTCAAAGCTGGCCGGCTGCTCGATCCACGGACAGGGAATGTCCTTTCGCCCACAGCCGTGCTGATTGAAGACGGTAAGGCAAGAGACCAGGTCGATCCAAAGAATGTGGCTGCTAGGAATTCTGATTAAGTCGCGCTTGCCCGGCCCGGGCTTCTTGCTGAAATCAGTCGCCAACAGTCTCGGGCAATTGCCCAATCTTCCTGGGCGCGTACGATCAAGACGCGAACACTTGAATCGGAAATAGAAATATCTTGATCTAGAGATGACTCCTCGTTCTTTGCGCCGTCGAGTTTCAGTCCAAGAAATGTGAAGTTGGCACAAGCTGCACCGCGCACCTCAGGTGAATTTTCTCCGATCCCAGCGGTGAAGACGAAAGCATCTATCCCGCCCAACGCCGCAATCATCGCGGCGATACCAGCTTGAAGGCGATGCACGAAAATCTCAAAAGCCAGCTTAGCTCGCGGATGGCCGTCTTTCATCGCAGCCACAATCTGCCGCATGTCGCCCGAGATCCCAGAGATCCCCAACAGGCCTGATTTGGTGTTTAGCATGTCATCGAGTTGCTGCCCAGTGAGCTGCCCTCTTCGCATTAAATAAGTGAGGATTCCGGGGTCCACAGAACCTGATCGTGTACCCATCATCAGCCCTTCCAGAGGCGTAAAGCCCATCGTCGTATCCACGCTTCGGCCGTCGCGAATCGCCGCTAGAGAGCAACCGTTGCCCAAATGGCAGGTTACGAGTTTCAGTGACCGCAAATCCTTGCCGAGGAGCTGTGCGGTGCGCTCGGCGCAATACTGATGATTAATTCCGTGAAATCCGTAACGGCGAATCCCCTGTGCGAGCCATTCGTAAGGACCGGGATACACAACCGCTGGTTCCGGCAATCGGCTGTGAAAGCCGGTGTCGAACACGGCCACCTGGAGAACCTCGCCAAAGCGTTTCTCAATGATCTCGATTCCTTCCAGCTCGGCGCGATTATGTAGCGGTGCAAAGATGGACATGCGCGCTATTGCAGATTTCACTTCAGGTGTGATGGCAGTCGCATTCTCGAACTCTTTACCGCCGTGCACGATCCGATGACCAGCCACGTCGATCTCTGAAGGCATGGAAACCACGCGCAGCTTTCCATTCCATAACGTATCCAGCAGTCGGTAGATCGCATCCGGGCGCGATGCAACCTGGACGCGCTCTTTCAGCTGTGCTCCCTGTGAATTCTGCACGTGGATGTCAGCATGATCGCCATCCCATTCGATCTTGCCTTCCCAGGCTGGTGCTGGCGGATGTTCCGGAAGGGTCTTCCCGATGTCGTACAGGCAGCTCTTCTGGCTACTGGAGCCCGAATTAAGTACAAGGATTTTCATGGCCTAATGGGGCCATTTCCAATCCCGGATTTCCGGCAAGTCGTCTCCATGTTCGCAGATGTATTGTTTGTGTTCGACGAGCTTGTTGCGCAGGAACTGCTTGAAATGTCCTCCGACGCGTTGCAAGCTAGGGACGCGGTCCACTACATCGCCTGCAAGATGAAATCGGTCCAAATCGTTCAGAACCGTCATGTCGAAGGGAGTTGTCGTAGTTCCTTCTTCCTTGTATCCGCGAACGTGGAAGTTGTCATGATTCGTGCGCCGATAAGTTAGCCGGTGAATCAGCCACGGATAGCCGTGGTAGGCAAAGATGACTGGCTTGTCGATGGTGAATATGGAGTCAAACTCGCGGTCGGAGAGGCCGTGGGGATGTTCGGTTGAGGGCTGAATGGTCATCAAGTCAACCACATTGACGACGCGGACTTTGATGTCCGGAAAGTTCTGGCGCAGCAGATCGACGGCCGCAAGCGTCTCCAGTGTTGGGACATCTCCGGCGCACGCCATCACCACGTCCGGCTCGCTTCCCTTGTCGGTGGAGGCCCACTGCCAGATTCCAATTCCATTCGTGCAATGCTCGATCGCAGATTCCATATCGAGCCACTGCAGGGCCGGCTGCTTTCCAGCAACGATAACGTTTACGTAGTTTCGGCTCCGGAGGCAGTGATCAGCTACCGAAAGCAGAGTGTTGGCATCCGGAGGCAGGTACACGCGGACAATATCCGCCTTCTTGTTCACAACATGGTCGATGAATCCAGGGTCTTGGTGTGTGAAGCCGTTATGGTCTTGGCGCCATACGTGCGACGTAAGCAGGTAATTCAAAGAGGCTATCGGTCGGCGCCATGGAATGGTTCGCGTCACTTTCAGCCACTTTGCGTGCTGGTTGAACATGGAGTCCACGATGTGGATAAAGGCTTCGTAACAGGAGAAGAAGCCGTGACGGCCAGTGAGCAAATAACCTTCGAGCCACCCCTGGCACATATGCTCACTCAGAACCTCCATCACACGGCCATCTTTCGAGAGGTGCTCGTCCGCAGGAAGAACCGGCTCCATGAAGACTTTATCAGTGACTTCGTACAGAGCGTCGAGCCGGTTTGACGCAGTTTCATCGGGACCAAATACTCGGAAATTCTTCGAGTCCGCGTTCCGTTTCATAACATCGCGCAGAAGATTTCCTAAGACTCGAGTTGCTTCCGCCGTCTCAGTGCCCGGTTTTGTCACTTTCACCGCATATTCGCGAAAGTCCGGCATCACAAGGTCCTTTAGCAACGTTCCGCCGTTCGCGTGCGGGTTGGCCCCCATCCTACGCGTGCCACTCGGCGCTAGTTCCGTGAGTTCCGGAATCAACCTGCCGTTTCCATCGAACAGTTCTTCTGGCCTGTAGCTCTTCAGCCATTCTTCCAAGATCTTTACGTGGTCAGGGTGTGACACAAAATTCGTGACGGGGACCTGGTGCGCACGCCAGGTGTCTTCGACTGGTTTTCCGTCCACCATCTTTGGCCCGGTCCAGCCCTTCGGCGTTCGCAGGATGATCATCGGCCAGGCGGGAAGGTCACTAAATCGTCCGGCGCGGGCCTCATTCCGAATTGAGTGAATTTCCTCGATAACCGTATCGAGCGTTTGCGCCATCAGTCGGTGCATAGCCTCCGGCTCATGGCCCTCCACAAAATGCGGCTCGTAACCATACCCGGTGAAAAGTTGAGTCAACTCCGCATTATTCAGACGCGCGAGTATAGTTGGATTCGCGATCTTGTATCCGTTCAAATGCAGAACAGGAAGAACAGCGCCGTCGCGAGCGGGGTTCAGAAACTTGTTCGAATGCCAACTGGCCGCGAGTGGACCCGTCTCGGCTTCGCCGTCACCAACGACGCAGCAAACCAGCAAGTCCGGGTTGTCAAAAGCGGCTCCGTAAGCGTGCGCAATCGAGTATCCTAGTTCACCGCCTTCATGAATTGAGCCTGGCGTCTCTGGGGCGACGTGACTTGGGATACCTCCTGGGAACGAGAACTGCTTGAAGAGCTTTTTCAGGCCTTCCTCGGTTTGTGAAATGTTGGCGTAGAGTTCGCTGTAGGTGCCTTCCAGGTACGTGTTGGCAACCAAACCGGGCCCTCCGTGACCGGGACCCGCCACATAGATGACGTTCAGACCGTGCTTCTTGATCAACCGGTTGAAATGAACGTAGACGAAATTCAACCCCGGTGTTGTGCCCCAGTGCCCCAGCAATCGTGGTTTGATGTGCTCGAACTTCAACGGCTCGTGAAGCAACGGGTTGGCATAGAGATAGATCTGCCCTACGGAGAGGTAGTTCGCAGCACGCCAGTAGGCATGCATCTTGCGCAGCTCTTCCTCGGATAGAGGCTGTTTGGATTCGTAAGACCTTGCTGAACCTGTGGGTGCCGCCGAAGCCATATCAGTGTCCTCCCTATTTTGGATCGAAGCCGCTCATCCCTGGCGGGGCAAGAAAAAGTCCACTCATCACAGAGGCCACGGTCCCATCTTATCCCGACAAGTTTGAACAGGCCATTACAAGTAGCGGGCAGCCCAGATCGTGAACTCTGAGCGAGCCGAGGGGTGGGATTAGGGCAAGGAGTGGAAATCTTTTCTCTCAGCAACTTCCGCAAACCCCGCAAGCATCCGAATTGACAATCCAGAACTGCGAAAACCTCAAACTTTGGCTGAGCCTCCCGATTCAAATCCGAACGAGCCGCGAGAATTATCTGCAGATAGCATCCGAGTTGCCTTTATCTGGGAACAATCCGGGAGGCGCTGGGGCACATGCTGCTATGTTTCCCTGGTCCACCGCCGTTGGTCCGAAGCGCGCGACTCTAGCCTACTGATCAAGCCTGATACGCTGGTTTTTCGAATCCAGCGTCACCACAAAATCCCGGAGGACGCCGTATCCGATATTGCCAACGGCCGGGGCTGGGCCGGGGCGTGCATCGCTGAAGCGTACGTCATCAAGGCTAAGCCTGTACTTGCCCAATTCGATCGTCCCATTCACGCGCGCGATGGAAACCGGGAACTCGCCGCCGCCCGTGCGAACCGTGCCGGTTTCTTTCGGCTGCGACGCCAGCGGAAGCTCTGCGAGGAATTTCATCGGAAGTGTCAGCCCAAAGCCGGAGCCCGTATCCAGGTGAACTTCCGTGTCGTGGCCGGCAATTCGGAGCGGAATCGTGGGGAGAACTTGATCTTCCTTGTATTGAAAAGTGCTTCGTGAATCGGCGCTCTCGATTGCGCCTTTCTTGATTGAGATCCGTTTGCCAGGATAGTCAAAAGTAAGCAGGTAGCCCGGGAAGTTGGCGGCGCTCAGGACACCGCGGGGGGCGTTTTCACCCCTCAACAGACCTCCCAGCTGCATTACCGCGGCAATCATGTCTACTAGCACCGCATCACCGAAGCGAACGTCATGAATCAAGACAATCGCCGGCGGCGTTCCGCCTCCAACGGCGGCCACTTGCATGCCCGCGGGCGCAGTCAAGGACAGCTCGCGGCTCAACTCCTCACTTACGACCGTTGTTACTGCGCCGGTGTCAAGGACAAAGCGATACGGCCCCTTGCCGTTGATCTTGAGTTCGACGACGGGCCTCCCTCCCATGTCCTGCATCGGGACGGTAACACCGTCCCGAGGAACTCCGATACTTGACGGCACCGGAACCCGGGGGCCAACGTGTATCTGGGCGTTAGCGGGAGGGGACAAACCGATCGCCACTGCCAAGATTGATAGTGCGGATCTCTGCGACATAGCTGCCGCCCTTCTTCTTCAAAGTGGTGTGTCCGTCATGCGTTTTTTTTTGCTATAGTACGACTCGTACTATAGACTTGTCAATAGCGCGCTGCGCTCTCGCAATGTCCACATGGTACGATGCGTAAGATACGATTCGATGGAGGAGCCGATTGCTCCATGGCCAACGACAGGCTGAGTGAAATCGAGGCGTGCGTGCTCGCCCTCGTCTCCGTGGACGGTCCAGCTACGCCCTACGCCATTCGTAAAGTATTTCTGAATTCACCGAGTCAGCAATGGAGCGGCAGTGCGGGAACTATCTATCCGTTGATTGAGCGGCTCTTGCGGGAGCAGTTGATTCGCTCCAAATTATGTTTAACGGGAAAGAGGCGTGGCTATCAGATTTCGTTGACGCCCGCCGGTTCGCGGGCTTTGAGCTTATGGTTTTCCCTTCCGATTCCAGAGTGGGTGGCGGGAGTCCCGCCCGACCCTTTACGGACCCGAATTCGTTTTCTCAGCGCGATAAGCGCCAACCAACGCCGGGCATTCCTTCAGAATGCGCACCAACGAACGCAGGCGCACCTGCGTGTGGTCGAAGCGGATTGTGCACGGAAGCGTGCGAAGGGCGGATTGCCCTACCTGATGGCTCGGGGTGCTCTCCTATCGATGCAATCACGATGCGCCTTCCTGCGAGAGGTGGCGGATGCACTTGATGTCCGCGTGAAGGTTGACCTCCGATTGGCTAAGAATGAGCGAACAGCGACTTAGCCGCGAAAGAGAAATGAATTGGACTTTCTGGAGGGAATGTATTCGATCACGAAATAGGAAACGAGAGCCCTTCGACAGTTGAAAGACATTACCGCCGTCCGGCGCGTCGTATTTGTAATAAAGGGCGGCGCTGTTTACAAGAACGCCGCGCCGCTCGATTCCCGCTTATGGTGGCGTCCAACCTTCGATTCGACCGTAAGCCTCACGGAACGCCAGATGGCAGAGGAGGATCTCGGAATTCAATTCCAACCAGTGCCTCTGATCCGTGAGTGAGTTCGAGAAAGCAGTGCAGCGCGAGGAACCAGCACGGAAAGCCGCAGGCGCGAGAAAGTTGCGAGGAGTTTTATCGACAGGCCAACTGGTATACGGATCAAAATCTACCAACACACCTTAGGAGGGGTTTCTCGCAAGATGGCCGCTTTCTCTAATTTGGAGACATTTTGGCGGGATGCTTGCTACGGAGCGCGGATGCTGCGAAAGAATCCTGGCTTCGCAGCCGTGGTCACCCTCACTCTTGCGCTGGGGATCGGCGCAAACACCGCGATTTTCAGCGTCTTCAATTCCGTTCTGCTGAAGCCGCTGCCTTTTAGAGAACCGAACCGGCTTGTCATTATTTGGGAAACCGATACGAAGAGCCGAGTGGTAACCTCTCCTGTCTCCTCGTCGGACTTCCTTGATTGGAAGGATCAGACGCAGGTTTTTGAACAAATCGCGGCTTGGCGATTTTTGTATTTCAATCTTTCCGGGAGAGACGAGCCGGAGCGTGTTCAGGGACTTACGGTTTCCGCTTCGTTCTTGCCTTTGCTGGGCGCCCAGGTTCAACGCGGACGCACATTCCTTCCGGAAGAGGAGCAACTCGGACATGACAAGGTCGTTGTGTTAAGCGACGCTCTCTGGCGACGCCGTTTCGGTGAAGACCCGAGCCTCGTCGGTCAGAAAATCGATATCGAAGGCGAACCTCACACCGTCGTTGGAATTCTAGCTCCCACGTTCCAGATTTTTCGCGTATTGAACCGTTCCCTGGACATCTATGTGCCTCTTACATTCGACCGCGGCAGGCTGACTCGCCGCGACCACGACATCTTCGTTTATGCGAGGCTCAAACCTGGCGTTACATTAGGCCACGCCCAGTCGGAGATGGATGTGCTCTACCGGAGGCTCGAGCACGAATATCAGCAGACCAACTCCTACCGAGGGGCACGCGTGATTTCTATGAGCGAAGGCTTCGCCGGAGACATTCGCCCAACCCTGCTGCTGTTGCTCTCCGCCGCGGGATTTGTCTTGCTGATCGCATGCGCCAATGTTGGGAACTTAGCGCTTGCGCGAGCCATTGCCCTGCAAAGAGAGATGGCGCTGCGCGCCACACTCGGTGCTAGCCCGTGGAGGTTGCTCCGGCAAGTGCTGACCGAGAATTTAATTCTTGGTTTGTTGGGTGGTACCGCTGGGACTCTGGTTGCCTCCTGGGGCATCCACATCCTCAATGATCTCGTTCCATATCAGGCTGTAAGACGCCTGCGCGACTTCAGCCTTGATACGGGAGTACTCGGCTTTGCGCTCGTCATCTCTCTGCTCAGCGGAGTCCTCTCGAGCATTGCTCCGGCGCTGCGGTTCGCTCGACTCAGGGATCTCTTGAAAGAGGTGGGGCGAAGTTCAACCGTCGGTCTGCGTTCGCCCCGGATGGCCAGCCTGCTCGTAATTTCCGAAGTGGCTCTGGCGGTTGCCCTGTTGTGCTGCGCTGTACTGTTAATTCGAAGTTCCTTGTTCTTGCACGGAATGCCGCGTGGCTTCAATCCGGACAACGTCCTAACCACGCAGGCCTGGCTACCTCGAGCCAAGTATTCGAACGGACATCAGGTTGCCAACTTCTACCGCGAGGTACTTCAGAGAATCGATAAATTACCGGGCGTCGAGTCTGCCAGCGCAATCAATTTCCCTCCACTCGCGCTCCAATACACCACGGTCAGCTTTACCGTCGATGGTCACGTTCCTGCCTCAGCAGATGAAGTCCTCAACGCTCGGTGCTCGGTAATCAGTGCGGAATACTTCCGAACGATGAATATACCGTTGCTGTCTGGCCGATCGTTCAACGACCGTGATGCAGACGAAACTCATGGAGTGGCCATCGTCAGCGCCTCGATGGCGCGTCGCTTCTGGCCGGATTCGAGTCCAATCGGTCACCAGATTCGGCCACAGTTCACCCAGCAAAGGCATTTCTGGATTCCAGAGTCGAAAAACTTACCGTTGACGATTGTGGGCGTAGTCGGAGATGTTCGGAACGAGGGCTTGGCCGACAGCAATCTGCCCCAACTCTATCTCCCGTATCTCCAAAATCCGTCGTCCATCATGAACCTGGTGGTGCGTACCACGTCCAACCCGCTTCGTTGGGCCAATGCCGTGCGAAGTCAAGTCTGGGCCGTAGACAAGGAGCAGCCATTGTTTGACACCAAGACGGTCGAGGACATCGTTGCGGATTCTTTCGGTAGACAGCATGTGCTTGCGTCCCTTCTAGGGACCTTCGCGACCGTTGCCCTACTCTTGGCAGCCGTGGGGGTTTATGGCCTGATTTCCTGCGCTGTGCGGCAGAGAACCCACGAGATTGGTATTCGCATGGCACTGGGTGCGCAATCCGGAGAAGTGCTAAGACTGGTGCTGCGGCAGGGCATGGGCCTGACCTTGGCCGGCCTTTTCATTGGGCTATTTGCAGCACTGGCTGCCGCTGGTTTGCTGCGCAGCTTTCTTTTCGGCGTGAGGCCGACTGATCCGGCGAGTTTTGCTAGTGTCGCACTTTTGTTGACTGGCACTACCCTACTTGCGTGCTTTATCCCCGCCCGGCGCGCGGTTCGCGTCGACCCGATGGTAGCGCTACGCTACGAATAGTGGTCGACCGGCATTCAAGACATGAAGATGCACCATGACAGGCGAAAACAAAGGTCATAAACGTGATGACGAGCCGTCGAGCGGTCTGTCACGGCGCGACTTCGTCACGTTCACCTTGGCCGGCCTCGCCGCTGCTGCCGGCTCGGCGTCGGGCACCGACCTGCCGGTGATCGAGACCGATGTTGACGTCAAGACCTCGGACGGTATCTGTGATGCAGTCTTCATTCGTCCGATCAAAGGCTCCCATCCAGGAGTACTCGTGTGGCACGATTCGCCGGGCCTTCGTCCCGTAATTCGCGCCCTCGGCAAACGCATCGCTGCCGAGGGATATTCGGCGCTCGTACCGAATCTCTTCTACCGGGCGGCGAGGGCTCCCGTGTTTGACGCCTCCTTCGACTATTCCAACAATCCAGCCGACAGAGAGAAGTATCGACGAACGGTGGCGTCGTTCCTCGCGCCCGGTGCGGCGGAGCGAGACGCTGTTGCTTACGTGGCCTTCCTGGATGCGCAGCGGCAGGTCGACAAGAAAAGGAAGATCGGGACACATGGCTACTGCCTGGGCGGGGCGTACATTATGAGGACCGCCGCAGTATTACCAGACCGTGTGGGCGCCGGAGCTTCGTTTCACGGCGGCTTTCTCGTGACCGACAAGCCGAACAGCCCACATCTGCTCGCGCCGAAGATCAAGGCGCGTCTGTATTTTGCGATCGCTTCCGATGACGACAAGCGTGAGCCCGAGGTGAAGAACAAGCTCAAAGAAGCGTTTGCAGCAGCAAATGTTCGCGCGGAGATCGAAGTCTTCCCAAACGCGCTGCACGGCTGGTGCGTGCCCGACAGCACTGCGGCCGACAACAGGGCAGACGCGGAGCGCGCCTGGGGCAAGCTCGTAGCTCTTTATAAATTAGCGTTGTAAGGCGGCGTTTGGCGCCGATTCGGCTGAGCTCCTGATCTCATTGGAAAGGCACCTGACTCTATGAAACGAGTTTTCGTGCTTGCCGCCCTCCGAATTGAAAGGGCCGGAGGCGTTGTCGCTGAGTGAAACGGCCAAACGCAGGAGTTCCATGAAAGAATCATCAACGTTTGCTTCGGGATACCGGTCTTGGAGTGGACTATTGGTTTCGGGCAGAATCCGATCGTCCGGCTTAAAGTGAACAGGTGAGCCAGCGACAATGAACCTTGCTCAACGCAATGCAGAACGGCGATAGCCAATGGCAACCTGAACACCGATTGCATCAGAGGGGTCGCGTTAGGGTTCAGATCACAACTGACCTCATCACCTGGCAACGCACAAGCGACGGATACTTCGCCATGAGCATCCGTTGCGATGTTTCGTATCTTGAGCTGTAGACTGTTCCGTTGCGATCCGCGACGAGAAGCTACCGTGCGGTCATCTCGGGAATTCTGAGGCCGTCCCTGGGCAGTTGCGGAAGCCATTTTCCCACGCGAGCCGATACAGCTTCAACTCGCTAAATCTTTGGCGCCAGCAAAAATCAAGCAAATGCTAAGGAGCCACCGAGCACACCGCGCAAGAGTTGATGGCGATCAAGCGGAGGCAGAATTTTCATTGAACTGCTTTCGGTAGCGATGCGGGGGCAGGCCGGTGAGGCGGCGGAAGGCGGTGGTGAACTGGCTTTGGTCGGAAAAGCCGCAGGTTAGCGCGATTTGCGCGACGGGCAGCTGCGAGGCACGCAGAAGCGATTGCGCACAGGCTACACGGATGCGGCGGACATATTCGCCGATGGTGCAGCTGAAGCGGCGATGAAATTGTCGGCAGACCTGGACGGGATGGCGATCGGCAGAGCGAGCCAGGTCAGCGAGTGTGAGCCGCGCATCGGTTTCTTCATGGAGCATTTCGCGAATGCGGCGGAGCCACCTGGGAATGGGAGTCGCAGGCGACCAAGGCTCCTTCGCTCCTATCAGCAAAAGCTCTAGGGTCAGTTCTTCCACGGCGAGAGAAGAGAGGTCGTCGTTCTGGCGCAATTCGGCGCGAAGAAGCTTGCACAATTTAGCGGCATCGGGCGCGACGAGCTGCCCTGGGCTCGACGGTATTGCGCTGTGTTCGCAGGCGCGCCGCAGAATGTCGTGCTGGAGTTTGACGAGAAGGCAGCGGGAGGCGCGAGGAAAGTAGTTTTCGTGAGATTCGCCGGCGGGAAGAAAGCGGACGGTTCCGGGGACGCAGATGTGACCGCCGTAACTGTTGCAGGACCAGTGGAGACCAGCCAGGGTGCAAGCGAAGAAGGGCAGTGCCTCGGCGTGGCGGGCCATGCAGACACCAGCGGAATATGCAACTTCCTCGACTTTGAGGCCAGGCGTCTCGAGTTTGCGAAGGACGCGACGGACGGCGAGGGCGGGTGGTGAGCCCAAGGGTGTACGTGGGGAAGGTGAAGGTTTCATGGGCTTCCTCGGTGCAGCCGAAGTCCCGCCGCATGCTTGCTCCCTACAAGTATAGACGGCGACGCATGATGCTTGTTTCATTTCCTGCAGCGGCTGCACTAGACGGGGCAGACGCTAATTTCCGACAAGATTTTCAGGGAGAGAATGCGTCATCGTTCAGAGCGACAGCATAGCGCCCGAAAGGAATGCACGGCGGGCGAGGAGGTGGGTGTGCGCGGCAATGGTGAACGCCGTGGTGCGGCGGTCCGCGCCTCAAAGCCCAGGCTTTTCGCAATTTTGATTTGCGCCGCTACTGGGAGTGTCGCTCCTTTGTTCGCGCAGAATGCGGGAAGGCTGCCCACCGTCAACGAAGTGCTGGAGCGCCACGTGGAAGCGACCGGCGGCAGAGAGGCGCTGCTGCGGCACAAGTCCATGACGGTGCATGGGCGGTATGAGGCCCCCGCGCAAAAAGCGGCCTATGAAACGGTCTTCTACACGAAAGACGGAAAGATGCTGCTGAAGGCCGATCTCGGAGGCGGGAGGCAGTATCAAACGGGATATGACGGCGAAACCGCGTGGGTCTTGCATCCCGACGGAAAAGTGGACATTGCCGAAGGCGGCGAGGTGAAGACAGTCGCGCGGGATGCAGACATGTATTACCACTTGCATGTGCTGAACTATTTCAAGTCGATGGAAGTCGTGGATGTGAAAGAGTTCAACGGGCGGCCGTGCTATCACCTAAAGGGCAGCAACAATTGGGACAAGGTGAATGAGCAGTTTTACGACAAGGAGAACGGGTTGCTGATGGGCTATGCCTTCAATACCGCGTGGCGTGGCGGGAAGGGCGATGCCACGGATACGTTTGAGGAGTACAAGGATTTTGGCGGCGTGCGCATGGCGGCGAAGACGACTTCGCGAGACGGCGACGATCTGACGATCAGTTTGATCACTGCGGTGACCTACGACGACGTGAAGGATGAGGTGTTTGCGCTTCCCAAGGCGGTAAAGGTGGCGGAGAAGAAGAGACGCGCGCAGTAGGATGGCGTGCTGGCGCCATATTGCTTGATGTTCCACCTGCTCCGCGATGATTGCTGACCGTTGTCAGCGAAAAACATTGACAACGTTGCGCCTGGTTGGCGCAGTCTCGACCAGGACCCTCTCGTCGATAACGCCGTCAGCGTAATCGAAGTGGGAGTGCGAGATTATGAGCGACCGCAGTAGCGACTGAATGTAGTCTTCGTTTCCACGCAGGTGGGTTAGACCCTCATCGTCTTCTCACTTGCCTCCACGCTTCCATCGGTACGACTCATTTTTGCTGTGAGTCTTTGATTTTCTTCAAGGCTTCCTTAGCGCTTTGGTTTGCCGGATCAAGGCTAACCGCCTTTTCGTAGTTCTCCTGCGCTTTTTTGAGATCGCCGGCCTTCAGGTAACCTTCCGCCAGGCTGCCCCAAACGTTCGAGGAGTCGGGAAACATTTCGGCGTTCAATTTGAAGGCCTGGATCGCGCCCGCGGTGTCGTTGCCCTCCAACAAGGTATAACCAAAAACATTCAGCGGGCCTTCGCCAAAATCAAAGGCCGCACGGCCGTAATACTTCTTCTTGAGATCCGCGTAGTCGTCGAGCGCCGCTTGCAAACCCTTCTTTCGATACTGTTCGCTTAATTCCTCGTCGAGGGTCATCGGCCGCGGCCGGCCATGGTGGCACGTGTGACACCACATGTTCACGCGCTTGTCCCCGCTGGGCTCGATCTTTTTCAAATGCTCTTCGATTACATTAAGCATGCGCAGCATTTCGCGCGCACGATTCTTATTCGGGTTATCATCGGATGCAAAATCATAGGTGCTCAGCGGCTTGCCTTCTTCTCCTTTGTGGCAGTATGAACACCGCACACCAAGCGCCCTCGTGAATCCGACCATTACCGGCCTAAGGCGCGAGCCCGGCCAGTCCTTGGGCAAGACTTGCAGGTTCTTCGGTTTTTCCGGCCAGGTCCACGTGTCCTGCGCGTCGCTAGCAAGCGGTGAGAAAGCAACCAAGCACAGTATGCCGGTGAGTCTGATCGCGAATCTGATCGCGCGTGAGCGTTTCATCGGGATGCCCTCCTGCGCATAAGGAAATGGCGATGGACTTTGGTCTCTTTAGAGGTGCGGGCGACGATTTTCATCGCTGTCCACCAAGAATCCCAAAAAGCTTCTGTACTCGGCGACAAGCAAAAAGAAAGCCAAGGATGAACCTTGTCTGGCCGTACGCAATGACCTCAAAATCGCTTCAGCACTAAGCGTCTTTCGTCAACGCTAGTGACTGATGAGAATGTCAGGGGGAGTCGCAGGGGAATTGAACCGGATTAACCTCTCCGTATTACGGCGATACCGACCGGGCGATGTCCCATAAACTCGCGTAAACGCTCGAGAGAAGTGGCTCTCGTCGGAAAACCCAGCTTCGTTCGCAATCTCCGCGATCTTGCCACAATGGCCGATAGACAGGAGTTGCCAGCCGCGCAAAATGCGCAGCTCGCGCACATACTGTCCAAGCGTCATACCGAAATGTTCAGAAAATGCCCTGCAAAGATAAACCGGGTGCACGCCGATCTCGCGAGCTATGTCGGTCAACGACCATGACTGGTCGTACGTTTCATCCAAATACTCCAAGAGGACGTGCAACCAGGGCGGGCGTAAACGGGACCTTTCTGTAGTGATTCCCAATTCGCGGCTAACTAGGTCGAGTAAGAGAGACTCAATGACAAAGCGGGAGTGGCCATCAGCGTTTTTGAATTCGCGATATAAGGCAACGGAAAATGAGGCGTTGATCGGATGGGCGGGATCAATTGGAGCCCGCCCACGCACCGATAGACCGCGCGTGAGTTGCCTTTCGAAATCCGCGGGAATGACGAGGTGCAAACACTTCGTTCCCGGCGCATATTTATCGGTATGGTTCTCGTCGGTAGTGAGCAATGCTACGTTCCCGGATCGATAGTGGCTGACTTTCTTCCCTAGGCTCCGGTCGTATTGTCCCCATTGCACAACGGACAAATGCAGCCATGGATGGCAGTGTTGCCCTCTCTCTGAAAATTGCGGGTAAAGGTGTTGAACAAAGACGAAGCCGCCGATATCTCTCCTTGCGACTGCCTTTCCCAACCAGCCTTGTGCATGGGGGCTTGTCATGGCTCAGTCCATTGATGTGCCTCATGTGGCTGCATCTCAACCGTCTCAGCTCACACGCGCGTGCTCTGGCGATATTGGTTGGGTGTGACTCCCACGAAGCGTGAAAAGGAGCGCCGCATGACATCGGCGCTCCCAAAGCCACAAGCGGCAGCAATCTGTTTTAAGCCTCGATCCGTCCGCTCGAGCTGGTGACGCACTGCTTCCACGCGCGCCTGCAAAACATATTGGGAGGGTGTCCTCCCCACCTCTCGCGTAAATACGCGCTCGAAATTGCGAACGCTCATGGCGACGCGATCCGCAAGAACCTGCACCGCCAATTTCTTGCGCAAATTGTCCGTGATCCAGAGCTGAAGCTCCTGGATTGCCTTCATCTCGGACGCCTGAGCAGACAGAGAAACGCTCAATTGTTTCTGTCCGCCTGACCTTCGAAGGAAAAGTACAAGCTCGCGTGCTACTTCCTGGGCAATTGCCGCGCCGCAATCCTCTTCAACCCATGCGAGGGCTAAGTCGATGCCCGCCGAAATGCCCGCTGATGTATAGATGTTTTCGTCTTTGACCCATACAAGTTCCGATTCGACCTTAACCATGGGATATCGCCGGGCTAATTCCTTACTGAATCTCCAGTGGGAAGTCGCTCTTCTTCCATTCAGCAAGCCAGCTTCCGCGAGCAGAAACGAGCCGACACAAACTGACCCCAAGCGGCGCACCGTCGGTGCGACGCGCCTTAACCAAGCAAACAGTGCCTGGTCACGAGCGTTGCGCGTGCCGAGGCCGCAAACAAGCAACAACGAATCGAAGTTCGCATTAAGAGCCTTGTAGCTGGTTTCTGCAACAAACGAAAGCACGCCTCCCTCGCCTTGGACCCTTACGTCTTTGCCGTTCGTTACGACTTCAACGCGGTAGACGGGTTTGCCCGCCAGTCGATTCGCGGCGCCAAAAACCTGAACTGGACATACCAGATCAAATTCATCGACCGGAGGCACAGCGAGGACGACCACGCGACGACCCGATGCCTCACGCTTCCGCTGCGAATTGCCGTTTTGAGTGGCCACGATGGTTGCAGGCTAACTATGCAATGCCTCAGCCACTTTTCCAAGCTGAAGTTGACCGCTTTGGCGGGAATCGTCTGAATTTTGGCGGAAAACGTAAGCGCGCGGCGCCTACGATGCTTCTCCGAAATCACCGATCTCGACGGGAGAAGATCATGAAGCATCTGTGGCTTGTGATCGTTGGTATGGCACTCCCCACGGTGCTCGTTGCACAAACAGCACGCAGTCCGCAGGCACAAACCGAGCGCGGTCCATACGCACGCTTTGCGATCATGCGGGCGCTTGACGGCCACTCAGTTGAATTGGAGGTCGGGTATATCCGCCATCTCGAGTGGCACCGCCAGGCCAAGGACACATTTAAGTGGTATAGCTATTCGGTGTGGGCATCAAGGGAACGGCAGCGTTGGATCATCTACGCGACGTTCGGACACACGGCTGCCGAACTGAGTAACCCGGTATCGCCGGCCGAAGACGAGCGGGACAACCTTATCAACGTCCTGCCACATGCCCAATTCCTGGGAAATGGCGTCTACGAGTTCCTGCCGGCGCTATCACGCGGTGATGGCGTACCGACTCCGACGCTTCGCGCGGAGTACACGACGGTAGAACTCAACTACGGTTCAGAAAAGGCGTTCGAGGCGGCGCTCGTCGCCGAACAATCAAAACTGGGCGGAGAAACGCTCTGGTATCGGTTGGTCGTCGGCGGAAACTTGCCGCTCTACGTCCGACTCCGACCGCGCGCTAGCTTGGCGAACATTCTGGATGAGCGCGCTGATCAAGCGCTTCCTGACGAAGTGAAGGGCTTGATCTCGAAGATGACCGTCGAAACCTTGAATCTGCGGCCGGACATGTTGGTTAACGTCACGCCAGAGTCAGGCCACTAAAAACGAGAGGGTTCGCTGCTGCCAGGCGCTCAGAGGACGAAGTGAAAGAAACACCGCAGCAATACACGCAGCGCATTCTTAGCTACATAGAAGGCAAGGAGTCTCTCGCCGTGCAGGCTGCGACTGCGGAGAGGCTCGCTCAGCTGATCGAAGGTATCTCCACGTCCGAATTGCGAAGGCGCCCCGCTCCGGATAAATGGTCCGTGAGCGAAATCATTGCGCATCTGGCTGATGGAGAAATTGTCGCCGGATTTCGGGTGCGATTCATTCTGGGATCTCCTGGTTCACCGGTCGTTGCGTTCGATCAAGACAAATGGGTAACAAGTGGGCATTGCGACAAACGCGATCCACAGAAGTCAGTAGAGTTGTTTCGTGTGCTACGGGAGGCGAATCTGGCCCTGCTTGAATCCCTCGAGCCTGATGACTGGAAGCAGTACGGGATGCATTCCGAACGCGGAAGGGAATCGATCGAACATAGTGTGCGCATGTTTGCCGGGCACGACGTCAATCACCTCCAGCAGATAGAAAAGATCCTCGCGCCCAAATGACCTGCAATTCCGTGGGGGGTAGTGGACCTGTCAGGGGCACAAGTCAAGTAGGTGGACCAGTGAATCAATTCTGGAAAGAGATTCGCAGGTGTGTGCGAATCCTGCTCAGGCGACCTGGCTTTTCTTCAGTCTGCGTGCTCACGCTCGCACTGAGCATAGGCGCAAATACGGCGATCTTCAGCGCGGTGAACGCCACTCTCCTGCGGCAGCTTCCGTTCGGGCACGCGAGCCGCATAGTCTGGATTACGGGAGTTCGACCCGTCCGCAGCGACGCTCCTTTTTCTCTCCCGGATTTTCTCGATTATCGCGACCACGTTGGCTCCCTCGATTCTCTTTCGGCGGTAGGAAGCTGGAGCGGGAATCTCACTGGGCAAGGAGACACTGAGCAGCTGAATGGCGTACGCGTTTCCGCGAATCTTTTCGAGACACTCGGCGTACCTGCGGTACTCGGGAGAACCTTGGAACCCGAGGATGACCAGCCGGGCAGCGCGCGGGTCGTTGTAATGAACTATGGTCTCTGGCAGCGGCGATTTGGAGCTGATGCGAGTCTTGTCGGTAAGCAGCTGGAGCTTAACGATGCGAGTTACACGCTCGTTGGCATTCTGCCCCCGAGCTTTTTTTTCCCTATTCCTGGAGCGGAACTTGCCGTGCCCCTCGTTCCCGACGCCGATCCCCTGCGCTTCAATCGGAACACCGTAAACTTTCTACGTATGGTAGGCCGCATTCGGCCTGGCGTGACACCTGATCAGGCACAGGCGGAAATGAATGCACTGGCGGTCAAGCTACGCCAGCAATTTCCCGAGCCAAATGCTCGAAAGTTAGGTGTGAAGCTGAAACCGATGCGCGATCAGGTTACCGGTGGTTACCGGCGCGCTCTTTGGGTGCTCCTAGCGGCGGTCGGGTTCGTCCTTTTGATAGCTTGTGCCAACCTAGCGAATTTGAATCTCGTGCGCGCTTCGGTGCGTCGAAAGGAGATGTCCATCCTTTCCGCGCTCGGGGCAACGCGCTGGCAAGTAGTCAAGCAGCTTCTCTTGGAGAGCGCCTTGCTAGCCGCTGCCGGCGGTGCGCTCGGGCTTTTTCTCGCGCGTATTGGAGTGCGAGCATTGCTGGCCCTGACTCCTGAGAATGTACCGCTCTCAGGAAAAATCGGGCTAGATGCCCCTGTGCTTGCATTTACCGTCCTCATTTCACTCTTGGCGGCGATAGCTACGGGTCTCGTCCCCGCGTTGTCAATCACGCGCGGTGATTTGGCCCGGCAATTAAAAGAGGCATCTCGCGGGTCAACAGAGGGAGCGCGAGGAAAAGGCCTGCGCAGAGGGTTCGTGGTTGTCGAAGTCGGGCTCTCTCTAATCCTCTTGGCTGGCACGGCGGTTTTGCTTAAAAGCTTCTCCAAGGTGCAGGCAGTAGACCCAGGTTTCGATCCGCACGGTGTTCTGGCCGTTCGCTTGTCCCTTCCGAAAAATCGCTATCCCCACGTGGCGGATGTGACCAGGTTCTATGACGCGTTACTTCCGCGTGTCCGGGCACTCCCCGATGTTTCAGCTGCCGGTGTAATCCAAATGCTGCCGCTGAGCGGCCTGATCTCGCGAATACCCTTCACAGTGGTTGGGCGCGCATTTTCCCAGGAAGAGATTCCTGAAGCGGAGTACCGAATCGCAAGCTCGATGTACCTGAATGTCATGCACATCCCTCTTCTGGCGGGCCGCGAATTCAGCGAGAGCGACACAGATCAAACGCGGTTGGTCTGCCACGTCAACGAAACCCTGGCCAAGCGTTACTGGCCAGCAGGTGATGCAATCGGTGCACGCGTGATGCTGAATGACAACAACTCCGGCCCACGCGAAGCTGAGATCGTCGGCATCATTCATGACGTTAAAGATAGAGGGCTGGAGACCTCTTCTAGCTTTGACATTTACATACCTGTACGGCAAACGCATGAAGACTCGATCGCTTGGCTTCAGAACTATCAACACTGGGTATTGCGTACGCGAAACGATCCGCTGGCTGTTGCCGAAACTTTCCGCCAACAAGTCCGGGAGGTTGATGCGGAAGTGGCCACCTCCAGCATCCGGTCGATGGATCAGTATTATTCAATGACGATCGCGCCTCGCCGGTTCAACCTGCAGCTGCTGTCGATGTTTGCGATTGGCGCTCTTGCTTTGACGTTAGCTGGAATTTATGGGGTCATATCGTATTCCGTGAACCAGCGGACCCACGAGATCGGTGTTCGGATGGCGCTTGGTGCTCAGCCAAGCGACGTGATGCGGATGGTTATCATGGACGGATTGAAGCCGGTCCTGTTGGGGTTGGCGCTGGGAATCCTGAGTGTGTTTGCTCTCACGAGAGCAGTAGCGAGCCTGCTTTTTGCGGTGAGCGCATCGGACCCCGCCGCGTTGGTTTCGGTGACGGTACTGTTCTGCAGCGTGTCGCTCGTGGCCGTCATTGTTCCGGCTCACCGTGCCGCGAAAATGGATTCACTCGCAGTGCTTCGAACAGATTAAAGCTGAATATCGTAGTGAAGGCTTTCGAAACTCGCAATTCGTACGGTGTGGATTCCCCGAAGCTTGTCGAGCGGCCCGACCCCTCCGCGGGGCCGGGATAAGTCCTGCTTAAGATGAAGGCATTCTCAGTCCACTATCGGGACTGGCTTGTCGTTGGTGGCGTGGGACGATGGAAGCCCCCTCTCGGACTGATCCCGGTATCTGACGGAGTGGGCATCGTCGCGGCCCCCGGAAGCGGCGTCTCCCGAGCAAAAGTCGGGGATCGAGTCGCTCCGATTTTCTATCCGAAATGGTTGAAGGGAGAGTTGCCGGCGGGAAGATGGGGCAGGCCTTGGACGGCGCGGCCGCGGATGGTGTGCTGGCAGAATACACAGTTTTTGACGAGACAAGCGTTGTTCGTGTGCCGCCACATTTGAGCGACGAAGAAGCCGCCACGTTGTCTTGCGCCGCAGTAACCGCGCGGAACGTGCTACTTACCTTCGGGGATATCACGCCTGCCGAGTCTGTTGTGGTGTTGGGGACCGGAGGTGTCTCGGTTTTCGCCCTCCAGTTCGCGAGGTTTCGAGGAGTCCGCATCATCGTAACGTCGAGCAGCGATTCGGCGGGATAGCTTCGTACTACGGCGCCGTATTAGTGGTGGGCACAGGGCTGGTTCGGTACCAGGAGGGGCCGAGGAACGATGTACGCAGGCTGCGGAAACTCACGTGGATTCCTTACGCCTCGGCCCTAGTGCTTTTGTGCGTGGCTGGATTCTTGAATCCGATTGGATTTCAGTTGATGTGGCAATCCGCTCTGTCAGCAGCGGCGGGCGCGCACTCTGGGCTTCTGTGGTTGATGTACTACATTCCGAGAGGAACCGCTCCTGAGCGAGGATCAGATGGAATTGGCAGGAGCCAAGTGTGGATCATCGCGGCTGTGGTCCTGTCGTTCGTTTTCGTTTTCGTGTTGGAGCATGGGATAACGCCGCACCTGTAGACTTCGCCCGTCGCGCCCATAGAACCGAAGTTATCAGCTCGCCCGTTGGGTTAGTACCGACAAACGCCTTGTCCGAAGTTGCGAGTTAACGAATGTTCCGCCAGTGGGCATACGAAAAAGGCCGGAATCCTGGATTCCGGCCTTGTCGATCACGAAATGGTGCGGGGGGTCAGATTTGAACTGACGACTCTAGACGGGATACGTATATACTCACATTTTCGACCGATGAAGCGAGTCTCTTCAATCAGAACCTTTTGAAGTCCGCGCACCGTTAAATCCGCGCGGATACTAGAGGAGGAACCAGGAGATGGGCAACACCGACGATAGAGAGCTGAATGCGGCTCTGCCGAACAAGCTGTCGAGACGCGATTTAATCAAGGGAGTTATTGCAGGTGGCGTGGCAGTCTCCTCCGCAAGCTATCTTTTCCGCGCTTCCACTCTGCTAGGCCAGTCTACTCGCGGCGCGGGTGAAAGACTTCTCACCATCAATGTAAACGGCCAGTTGCGGCGAGCCGACGTCATGCGGCAAGAAACGCTCGCCTGGACTCTGCGCCACAAACTTGGCCTCACCGGCACAAAGCTGGGCTGCGACCGCGCCGAATGCGGTTCCTGCACCGTGTTGATCGACGACGTGCCGTACTACGCGTGTTCGGTTCTGACACACACCGTGCGCGACCGCAAGGTTCTGACCATCGAAGGCCTGGCGAGCCCCGAAGGAAAGTTGCATCCCGTTCAGCAGGGTGTCATCGACGAGCAAGGCTTCCAATGTGCCTTCTGCATGCCGGGTTTCATCATGGCCTCGGTAGGATTCCTGAAGACAAATCCCAATCCCACCCGAAGCCAGCTCGCGCAGGGCCTGTCGGGCAACCTTTGCCGGTGTCAGGACTACGACAAAATCTTAACCGCGATGATGCGGGGTGCCAAGAACTTGAGGGAGGCGAGCCGTGCCTAGTAAAGATACCAAACCCGTCGAGCGAACCGCGCGTGTCTACGGAGCCGGTCACAAACTGATTGGCAAGGACTACGAAACCGCTGACCTCTATGCCAAGGTCACGGGACTGGCAAAGTACGCCGAGGATTATCACGCTGACGGCATGCTCTACTGCAAACTGCTGCTCAGCCCCTTGCCACACGCCCGCGTGAAGCATCTTGACGTTCGCCAAGCGCTCGCCATGCCTGGCGTGAAGGCGATTCTCACCGCCGACGAACTTCCGCCTCCGGCCGATACCCTCACCGACAATGGCACGGTGATTCATGCCAACCCAAAGAGTGAGAAGGCCCTCACTATGGAGCCGCTCTACCAAGGTGAG
>Ga0207144_1022_pt1 | contig 36134 bp, 40 predicted proteins | sample Alteio_BWMinHeat_FD_153583 | JGI IMG/M metagenome (GOLD analysis project Ga0207144, IMG submission 153583) | Enriched cells from forest soil in Barre Woods Harvard Forest LTER site, Petersham, Massachusetts, United States -... | ecosystem: Environmental > Terrestrial > Soil > Temperate forest >...
TATTCTTTTGGGTGAAAAAATTCCTTTGGATGTCTATAATGGAGAAACGGGAGAGCTTATTATTCCGGCGAATAGAAAAATAACAAAGACGTTACTTCGTCGTTTGGCAGCCGTTTCAAAAGATATTCAAATTGATCCATCTCCGGTGCGAATCAAAATCATGGAGATTATGGATAATTATCAGAAGCGATTCGATGAAATTGACTTTGAAAGAGAGCAGAGAGCTAATGCGATTGAAAGTGGTAATGATGCGGAAGCTGGAGTTATTAAAAATGTAAGAGTTTTTATCGCTGGAAAAAGAAAGGTTCAAGTAGGGGATAAAATGGCTGGACGTCATGGAAACAAGGGTATTATTGCTAAAATTGTACCTGAAGAAGACATGCCCTTCTTGCCTGATGGAACGCCTGTTGAAATTGTTCTTAATCCGCTTGGGGTACCAAGCCGTATGAACGTGGGTCAGGTATTGGAGACTCACCTTGGTTGGGCTTGTAAAGTACTTGATCTTAATGTAGCGACGCCAGTATTTGATGGTATTTCTGAAGTAAAAATTCGAGAATATCTTGATCAGGCAGGTTTGCCGCATTCCGGAAAAAGCAAGTTATATGATGGACGTTCTGGTGAAGCATTTGATCAAGAAGTGGTGGTAGGTTACATTTATATGATGAAGCTGAATCACTTGGTTCTCGATAAAATTCACGCTCGTGCAGTGGGACCTTATAGCTTGATTACGCAACAACCATTGGGAGGAAAGGCCCAGTATGGTGGTCAACGTTTTGGAGAAATGGAAGTGTGGGCACTCGAAGCATATGGTGCAGCATATACATTGCAAGAGCTTCTCACTGTTAAATCAGATGATGTACAAGGGCGGACAAAGATATATGAATCGCTAGTAAAAGGCGATAACACATTGGAGGCTGGCATACCGCAGTCGTTTAATGTTCTAATGCATGAAATGAAGAGTCTGTGCTTAAATGTGAGTTTAGGTGAGGAAACGAGTTAACATTAATTAAAAGAATCAGGGAATTAAATTTTATGAGTAACGAACAAGCTAGAGAGTTTCTTGGATTTGATAAGCAGAGTAATTTTGATAGTGTAAGTATTACGCTTGCTTCGCCGGACATTATTCGTTCCTGGTCGCGTGGAGAGGTGAAAAATCCAGAGACAATTAATTATCGCACTTTTAAGCCTGAGCCAGGAGGATTGTTTTGTCAGCGCATTTTCGGACCGGTGAGGGATTATGAGTGTGCATGCGGAAAGTATAAGCGTATTAAATACAAAGGCATCGTTTGTGATCGATGCGGAGTTGAGGTTACTGTGTCGCGGGTGCGCCGCGAACGTATGGGGCATATCGAATTAGCAGTTCCCGTTACACATATCTGGTTTTTAAAAAGTATGCCCAGCCGTTTAGGTTTGTTATTAGATATGACAGCACGTAGCCTAGAAAGAGTTGTGTATTATGAGAACTACATGGTCGTCGATGCTGGAAAAACCCCTTTGGAAGAAAAGCAGCTTTTAACAGAGCAAGAATATGTTCAAGCGCAAGAAGAATATGGAGATGATGCGTTTGTTGCAAAAATGGGAGCTGAAGCGTTGAGGGATGTGCTTCAAAAATTAGATTTAGAAGCACTTTTGGGAGATTTGCATGAACAGATGCATAGTACGCGTTCAAAACAAATTAAGAAGAAGCTTGCAAAACGGCTAAAAGCTGTCGGTGGTTTTGTGCAGTCTAATACGCGCCCAGAATGGATGATTCTTGATGTTCTTCCTGTTATTCCTCCAGATCTTAGGCCGCTAGTTCCTCTTGAGGGGGGCCGTTTTGCAACGAGTGATCTTAATGACTTATATAGACGGGTTATCAATCGGAACAATCGATTGGCCAATTTATTGCAGTTAAAAACACCGGCTGTTATTATTCATAACGAGAAACGTATGCTTCAAGAGGCAGTAGATGCGTTGTTTGATAATGGTCGTCATGGACGTGCAGTAACGGCCGCTGGTAACCGCCCGTTGAAATCTTTGAGCGATATGCTTAAAGGTAAACAAGGGCGCTTCCGCCAGAACTTGCTTGGTAAACGCGTGGATTATAGTGGTCGTTCTATAATTGTTATTGGCCCTGAGTTGAAACTGCACCAGTGTGGGTTGCCAAAAAAAATGGCGCTAGTTCTTTTTGAACCATTTATTATCCGTCGTTTAAAAGAACTAGGTTTTGTTCATACCGTTCGTGGTGCGCGTAAAATGATTGAAAAACGCTCGCCAGAGGTATGGGATATTTTGGAGGAAGTAACAAAAGGTCACCCTGTTTTACTCAACCGTGCTCCAACGCTGCACCGACTATCGATACAATCTTTCGAACCTGTACTGATTGAAGGTGATGCTATTCGTATTCACCCGTTAGTATGTCCAGCATATAATGCGGACTTTGATGGGGACCAAATGGCCGTCCACGTACCGCTTTCCATTGAGGCGATTATGGAATGTAAGCTACTTATGCTTGCTTCTAACAATGTATTCATGCCTTCGAATGGTAAGCCCGTTTATACGCCTTCACAGGATATTATATTGGGAACTTATTATTTGACATTAGAGCCAAGGCGTAAGCTGGAAAAAGGTAAAGGTGTTCCATTAATTGCAAGCGTTGACGAAGCATTACTAGCCGAAGCCGATGGTGTACTGTCGAAGCATAACTGGGTCGATTTCGTTAACCCAGATTATGGAAAAGATACTCCATTTGGTAATAAAGAACGTAAGATCATACGAACCACTGTGGGGCGCATTATTTTTAGTACGATTTGGCCTAAAGAACTGGGATTTGTTAATTACCCAGTTAACAAGGGGAAGCTTGCAGATATTATTTTGAGTACCTATAAAGTTTGTGGGCGTGAGGCTGCAGTAGAAACCCTAGATCGAATGAAGGAAGTAGGGTTTAATATTGCTACCAAGGCTGGCCTCTCAATTGGAATAGGGGATATGATTATTCCTGAAGATAAGCCTGAAATTATTAAACAAGCTCGTAAAAAGATTGAAGAGGTAGAAGCACAATATCGTAAGGGGGTTATTACTCCTGGAGAACGTTATAATAAAGTTATTGATATTTGGACGAGTGCAACCGACGATATTTCCAAATCTGTATTTAAACAGCTAGAAATTAACGAAGGTCTGGAACAGGTTAATCCTGTATTTTTGATGATGGACTCTGGTGCCCGAGGAAATCGACAACAAATTCGTCAGCTTTGTGGTACTCGGGGACTAATGGCAAAACCGTCGGGAGAAATCATTGAGAGGCCCATTTTGTCATCCTTTAGAGAGGGTCTTTCTGTTTTTGAATATTTTAATTCTACCCACGGTGCGCGAAAAGGTTTAGCAGACACAGCTTTAAAAACTGCAGATGCTGGTTATCTTACCCGTAAACTTTGCGACGTTGCTATGGATGTCATTATTACGGAAGAGGATGATGGAAATCGTGATGGTATTTGGAAGCAAGCGATTTATGAGGGTGATGATGAAATTGTTAGTTTGTCTGAAAGAATCTCTGGTCGATGTTCCTGTGATGATATTTATAATCCAATAAATCCTGATGAACTGTTTGTTGGTAGTGGTGAGGTCATAACGGACGAAATTGCACAAAAAATCGAAGATTACAACATAGAGCGTGTAAAGGTTATGTCTGCTCTTACAAATCGTAAGAAAAGCGGCATTCCTGCAAAAGCTTACGGAATTGACCCAGCAACAGGTGAAATGGCCAAGGCAGGAAGTGCAATTGGCATTATTGCCGCACAATCGATCGGAGAGCCAGGAACCCAGCTTACAATGCGTACTTTCCATATTGGTGGTATTGCCAGTCAGATATTTCGTACGCCAGAAATCCGCGTTCGTCATGATGGACGTGTTAAATACAAGAGCTTGCGTTTGGTTCAGACAGCAGATGGAGCCAATATTGTTACTAATAAAAGTGGTATGGTTCTCATTCTTGATGATGAAGACAAAGAACTTGAAAGTTACAAAATTGTCGTTGGAGCAGTACTTACAGTTTCTGATGGAAGCATGATGAAAAAAGGTGATGTGCTCGCTATGTGGGACCCACATAATATTCCAATTCTTTCAGAAAAAGATGGGATAATACAATTCCGTGATATGATTCCTGGTGTGACAATCAAGCGCGAGCTCGATGAGTCTACAGGGCGTATTGCGATGATAGTTATTGAACATAAAGAAGACTTAAATCCAATTATCGAAATTCTTGAAGATGATGGGGGTAAAAGTGGGAAAATTATTGCAACTTATTCAATCCCAACTGGAGCACAGGTTGCCGTTAATGCCGGTGATACGATTTCAGCCGGAGCCTTAATTGCAAAAACGCCACGTGCTGCATCGACTCAAGAGGACATCACCGGTGGATTGCCTCGTATTGCAGAATTATTTGAAGCTAGGCGCCCTAAAGAAGCCGCGGAAATGGCAAAAATCGATGGAATCGCTTCGTTTTCGGGTTCTTTACGCGGGAAAAAACGTCTAGAAATTACAGATCCAGAAACAGGTCAGAAAGAAGAGCATTTAATTGCCCATGGTAAACATATTATTGTCCATGAAGGAGATTTTGTGCACAAAGGCCAGCATTTAACCGAAGGTGGGGCCGACTTACACGAAGTCTTAGAAATCTTGGGGCCAAATGCCGTTCAAGAATATCTTATTGCTGAAATTCAGAAAGTTTATCGACTTCAGGGTGTAGTTATCAATGACAAACACATTGAAATTATTATATCCAGAATGTTAAGAAAAGTGAGGATTACAGATCCAGGGGACTCCGAGTTTTTCTGGGGAGAACAGGTTGATCGCTTCGATTTTATGGAAGAAAATCAGAGAATTGAAGAGGCCGGGGGTAAGCCTGCCGAAGGAGAGCCGATACTTCTGGGTATCATGAAGGCCTCTTTAGAGACCGAAAGTTTTATTTCAGCCGCGTCATTCCAGGAAACAACAAAGGTTCTTACAGATGCTGCAATTTTAGGTAAAGTAGACCATCTCAAAGGTTTTAAGGAAAACGTCATCATGGGGCATCTCATCCCTGCAGGTACTGGATTGCCGCAGTATCGACGTCTCAGTATCGATATCTTGCGAGCTTTAATAGAGGACCAAGATGATTCTGCTAAAAACATAGCAACAGAAGAAGATGGTAAACTAAATCTTGAAGTTCTTGATAAAAAGTGTAACAAGTAGAAGATTCATGAAAATAATACTTGCATCTCAAGTCGAGAGCCTTAATATAACGTCTTTAATTTATTGAAAAGTTAAACAAATATGCCAAGTATCAGTCAGTTAGTACGCAACGGACGTGCAAAAACTCCAAAAAAGTCTAAAACTAAGGCTTTGAAAGAAAATCCATTTCGCCGTGGGGTGTGTACGCAGGTTATGACCCGCACCCCAAAGAAGCCAAATTCGGCTGTTCGTAAAGTTGCAAAAGTGCGCTTAACAACAGGTGTCGAAATTATCGCCTATATCCCTGATGAAGGCCACAACTTGCAAGAGCACAGTATTGTGCTAGTGCGCGGTGGTCGTGTTAAGGACTTGCCGGGAGTACGTTATCATATAGTTAGGGGTGTTTTGGATACGTTGGGTGTTGAAAAGCGTCGTAGAAGCCGCTCTAAGTATGGAGTTAAAAGGCCAAAGGAAAAGCAAAAGTAATCATTGATTTTTAAAAAATATGCGGAGAAGAAATGCAGTTAAAAGAAAAGTCCTTCCGGATCCACGTTATGATAGTTCTTTGGTAGGTCGATTTATCAATCTTATCATGAAAAATGGTAAGAAGAGCGTTGCCCAAGGGATTGTTTACTCAGCTTTAGAACGCGTAAGTGAAGAGCTCGGAAAAGGCGACGTAGTCGATGTTTTACATGGAGCACTGGACAATGCTCGTCCAAAGCTCGAAGTCAAAAGTCGACGGGTCGGGGGAGCCACTTATCAGGTGCCCGTTGAGGTTTCTTTTGAGCGCGGACAAGCTTTAGTAATAAGATGGATGATTGGATTTGCTGATGGAAGAAAAGGCGTTTGTATGTCCGAAGCACTTGCTCAAGAAATTATTGATGCATATAAAAATACAGGGAATGTTGTAAAAAAGAAGGACGAAACACATAAAATGGCTCAAGCAAATCGAGCATTTGCTCATTTACGTTATTAGTATTTTGATTATATAGAGAAAGAATTATGGCAGAACGACAAGAAGTATCATCAGTGAATTCTAAAGAGCGTAAGATCCCCCTGGAGTACACTCGTAATATAGGCATAGCAGCTCATATTGATGCTGGAAAGACAACAACGACGGAGCGCATATTGTTTTATGCCGGTGTAGTTCACAAAATGGGTGAGGTTCATGAAGGTAGCGCTGTAACCGATTGGATGGAACAGGAGCGTGAAAGAGGTATCACTATCACGGCTGCTGCGATTTCTTGCGGTTGGACTACGAAAGAAGGTCCTTATGCCAATATACCACAACAGGTAAATATTATTGATACTCCCGGACACGTTGATTTTACAGCTGAAGTGGAGCGTTCCCTGCGTGTACTTGATGGCGCTGTTGGAGTTTTTTGCGCCGTAGCCGGTGTGCAACCACAGTCTGAAACAGTATGGCATCAAATGGATAAGTATAAGGTGCCAAGGCTAGCATTTATAAATAAGATGGATCGTACCGGTGCAGATTTCTTGCAAGCAGTTCACTCAATTCGGGAAAAACTAGGTGGAAATGCTCACCCTTTATACTTAAATATTGGTGCAGAAGAGAATTTTAAAGGTCTCATCGACTTGGTTAAAATGGTAGCCTATGTCTATGATGACAACGATGAGTCAGGTATGAAGTTTAACGTAGTTGAAATTCCATCCGATCTTCGTAAGCAGGCTGAGGAATATCGTGAGTCTTTGGTCGAGGCTCTTGCTGACCATGATGATGATTTAGCCCAAAAATATCTAGAAGGAGAAACCTTGACAGTACCCGATATTCAAAGAGCTATTCGTAAGGCAACACTTTCTTTGAACTTCTTAGGAGTAATACCCGGAAGTGCCTTTAAGAATAAAGGCGTACAAATGTTACTAGATGCCGTTGTTGATTATCTTCCTAGTCCCTTAGATTTGCCTCCAGTGCCCGCATACAGTGAAGGTGAAGAAATAACATTTGAACCCGATGATTCAGCTAAAGTAGTTGGTTTGGCATTTAAATTAATGACAGATCCATTCGTTGGGAAGTTAGTATTTTACCGTATATATCGTGGCACCCTGAGAAAAGGCGATACACTTTACAATCCTCGAACACGAAAATCTGAGCGCATCAGCCGCTTGATTGTAATGAAGGCAAATATTCGCGAGGATATTGAAGTCGCCTACTCCGGAGATATTTGTGCAATTATCGGTGCTAAGAATATAGTTACAGGTGATACGCTTTGTAATAAAGATCTTGATGTAATGTTGGAACCACCAACATTCCCCGAGCCTGTTATTAGTATGTCAGTTGAGCCTAAGTCTAAAGCCGATCAGGAAAAGCTATCGCTTGCTCTTCAGCGACTGGCCGAGGAAGATCCAACTTTGCATGTTTCCAGTAATCAAGAAACTGGCCAGACAATTATTGCTGGTATGGGTGAACTCCATCTTGAGATTATCAGAGATAGAATATTTAGAGAATTTAAAGTAGAAGCCGATGCAGGACGCCCACAGATTGCCTACCGTGAAACAATTTCAAAAGCATCAAGCGGAGAGGGTAAATTTGTCCGTCAGTCGGGTGGCCGTGGTCAGTATGGGCATGTCGTTATTGAAATGGAGCCAAATGAGAAGGGCTCAGGGCATGAAATTATTAATAAAATTGTGGGTGGCGTTGTTCCTAAAGAATACATTAAACCAATAGAGGAAGGATTACTAGAAGCTGCCCGTAATGGCGTAGTGGCGGGCTATCCAGTGATCGATTATAAGATTCGAATTGTAGACGGTAGTTTCCACGAAGTTGACTCATCGGAGATGGCCTTTAAGATGGCGGGTATCTTTGCTTTTAAGGAGGCAATGAAGAAGGCAAGTCCGATGCTTCTTGAGCCGATAATGAAGGTTGAGGTATCTACCCCCGTAGAATATCAAGGTGATATCATGGGTGATCTCAACCGTCGCCGCGGACAAATACAAAACATAGAAACAAAGGGCTCACAGGTGGTGATAATTGCTTCTGTCCCGCTTGTTGAAATGTTTGGTTATTCTACAGTTGTACGCTCACTTTCGAAGGGTCGTGCTTCTTATTCGATGACTCCTAAAGATTTTGAACAGGTTCCAGCGAGTATGCTACCTAATATTATTGAAACAGCAACACGCGCACCAGCACGTAATTAAAAATATGGCTAAAAGAAAAGAAAAGCAAAGAATTCGAATAAAGCTTCAGGGGTTTGACTATCGTGGGGTTGATAGTGCTGCTCATGAAATCGTTGATACTGCAACAAGGTCTGGAGCAACAGTTTCAGGTCCAGTGCCATTGCCAACTGAAGTTGATAAATTATCTGTTAATAGTTCTACTTTCGTTCATAAGAAAGCAATGGATCAGTGGGAAACCAGAGTCCATAAGAGATTAATAGATATAAAGCCGACTGCACAAACAATTGAAGAACTTCGAAAATTAAACTTGCCAGCAGGCGTAGAAATCACTATCAACTTATAACAATCAATATACGGCTAAAGCAGGCCTACAACCGTAGCGTCTGCCGCTTAGAAAAATGAAAGAAAATATAGAAATTCTTGGAAAAAAGATAGGAATGACCCAGGTCTTTACAGAAGACAATAAGTTAGTTCCTGTTACCGTCGTAGAAGTTGGACCTTGTACAGTTTTGCAAGTTAAAACACCTGAAGTCGATGGTTACTCTGCAGTTCAAATAGGTTTTCAAAAACAAAAAGAACACCGCGCAACAAAGGCGCATCTTGGGCATGCTAAAAAATCTGGTTCAGGTCCAGTTATGGAGATAGCGGAATTTAGAACTGAAGACCCAGCTGCTTTTAAGCTCGGCGATAACATAGGTGTTGAGCGATTCTCTCAAGGTGAAAAGGTTGATGTTATTAGCATCACAAAAGGTAAAGGCTTCCAGGGTGTCGTAAAACGTTGGGGCTTTAGAGGAGGTCCTGCTTCACACGGTTCGATGTGGCACCGCAGAGGAGGTTCATACGGAAATTGTCAATGGCCAGGAGAAGTACTAAAAGGTAAAAAGATGCCGGGACGAGCCGGAGGAGACAAGCGTACCGTTCAAAATCTTGTAATTGTAAAAATTATTGAAGACAAAAATCTTTTATTGATCAAAGGGACCTTCCCAGGTGCAAATGGAAGTTCTGTAACAGTGCGTAAAGCCATAAAAGCCAAGGTAGCAAAAGCGGCATAGAAAGACCAGGAATTTAAATTATGAAGAAGTTAAAAGTTTATAGTTCAGATGGTGCTTCAGTTAAAGAGAAAGAATTTCATGCACTGCCTACATACGAAGGAGATAAAGGTCTTCGCTCGCTTAAAGATTGTATCGTTGCGTTTCAGGCAAATATGCGTCAGGGTAACGCATGTGCAAAAATGCGCGGAGAGGTAAGTGGTACAGGCAAAAAACCCTGGCGTCAAAAAGGTACAGGTATGGCTCGTCACGGTTCAAAGCGGAGCCCAATCTGGGTAGGGGGAGGAGTTGCTCATGGTCCTCGTCCCAGAGATTATACTCAGAAAATTAATAAAAAGGTTAAACGTCTAGGTTTGAGTCGTGCATTATTCGACTGTGTATCTGAAGGATCTCTATCACTTATAGAGTCTTTTCAAATCGCTGAACCAAAGACAAAATTGTTTAACGATCTCATTTGTAAGATAAGCCCAACGGGTTCAGTATTAATTGTAGATGAGTTTTTTAAAGATGATATTTTACTTTCAGCACGTAATATACCGAGAGTTTTTATAATTGACGCTGATTCGTTGAATGCTTGGGATTTGGTTAAGCATGAGAAAATCGTTATTAGTGAAACTGGGTTCGAGCGTTTATTAAAACGAATTAATCTTAAAAGTGAGTAAAGCCGATGATATCCATAGATAGAATAATTAAAAAATTTTGTGTTACAGAGAAAGCTACGATACTTTCTTCAACATTGAATCAATATATATTTGAAATTGATTCAAATGTGAACCGCATTGAAGTGGCGAAAGCTGTAGAAGCTTTGTTTAAAGTTACCGTGACCAACGTTAATATTTTAAACAGAAAAGGAAAAATTAAGCGCAGTCGAAATCAAAGAGGAAAATGGGGTCGCACCGCATCCTCAAAGAGGGCTATCATTTCTTTAAAAGAAGGCGATAAAATAGAAATAGTGTAACTTTGAAGTAAAAAAATGGCAATAAAGAATAATAGGACACCTTATACACCTTCGCAGCGGTTTTATGAACCGAATGTTCAGGAGGTATCAACAAATAACAATCCTGAAGCAAGGCTTACAAAATCTAACCATCGGACGAAGGGACGTAACTGTTATGGTCGTATTACTTCAAGAAGACGTGGAGGAGGGCATAAAAGACTTTATCGCGAAATTGATTTTAAAAGAAATAAATTTAATATTCCGGCCAAAATCCAATCTGTGGAGTATGATCCAAACAGATCTGCTAATGTAGCCCTTCTAAGCTATGCGGACGGAGAAAAACGGTATATCTTGGCTCCAAATCGTATGAAGGTCGGTGATACAGTTATCGACTGCACGGCACCCGTCGAAGAATATAATGATGGAATATCTATGCCTTTACGGTTTATCCCACCCGCAACCTCTATTCATGCGATTGAGATGCAGCCCGGACGAGGCGCACAAATTGCGAGAAGTGCAGGAAATGCTGCCCAGCTCATATCAGTTGAAGGTGAGCGTGCTACAGTAAAGTTGCCAAGTGGCGAAGTACGTCTTTTGAATTCTAATTGCCGTGCGACGATCGGTGAAGTAAGCAATAAAACACATGCGAATCAAAAATTAGGTAAAGCAGGTAGAAATCGTTGGCTTGGCAAGCGTCCAAGGGTTCGAGGTGTAGCGATGAATCCAGTAGATCACCCAATGGGTGGAGGTGAAGGACGTACCTCTGGTGGTGGCCACCCAGTTTCTCCTTGGGGCCAGCTTTCCAAAGGATTCCCTACACGCACTCGATCAAAACCGTCAAATGCAATGATTTTGGTGCGCCGAAATGGCAAAAAAGTAAAAGGTAAGAAAAAGAAATAATTTAATAATTTATTATGGGACGATCACGAAAAAAAGGTTTTTATGTACATCCAAAATTAATGGATAAAATTGAGAGTGCTCAAAAAAGCACTTTTCGTAAGACGATTAAAACATGGTCACGAGCTTCAACAATAACTCCCGATTTTGTTGGTTTCAGTTTTGAGGTTCACAATGGGAATAAATTTGAACTTGTTCATGTTACCGAAAATATGGTTGGACATAAATTAGGAGAGTTTTCCCTGACAAGACGTTTTAAAGGGCACCAACCACATACTCAAAAGAAATAAAAATTTAAGCTTAATTAGTAAATGGAAGTTCAATCACTAACAAAATACGTTCGAATGTCTCACCTAAAGCTACGTGATGTAGCCCGAGAGATTCAAGGGATGAAAGCAAATGAAGCTCTCGAGCTATTAAAATTTATTCCAAGGAAATCCGCGAGATTGATATATAAAACATTAAAAAGCGCAATAGCAAATGCTGAAAATAATCACGATTTAAACAGTGATTCGTTGATTATCCATCGAGCATTAATCGAGCAAGGGCCTGTTCTAAAGAGGTTTCGCCCCTCAGCACGAGGAATGGCGCACCCTTTTAGAAAAGGTACAAGCCATATTCGAATTGTATTAATTCCAACAGAATAAGAAAGAGTATTTATGGGACAAAAAATAAATCCAATAGGTTTTCGTATAGGAATTCAAAAGGAAACTGATTCTAGATGGTTTGCAAAGAAAAGCAATTATAGTAAGCTTTTAATTGAAGATGAGCTCATTCGCAAGTTCCTTAGAAAAAAATTAAGGTACGCTGCTTCAGTCGCCAAAGTCATAATTGAGCGTGCTGGAAATCGTATTCGTATCAGAATTCTTGCTGCTAGACCTCAGGCGATTATTGGTCGTAAAGGCCAGGAATTAGATAAACTCAAAGAAGAGCTTCAAAAGTTTACCAAGAGTGAGATTATACTTGATATTCAAGAGGTTAAGAAACCTGATATAGTTGCCCAATTGATTGCTGAAAATGTGGCTCTACAATTAGAAAGGCGCATTTCTTTTCGTCGTGCAATGAAAAAAGCCGTTCAAACTGCCATGAGTCTTGGAGCTGAGGGTATTCGTATACAGTGTTCTGGCCGATTGGGTGGTGCTGAAATTGCAAGAACTGAGCAGCAAAGAGAAGGTAAAGTGCCTTTACATACACTTAAATACGATATTGATTATGGTTTTGAAGAGGCTCATACACTTTATGGGCTTATTGGTGTAAAATGCTGGGTATGCCGTAAGGAAGAAGATTCTAGTAACATTTAAAAAGATTGAAAAATGTCTAAACAACAACCTGCAAGAACTAAATTTAGAAAAGTACACAAAGGGCGTAATCGAGGTAAAGCTAAAGGCTGTGATACCTTGGCGTTCGGTGATTTTGGACTTCAAGTGCTTGGTCGCGGTAATTTAACCGCTAATCAACTCGAAGCAATGCGTGTCGCCATCAACCGTCATCTAAAGCGTAAAGGTAAGCTTTGGCTAAGAGTCTTTCCTCAGAAATCTGTCACTAAAAAGCCTTTAGAAACGCGAATGGGTAAAGGAAAAGGTCCTGTTGAGTTTTGGACTGCAATAGTCAAACCTGGAACCATCGTTTGTGAATTAGGTGGTATATCCGCTACACTCGCTCGTGAGGCTATGGGTCTTGCTGATCGGAAATTACCTTTTAAATGCCGCTTTTTGAGTAGAGAGGAACTTGAGGAATATTAATATGAATAAAGATATAAAAGAACTTTCAGTAAGCGAGCTTAAGCTAAAGCTCAGAGAAGAACATGATGAGCAAATGAATTTACGGTTGAAGAATGCATCTGGTCAAATGAAAAAACCTCATTTGATTAAAGAAGTGCGTCGAAGGATTGCTCGTCTTAAAACGCAACTAAATCAAAAGAAATAAATTTGGAGGATCAGTAATGACAGAAATAAGAAATAGGCGCAAAAATATTGTTGGAGTAGTTACCAGTAAATCAGGTGATAAAACTATAAAGGTGACGTTTTTTTATAAAATTCCACACCCACGATATAAAAAAGAAATTAAACGCAAAACAGTGGTGCATGTACACGACGAGGAAAACATTTGTAATATCGGCGACAAAGTTGAGATTATGGAAACACGTCCACTCAGTAAGTCAAAGCGTTTTCGCTTGGTCAAAGTTCTTGAAAATGCACCAGCTGAATTAGTATAGGAGAAATAAAATGGTACAACCAGAAAGTAGACTTGAAGTAGCAGATAATACAGGGGCAAAAGAGGTATTGATGATTCGATGCCTTGGAAAAAAAAGAATGGCTGACGTAGGTGATACTATCGTCGTCACCGTAAAAAAAGCGACTCCAGATGGCAGTGTAAAAAAAGGAACAGTTACCAAAGCCGTTGTTGTGCGTACGAAACACAAAATTAAACGTGAAGATGGAAGTTACGTTCGTTTTGATAATAACGCAGTAGTAATTATAGGCAATGATGGCAATCCTAAAGGGACTCGTGTGTTTGGTCCTGTTGCACGTGAACTTCGTGCAAAAGGTTTTATGAAAGTTATTTCTTTGGCACCGGAGGTTTTATAAATATGAAAAAGCTTAAATCAAAAATTAAACGAGGCGATGAAGTTGTCGTAATTACGGGATCTCATAAGGGCAAAAGAGGCAAAGTCTTGAATGTTCTTCTTCAGAAATGTCGTGTTGTTGTTGAAAATATTGCTTTTACCAAAAAGCACCAAAAAGTTTCTCAAGATCAACCCGACGGCGGCATCGTCGAACGCGAGGGACCTATACATATTTCAAATGTAATGCTCTCTGAAGTATTCGATAAAAAAAAATCAAATTAGTAGAATGATTTTCCTTGAAAAAAACAATGAAATATAGGATAAGTTGTACTTTTAAACTTTATCCGTCTAAAATTTAATTATAAAATGAGTTATACACCAGAATTGAAGCAGCAGTATTTAGATGTAATACTGCCTGAGCTGATGAAAAATCTAGGCTATACTAACCGTCTTGAAGCTCCTAGTATTGAAAAAATTGTTCTTAATTCGGGCATTAAAGCCGTAGAGGATAAAAGTCGTGTTAAAGAAGTCGAAGAAGATATAAGGGATATATCTGGTCAAAAACCTGTAATAACTAAGGCTTCTAAAAGTATTTCTAATTTTAAACTACGTGAAGGCGTGCCCGTTGGCGTTAAAGTTACACTTCGTGGTGCTAATATGTGGGAGTTTTTATATCGATTAATTACAGTAGCTCTGCCAAACACTCGAGATTTTCGTGGTTTGTCGCCAAATTCATTCGATGGTCATGGAAACTATACATTTGGGGTGACAGATAGCGCGATTTTTCCTGAAATCAGTAGTGAGGGCAATAAAAAAACAATAGGAATGGATATTACTATTGTAACAACAGCTAAAACTGACAATGATGCACGTGAATTATTAAAGCTAATCGGAATGCCATTCCGTGGTGGAAAAAAACAACAGATTGAAACAAATAACTAATTTAACCGTTTAAAGAATACTAATTATGGCAAAAAAATCAGCCATCGAAAGAAACAAAAAAAGAGAACGTCTTGTTGCCAAATTTGCAGCAAAACGTGCTGAACTTAAGCAAATTCTTAGAAATCCTGAAACTTCAGACGAAGCCTTTTTTAAGGCGCAACGAGAATTGGCTCTCCTGCCTCGCAATAGTTCTCCTGTACGTCTAAGAAATCGCTGTCAACTTACTGGAAGACCAAGAGGTTACATTCGTAAATTTGGAGTTTCCCGAATAACTTTTCGTGAATTAGCGCTATTTGGTCGTGCACCCGGGGTTACTAAGTCCTCCTGGTAATTTAAAACATAATAGATAAATCAAAATGGATACTATTGGAGATTTTTTAACGATAATACGAAACGCAAGCGCCGTAGGTAATTCGACTTGTGTTTGCTCTTCTTCAAAATTGCGTCTTGAAATTGCGCAAATTTTAAAAAATGTTGGTTATATTAGAGATTTTGCAAAAGCTCGAAACAATCGTGGTTTTGAGGAATTGAGTATCTCTTTGAAATACGTAGATGGTCGACCAGCCATTCAAGGTATAGAAAGAGTAAGTAAACCAGGTTGTCGTTTATATTATGCCTACACTGAAATACCGCGTGTGCTAGGTGGATTAGGTATTTCGATTTTGACTACGTCTAAGGGCTTGAAAAGAGACAGTGATGCACGACGTCAAAAAATTGGTGGTGAATTGATTTGTCGCGTTTGGTAGTAAAATTCAAGAAAAAATATTTATATGAGCAGAAAAGGAAAACTTCCAATTACAGTCCCCAAAGCAGTAACCGTTTCTTTAGATGATAACACCGTAAAGGTTAAAGGTCCAAAAGGTTCAGTTAGTCGGCATTTTGATAAGGCAGTAAATTTAAAACTTGAAGATGGTGTTATAACTGTGACGCCTGCTGATGATAGTCGTTTTGCTGCCGCTATGCATGGTACTGCACGTTCGATTATCTATGCATTAATCGAAGGTGTTGAAAAACCATATTCAAAAAATCTGGAAATTCACGGTGTAGGACTTCGTGCGCAATTGGCGGGAGATAAGACACTGAAACTGTTTTTAGGCTATTCTCATGTTATCGATTTTCCTATTCCCGAAGGTATTGTTATAACTGTAACTGAGAATACAAAGCTTAAAGTCGAAGGAGTCGACAAACAGCTTGTTGGCCAGGTTGCTGCACAAATTAAACACTACAGAAAAGTTGAGCCATATAAAGGCAAGGGTGTGCGTATAGTGGGTGAATTTATCCGTCGTAAGGAAGGTAAAAAATCTGCGAAATAGATTTAATTAGAAATTTAAAAAATGAACTTAAAAAGGAAAAAAGAGGTTTTAACTAAAAGACGCTGGCGCATACGTAAGAAAATTATTGGCACCGAAGATCGACCTCGGCTGACAGTACACTTCAGTAACAAGCATATATATGCTCAGTGTATTGATGATGCTAAAGGTCGCACCTTATGCGCGTTGTCCACTCTGGCAAAAGATTTTACTCAAAAAACAACAAGTCCAAATATCGCGACCGCTTCGGCATTGGGAAGAGATTTTGGAGTCAAAATTAAGGCTGCTGGCTTTCAAAAGGTAGTTTTTGATCGGAACGGGCGCAGCTTCCATGGTGCCGTAAAAGCTTTTGCTGATGCTGCTCGGGAGTCCATTATATTTTAAGGAAATACATGAATCAACAACATTCTAATAATAACAAGAATCGTAGCCGACAACCAGGTGGAAAGCCAGGGTCGTCCAATAGACAAACAGAGGAAGGGCCTAGATCTGAGACTGCATCCGAGTTAGTCGAGAAAGTAATTCATATTAATCGCTGTGCCAAAGTGGTTAAAGGTGGACGTCGTTTTAGTTTTTCTGCACTTGTAGTTGTTGGAGACCAAAAAGGTCGCATCGGTGTAGGTCATGGTAAGGCTAAGGAAGTTCCAGACGCCATACGTAAAGCTACCGAAGATGCGCATAAACATTTGGAATTGATTCAGTTAAAGAATAATACAATTCCACATCCTATCATTGGCAATTCAGATGGCGGTTCAGTAATGCTAAAGCCTGCAAGTCCTGGAACCGGAGTTATTGCAGGTGCTGTTGTTGGAGCAGTAATTGAAGTTATTGGTATAAAAGACATTTTAACAAAGTCGCTCGGGTCGAATAATCCATACGCAATGGTAAATGCAACTCTTGTTGGTTTGAGAAAACTTCGTACCGCGGAACAAATTTCAGCAATTAAAGCTGCATAATAAAGGAGAATTTTTATGAAACTAGACACACTACCGAAGAGTAAAGGTTTAAAAAAAGGTAAAAAATGCCTAGGCCGTGGGCCGGGCTCTGGCAGGGGAAAAACTTGTGGCCGTGGGCATAAAGGTCAAAAAGCTCGCTCAGGTGGCAGCGTACGACCAACCTTTGAAGGTGGTCAGTCTCCTCTGTCGAGGCGCTTGCCATATAGTCGTGGCCGCGGATTTAAGAATTTTGATTTTAAAACAGATTATGACATTATCAACATCGAAGATTTAGAAGCCCTCGATTCTACCATTACAGAGGTAAATCGCGACGTTCTTGTTAACGCAGGTTTGACCCGAAGAAATGTTGGTTTGATCAAACTGTTAGGAAATGGCAATTTGTCGAGAGCTTTAACCGTGCGAGTTGATGCATTTTCATCATCAGCTAGAGCAAAAGTCGAAGCTGCCGGAGGAACGATATTAGAAAAATAATTTATACAACTTGATTTAATACATGTTATCTGCTTTTACAAACTGTTTGAAAATCCCTGAACTTCGCCAACGAATATTTTTAACGTTGGGTCTGATATTTGTTGCACGAGTTGGTGCGAATATTCCATTGCCAGGCCTAAACCCGAAGCCATTGCATGATTTTTTCGCTGCGCAGAGCGCTATGGGTGGCGGTATTGTTGGGATGTATAATATGTTCACAGGAGGTGCATTACTAAAAGGTGCTGTCTTTGGCTTAGGAATTATGCCCTATATTAGCGCATCTATAATTATGCAGCTTATGGGTGCTGTCGTTCCATCACTTGCCCGTTTGCAGCAAGAAGGTGATATTGGTCGTCAAAAAGTTGCTCAGTATACGCGCTACATGACAATTTTAATATGTGTTGTACAGGCAGTATTGCTTGTTTTGGCACTAATGAATTATCCCGGAAGACTTTTTCCTGGGTATGACGTTGCTACGTACGGATCAATAGTTATAACCAGTCGCATATCTTTTCTAATTGGCTCAACAATTTTTCTTACCGCTGGAACTGTTATACTAATGTGGCTCGGTGAGCAGATCACGCAAAGAGGGATTGGTAATGGCATTTCTATTTTAATAACAGTTGGAATACTGGGGGCCTTGCCTGCTGCGGTCGTCCAAGCTGTTGGTATGTTTTCTACGCCGGTAGGGTCTGACAGTCCCTCATTAGGGCTTCCTCAAGGTATTTTGATGATTATTCTGTTGTTAGGCGTTGTCGGTGCAATGGTTGCAGTCACCCAAGCACAACGGAAGATTCCAGTGCAGTATGCTAAACGCGTAGTCGGTCGCAAAGTATATGGAGGACAGAGTTCCTTCCTGCCTTTGAAAGTTAACTACTCAGGTGTGATGCCCGTAATTTTCGCAAGTGCAATTTTAATGTTTCCTCAACAAATATTCGCTTACATTGGTGCTGCTACGGGGATTAATTTTTTTATACAATTAGCGTCATATTTGAATCAGGGATCTGCTGCGTTTTATGTCCTTTTTGGCACATTGATTTTAGGATTTAGCTATTTTTGGGTTTCAATAATGTTTAAACCCGTTCAAATTGCAGATGACCTGAAGAAAAATGGTGGCTATATCCCCGGAGTAAGGCCTGGCATCCCTACTGCAAAGTTTCTTGATTTTGTGATGACTCGTTTGACTTTAGCAGGTTCGGTGTTCCTTACTGTGATTGCGTTGTTCCCTGATCTATTAAGTTTTGTCTATAGAGTTCCATATTCGGTTGCAATGTTTTTTGGTGGAACCGGTACTCTGATCACAGTTGGTGTAGTGCTTGATACAATGCGTCAGGTTGAAACATTTTTGTTGCAACGCCATTATGATGGTTTTCTAAAAAAAGGTCGAGCTCGTTCTCGGAGTGGAAGTCATCTAACCCAGACCATTGATGCAGGAGAATTAAAAAACTTGGGCATCTTATGGTGGTCACTCGGAATAATTTTTTCAATCGGCATAGTAGCCTGGTTTTTGCAGAATATCTAATTGAGCGGTTATGATTCCTATTAAAAATGCACAAGAGATAATAAAAATGCGAAAGGCCTGCTCGATAGCTGCTAAGGTGTTAGATGAAATGTGCAACCATGTCGTTGCAGGGATATCTACTTATGAGTTAGATCAGATCGGTAAAGCTTTGATCGAAGAAATGGGTGCCAAAAGTGCGTGTTTTAACTACCGAGTCGGCTCTAAGGTATATCCCGCTTATACATGTATCTCCGTTAATGAAGAGGTCATCCATGGAATTGGAACATTCAAGCGAGTATTGCAAGAGGGTGATATCGTTTCCGTCGACGTAAGTGTCATTTACGATGATTTTATTGGTGATAATGCGCGAACAGTAATTATTGAACCAGCATCCGGAGATGCCAAAAAGTTGGTAAAAGTTACAGAAGAATCATTATATAAAGGCATTGCGCAAGCAAGGTCAGGTAATCGGGTTGGTGATATATCTGCAGCAATACAGGAGTACGTAGAAAAGCACGGTTTTAGTGTTGTTAGAGATTTTGTTGGTCATGGAGTCGGGCGTTCAATGCACGAGGAACCTCAAGTTCCAAATTTTGGACGCAGGAATTCGGGTCCTAAATTAAAAGCCGGAATGACTTTGGCAATTGAACCAATGGTCAACATGGGCGGATCTTCAGTCAGGTATGCTGACGATGGGTGGACAGCTGTTACTAGTGACGGAAAGTTGTCAGCTCATTTCGAGCATACGGTGTTGGTTTCAGATGATGAACCAGAAATATTAACAATTTCTAAAATTTAGCTTGTCGAATCGAATTTTTTTGTTAGATTTTAATTTTAATCATTTTTACAATTATGCCTCGTTTATTAGGAGTAGATATACCAAACAATAAGAAAATTGAGTTTTCAATGCGCTACATATACGGGATTGGCCCAACACGAGCCAAGATCGTTCTTGAAAAAGCAAGTATTGATCCCAATGTTCGCGCACACACGCTTTCCGAAGAACAACTTAATAAAATTGTTGAAATTATTTCGGAATTCGGTTACGTCGTCGAAGGCGATTTGCGTCGTGAAGTAACAGGGAATAAAAAGCGTCTTCAGGCGATTAAGTGTTATCGAGGTTCACGACATCAGCGTGGTTTGCCTGTGCGTGGTCAGAGAACGAGAACAAACGCAAGAACTCGCAAAGGCTCACGTAAAACTGTGGGTGTTGTGCGTAAAAAATAGATTTTATAAATCATGAGTGAAGAAAACGATAACAAAGAGGCATTAGTGCCAGAGAATGAGCCTTCAGCCAAAGTAATCAAGGCTGAGAAAAAAAGTGAAACAAAGCCATCGAAAATCGATGATGTTCCAGTTGAAAAGCCTGAGAATGCAAAGGTGGAACAGCCTACAGCAGCTGATTTGTTGAAAACCGATATCGGTGAGATAAAAATTCGCCGAGCTAAAGGTAGTAAAAATATTTCTTCTGGTATTTGTAATATTCTGGCGACCTTTAATAATACAAAGGTAGCATTTGCAGATAATAACGGGAACGTAATTTCTTGGTCCAGTGCTGGCAAATGCAATTTTCGAGGCGCGCGGAAGTCTACCGCATACGCTGCACAAATTGTTGTTCAAGATTGTGGACGAGTGGCCATGTCTCATGGATTAAAAGAAGTTTTTGTTTGTGTTAGCGGGCCTGGAATGGGTCGTGATGCTGCTATTCGTGCGCTACAAGCTCTTGGTTTAACAGTTACCGCAATAAAGGATGTGACGCCTATTCCGCATAATGGTTGTCGTCCTAAAAAAGCCAGAAGAGTATAACTTTAATTGTAATTTAAATAGAAATTTAGTACTATGTCGCGATATAAAGGACCAAAAACTAGAATAAACAGGCGTTTTGGAATGGCTGTTTTCCCTGCTAATAAGGCATCAGAACGTAAGCCATATCCTCCAGGTCAACATGGACCTAGATTACGTCGTAAAAAATCAGAATATGCTCTAGGGCTTGATGAAAAGCAAAAGCTGCGCTTCATGTATGGTCTTGGCGAAAAGCAGTTTCGCGCAACCTTTGACCGAGCGAAAAGAAAAGAAGGTGTTACAGGGGATAATTTTCTATTACTCCTGAATACTCGCTTGGATAGCATTGTTTACGTAGTTGGTTTTGCGCGAACACGTAGAGCCGCCCGACAATATGTTAATCACGGCCATGTCAAAGTGAATGGTGTAAGGGTTGATATTCCAAGTTATGAGTGTAAACAAGGAGATGTTATAGAGGTTTGTACTGGTACATCTTCTCGTCAACTTGCAACTCGTAGTCTCGATGGAAGCCAATATCGTGCGACAGCGTCCTGGATATCCGTTGAGTCAGACCTTTTGAAAGCTACAGTGAATCGTTTGCCTTCAAAAGATGAAATGCAACTAGATGTCAATGTACAATTGATCGTTGAATTTTACAGCCGTTAATATTATTTTTATTAAATTTCTATCTGCACTATTTAAGGAGCATAAAAAATTATGGCAAAGAGATTAAAAAAGTTTGAGTTACCAAAACGTCTTGTTAAAGTTGAAGATACTGCGACAGATACTTATACAATGTATATAGCTGAGCCGTTTGAAACAGGTTATGCGCACACAATTGGAAATTCTTTTCGTAGAGTATTATTAAGTTCTATCGAAGGTGCTGCCATAAGCTCCGTGAAAATTAGCGGTGTGGATCATGAATTTCAAAGTATCGATGGGGTCGTAGAAGATGTAACAGAAATTGTTCTTAATCTTAAGAAGGTACTCTTGAAAGCCAACACCACTGAGCCTTTTCGTCTTTTAATTCAGGTTAATCGAGAAGGTGCTGTTACAGCTGCAGACATAAAGGAAGACCCAAATGTGGAAATTTTAAATCCTGAACATGTCATCTGTGTCTTAAGTAAAAAACAAGAGTTCAATGCAGAATTAGAAATTAAAGTAGGCCGTGGTTACTACCCAGCCGAAGACAATAAAAGCGAAAATCAAGAAATTGGTATTATTCCAATCGATTCACTTTTTAGCCCGGTGCGTTTAGTAAAGTTTGCCGTCGAAAATACTCGTGTCGGTAAGATGACCGATTATGACAAATTAATTTTGGAGATTTGGACCGATGGCCGTATATCCCCAGATGAAGCATTGAAAGATGCAACTGCTATTCTAAAGCATCACGTGGAGGTATTCGATCAAGTTAGCGGCGAGGAACGTGAATTTGAAGTCGTAGGCAAGGAAGTTTCCGAGGAACAGAACCGCTTGAGAAAGCTTCTTAATATGAGCGTTAACGAAATTGAACTTTCTGTTCGTGCTGCTAATTGCTTGAATAATGCCAATATTACAACAGTCGGAGAGCTTTGTATGAAGTCTGAACAAGAAATGCTTAAATACCGTAACTTTGGTAAAAAGTCGCTGAATGAAATTAAAGATAAGTTACACCAGTTGGGCTTATCTTTAGGAATGAAAATTGATCAAAGCTTTTTAGATAATCCAATAGAAGTATAACAACAAAATTAATTTTATATGCGTCACGGAAACCATAGACACCAACTCGGGGTAAAAAAAGCTCACCGAACTGCCCTTGTGGCAAATCTCGCAGTGGCCTTACTGACCCACGGTCGTATTGAAACAACTTTAGCTAAAGCAAAAGCCTTAAGGCCATTTGTTGAAAAAATTATTACTTTGGCAAAGAAAGCCGCAGCGACTGAAAATCCCGCTGAAAAGTTACACTTTCGTCGTTTAGCAATTTCTAGAGTTCGTGATCCCAAAGCAGTAGCATTACTTTTTGATACAAAGGTGCAGGAATTTAGAGATCGTCCAGGAGGCTATACCCGTATTTATAAGCTTATCCCACGACGCGGAGATGCTGCATCAATGGCTCTTATCGACCTTATCGAAGCCGGGGATGAAGGATATAGTTCTGTTCGCAAGAAAAGAACCCGTAAAGCAGCCCCTCGCGCAAGAGCCGCGGTCGCACAAGCATTAAAGGACTCTACTGAAAAACCAGAAGAAACTAGTGTGTCAGTAGATGAAAAACAGGCCGAAGAATAGAAAAAAATTTAATTTTTTATAGGGTTGTTGATGACGCACATAATGCTTATCGTGCGTCATTCTATTTCTGATTAATGATTTCATTTTAACATGATAAGTTTACCAATAGATTATTTTGCAGCGTGGTTTATTATTATATCTTTTTGTATCGTGATCGGGCTTTCATTTTTTTATGATTACACTGAGGGGCGTTGCTATGCTAAAAGGTGCATACAATCGTTGTTTTATTGCAAGAAATGTAGTTGTGTTTTGTCAATTAATGAAGCAGTAGAGCTATACGAATGTCCCAAATGTGGTGTGAAAAATGCCCGTCTTAAATTTTAATATAGAGTTCGGCATAAATAAAGATGAAGGACAAATCTGTTTTGACGGGAATAATTTCGAGAATTTTCGAAGTAGCACTTAGCGTTCCAAGAGAATTCACAAAAATTTTGCTCTCAAAAGAGATTTGGAATTCACTTTCTTTTTGCCCCGAACTTAGATAGCATATCTTATGACTGAAGTAATCGCAATTTTAGATTTTGGTTCCCAATACACCCAAGTTATAGCTCGTCGTATTCGAGAATGTCAGGTGTATTCAAAGGTCCTCCCCTATAATATACCTGCCGAAGAATTAAAAAAGCAAAATCTTAAAGGCATCATACTTTCAGGAGGGCCTTCCAGCGTATTGTCAGAGAATTCACCACGCCCAGATGCAGAGATATTCAATTTGGGGGTCCCTATGCTAGGTGTCTGTTATGGCTTGCAGGTAATGGGCTTGATGTTAGGAGGAGCAGTTGAAAAGAGTACCCATCGAGAGTATGGTCATGGAATACTAAAATTTGAAACAAATAAAACACTTTTTAAGAATTTGAATAGCCCACTTCGCGTGTGGAATTCACATGGAGATCGTCTAAGCAAGATGCCAAAAGGATTTCAATCAATTGCCTCAACAGAAAATTCTGAATATGCCGCAATTGAAGATATTAATCGTCATTTTTATGCCCTACAGTTTCATCCCGAAGTAGCGCATTCACAAGGTGGCCTTTCTATAATCAAAAATTTTTTGTTTGAGATATGTGGGTGCAAAGCCGACTGGAGTATGGCGCAGATCATTCCTGACGCGATAAAAAAGATTCAAGACACTGTTGGGAAAGCACATGTTATTTTAGGACTCAGCGGAGGTGTTGATTCTTCAGTTGTCGCCGCTTTAATTCAGCGAGCAATTGGAGATCAGTTGACCTGTATTTTCATCGATAATGGCCTGTTACGTAAAGGGGAAAATGAAGAGGTTCAAGAACTCTTTGGGAATCATTTCCATATGGACCTGCGCGTGATAAACGCGAAAAAGCGGTTTTTAAGCGCCCTTGTGGATGTCGAGGATCCAGAAGAAAAACGAAAAATTATTGGAGGATTGTTTATCGACTGTTTCGATGACTCGGTTCACAAAATCGAACAGGTTGAGTTTTTGGCACAAGGTACAATTTATCCTGATATTATTGAAAGCATGCCTATCGCAGGTAGCCCAACATCAGTCATAAAAAGCCATCACAATGTCGGTGGCCTTCCTGAAAGGATGAAATTGAAGTTACTGGAACCTATCAAGGAATTGTTCAAAGATGAAGTCCGGATGTTGGGAAAAGAGCTAGGATTGCCCGACAATTTACTCTTGAGGCATCCCTTTCCTGGTCCTGGCTTGGCCGTTCGCGTCATTGGAGAAGTTAAAGAAGAGTATTTGGAGATCCTGCGCGATGCAGATGCAATATTGATAGAAGAGCTACGCAACGGCAGTCATTACGACGATGTATGGCAAGCCTTCTGTGTCTTCTTGCCAATCAGAACAGTCGGTGTTAAAGGCGATGAGCGTACACACGACTATACAATAGCAGTTAGAGTAGTCCAAAGTGAAGACGCAATGACTGCAGATTGGGCCCGCTTACCCTATGATTTGCTACAAAAGGTCTCTAGCCGCATTGTTAACGAAGTCCATGGCGTGGGACGTGTTGTTTATGATATTACTTCAAAACCTCCAGGTACGATTGAGTGGGAATGAAAATATTTTTGATAAACTCTGGAAAACTTTAAAAAGTCCGATTTTGGCTATGCATTTTATGTGCCGGAGGCTGTATACTCGTGGTATCTTTCGATTGCTTCAGTGAGATTTTTTTTGTCGTTTTCATTAGCTTCCATCTTATTTAATACGTAATTTTGTAATACATGTTTCTCAAGCTTTTCAAAAGGCCAATTTTTGGTATCTGGAAAACGGTCAATTGTTGTTTGTCGCGCGTAATTTTCTAGCAGTGCTCGAATAATATCGGTGTATTGTTCTTGAGTTATTAATTTTTGTTTTTCAAGGATTAAAACATCTTTTAGAATCTTAATAGGGTGTCCCAGTTTTTCAGATAACTTATCGTCACTATCCCGGTAGTGTTGGACGTTTTGCGTTTTTAGTTCTTCTATTTTTTGTTCATTTAGTTCATCTACAAGTTGTTTACAAAGGCTATTAATGGTGGAATTGGAGAGAGGTTGATCAAGTTTTGCTCTATCATCACTTGATCGATATATGTCATTATCTCGATTAAATATATCTTGATTAAGTATATCGTAATGCTTACGAAGCTTTTTGATTAAACCATAAAGTATTCTTTTAGTCTTGAGATTAGTTTTATGAGCTTTATAGGTTTCCATATAAGATGTTATAACCTCTTGATCATCAGCGTTAAGTTTATTAAACACTTCTTTGTTGTTTTCTTCAGTGATTTTTTGAAAAATTTCGTTAATACTATCGTCAGATTCTGATGCGTTATTTTTTACATGCTCTAATACTATGTTTACAACGCTTAATTTTTCTTCATCTGTTGTTTCAGGATTTTTAAAAATAATGGATGCCTTCAAAGGAATTTCATTTTGCTCATCAGGATTTCCTTGTTCTTGTATGTCTTTAAGTGCTGTAATATAGCTACTTACCCTGAATTTGTTGTAATGGGTACCATCCAGAATGGGATCATGAAAGTATGCTGCGCGTTTGTGTCCCAAGAGTATGGCAGTATTTACATATAATTGTGCAGTAGCGAAGTAAAAATTTTCAAATGTCATGCATAATCTTTCTCCTAGTAGCTTAGCATTGGTTTTTATCCATTCTTTAGCCGTCATCGTTTTAGCAACCGGAGCTGCACCTTCTGTTTTCTCTACTTTTCTCGCCTGCTCATTGGAGTCCATTATTACATGTTTTGCTACTTCTTCTGGTCGTTGTTGGCCTTGAACATGGCCTAATGGTGTTATCTTGGGATCGCTCATAAGTCTTTAATTTCCTGAAAGTTAAGAATGTCTATCTTGTCCACTTCACTCATGATAATTTATTTTTCATGAAATTGCAAATTACGCTTACTATTTTTAAATCATTTTTATGTTCCACATTTACTTAGTATTCAATCTACAACATATTTCACATCGACTACCATCGCATCCACGGGCGGTGCAGTGCTCACGTCCGTAGTAGATCATTTGAAGATGGAGTTTAGCCCATTTTTCCATAGGAAAAAGTTGTTTTAAATCTTTTTCTGTTTGGACGACATTTTTGCCGCTGCTTAGGCCCCATCGTTTTGCTAATCGATGTATATGCGTGTCAACCGGGAAGGCTGGGATACTAAAAGCTTGAACCATGACAACAGAAGCGGTTTTGTGGCCAACGCCCTGAAGGGATTCGAGTTCTTCTAGAGTCTGTGGGACTTGTCCATTATATTTATCCAACAATGCTTGAGAAAGTGCGACTATCGCTCGAGATTTATTACCAGAAAGCCCGCAAGGGCGAATGATTTCTTGAATCTTTTCCTGACCTAACGCCACCATGCTTTTAGGATTATCGGCCAAATCAAATAACTTAGGCGTTATTTGATTTACCCGAACATCCGTGCATTGAGCAGAAAGTAAAACAGCAATCAGAAGAGTATAGGGGTCTTTATGTGACAAGGGGATAGAAAGCACTGGGTAAAGTGCTTCTAGTTTGTTTATGATGTAATTTGCTCGTTCTTGAGTTGTCATATTGTAATAAATTGCACATTGACAATTTTAAGCTATCATCAAGAATCCATTTCACGTTACAAGTAAATATCAATACCTTTCTTATAAAAAGCATAATGCAAAAGGCTTATACTTTGAAAATTCTCCTCACTTCCTCGCTCATTGTAAGCTTTTTATGCAGCTGCGGCAAGCAGGTCACAATAAAGCGTGAAAATTTTCCGCTTCCTGAAGACGTCGAAATTGTCCAAAATATTGAGCCAGGAGTTTATACAAAAGATCTTGTAATGGTAACAGGCCATGGACCGAAAACATTTAATTCACTGATTATTGATGAGAATTCTTCGGCGACTGCGGTTATGTATTTATTCTCTGGTCTCGTAAATTATGATCCTACAAATCAGTCCTTTACGCCAGCATTGGCAAAGTCCTGGGAGATTTCAGCAGATAACCTAAGCTACAAATTAAATTTGCGAAAGGGTGTTAAATGGAGTGATGGCGAACCCTTTACTGCCGACGATGTTATTTTTACGTTTGATGCAATATTTGATGAACGATACCCCAATCGGATGAAAAGCGATCTTATCATTGACGGAAAGCCTTTAGGTTACCGCAAGGTAGATGACTATACAGTAGAATTTTATACATCGAAGCCGTATGCTCCTTTTATTAATTACATTGGAGACGTTTACATACTTCCTAAGCACAAATTGTATGAATCTTACAAAGACGGAAGCTTTCAAAAGCAGTGGACTCTTGAAACAGCAATCAATACGCCAGCAGAAATAGTAGGGACTGGACCTTATTGTATCAAAGAATTTTTGCCCGCAGAACGCATCGTATATAAGCCAAATCCGCATTACTGGAAAGCAGATATCAACGGAAAGCGGTTACCCTACATAGATGCATTAGTTTATAAATACGTTTCCGATTTTAATACAGAATTGGCTTTATTTTCAACAGGTCAAACAGCAGTTTCTGCTTTACCAGCCCGAGATTTACCTTGGGTTTCGAAAGCAGCGGCAAAATACAATTTCAGTATTTTTGAAAGAGGTCCCTCAGCATTAATCGCATTTTTTTGGTTCAATATGAAACCCGGAAAAAATGAGAAAGGCGAGTACTATGTTGAGCCCTATAAGTTAAAGTGGTTTCAGGATAAACGCTTTCGACAAGCAATTTTGCACGGTGTAAATAGAGAAGGTATTATTCAAGCAACCATGCTAGGACACGGGGAACCCTTGAATTCAGTGATTTCACCGGCAAATAAGAAATGGTATAACCCCAATGTTCTCAAATACGACTATGATCCTCAGAAAGCAAGGACCTTGCTGGAAGAAATTGGGTTTAAGATCAATGACAAAGGTATGTTTGAAGATCAATTTGGACACCCTATAGAATTCGATTTTCTTATATTTGAGGGAGCCAATAATGCACTGATTACTGGAATTCAAGAAAACTTAAAAAACCTAGGCGTTATCGTTAATTTAACATACATGGACTTCGCTACAGTAATTGATAAAACAGCTAACACCTTTCGCTATGAATGCTCAATTATGGGCATGGGATCCGCTGGATCAGATACCGGAGATCCTGCAGGTTCTAAGGCTATATATAAAAGCAATGGACGGCTTCACCTTTGGGATCCCGAACAAAAAACACCAGCAACAGAGTGGGAAGCTGAAATTGACAAACTTTTTGACCTACAAGAACAAGAAATGGATGAAGCTAAACGAGTTGCATTGGTATACAAAATCCAGGAAATTTTTAGCGAAGAGTTGCCATTGTTATTTTTAATAACCCCAGAGGTTTTCGTGGGAATTAGCAATGGTTGGAAAAATATCAAACTCGCCTCAATGAGTATTCCCCTTTGGAACATAGATGAACTTTGGCGAAAAAATAAATAATTATGATAAGATTCATACTCAAAAGAATTGCTGCATTAATTCCCCTGTTACTTGGAATTAGTTTTCTTGTATTCATTTTAATGCATTTAACGCCCGGAGACGTACTGAGCGAGGCACGAGCAGCTCAGGATATCCCCAAAGAATACATCATACAAATGGAAAAGCAGTATGGACTCGATAAGCCCTGGTATGTTCAGTATCTTCTATGGCTTAAAAGTATCGGAACGCTTAATTTTGGAACCTCATGGACATACAAGATTCCAGTTACCGATTTACTTGCACAGAGAATTCCAGCAACCCTGACGCTTGCCATAGCAGCATTGGTCTTTGCGTGGGTCATAGCAGTGCCTCTCGGTGTCTTCGCTGCAATCTACAAAGATTCAGTGTTCGACCGTATTAGCTCAATCTTGGCATATGCAGCGCTCTCAATACCAGAGTTTTTCTTGGCCTTGCTAGCGATTTTTTTTGCAGCACAGACCGGATGGTTTCCCATAGGAGGAAGAACAGCACTGACTCATAGCTTAATGTCAAGTTGGAGCCAGTTTTGGGATATTGCTTACCATTCAGTTCTGCCAACCTTAGTATTAGGTCTTGGAGGAATCGCCGGAATGACGCGGATAATGCGCGCAAACTTCTTGGATCACATTCGCTCAGAATACGTTACAACTGCCCGAGCGAAGGGGGTTCCCGAGGGCTGGATTATGTTTAAACACGTCCTGCGTAATGCAATTAATCCGCTAATCACCTCATTAGGTTTTGCACTCTCCGGATTACTTTCAGGAGCGTTGCTTGTGGAAAACGTCATGAACTACCCCGGGCTTGGACAACTCGTTTACGAAGCACTTATGAAACAGGATCAATACGTTGTTATGGCTGCAGTATTAATGGGATGCGTTCTACTTATGTTAGGAAACTTATTTGCGGATATATTGCTAGCCTGGTCTGATCCTCGTATACGCTCTACGACAATAGAAAGTTAATCGCCAAATGAACAATAGATCCATTTTTCAAGAAATAAAAAGACGGCCATTAGGACTTTTTTCATTAATCACACTTGGAATTTTGTACTTCTTTGCTATTTTCGCCAGTTTTTTTGCCCCTTACCCAGTGTCAAAACAGCAACTGAACAAAAGCTATCACCCACCAACAATTGTGAAATGGGGAGAAGATGGCCTTTATATTCACGAAACACGGGCTGACCCTGATAATCCTGGAAGATACCAAATAATAACCGATGAAAAAATCCCAATACGTTTTTTTTCCAAAGGATACCCCTATAAATTACTCGGGATAATACCGATGGATCGCCATTTAATCCAGATTACTCAGAATGACGATGATGCACGAATCTATTTATTGGGGAGCGATGAACTAGGTCGAGATGTTTTTTCTCGATTGCTCGGTGGCGCACAAATTTCTCTAAGCATCGGATTTATTGGAATTACAATTACAATGATCCTAGGATTTTTAGTAGGAGGTCTCTCTGGCTATTTTGGAGGAACACTGGATTTTTTATCGATGAGACTTGTTGAGCTCTTAATGGCGATACCAGGCTTGTATCTACTACTAGCACTGAGATCGAGCCTCGCGCCCTACTTTAAGTCTGATCAAATGTATTTGGTAATTGTAATTATTCTTTCATGTATCGGTTGGGCAACAACAGCAAGAATCATCCGAGGAATGAGTTTATCACTAGGACGAAGACCTTTTGTCCTAGCCGCTAAAACGATGGGGCAGTCGACATCTAATATACTAATAAAGCATATATTACCAAATCTAGCTAGTTTCTTGCTTGTTGCCGCCACACTCAGCATCCCCGGCTATATTTTAGGCGAAGCAGCTCTTAGTTTCCTTGGTTTGGGAATCCAAGAACCCTCAGCCTCCTGGGGGCTTATGCTCAAACAATCTCAGCAGATGAAAGTATTTATGCTCAATTACTGGTGGATGTTTACACCAGGCTTTGCGATATTTATTACAGTCATTGCATTTAATGTCTTAGGCGATACATTGCGGGATATTATAGATCCTAAAAACCAGAGTTCAGCGTAAAACGCACATCGACTAACAAACACTAACTGTCTTAATATTAACAAATTCATGAATCCCAAAAGTACCCAACTCTCGTCCATACCCCGACTGCTTAATTCCCCCAAATGGTAATCTCGGATCTGATTTTACAAAATCATTCACAAAACATGAGCCTGCTTGCAATTCCTGTTTCGCAATATGGCAACCCTTATCAAGGTCTTTAGTAAAGACCGCCGCTCCTAGCCCAAAAGAAGTATCATTCGCAATCCGAATTGCATCTTTTTCATCCTTAGTAGAAATGATAGCAGCAACCGGACCAAATACCTCTTCCTCATAAACCGGCATTCCAGGAGCAACATTGCTTAAAATTGTTGGCTGATAATACGCTCCAGGCCCAGCTGGAATTTCACCCCCTAAAATTAACCGAGCCCCAGCCCGAACAGATTTTTCAACCTGTGAATGAAGAGCATCACGAAGATCAAAACTTGCCATTGGCCCTAGATTACAAGCTGCATCAAGCGGATCGCCAATGACATAGGACTTCATTTCTTCAATGAAATGTTCCTCAAATTCTGCAATAATCGATTCATCAACAATAAAACGCTTGGCTGCAATACAACTCTGCCCAGCATTCAGCATGCGGCCAGTCGCACATTTTTTTGCAGCATCCCTGATGTCTGCATCCGCTAATATTAGATACGGATCGCTTCCACCCAATTCTAAAACAACTTTCTTAACCTGCGCACCAGCCTGTGCAGCAACCGCAGACCCAGCCCGACAACTCCCAGTCAAAGTAACAGCTTTAATATGCCTATTCTCTATAATAGGTCCTACACTTGATGTATTAATTACCAGAGCCTTAAAAAGATCCGAGGGAAATCCCGCTTGCTTAAAAAGTGCCTCGATCGCTAGAGCACAGCCCGTGACATTGGAACTATGTTTCAAAACAAAAGCATTACCAGCCATAATCGCCGGTCCCGCAGCTCGAAAAACTTGCCAAAATGGAAAATTCCAAGGCATAATCGCAAAAATAATCCCTAAAGGTTGATATGAAACAAAAGCTTTTCGAGCTTCTGTCTTGATGATAACATCATTTAAAAACGCTTCTGCATTTTCTGCGTAATAACGACAACCCCACGCAGATTTTTCAATCTCAGCATAGCCCTGAGAAACAGGCTTTCCCATCTCCTCTGCCATAAGCCTTGCATACTCAATCTTATTCGATAAAAGGATCTCAGCAGCTCTTAAAAAGCCTTCTCTACGTTGTTTAAAAGAGCTTAAACGCCAATCAAGAAAAGTATTTTCGACTCTTTCAATTATTGAAAAAACCTGGTCATTATCCATTTCAGAATAAGACCCTATTTTTGTACCCGTCGCAGGATTAATAGATTCAATCGTCATAGATATATAAAAAGGGTCCCAAGCAACATACCAGGAACCCTTATATTTAAATAAACCTAATAGAGGTGTTACTTGCTCGTTTTAGCATCTTTGTCTGCTGTTGCCGGAATATCAAGGATATCAACATCGAAAATCAATGTAGAACCAGCAGGAATTCCTGGAAGCGCATTATCGCCATAAGCAAGTTCAGATGGCATGTAAAGCTTGATCTTTCCACCTTTCCCAACTAATTGAAGTCCTTCCTTAAACCCTGGAATAACCTGCCCTAAATTGAAAGTCGCAGGCTGCCCACGCTTCTTTGAACTATCAAACTCTGTTCCATCGATCAATGTGCCTACATAGTCGATCGTAACCGTAGAATCCGCTTTAGGCATCTCTTTTGACCCCGCATTTACAATCTCATAATAAAGGCCAGATCCAGTCTTCTTTGCTTTTCCTTCTTTCTGCAACTTCTCAAAAAAAGCCTTGGCGTTATCTTTGTTTAACTTAGATTGCTTCGCAACCTCAGCCTCCATATGTTTCTGTTGTGCAGTAGCCTTGCCTTCAAGGAAACTTTCTAGTTTGTCTCCAGCTTCCTTGTTAACAATCGGAGAAGACCCTATACCCTGCGCTCCTTGCATAACGCCCTTAACTAAAAACTCTTTTTCCTCAGCACTAAAACCAAACTGAGCAACACTGCCATCAACAACTTGCTTGCCCATAATCCAACCATAAGCCTCTAATTGTTTTTGGTCCTCAGCACTGACAGCCTGAGCAACATTAAAAGTAGATGTGAATAAAAATATCGTTGATAATGTAATCTTTTTCATAGAACTGCGAACCTAAATTTCTTAAAAAAAATAGTCAATAAAAAATCGCATATAAACATTTTATTAAATACAGCACAGCCATGCCTTAACGTCTTGCATCCTCGCCTCAATTTATTAATGTCAAAGACTATTGATAATTATAACCAATGACTCCTCAAAACGCTCTAACTCAATATTTCAAACTTCCAAGCTTTAGAAATAACCAAGAAGCCATCGTTCAAGCCGTCCTCACAGGAAAAGACGTTCTCGTCGTAATGCCAACCGGAGGCGGTAAATCCCTCTGCTACCAACTCCCATCACTATTGCTCGAAGGCATTACTATCGTTGTTTCTCCTCTGATTTCCCTAATGCAAGACCAACTAGAAGCGCTTGATCGACTAAACATCCCAGCTACATTAATTAACAGTACCTTATCTGCAACAGAACTCGATGAGCGCTTTCGCAATATTCATGCAGCCCGCTATAAACTGATCTATATAGCACCCGAACGCTTCCGCAGCAATCGCTTCGTCGAAGCCATTAAAAATTTAAAAGTAAGTCTGTTCGCAATCGACGAAGCCCACTGCATTTCTCAATGGGGACACGACTTTCGCCCAGATTACCTTTGGCTCGGCTCTGCAATCGCAAATGCCGGTCGCCCCCCAATAATCGCACTAACAGCAACCGCCACTCCCACCGTCCAAGACGATATCGTTGCCAGCCTCAAACTAAATAACCCCGAAAAATTCGTCTCCGGATTCGCTCGTCCTAACCTAGAGCTCAGAGTCATCAAAGCAGAAAAAGATGCCGAAAAATACGCACATCTCGGTAAATTAATAGAATCTCACCAAAAAGGCATCATCTATTGCGCAACCCGAAAACGCGTGGAAAAAGTCGCCGAAATCCTAAAAACATGGGACTGCTCCATGGTCATCTACCACGCAGGCCTCTCCGACGACGAACGCAAAAAAGCTCAAACCAAATTTATTCAAGGAGAAATCGACGTCGCCGTCGCAACCAACGCATTCGGTATGGGAATCGATAGGTCCGACCTCCGATTCGTCGCCCATTTCGAAATGCCAGGAAGCCTCGAAGCCTACTACCAAGAAGTCGGCCGCGCAGGCCGTGACGGTATGCCTGCCCTATGCGAATTTTATTACAGTTACGCCGATAAACGTGTCCAAGAATTTTTTATCGATGGCTCAAATCCCTCCAAGCAAATGCTCCAAAATGTATATCGCCAACTCATTCGAGAGGCCAATCTGGATAATGAAATTCTCTTATCCATCGACGAACTCGCTGAACGCGCCGGCTTTGGAAAAAACTCAATGGCCGTAGGTACCTGCCTCTCAATTCTCTCACGCGCACACTGCATCCAACGTTTCGATATCCCCCAACAACGCATCAGAGGCACACGTCTTCTAAACCCCGATCTAAACCCCAATAACCTCCCCATCGACTACGACGCACTCCTCGTCAAAGAAAACAGAGATCGTGAAAAATTAGAAACAGTCATCCGCTTCGCCACAAGTGTCGGATGCCGACAGCAGTGGATTCTTAACTACTTTGGCGAATCAACATCAGATCCCTGTAACTGCTGCGACCACTGCACCCAAAGTAAAAGCTCTCAACGACGCGAACCAACACCCCAAGAACTTACAGAAGTAAAAATCGCACTGAGCGGTGTCGCCCGAATGTCTATAAAAACACCCTCCGGAACCTGGCAACCCCGCTTCGGCCGCGGAAAAATAATCCAAATGCTCCTCGGTAGCAAAGGCAAAGGAGTTCTCAACTTTGGCCTAGAAAACCTCTCAACCTACGGAATGCTTCAAAACCTAAGTAAAGACTATCTCAACCACTTATTCAAAGAACTCGAACGCATTGGCCTCCTCCATGTAATCACTTCAAATAACATGCCCCTACTAACTCTCACCCCAAACGGCGTCGACGTAATGCAAGGAAAAACCTCCTTCGCCATCGTCTGGCCCGAAGAAAAAAACTGGGTTGTTTCTACTCCACAAAAAACAGCAGCTGCAAATGATGCGCTATCCGACTCCGACCTAGAACTATACGAGCTCCTCCGCCAGGAACGCTCCCAAATTGCTAAACAAATGCGCAATGCCCGTCTCTTCATGGTCCTTTCTAATAAAACCCTAGAACACCTAGCCAGCCAGAAACCCCGCACTGTCGAAGAAGCAAGAGACATCCCCGGCATCGGCCCCGCTAAAATGCAAACCATTTTGCCCAAATTCCTCGTCGTTATTAATAACTTTCTAGATATTCAATCTCACCCTTCGCACCTGCTTGAGCCTACTCTTAATTAAGATGTGAGTGCTTGGAAATTAAACAGAAATTTTGGCCAAAACAAATGAAGAATCTGAGATTAGGGTCAAGTTTCTTGCTTGCGAATATTTTAAACTAGGAATTAATGTCTTAGTGATTCTTTATATAGTATTACATGTAAATATTCATGTATTCTTCTACCTCTGCATCAATCTCTGATTTCAAAATAGCTATCTTTGCATGGTCTTTGGGCCTAGACTGAAAGGCTTTCGCTATTTCTTTCATCTCAGCTATAGAATGATTTCTGTTCACAATTTCACAAGTGAATTTCTTTCCAGTAATAGGATTGCATAGTATCACAATTGCCCTGAGTTCAACAGCTGAAGCTATTTCCTCAAAATATTTATTGTTTAATAATGGCGCATCTATATATATTTTTTCATATATCTGCCATATCGCATTTGATAATGCTTTTTTTAACTGAGCTTCATCCTGAAAGTCTTTTATGATCTTATATTCATGAATTATTATTGTATCGCTTTTACCTCCTACTGGATAAAATATGCTGTCAATCCTGCCAAGGCCACTTCGGCTTTCAGATGCTAACCGATGTTTATCTCCTTTAAATAAACAAAGATTTTGGATCAATCCATGAAAAATGCTTTCGTTTTCTTCAGCAATTCGATTTTCATAAAGTTCTAACGCGTTATTTATAGTAGTTCTAACACAATTAATA
>Ga0207144_1024_pt1 | contig 34971 bp, 31 predicted proteins | sample Alteio_BWMinHeat_FD_153583 | JGI IMG/M metagenome (GOLD analysis project Ga0207144, IMG submission 153583) | Enriched cells from forest soil in Barre Woods Harvard Forest LTER site, Petersham, Massachusetts, United States -... | ecosystem: Environmental > Terrestrial > Soil > Temperate forest >...
TTCAGATGAGGCGCCCCGGAACCCGCCAACGCTGGGAGCGGCGGGCTGATCCTTCTCCTTGCGTTGACGCGGATCCGCAGGTGCTGTTTTCGCGGAGGGCACAGCGACCCTGGACTGGCCGTTTTCCGCTACGGCAACGGACGGCGTCGCCGAGAGCGGGCTGGGCTTCTTTTCTTCGAGGGAAACCCAGGCGATCAGAGTTGCGGCGATGGCACCGGCGGGAACGAGCCAAAGCCACCGCAAAGTGTGAGGAGGACTGGGACGAGCCATGGGCGCCGGTGAAGCGGTATTGGGGGAAGAAACACGTTGCTGCATCACCAGGACATTTTCGTTGGTTTCCGGATGGACCGGAATGTCGAGAGGCGTTGCGAGATGGGCGAGGACAAGCTGGCAGTGGTCGCAACTTACCACATGCTGTTTCCAGAGATTGCGCTCCTCGGGAGAGAGAGAGCCATCGTGATAGGCAGCAAGCGTTTCGGGATCGGGACAAAATTCGGCGCTGGGATCCGCAGCCGCTCCGGCAAAGGCGTTGGCATCCGGGCTGGAAGACGTGGAAGAACGCAATTGGCAGGCCAGCGCTTTTTCAAAGGTCCGGTCGCGGTCGTCAGACGCCATGATTTTCTCCTTCCTTAGAACGAGGGTTGGCGGGGCTCTTGCAATAAGAGTTGATGGAACGCCGTTTCATGGGCCAGGCCTCCCCGCTGCGGGACTTGTGCGAGCGCGGCGCTCCAGGAGCTTTTCTAAATCGAACGAGGCGTCCGCCGAAGCGTACTCAAAACAGAGAGAGATTTGCGCTTCGCTGAGGCCAAGTTCGGCGGCGAAGCCGTTGGCGGCTGGGCAGCCTTTGCGGAGAGTTTCTTCGACGGCGCGGCGGAGAGCGAGGCGGATGCGATCGAGATTGCGCGAAACGCTGGACTCGTGCTCGGCGAGCTGCTCGCCGATCTGGGCTAGGGTCTGCTCCTGGGCGTAGTAGAGGCGGAGGCGCTGTTCGTCACGCGAATCGAGGGCGGCGATAGCAGCCTCTAACGCGCGAGCGAAAAGAGTGGAGTAGCGGTCACGATGGGGGTCGGCAGGCTGAACGGATATGGCCTGCGGGATTTTTTGCGCCGTGGGTTTTCGGTCGTCGTCTTCGAGGGATTCGAAGCGGCGGCCGGCGCGAATGGCGTCAATGTGGCGCTGGGCGAGAACGGCGCGGAGCCAGGTTTTGAGCGAGCTGCGACCGTGGAAATAGCGGAAGAGCGAGCGTTCGCTGCGGGTGCCATCCGCGAGGCCATAGAGTTCGGCAAAAAGAGAGTCAGCGAGGTCCGAGGCTTCCGGGGAAGCGGAGCTGCAGCGGAGAACGGCGGCGGCGGCGGCGCGAAGGTAGGGGCGGTAGGCGCTGACGAAATGTTCCCAGGCCGGTTCGCGATCTTCCATGCAAGCAGTGGCTAGCGCCAAGTCCTCGAGATGCAGGGCAGCGAGGTATTCCTCGAGTTTTTCGGGCAAGAGGTTTCCACTCGTGAGCCGTTTCTCGGCGCTGCGTTCGAGGGAGGCGGCAAATCGTTCACGGGAGAGACCCCAGCGGGGGGCGGAAGATTGCTCGTAGAGCCAGTCGAGGTTGGCGGGGGACGCCGCCAACCTCTGGGCCGTGCGCGTGGGGGCCGCGGGCGTGTTGGCTTGCGGGCGGTCTCTAGAGTCTTTTCTCATGGAGTATTAGGGTATCTACAGTATCGCAGACGATCCAACGCCGCGGCTATCCTTGGCATCCTAGGATGCCTAATGCACCCTGAAAGGAAGTGTGCGTAAAAGTACGGACGCCGAGAACCCCATTTGCGGTATCCTATAGGAGTTGCGCCTCCGACCCCGCAACAAGAACCGCCTCGCCGGGTTAGCAGACTGGGAACAACCGTGCGCTCGCGGGTCCAGTAGCGACTTCGCGTCGCTAGTACGAAAGTCCTATTAGGACACCCACAGCCGCGTACGTACCCTAGTACTGGAAAGCGCACGATGTGACAAAATGGCGACCTTGGGAATGCTGGGCCCTCCCAGATGCCCGAGGTTCCCAGAGATGAAGCTTCTCGAGGCGGCAAGCGGATGACAACCATGATTGCAGATTCACCACGGAGTAAGACGCGGCTAGGCGTCGGATTTGACGCGGACAAGCGTCGCCAACCCAATGCAGAGGCGTGGAAGACGGCCATCGGTACGAAGCCCATAGCGGCGCGACTCGCACTGTTGCCAGACGCGAAGCCCCGCTGGAGCCGGATAGGCGTCAGCGCGGTGGCGCAACTTGGCTTGTTGATTTTTTGCCTATTGATTCCGCTGATTTATCCGGACCAGTTGAAGACGGCGCTGCATTTTCAGAATGTGGAGATAGCCTCACCGTTGACGGAGATTCCGGTGGCGCCGCCTCCTCCGCCGCCGCCGAAGGTGGTGAGAGCGAAAACGCCGCCGCCGACGCCGAAACCGGTAGTGGTCGAGCCGGTGAAACTGGATCCCAAGAAGCCGCACATTTTCGAGATTCCGAAGGCCGTGGTGCCGAAGCTGCAAAAGGTGGAAGCGCTGGCGCCGGAAATGCAGGCGCATCTCGAGGCGGTGAAGATCGATACAACGAGCAATGGACCGAAGCGCCCGAAAGACGACGTGAAGCTGAACAATATGAATACGGGAAGCGCTGCGGTGGCAACCGTGAAGGCACCCGTGGATAAGGTGCAGACCGGCGGCTTTGGCGATCCGAACGGGATGCCTGGCAAGGGCGATCCGCAACATGCCACCAATGTGAACCGGCTGGGTTCGCCTGCGCTCCCCGGCGGCCCGGGCTACGGCAATGGCACGGGCGGCGACAAAGGGATTAGAGGGACCGTGGCGAGCTCCGGTTTTGGGAATGGCACGGCAAACCCGCCACCGAGCGGCGGTAAACAAGGGAAAGTACAGTCTTCTGGCTTTGGAGACCAAACGGTGACGGATGCGCCGAAGAAAAAGGCGGCAGCCGGAGGACCGGCGGACACGCCTGTTGACATCCTAGACAAGCCGAAGCCGGAGTACACGGCCGAAGGGCGTAGTCTTAAGTTAGAAGGCGACGTGGTGATTGACGTGGTGTTCCTTTCTAACGGCACCATGCAAATAAATCGCGTTGTAAGCGGCTTGGGCCACGGCCTCGATGAGGCTGCGGTGCGTGCGGCGCAAGCGATCAAGTTTAAACCTGCAAAACGCGAAGGTCAGCCAGTAGATTTTCCAGCACGCGTGCGGATTGAGTTCCGCATGGCTTATTGAGGGGAGAGAGAATGCGTAAGCTAGCTACAGTTGTCCTCGGATTCGTCTTGGTTGGATGCGGGACCATCGCCAGCGCCGCGGCGGCAGAACCGCAGCAAGCGCGGACGATGGATCAAGTGATCGACCGTGTGGTCACGAACGAAAATCGTATCGACCAGCAGATCCGGCAGTACACGCCGCTGGTGGAGACCTACATACAGAACCTGAAGCCTGATAAGGATCTCGGCTATGTGCCCGCTGGAGATAAATATTTCCTGGGGCGCGCCGATTTCTCGAAGGGTGTGCAGCTGGTGTCGTTGAGCAACGCGGAGAGCAAAGGCAAGAAGATTTTCGGGTCGGTAGGAAATTTCTTTTCCTTCGCGATGCAGTTCCTTCCGGACGGATTTCTGCAGATGATTTTTATCGATACCAACGGATTCGACAAGTCGCACTACAAGTTTGACTATGTACGGCGCGAATTTCTTGGCGAAGTGCGCTGCCTGGTGTTCGACGTCTCTCCTCAGGAGAAGTCGGGCAAGGGGAGGTTCCTTGGGCGCATCTGGGTCGAGGACCAGGACTACAACGTCGTGCGGTTCAACGGCGCGTATAGCGGCGGAGGACACTCGAGCTGGTACTTCCACTTTGATAGCTGGCGGACCAACGTGCAGCCAGGGGTGTGGATGCCTTCCTTTGTCTACAGCGAAGAAAAGGATCTGCACTATGCGATGAGCAAAAAGCTGGACTTCAAGGCGCAGACGCGGCTGTGGGGATATAACCTCGGCCATTCGCAGCAGGAGCAGGAGCTGAGCAAGATTCTGGTCGAGACGCCAGTGCAAGATGACACCAAGACGGCCAACGACCTGTCGCCGATTCAAGCGCAGCGCTCGTGGGACCGCCAGGCGGAAGACGCCGTGATTGACCGGTTGGAGCGCATCGGATTGGTCGCGCCGAGGGGTGAAGTCGACAAAGTCCTCGACACGGTGATTAACAATCTGGAAGTGACCAACAACATCGACGTGGAGCCGGATGTACGGTGCCGCGTGATGATGACCTCGACGCTGGAATCGTACACCGTCGGCCACACCATCGTGCTAAGCCGCGGCTTGATCGACGTTCTGCCGGACGAAGCCAGCCTGGCCACGATGATGGCCCACGAGTTGAGCCACATCGTACTGGGCCATCGCCTGGATTCCACGTACGCCTTCTTCGACCAGCTGCTGGTGGACGACAAGGAAACATTCCGCCACTTTGGGTTTGCGCGCACCAAAGATGAAGAAAACGCCGCCAACACGGAAGCCCTCAAGCTGCTGAACAACTCGCCATATAAGGGTCAGCTTGGGAACGCGGGGCTTTTCCTTTCGGCGCTTTCTGCGCGCGAAAAAGAAATTCCGAACCTTGTCAGCCCGCACTTGGGAAATCGTGTGCCGGTGATCGGCGATCTGAAGGCCTCGACGCCTGTGGATCAAAAACAGAATCCCCAGATGATCGCGGCGCTGCCGATTGGCGGCCGCGTGAAGCTCGATCCATGGAACGACAAGCTGGAGTTGATCAAGAGCAAGCCAGTGGGCACGGTGGCCGAGCGCGAGAAGATGCCGTTCGAAGTGACGCCCTTCATGCCCTACTTGACGCGTTTCGGCAGTGATGCGGGCAAGCCGGTGGCCGCGAGCGCGGCAACGCAAGTCGACCCGAAAGCCCCATACGCGCCAAACAAGCCGAACAGGTAAATTCTGAAATTTAATACCAGCCGGCCCGGTCGAGACATCTTCACCGGGCCGTTTTTCTTTTGCTGGCGGCTTATGGTCGCTCGCGCCAAGATGATCCTCTTCGCCCAGCAGGGCCTCTCGAACGACGAGATCGCCGACCGGCTCAGCACGCGACGCGAAATCGTCAGCCGCTGGCGAAAACGGTTCTTCAAAAAACGACTGGCCGGATTGGAAGACTCCGAACGCCCCGGCCGACCCCGGGTTTTTTCCCCCAGAACTGGTCGTGCACGTTAAAGCCATCGCCTGCGAATTGCCCAGTCGGCTGGGCGCGCCTCTTTCTGTAGCAACGCCTCTGGAAGGGCCGCAAACTCGCTCCAGACGAGTTCGTTCTCTCAGCCGACGACAAAACCAGTATTCAGGCGCGGTCCCGAAAGGCAGAATTGCTACCTCCACAGCCCGGTCAGCCGATGAAAGAGGAGCACGAATACGGGCGGCTGGGAGCCTGGGCCTAGCTGGCCGCCCTGGACGTCCACCAGGCCAAAATCTTCGGCCGCTGTGAAGCCAAAACCGGAATCGCACCCTTTGACCGCCTGGTCCATCGCCTGGTCCATCAAGTCATGAGCCAGCATCCCTATTGTCGGGCACGAACGGTCTTCTGGACAGGAGCTCATGCGAATGCTACGGAAACTGGGCGATCCTGGGCCCAAAGCCGCCTAGAAAATACGTGACCGAACATATATGAAACGGCCCACTAAGGGGCGCGGCGGTCTGCGTTCCCTTTCGTTTGAACTCTCCGTACCGTCGTAACCATCCCGGGCGCTTGCGCGCTCCGCTTAGCTTCGCACACGCCAAATTCCGGAAGACTTCAGTGCATGACGAACAATATCATCTACTATTTCCTTGAGGCCCTGGCAGGTCCCTCGGTGAGTTCATTCTGTCGAAGGCGGCCGGCTCAGCGTTGGCATCGGTGGCAAGGCCAAGGCTCGGCGAAGACAGCCGGAGACGTAAGAGGCGGCCAGGAAAAGCAGGATCAGCCCAAGCCCGGGATCAAACAAAAAACGCATGAGGAAAGCAGCGGAAACCATGAGGCCTACCATTTGCGGCTTCATCACCGGCCCTCTGAACCTCCAGTTCACGAACCGGGCAATCTCCTGAGGCCACTTGAACACCCAGTAGAAGTTGTAGATGGGGATGAAATGGAAGCCGACGGCGCGCGCGGGGGAAATGGGATGCTTCCAGCCCGGCGCGTGCAGCATCAGCACGTGATAACGATACACGCAGACGAGCCAGTAGACGCCGCCAACGAACATGAGGAGAAAGAGATACAAATCTGGAATTGGAATTTCGTTTATGACAGCGTCCGGGGGGTGAAGCGAGGCGTCGACGAATTCAGCGACGATGGTGGCAAAACCTAGAAGATAGCCGACCCACAGTTGCGGGAGCGGCGGCAGGTTTAGCGGTTGCATCTGATCGGCGGGTAGGCCGCCCGGCGAAACGCCCATGCCATCCTCGAAAAACGCGCTTTGGCAGCGTAACGGTCCGAACGCAGGCGCGTCAAACCGTTTGGCGGGGGGAGGTTCGAGCGATTTTTGCGGCAGGTTGCTTCGCCCCTTACTCATTTCATAGACTGGCTGGGTAGCAACGACAGGAGGACAACGTGACATCAGCCAAGAAACGCGTGGCGCAGATTGTTTTATGCGCAGGATTGTTCATAGCAGGAATCGCGGCCGGTTCGCTGCATGCCCGCAGTGTGGCGGGGCAAAACCGGTTCGGGCAGCCGAAAACCGTGCTGCATGTGGTGATTTACAAGTTTAAGGACGCCACTTCAAACAATGACCGGGAGGTGGCCGTCAACGGTATCAAGGAGATGGCGGGGAAAATTCCTGGCATCAAGAATGTTTGGCTTAAGACGGAGCGCAACCAGATCAAGGATTTCAGCGGCGTGTATGCGATTGAATTCACGAGCGCTGAAGCTGCCGCGGACTATGCCGAGAGCCCCGTTCATGAAGCTTGGTCCAAAAAGTGGCAGGAATTGCGAGAGAACAGCCTTTCCTTCCAGATCTCGAATCCATAAGAGGTCCGGTAACCGTACACGCTAGCAAATGGGCGCGACGTGAGTTCATGTCTCGCGGGCAATTCCGAATCTGCGGCGGAAGATGGCGTCTACCCCTCTATCTGACAACAAGCGCTTGCACCATTTCGCGACGACTGCTAACCCCGTGACCAGGTAACGGATTTTCGGATTGCGGGCTTCGATCGCCTGGAGGACGACTCGCGCGCAATCTTCGGGTGTCGTTTTTGATTTGGCCCGGGCGCCGGTGACACTTTCGAGGAATCGCGCGTACAGAGGGGCGTAGGGGCCGTTCGTCATTTCATCCAGGTAAGGTCTGGAGAGTTCCAAGGCGGCTTGCTGGATGCCGGTCACGATGTAGCCCGGCTCAATCAGAATCACGTGAACGCCGAAGGGATACAGTTCGAGGCGCAGCGCGTTACTCATGGCTTCGAGGGCGAATTTGCTGCTGCTGTAAGCGCCTTGCGTCGGGGCCGTGACGAATCCGGAGACCGAGCTCATCATCACGATGCGGCCGCGCTTGCGTTCACGCATGTGCGGCACCACGGCTTGCGTGACGCGCAAAACGCCGAAGAAATTTGTCTCGAACTGTCGCCGCCAGTCTTCCATGCGCAAGTCTTCGACGGCGGCGGAGAAGTTAACGCCGGCATTGTTGACGAGGACGTCGATGGCTCCGGCTTTTCTGAGCACGGTGGCAACAGCTCGCTGGACGGAAGCGTCGTCCGAGACGTCGAGTTCCAGCGTTTCGAGGGGCAACGTTTTCTCTTGAGCCAGCTCTTCAAGCTGGGCGCGTTTTTCTGGCGAACGTCCGGCGGCGAAAATGCGATAGCCACGCTGCGCCAGCAAGAGCGCCGTGGCTCGGCCCAAGCCGTCGGTTGCGCCGGTGATGAGCACCGATCTTTGAAGAGCTGCGCCGTTTGTCATTCTTCCCTCCAAGCCAGGGAGGCATTATGCTACTCGCTTCTTACGTGATGCGGGCAGGCTTTAAAACGACTGAAACGTTTGTTGCAAACGGCCCGTCACATGGTGCAGCGGCCGGTTGGGTGCCAGGACAAACATAAAAGCGAGGTGATGATGAGAATTCCTAGTAGAGTCTTGTGTGCGTTTGCCCGGGCAGGGCGGAATCGGTTACGGAGAATTTGGTTGCCGGCCGTTGCGGCTTTTCTTTTCACCAGCTACACGGCTGCGCTGGCCAGTGCGCAAGGCGCTCCGGCAAACGATGAAGAGTACGGCAAGAAAATTCGCGAGTTTACGACGGAGCCGTTTTTTCTCACAGACCTGGTCGATCATTTGCCGGCTTCCTCGACCGTGCCCTCACCAGAGAAGATTCTCGGCCACATCGTTGGAGCGCCGGACTTTCTGACTTATTCGAAGGACATTTACCGTTATTACGACGAGCTCGCGAAGGCCAGTCCGCGCGTGAAAGTTTACCGCGTGGGCAAAACCGAGGAGGGGCGCGACTTCCTGCTCATCGCCGTGAGCGACGAAGCGAACATTGCACAGCTCGATCAACTGCGCGAGATTACCGCCAAACTTGCCGATCCCCGCAAGATTACCGAGGCCGATGCGAAGCAGCTGATCGCCGGCGGCAAGCCGTTTTACTGGGCGTCGGGATCGATTCATTCGCCCGAGACGGGATCGCCGGAGATGCTGATGGAATTGGCGTACCGCTTGGCCGTGGAAGATTCGCCGTTCATTCAAAATATTCGCAAAAACGCTGTTTTTCTGATTACTCCGATCGTCGAAGTGGATGGACACGACCGCGTGGTGGACGCCTGGAACTACAAAAAGGCCAATCCCGACAAACCGCAGCCGGGCCTCGTTTACTGGGGGCACTACGTGCAGCACGACAACAACCGCGACGGGATAGCCATGGGGCTGAAACTTTCGCAGATGATGATGCAGAGCTTTTTCTATTGGCATCCGCAGGTGCTCCACGATTTGCATGAGTCGATTCCATACCTTTACGTCTCGACAGGCACAGGACCTTATAACGCCTGGCTCGACCCAGTGGTGATCAGCGAGTGGCAGAAGTTTGCTTACAACGACGTCGAAGGACTGACCGAACGCGGTGTGGTGGGCGTGTGGACCCATGGTTTCTATGACGGGTGGGCGCCCAACTATATGTTTTATGTCGCGAACGGGCACAACTCGATTGGGCGTTTTTACGAAACGTACGGCAACAGCACACCCGAAACGAAGGAAGCTGAGCTGCCTCCGAGTTCCACGAGCCGGGCCTGGTTCCGGCCCAATCCGCCTTTGCCCAAAGTGATGTGGTCCTTGCGCAATAACACCAACCTCGAGGAAAGCGGCGTACTCCTTTCGCTGGACTACACGGCCGAGCACGCGCAGGAGCTTCTGAAAGATTTCTACGAGAAGAGCAAACGGTCCGTTGCGAAAGCCAGGACGGAAGGCCCAGCGGCTTGGGCCATCGTAAATGACGGCAGGCGTCCCGCGCTTGCGGCACAGCTGGCGAATCTGCTGCAACGACAGGGCGCCGAAGTGCAAAAGCTCGAGCAGGATTTTGAGGTGAAGGAAACGCCGTCGCCAGCGGCAAAATCCGCCGACGCGAAGGGCGCTGAAGCGAAAGCGGAGAGCAAAACAGGCGATAAGACAAAAGCAGAGAAGCCGGAAAGGCCCAAAGAAGATGCCGGCGCAAAGAAAACCGAGGAAGCGAAGACCACGAAGCTTCCGCTGGGCAGCTACATCATCCGCATGGACCAGCCCTACAGCCGGATGGCGGACATGCTGCTCGACACGCAGTATTACTCGACCAGCGATCCGCGTCCTTACGATGACACGGGTTGGACGCTCGGACCTTTGCGCAATGTGAAGACCGTGCGCATTACCGACACGGTGATTCTGAAAGCTCCGATGACCCTGGTGGACAGGGTTGCAAGGTTTGATGGAGGCGGCGTGATTCCACCGCACTCGGAAAAGGGCAAAGCGGCGGCAGCAGCGAAATTTTATGTGATCAATGCAACCGGGGAGCCCAGCCTTGCGACGCTGCGTTTTCGGCTGAAGGACGTGAAGTTTTTCGCCGCGGAAGAGGGGTTCGAGGCCGCGGGACAGAAATTCGTTCCTGGGACTTTTATTCTACCGCTCGATGGCAATCCGCCCGATCTGGACTTGCGGCTGAACGCGACGGCACGGGAGCTGGGCGTTCGCGTGACGAGCGCGGAGTCCGTGCCGGACGTGGCGCGCCACGAAGTCGCCGTGCCGCGTATCGCGCTGATGCACAACTGGACGGACACGCAAAACGAGGGCTGGTTCCGGCTCGCGCTGGAAGAGACCGGCGTGCCCTACGCCTACATTTCCGATATCCATGTTCGCAATACAGCGAACCTGCGCGAGAAGTACGATGTGATTTTGTTTCCGCCGACTTTCTTTGGACTGCAGCAAATCCTTAACGGTATACCGGCTCGGACGCCAGCGGACGGCAGCGCATCCGGCGGGCCGATACCCTGGCAAAATTCCTCCACGACGCCGAATTTTGGCGGGGTCGACGAGGCCGCGGACATTCGCGGTGGACTGGGATTCGATGGCGTGGCTCATCTCAAGAAATTCATCGAGGACGGTGGGCTCTTCGTTCCCATCGGCCCCAGCGCGCACCTGCCGATCGATCTTGGATTGACCGATACGGTGAGCATCAGCGAAACACATCAATTACAGGCGCGGGGGATGATTGCTCGCGCAACGGTCGAGGACAGGGCCAGCCCCATTACCTACGGATATGACGATTCCGCTGGCGTGTACTTCAACCAAGGGCCGGTGTTTAGCGTTTCTGTGGCGGGGAGATTTGGGAGGTCTTTTGGCGCTGAGCCGGGGAACTCGCGCCCCAGCGGCCGAGGCTCGATGACCGACCCCGACATTCCGCAGGGCCGCGCATGGACGGAACCAGAGGCTCCCGTGCACAGAAGTAAGGCGGAACAGGAACTTTATGTCGACCCGGATATGCGGGCGGGTCTCGCCTCATTCCTTCCCCCGCCATCGCTTTACCCGCGTGTTGTGCTGCGTTTCGCTGGTGAAAAAGATTTGTGGATTAGCGGGATGCTCGCGGGCGGCTCGGAACTGGCAGAAACGCCGGCAATCGTCGACGTCCCGGTGGGCCACGGGCATGTCGTTTTATTCGCGACGAATCCCATGTGGCGGCAGGAGACGCAGGGCAGCTTTATGCTGTTGCTCAACGCCGCCCTACACTTTGACCACTTGAACGCCGGGCGTAAAACACCCGTGCCGGCAACCGGGAAGGCTGCGGCCAGCGTTGCGGTTCGAAATCCGTAGTCTGGCGTGTATCACAAACTGGCGTCTCGCTTTCGGCACACCTGGCCGCTGCCGCGCACCTAGGTGCAAGAAGGGCTGCTAAGATCGTTCTATCTGTGGCTTCCACCGAAGCGCGTGGGTGCGCCTGCATGGCCGACGACGGAACTCCTTTGATTCGAGAATCGAATCGGAAGTGGCGATTGGGCTTTTGGAGCCTGATCGCCACGCAATTTCAGGGCGCGTTCAATGATAACGGCCTGAAGTTTTTTGTCATTTTCCTTGTTCTCGGAACCAACCCCAGCGCCTCTCAGAAGGATCTCTTAGTTTTCTACGTTGGAAATCTGTTTGCCGTGCCGTTCCTGCTGTTTTCAATGGCCGGTGGTTATCTGGCGGACCGCTTCAGCAAAAGAAGCGTGGCCATCGCCACGAAGATCTTCGAAATCTTTGCGATGCTGTTCGCGCTCTATGCCTTCGCGAACGGCAGTACGCGACTGGCGTTTGCCGTGATTTTTCTAGCGAGTACGCAAGCGGCCTTCTTCGGCCCGGCGAAATATGGCTTGCTTCCCGAGTTGCTTCCGGACGAGCGATTGTCCTGGGGCAACGGGATTCTCGAACTGACGACATTCATCGCGATTATTGCGGGGGCGGTGGCCGGACCGTTGCTGGCTCAGCAGTTTCATGGGCGGGAGCTGTATGCTGGCCTGATCTTTGGCGCTTGCACGTTGGTTGGTCTGACAACGAGCTTCACGATTTCCCGCGTTCCTGCCGCCGACCCTTCGCGGAAATTCCCGTTCAACATCTTTGGCGATCTGATCAAGCAAGTTCAAGTGGTCCGGCCAGACCGCACATTGCGCCTTGCAGTCGTCGGCAATGCCTACTTCTGGTTTCTCGGCGCGCTGCTCCAGTTCGTGATTGTCTTTTACGGCCGTGAAGTCTTGCACATCGACGAAACGCACGGCGGGTACTTGCAAGCAGCACTGGCCATAGGCATCGGGCTTGGCAGCTACGCTGCAGGACTTCTCTCTGCGGGCAAGATCGAGTATGGCCTCATCCCGCTGGGCGCCATTGGCATGTCGTTGTTTGCTTTCGCGATCTCCCTCCAGGGGTTGACGTTTCTTCAGGTGGTCCTGCTGCTGGCCGCACTCGGATTTTCTGGCGGCTTCTTTATTGTTCCCATCAACGCCTTAATTCAACACCGGCCGGCGGACGACAAAAAAGGCAGCGTCATCGCGTTTGCAAATTTCCTGTCCTTTGTCGGAGTCATCGGCGCATCGGCTATCTATTCCGGGTTTACGCATTATCTGCACGTCGGATTGCAGTCTTTCTTCATTTGGACGGCGGTGATGTCGCTCGGGGCGACGGCTTACGTTTTGTGGCTGTTGCCGGACTCGTTGCTGCGGCTGCTGCTGTGGATGCTTACACACACGCTTTACCGGCTCGACGTTGCGGGGCGTGAACGCGTGCCGGCGCGAGGCGGCGCTTTGCTGGTGCCCAATCATGTTTCGATGGCTGACGCCGTGCTGCTCATCGCGGCGATCGACCGTCCCGTGCGGTTCTTGATGTTCAAAGGTTCCTACGATCATCCGCTGGTGAAGCCATTCGGGAAAATATTGGGGGTGATCCCGATTTCGTCCGACCAAGGCCCGCGCGAAATGATTCATTCCTTGCGGCGCGCGACGCAGGCACTCGAGGACGGCGAACTGGTTTGCATTTTCCCCGAGGGTCAGATGACGCGCATCGGGCAGATGATGCCGTTCCGCCGGGGCATGGAACGCATCATCAAGGGTGTGAACGTTCCGATCATTCCTGTGAATCTTGACGGCGTGTGGGGCTCGATTTTCAGTTTCGCCGGGGGACGATTCCTGTGGAAATTCCCGCGCCATTTGCCTTATCCCGTGCGCGTGACGTTCGGCGAGCCGCTGCCTCCCAGCTCATCAGCCGGAGAGGCGCGGCAGGCCGTGCAGGATCTCGGAGCAGAAGCCTTCGAGCGGCGCAAACGCCACATGCGGCCGCTGCCGAGGACATTTCTCTACACCGCGCGGCGCCATCCGTTTCGCTTCGCCATGGCCGATGGGCAAACACCGAAGCTGACTTTTTTCGCCGTGCTTGCGAGAACACTCTTCCTAGCGCGGCGACTGCGGAAGACATGGCAGGGCCAGGAAATGGTCGGGATATTGCTGCCGCCTTCGATTCCCGGCGCTCTCGTGAATTTCGCGGCGATGCTGATGGGAAAAGTGCCCGTCAATCTAAATTACACCGCTTCGAATGAAACGCTGGAATCTTGCGCGAAACAATGCAACCTGAGGACGGTCATTACGGCTCGCGCCTTTCTCGAACGCGTGCACGTGCAGCCGCCAGCGGAGACGGTTTTCCTAGAAGACCTGGCGCAGAAGCCGCGTTTCAGCGAGCGCCTCGGCGCCGCCTTGGCGTTTTTCCTTCCAGCAATTAGCATCGAAAAATACGCCGGGGCCGGGCGCAAGACGCAACTCGAAGACATCGCCACGATTATTTTTTCGAGCGGCTCAACGGGCGAGCCCAAAGGCGTGGTGCTGACGCACTACAACGTAGCCTCGAACGTCGAGCAACTCAATCAGGTCTTTCTGCTGCACTCCAACGATCGCATCATGGGCATTCTTCCTTTCTTCCACTCCTTTGGGTTCACGGGCACGCTGTGCCTCCCGGCCGCGACCGGGATTGGCGTTGTGTTTCACCCCAATCCGCTCGATTCCCGGGTGATAGGCGCACTCATCAGCAAATATGCCGTGACCATGCTTCTGGCGACGCCGACTTTTCTCAATGCCTACACGCGCCGCTGCGAGCCGGAACAATTCGGCAGCTTGCGCTTTGTGATGGCCGGAGCGGAAAAGCTGCCGGATCGAATTTCCCAGGCGTTTGAGGAACGCTTTGGCCTGCGACCGCTCGAAGGCTACGGCTGCACCGAGTGTTCGCCGGCCGTAACTGTGAATACGATTGATTTTCGAGCGGCATCGTTCCGTCAAGTGGGCGCAAAGCGCGGCAGCATCGGGCATCCGTTGCCGGGGATGAGCGTGAAAATTATCGATCCCGAAACCCTACAACCTCTGCCTGTCAATCAGCCCGGGTTGCTGCTGGTACGCGGACCGAACGTGATGCAGGGCTACCTGAACCAGCCAGAAAAAACGGCGGCAGTTTTGCGCGATGGTTGGTATAACACCGGCGACATCGCCATGCTCGACGAAGATGGATTCCTGCGCGTCACGGATCGTTTGAGCCGTTTCAGCAAAATCGGCGGCGAAATGGTGCCGCACATCAAGGTCGAGGACAAGCTGCACGAACTGGCAAAGTCGACCGAACAAGTGTTTGTGGTGACCGCCGTTCCCGATGAACGAAAAGGCGAACGCCTGATGGTGTTGCACACGCTTCCCGATGATAAGTTGAAAGAAACTCTGGAACTGTTTGCGAAATGTGATTTGCCGGCGCTCTGGCGGCCCCGCCCGGATCAGTTTCTGGGCGTAGAAAAATTGCCTTATCTAGGCACGGGGAAGCTCGACTTGCGAAAGGCGCGCGAACTCGCGTTGGAAGTGGCAAAACACGCGTGAGCGCCGGCATGCAAGCGGTGCGTGCCAAGCGAAACCTTCCCTGCAAATGACAAACGCCGAAACCGCGCATAAGCGGCGCTTAATCCGCCGCATTGTTCTCACGGCCCTGGCGCTGGGGATCTGGTTCTGGACGCAATCGTTGATCGCGCGGCGAGCCGCGCCTGCCGCAGGCGTTGGTGATGCGCTTCACACCGCGACCGCCGGCCTCAATTCCTACTTCTATCATTCGCCGACCGCCGCCAACGCGCTACTTATTCTTAGTTCCGCTTTACTCGATGGACTTGGAATTTTCTTGCTCGCGCGCTGGCTCTTTGGTCCGAGCGTCCGGCCGTTCCTGGGACTCGTACTGCTGCTTGGGCTGCGCCAAATCATGCAAGCCATCTGCGCGCTCCCGGCGCCTCCGAACATGATCTGGCACTACCCCGGATTCCCTTCGGCACTAGTCACTTACAACGTAGGCAACGATTTTTTCTTCTCCGGACACACAGCCATCGCGGTGTTTGGCGGAATCGAATTGGCGCGGCTCGACCGGCGCTGGCTCACGATCGTGGCTGTAGCAATCGTTCTTTTCGAGATGGCCACCGTGCTCATCCTTCGCGCGCATTACACTATGGACGTCTTTACCGGTCTCCTGGCGGCACTCTGCGTCGCGCGGTTTTGCACTGTGGTTTCACCGCTCATGGACGCCCGGTTGGTTCCCGCCGAGTAAGTTCGACAACAATCCGGCATTTCGGCAGAGTTTGCAGCGGCTCTCCCGCACATTCGGGAGGAAGACTGCGCTTGACAGGTAAGCATTCACTTACCTATTCTATCTTCCATGAAACGGTCGCGGCCGGTTTCTCCTCGAGACGTATTCGCCGCTGTGGGCGATCCCACGCGCCGCCGCGTACTCGATCTCCTCACGCGAGGTGAACTTCCCGTGCGCCGGATTGCCGCGCCCTTTGCCATGACTCGGCCAGCCATCTCTCAGCATTTGCGCATTCTTCTCCGGGCGCGGCTAGTCGAAGTGCGCCGCGAAGGACGCGATCGCTACTACTGCTTGCAGGCCAAGCCGCTTCGCCAAATCCACGACTGGGTCGGCCACTACGAGCGCTTCTGGCGAGGGAAGCTCACCGCTCTAGGCAAATTCCTTGATGAGCAAGCGAAAAAAGAGGCCTAGTGATGAACCGCGATCTTGAGGTTGAAGTCACTTATAGGCATGCGCCGGAGAAGTCTGGCGAGCGCTGAGCGATCCGCAAGCCATCGCCCAGTGGCTGATGAAGAACGATTTCGAACCGCGCGAGGGACATAAATTCCAATTCCGCGTCGAGCCGAAGCCGCGTAGGTGGGCCGGGATTGTGGACTGCGAAGTACTCGAAGCCGACCCGCCGCGCAGGCTTGTCTATTCCTGGTGCGGCGGCGGACTCGATACCACTGTCGCCTGGACGCTCGAGCCCGTCGCGGAAGGAACAAAAGTCCGCCTCGAACATAGCGGCTTCCGCGGCATGCGCGGCTGGATGGTTAGCCGGATGCTCGGCAAGGGCTGGAGTTCGAAGATTCTCACGAAAAACATTCCCGCGTTGCTCGAGAGCTGGAGCGGCGATGGACCCGTTCCCAACGTCCCGTTCAGATTATTTTGCAAAAACCCGAGCCGTCCATGCATGGCGAGGAGGGGGCGCGGAAAATGACCGAGCGCATCGGCCAAAATCCAACATGGGTTCTCGCGACGGATGATTGCCTAAAGACATACGAGCTGTATTCTTCGCGCGGCGTGAAGTTCGCCGAGCCACCGAAAGAAATGCCGTGGGGCACGCAGGCGATCTTCAAAGACCTATACGGTAGTTCCCACGCCCTGGTACAGAGCCAGGCGGCGTCCGCAAGCCGGTAAATTGCGCGGGGCGTCTTAGGTCATTCATATCGCAGCGCGACCATGGGATCGACTCGCATGGCACGCCGCGCTGGGATGGAGCATGCCGTAAGCGCCACGCTCGTGAGAAGGACAGCCACGACGGTAAACGTCAGCGGGTCGGTTGCGCTCACCCCGAAGAGCAGGCTGGCCATGAGTTGCGTCAATCCAAAAGCACCCGCGAGACCGATGGCTACGCCAATCCCAGCCATCTTCATCCCGGTCCCCAGGATCAAGCGCAGGACATCGGTTCTCTTTGCGCCCAATGCCACCCGGACGCCGATCTCCTGCGTCCTCTGCTCGACGACATAGGAAATGACACCGTAAATCCCACTCGACGCGAGCCCCAGCGCCAGGGCCGCGAAGGCCCCGAGCAGAATCAGCGAAACCTGCTGGGTTGCGAGCGAGTCGGAAATAATCGAGTCCATGGTTTGCGTGCTGGTCATGACATGCTCGCTGCTGATGCGCTTGATGGCTGCCCGCATCGATTCGCCGATGGCAGGCGCCTTCGGATCATACCGCACCATGACACCGGTCCCGTTCCAGGAAAGGGCCATGGCTTCATCGGGAAGCTGCATGTACGGAAAATAGAGCTGCGCGTGCAGTTTCTCCTTGTCGTCAGAATCCAGACCCCACTGTTTTACGTGCGCAACCACGCCGACAATCTCCGCGCGCCCCCCTTTGTTCGTCAAGAAAATGTGCCGACCGATGGGATCCTTGTCGCCGAAATACTGTTTTCGGAAGGAATCGTCGACCACGACGACACGGGAGGAGTTTTCATTGTCCTGCGCAGTAAAAAATCTTCCGCGCTCGAGCGGAGTCCGCATTACATTCAAATAACTCTCTTCCACGACGTAGCTAAGCGCCATGTTCATTTCGTTATCGCTTGTGGGTTTTGGCTGGCCTTCGATCCAGAAGAGATCTTCGTCATCACTGACGATGGGCGTCGCTGCCCAGGAGAGCGAAACGGACTGAACCCCGGGAACCGCTGCCAGTTCCTGATCGACACGTCGGAGAGCGGCGCGAATGGCGGCGGGATCAGCCATGTTCATCGACGGAGGGAGCGCCACTCCAAACGTCAGTAGATTGTGCGAATCGAAGCCCGGATTCACATTCCAAAGCGCACTGAGGCTGCGAATCATCAATCCCGCGGCGATGAGCAGCACCAGCGCCATCGCCATTTCCACTGCCACAAAGACGCCCTGCGCACGATGACGCGAGCCGCTGCCGCCTCGCCCGCCTTCTTTGAGCGTGTCGTGCAAGTTGGGGCGCGCCGATTTAAGCGCCGGCCCCAACCCGAAAAAGATTCCGCAGGCCAGCGTTATTAAGAGCGTAAAAAGCAGCACGCGCGCATCCAGCCCGATGTCCGCCGCGCGCGGGAGAGTCACGGGCAGCTGAGCGATCGCCGCGTTCGTGCCCCATCCAGCCAGCAGCAAGCCAATCGTTCCTCCCGCGAAGGCCAGCAGTAGGCTCTCCGTCAGGAGCTGGCGAAGCAGTCTTCCCTGGCTGGCGCCCATAGCGGTGCGGATCGCGAATTCGCGCGTGCGTACTGACGAGCGGGCCAGCATCAGATTGGCCACATTGACGCAAGCGATTAAGAGCACAAAACCGACGGCGGCGAGCAAAACAAGCAGAAATACTTGCAAATCCTTGACCATCGTCTGTTTTAACGAAAAGACTCCGGCTCCGATGCCCTTGTCCGTATCGGGGTACGCGGCGGCGAGTCCCTGCGTTACTCCCTGCATATCAGCGCGCGCTTGTTCAATGGTGACACCAGGCTTCAGACGACCGATACCGTGAAAACCCAGGCCGGCGCCTCGTTTCGGCAATAGCGGGTTTCCCCATTGCCCGACGGGCACATAAACATCAATGTCGTGGAAACCACCCAGCGAAAGCTCAAAACTTGCCGGGACTACGCCCACGATGGTGTAGGCCTTGCCGTCAAGCGTCAGGCTCTTTCCCAAAATTTCGGGCGAGGAAGCAAATTTTCGCTTCCAGAGACCACCGCTGATCATGGCGATAGGAGCGGCGCCAATCGCGTCTTCTCCAGGGGCGAACGAGCGGCCCATAGCAGGATTGACGCCGAGCACTGCAAAAAAATCAGAAGAAATGAGCCTCCCGCGCAGCTGTTCCGCCTCACCAAGCCCGGTGAGGTTGTACGAGTAGCCGCGGGACAGACCCATACTCGTGAACGTCTGATTGTTTTTCTGCCAGTCCAGAAAGTTCGGGAAGGAGATGGAACCGGTCGCAAAATTCGGTTTGCTCTCCGCCAGCCAGACGAGCTGCTCGGGATGCGGGTAAGGCAAAGGATTGAACAACACGCCGTTCACTACCGAAAACAAAGCCGTGTTCGCACCGATACCCAGCGCCAGCGTGAGAATGGCGATGGCGGTGAATCCCGGCGATTTCCGAAGCATCCGCAAGCCATATCGCAGATCCTGCATCAGTCTTTCGAACGAAGCCCAGCCCCACATCTCCTTCGTGACCTCCTTGATCAGGCCGATATTGCCCAACTCTCGCCGCGCAGCGCCGCTCGCTTCTTCTTCGGTTTCACCGCGGCCCGTTCGGTCTCTGACCGCCATTCGCAGATGGCTTTGGAGTTCTTCCTCCAGTTCGCTTTCACGTTTTTGACGATTCCAAAGGAAAAATGTCACGCTTCGCTCTCTCTCTTCGGTGGATTGAGCACGCCGGCAATGGCATCGGAAACCTGCGTCCAGCGCGAGCGCTCGGATTCCAGTTGCTTTATGCCTCCGGCGGTCAGCCGATAGACTCTGACGCGCTGCTTGTTTTCAGACACTTTCCAATCCGCGGTGATCCATTTCTGACGCTCCAGCCGGTGCAGCGCTGGATAGAGCGAACCGGTGTCGACCTGCAAGATGTCTCCCGAATTTGTGCGGATCGCCTGGCTGATCCCGTAGCCGTGCTGCGGCCCCCACCGCAGGGTTTCGAGGATGAGCAGATCGAGCGTTCCTTGCAACAGCTCGATGCGGTTCCGGTAGCGTGGACTCATCTTCACCCGAGGCTGTAGATGTTCTACACCCAATGCATGTAGAATGTCTACCCCCATCAGGCGGGCAATCGAGAGGCCGCGAAGAACAGGCGGCCAAATGATTGCCGGGACAGCTCTTAGCCGAAGTCGCCTTGTTTCTCTAACCGCAAGTACCTGACCGCTCCCGGGATCGCGTGCCGCGAAACCGGTCCGCCCTGGTTCCCCTTTACTCTTGGTCCGCTCGCGACAGTTATCAGATTGTGGCGCGGCTTGGCTGGTGTTACGGTTTTATGTATTTGGTGGTGAAAAAAATGCAGCGTCTGCGGAGTCGAATCGCCCTCTCCCTGTCGATGATCGCGTTCTTGGTCTCTCCTAGTAGCGTTGCAAAGCAGCAAACTGCCTCGGGCCAAAGCGCGCCGCTAAAAATCGGTTACCTGATGGACTCCCTGAAAATCGAGCGCTGGCAGACGGATCTCGACACTTTCCAAAAACGGGCGAAGGAGCTGGGAGCCGAAGTGCTTGTGGAAACCGCCGAGGGAGACGACGATTTGCAACTGCAACAATCTCAGAAGCTGATGGATTCCAGCGCGAAAGTTCTCGTCCTGGTGCCGCACGACACGGACAAGGCCGCACGCATTGTGAACGCTGCCAAGGCCCGCCACATCCCCGTGATTTGCTATGAGCGCCTCGTGCGCAACAGCGATGTTGATTTCTTTGTCGGCACCAACGCCGAGGTCATTGGCGAGCTGCAATCCTCTACGCTCGCACGCCTCGCGCCTAAAGGAAACTACGTTCTGATCGGCGGCTCCCCGGCCGACGCCAATGCCAAAATCTTGCGCGACGGCCAGATCCGAGTCCTAAAGGATTTTGTGGATCGTGGCGACCTGAAAATCGTAAGCGACGGTTGGGCGAAGGATTGGGACCCTGCCGAAGCCTACGCCATCATGTCCAATGCGATTGATTCGACGAAAGGCGACATCACCGCCGTTGTCGCTTCCAATGATGGAACTGCAGGAGGCGCGATCCAGGCGCTCGAGGAACACAAACTCGCTGGCAAAGTGCTGGTGTCAGGTCAGGATGCGGATCTCGCCGCTATTATCCGGATTTTGGATGGCACGCAGACCATGACCGTCTATAAGCCGCTTGGCTTGCAGGCGAGGCTGGCCGCCGAAGCTGCCGTGAATCTGGCGGCCGGCATACCTGTGAAGAATGCTGTTTCGATTTCCAATGGAACCAAGACTGTCCAGGCGATACTTCTACACCCTGTGGTGGTAACGCGGGACAACGTGATGCAAACGGTTATCAAGGACGGCTTTCAGAAACTGGAAACCATCCAGAAGAGCTTGCCCAAGGAAAAGTGGCCGAACTGAAGCCGGGAAAAAAATCTGGCGGGATGCCTTGGGACTCAGGAACCTGCCAGTTTATAAGGCCGGATCGGCCGTAGGCAGGCGCGAGCGCCCTTCGCCGGGGCGCGCGTCCTCGTAGAGCAAATTAAAACTTCACACCCCAGAACGATGGGTCCGGCTTAATCAGCTCGAGGCCAACGTCCCAGGCCTCATGATCGCGCCAGACAACGTGCGCTTCGGCGGTTCGCCCGCTTGTGGGATTGATCAGGCGTACGCGCTTGCGCAACGGAAGTCCGGCTCCCACAACGGCCAGACACCCGGACTTGCTGATGTCCACGGTGACGCCGTTGGCTTTCTGTCGCTGGGCTCCTTCTTCCCATTCGACTTGGAATTTCACTCGAGAGACTACACGGCGGTGGGTGCGTAGTTTCTCCCATCGCTCTTCTAGAACCTTACCTGTAGGAATGCTGAAGGTGTTTACAGCGGTTTCGGTGGCCATGCCTGCCTCGCAGCTTTTCGGTTTTCTTACTTGGCCGGATCGAGCAAAAGATAAGGTATTTCGCGGGGCATACGCAGTCAATAGTACTTCTTATAAATTTTTGTGCCGACGAACCCGTAATTTCCACAGGAAAACTTTTCGACAGCCCTGTTGAAGCTCCTCGAGAGATTCTTATAATCGCTTGAACATAAAGGCCTTAACGCGCTACGAAACGCGGAGCCCAGGCTGCCGTTCCCTTTTTCTTCTCCTTTTCTGCCGCGGAACAACCGAAGATCGGTCTTCGACCATGCCAATACTCTCGAACAAGAAAATGAATCGAAATAGCAAGTTCTCGACGCGCGGATCGTGATAGTTTGTCTACAGCCGGTTCGCGGTATGCGAGCGGCTTGTTGGAGGTAAGACCATGGCCTTTGAAGAAAATCCCGCCTGTCGTTCCCGTCGCTCATTTTTGCAAGTTTCCGCCGCCGCTGCAGCGGTGGCGGCTGGATATCGAATCGTCACCGAGCCAATGCTGGCCCATGCCGGATCGATCCCTTATCCCAAAGATGCGGTGCTCATCAATGCAAACGAGAATCCTCTGGGCCCCTGCGGCGTCGCCTGCGATGCCGTCAACAGCGTCGCTTCCCAAGGCGGCCGCTACTCAGACTGGATGACGGGAGACCTCATAAAAACATTTGCGGCCGCCGAAGGCCTCAAGCCCGAGTATGTCCGCGCCTTCCCCGGTTCCAGCGGCCCGCTGCACTACTCCGTCCTGGCCTTCACCTCTCCCGTGAAGAGCTACGTCACTGCCGATCCTGGCTACGAAGCCGGTACGCATGCCGCAAAGGCCTCCGGCGCGCGGGTTGTAAAAGTGCCGCTGACGAAAACCTACACGCACGACGTGAAAGCCATGTTGGCGGCAGCTCCGGATGCGGGCATGTTTTATATTTGCACGCCAAACAACCCCACCGGCACTCTGACGAGCCATGCGGACATCGAGTTCCTGCTGGCCAACAAGCCGAAAGATTCCATTCTTCTGGTGGACGAGGCGTACATCCATTTCTCCGACGCTTCTACCGCGCTCGATCTTGTAAAGGCAGATAAAGACCTGATTGTCCTGCGGACGTTCTCAAAAATCTACGGGATGGCTGGTTTACGCTGTGGATTTGGAATCGCCCGTCCGGATCTTCTCGAAAAAATGACCGCATTCTCCGGCTGGAGCGCCATGCCCATCACCGCGGTAGCCGCGGCGACAGCCAGCGTGAAGGATCCGCGGCTAGTGCCCGAACGCAAACAAATCAATGCGACGATTCGCGAAGCCACATTTCAATGGCTCTCCAAAAGCGGCTATTCCTTCGTTCCGTCACAGTCAAACTGTTTCATGCTCGACGCAAAACGCCCCGCGAAAGAAGTGATCGCCCTAATGGCCGCGCAAAATGTTTTTATCGGCCGCCCCTGGCCTGTCTGGCCCACTCACGTTCGCATCACCGTCGGCACGCAATCCGAAATGGAGCGATTCCAGGAAGCGTTCCAACACGTCATGTCCGGCGCCGCCGTAAGCACGTTACGGCCCGCACCTGATTCATCCACGATTCACCTCGACGGCCTCGTTCTTCCAGCGAGCGGCGCCTAGGAGCAAGAGGACCACTCAGTTCTATCAGCCCGGCTCGTCCGGGCTTAATTTTCGTCAGCGATTTGACCGGCTCGGTCACCGCTAATCGCCCTCAGGGACTGAATAGGGACCCAAGCTCCCCAAGCTAGAGCTAGACATCGTAGTCTTAGATTTTTCATCACTCCTCTTGGAGTCTTGCCGGCTGCTGCTCTGAGGTTGTCTCGGCCGCCTGGTCTTGCCCCGCAAAGTGCTGCGTGGCTCCGCGCGCCTTGCCCACTCGTTTAGATAACCGAGAAAACAAAAAAGGCCGTCTTGATTGCTCAAGACGGCCTTTTCGATTTTTAATCCCGGCGACGACCTACGTTCCCACACAGTTACCCGTGCAGTATCATCGGCCCGGCGAGGCTTAACTTCCGTGTTCGGGATGGGAACGGGTGTGACCCTCGCGGTATGATCACCAGGAAACTGGAAACTCGCGTACTCCTTCCAAGCTCATCCCGAGCGAGGATCGCGAGTGCGACAACAGAAACGCTGCGCGATCGATTAACGATCGACAGCTGGCTGGCTTTACAAATTCGACTCTCCATCGAACATTACTGCGGCAGAATTGGCGTTTTCTTCTGACTCTTGCGAGTCAGTTCTGCTCTTCCTCAAAGACGGTTTGAGAAAGTTTTATGATTAAGCCGAACGGGCGATTAGTACTGGTCAGCTTCACGCATTGCTGCGCTTCTACCTCCAGCCTATCAAAGTCGTAGTCTTCGACTGCCCTTCTTAGGTCTTAAACCTTGGGAGAACTTATCTTAGGGCGAGCTTCTTGCTTAGATGCATTCAGCAATTATCTCTTCCAGACTTCGCTACCGAGCGATGCCCCTGGCGGGACAGCTCGTACACAAGAGGTCTGTTCATCCCGGTCCTCTCGTACTAGGGACAACTCCCTTCAATTCTCCTGCGCCCACACCAGATAGGGACCGAACTGTCTCGCGACGTTCTGAACCCAGCTCACGTACCGCTTTAATAGGCGAACAGCCTAACCCTTGGGACCTTCTACAGCCCCAGGATGCGATGAGCCGACATCGAGGTGCCAAACCTAAGCGTCGATGTGAACTCTTGGCTTAGATCAGCCTGTTATCCCCGGCGTACCTTTTATCCGTTGAGCGATGGCCCTTCCACGCGGGACCACCGGATCACTAGACCCAACTTTCGTTCCTGCTCGACTTGTAAGTCTCACAGTCAAACCGGCTTATGCTCTTGCACTCCACAGCGGGTTTCCAATCCGCTTGAGCCGATCTTTGGGCGCCTCCGTTACAGTTTAGGAGGCGACCGCCCCAGTCAAACTACCCGTCTGGCCGTGTCTCCCCACCCGTCTCGGGTGGTAGGTTAGAGCGACAGATTAGTCAGGGTAGTATTTCACTGTTGCCTCCTCCTCAGCCGAAACCAAGGGCTCACAGGCTCCTACCTATTCTACGCAGATCAATCCGTTACTCATGGCCAGAGTGCAGTTAAGGTGCACGGGGTCTTTCCGTCTAGATGCGGGCATCCGGCGTCTTCACCGGAACCACAAATTCGCCGAGTCACTCGCCAAGACAGTCGCTCTATCATTCCACCATTCGTGCAGGTCGGAACTTACCCGACAAGGAATTTCGCTCGGTTTCTCCTACTCTGTTTCCAGAGAAGCCGGACTTTCTCTTTCGCGTCCTGTATTCATTACCGAAGCTATAGCCCTTATTTCTTCCACGCCTTCCATCTTCAAGTGTTTTCCCTGATTGATCAGGTGAAGAATCTTTCGGAACCTCGCGAAGTCGACCCTCTTCTTTGATTTAAGCGAATGCTTTTCAAAGAAGGGAACAATCCTTTCGGTGAGGTGATTCAGCCCCCGGACCCGGTATGCCATTCGATCGCCGTGGTTTTGTCTCACTACCCCACAACCGAAAAACCTCTTCAGTGAGTGAAGCAGTTGCACGTCACGTCGATGCTGAACGACTGTGAATTCGGGGAGTACTTGGAATTGGCAGGACATTTCTGGGTGCGGATTGATGCCGACGTAGAAACAACCTTCGCCGTCCACAAATCCCACAACCCATTGAGCTTCTAGCTTCTCAGGATGCGACTGAACGTTAAGTCTCTGAGGGTTCTCCATAAGCATTCTCCTGGAGTCTTCCCTGCGGATTGTCCCCATGTCCGCCGGATTTTGACTGCCGCGTGTTACCGCGGCGAGTACCGGACAGCTGTGTGAGGAGTTCCCCGCATATGGTTCAGTTTTACTAAGGCTGCGCGATCGTTAACCTTAGGACCGTTATAGTTACGGCCGCCGTTCACCGGGGCTTCAGTTCAAGCCTTCGCCCTTGCGGGCTGAGCCCTTGCTTTAACCTTCCGGCACCGGGCAGGTGTCACCCCCTATACGTCGTATTCGACTTTGCAGAGAGCTGTGTTTTTGTTAAACAGTTGCAGAGCGCGATTCGCTGCGACCGCTTCGGGCTATAAACCCTACTGCGGCGTCCCTTCTCCCGAAGTTACGGGACTAATGTGCCTAGTTCCTGAGCGAGTGTTCTCTCGAGCGCCTGTGGATATTCACCTCGTCTACCTGTGTCGGTTTGTGGTACGGGCACCTGGACGACTCCTTAGGGGATTTTCCCGGCAGCGTGAAATAGGAGACTTTGCGGTCGTGTGACCTCGTCACCACTCTCACCGTTGAATGACCCCGGGGATTTGCCTCCGGAATCCGGCTTTCAGTGGCCAATCAGGATATCCATCACCTGACTCTCTTATCCTTCTGCGTCACCCCATCGTGATAACGTCACCAGGCGGGACAGGAATGTTGACCTGTTATCCATCAGCTACGCCTTTCGGCCTCACCTTAGGACCCGCCTAACCCTGAGCGGATTAACCTTCCTCAGGAAACCTTAGACTTTCGGCGACACGAGTTCTCATCGTGTTTATCGCTACTTATGCCGGCAGGGTCTCTTGTGTAGTGTTCAGTAGTCCTCTCGGTCTACCTTCAGACTCCACGCAATGCTCCCCTACCAAAGATTATTTCCGAAGAAATAACCATTTCGCAGCTTCGGTCGTATGCTTGAGCCCCGTTGGATTGTTGGCGCATATCCGCTTGACCAGTGAGCTGTTACGCTTTCTTTAAAGGATGGCTGCTTCTAAGCCAACCTCCTGGCTGTCCGAGCGAATACACTTCCTTTCCCACTTAGCATACAGTTAGGGACCTTAGCTGGCGATCTGGGCTGTTTCCCTTTTGACCACGAAGCTTATCCCTCGTAGTCTCACTCCCATGCACTTATCCACGGCATTCGTAGTTTGATTGGATTCGGTAACCTGAGTTGGTCCCTAGTCCATTCAGAGCTCTACCACCGTGGTAATTCACATGAGGCTGTCCCTAAAGACATTTCGGGGAGAACGAGCTATCACGGAATTTGATTAGCCTTTCACCCCTACCCTCAGCTCATCAGAGCGATTTTCAACTCACACCTGTTCGGTCCTCCAGTCGCGGTTAAGCGACCTTCAACCTGGCCAAGGGTAGATCATCCCGCTTCGCGTCTAATACCACGTACTTGTCGCCCTATTCGGACTCGCTTTCGCTACGGCTCGCTTGCGCTTAACCTTGCACGTGACATTAACTAGCCGGCTCATTAAGCAAGAGGCACGCCGTCAGGCTTTCAGGAACCGAAGTCCCTGCATGGCCCTCCGACTGCTTGTAGGCATACGGTTTCAGGTTCTATTTCACTCCCCTCGCAGGGGTTCTTTTCGCCTTTCCCTCACGGTACTTGTTCACTATCGGTCGCCAGAGAGTATTTAGCCTTGGAGAGTGGTCTCCCCAGTTTCCCACCAGATTACACGTGTCCGGTGGTACTCAGGATGCCGCTTCGAGTCCGATCAGCTTTCGATTACAGGGCTCTCACCTTCTATGGCCCCGCTTTCCAGCAGGTTCATCTAGCTGTCGGTTTGGTAACTCTACTTATGCGGTCCTACAACCCCCAAATGCAAGCACTTGGGTTTGGGCTGTTCCGATTTCGCTCGCCGCTACTTTCGGAATCTCTGTGATTTATTTTCCTCCAGGTACTGAGATGGTTCACTTCCCTGGGTTAGCTCATACCCGCCTATGTATTCAGCGGGCTGTAACGGGAGTTCATCCCGCCGGGTTTCCCCATTCGGAGATCCTCGGATCAAAGCCTGCTTGCGGCTCCCCGAGGCTTATCGCAGCTTGCCACGTCCTTCATCGCCTTCTGGCGCCAAGGCATTCACCGTACGCCCTTAGTAGCTTAATCATAAAACTTACCCAATCCGTCTTCCTGTTCAACCAAATCTTCTTGGTTGAAGATTCTTACGTCCTGATTTCTGCGCTTCCATATTTCCTCACAACCGAACTTCTCGCTTCCCGGGCATGGGCCGCGAGAAAGTCTGTTTGATTTGTTTAGAATCATCCAGGTATCGGCTGCAGGCTTTCGACATCGCAGTCTTCAAACAATTGGCTAAGCCGCCTTTTCTTCCACAGTATTGCTCGATTCTCGAGCAAACTTGTAAATAATCCACACCATGGTCCCAGCAGGAACCGTAATCCCTGCCAAGTTATCGGCGTGGACTTGCCAGCCTTTCTGTTGTCAAAGAACATTGACCCTGAGCCTGTCAGAGCCCCCAACATTCCGTTGGGATTTTGCTTTCGTGTTTTAGAGCCCTGCGACTTGCTTGGGAATTCCCTTGCGGAAACCCACCACTCGTCACTCGCCACTAATCACTGCCGCAAAATAAAAAACCCGGCGTCGAGCGCCGGGTACAGCCACCCACATTTGAGTGGCTCCACGCGATGCTCGACCTCTTTCTATCCTGTGCTCGTAAAGAACCTCACTATAGGATCTACTTCTGGCCTTCGCTTGTTCCTGCGCTGGGAAGACGCTTCTTCGACCCGACTGTGATGCCCCTGCTGGCTCAGCTACCCCCGAGCCATTTGTAAGTATACCCATTTTTCTCTATTCGTCAAGTCCCCCTCGATAATTATTTTTGGTAGCCCTGTGGTTTTCTGTGCAAAAGCCTGCTTGGCAGGGCCGCTCGAACGGCGAAAACGTCCAGGCGGCCCCAGGGAAAACGCAGCAACAAAGGACCAACCAGCTCTCGCGCGGCGGGTCATTAGGCCCCCGACGAGCGGTTTTTCTTACAACGGTCGGTCCACGGTTATTACGACCTTTCCTCGAGCGTGTCCTGCTTCCAGATACCGGACCGCCTCACGAACCTCACTTAAGCCGTAGCGCTTGTCGATGACTGGCGTTACTTTTCCGATCGCCATCAGCTCGCCCATGAAAGTCAGGTCTTCTTTGCTAGGTTTCGCCAGAACCATGACCTGTTTCTGGCTGACGAACCAGGACAACACAAGCGCCTTGATCGCACGAGTCAGAGGAACGATCATCCAGTTATCGCTGGTTCCTCCCGCCCCGACGTATATGCCCCTGGGATTCATGACGCGCCTGCATTCCGAGAACGAATGGTTCCCAACGCAGTCGAGAACTACGTCGTAACGCCGCGCACTCTTGGTGAAATCCTCTTGGGTGTAATCAACCACCTGATCCGCGCCAATGGATCGGACCATCTCCACATTTCTCGTGCTGCAGACGCCAGTTACAACTGCGCCGAACGACTTGGCGATCTGGACGGCGAACGTACCCACGCCTCCTGCCGCGCCGTTAATCAAGACCTTGTGACCGGACTGAATCTTTCCGTCCTTGGTCAAGCCACCGCGGCGAAGGCCCTGCAACGCGGTGAATGCCGCAATCGGTACGGAAGCCGCTTGCTCAAACGTTACGTTATCCGGCTTCATAGCCAAATTCGACTCGGACGCACACGCATACTCCGCAAATGCTCCTTTGCACGAACCGAACACCGCGTCGCCTGGTTTGAATTGCGTTATGTTCCTACCAGCCGCTTCAATCTCGCCGGCCACATCAGCGCCGAGTCGTGAGTCCTTTGGTTTACGCAGCCCTCCGGCCGCTATGCGAACGGGGTACGGCTCGCCTCTCATGAAGTGCCAGTCATATGGATTGACGGCCGCCGCGCGGACTCTTATCAAAACTTCGTCGTCCCGGGGAACAGGCTTTTCGACCTCTGCCATTTGAACGACATCCGGGGGTCCATATCTGGTATAGATCGCGGCTTTCATTGAGGTTTTCTCCGCGGCGGTAACTCCAAGTAGCGGTCGTTACTCGACGAGCGGTGTTCCTATTCCCTTAAACAAAAGCCCAAAACTCGTGGCGATATCGAAAAAATCCAAGGCGAATCGAACCACCACAGGTTAACTACCTTGGTGAAGGCTCGGAAAATGATGAAAGCGAGGTACACCTCGCGCAAAATGCACACGAGACCACACCCCAACAGCCAATGCTTTAGGGATGTAGTCAGTCTCATGGCTCCTTGGTTTCGCCGGTTGGCGCTCCAAAGCCGCCGCCACGAGAGCGCCAACTCTCACGGAACTTCTCGCGCTCCTCGGGCGTCATCTTCTCAGAACGCTCGTCCATGCGCTCGGCCATTCGGCGCCGCATATTGGATCGCCGGCCAGGACCGCCACCGCTCCAGCCTCCGAACAGAATCCGGCAGAGGGCCAACAGTCCGATAGCCTGCCAGAAGGTAATTTGCCGCCATCCGAACAGCGTCGGCAGCAGCCAGTTCCACAGACGCATCACCAGTTCGCCGCCAATCCAGATGAAAAGCGGGATGGCGAGTAGCGCTAGTGGGGCCAGAAAAATCCATTTCTTTTTGCTCATGTTTTGCTCCTCATTTGCTCGTATCATTTCTTCGCATCATTTTTTTTTCCAAATCGTCGTAAATGCTCTGCAGTCGTTCGCGCAGATGAAGCACCGCGTAGCGCTTGCGCGAGAGCAGGGTGTTGATGCCTACGCCGGTTTCTGCCGACAACTCTTTGAAGCCGCGTCCTTCGAGTTCGTGAGCGACGAATACTTCACGCTGTTCATCGGGCAGTTCGTCAAGCGCAAATTCCAGCTCATCTAGAAGCACGCCGCGGAAGTAGAGCGCTTCCGGCCCGGCATCGGGCGATGGCAACAGGTCTTCGATTCGCAGCAACTCGCCGTCTTCGTCCTCAGCCGCTGCGCCGCTGAAGGTCTCCGGCTTCTTCTTGCGGAAAAGGTCCGTGATGCGATTGCGCGCGACGCGAAAAAGCCAGCCGGTCAGGTGATCAATCGGCATCAGCAGGCGATTGGCTTCCACCAGTTCGTAGAAGACCTCCTGCACGATGTCCTCGGCGTCGGAGGGATCGGGCACACGCCGGCGGATGAAGTTGCGCAGCCGGAAGCGTTGTTCCGCGAAGACTTCGGAAATTTGACGGTCTTGCTCGGTCATCGAGATGACGCTCAACGGCTTGTCCATCCATATTTGTAGACGAATGGCGGCCTTAAATATTGTAGATTTGAATCGGCTCTCACGCGGCAATCCTTCCCCCTGCGTGCTACGATAGCCGGGAAAATGAAACGGCAGGTGAAGCACCCTTACCTGTGCTAACCCTAAGGCCCCACACACGTCCGAAAATATGGGCAGACCACCATGGTTTACGTTCTCATCGAGGTGAAAAGCGCCGATGCACCCCACTCGATGCCGGCGGAACGATCTCGCGGAAGCAATCGATGAACCTGAACCGCGGTGTTATCCTCGTCATGGTCGCTCCGCTAGTCGGAATCGCAATTCTGATCTACCAGCTCGCGCACCCACCCTGGAGTCCGCTTCGTGTCGCCGGTCTGGTCCTCATGTTTCCAGCCCTTGCGCTTCTGACAGTAGCGCGCTTCCAGCTCGGCAATTCTTTCTCCATGACGCCGCAGGCAAAGAACCTTGTCACCCACGGCATCTACTCCCGAATTCGCAATCCCGTCTACTTTTTCGGCACATTCGTTTTCGTCGGACTCTTTCTCTTCCTCGAGCGGCCCTGGCTGCTATTGCTCATCGTGCCCGTGCTAATCCTACAGATCATCCGTGCTCGCGCCGAATCACGTGTCCTCGAAGAACACTTCGGCGAGGAATACCGCCGCTATAGAGCCTCCACCTGGTTTTAATCGCGCGCCGTTCGGCAAGACCTTCGGTAAACTGTTCCGGCGCCGAATCCGTGCCTGGTTCCTGTTTACCTTACGTTTAGGAAGCCGGACGTAGACTTCCTCTGACACGGAGGGCACTCCCCTCATTTAGGAGAAATCACAATGAAGAATTATTTGGTCGCTTTTGCGGCTGGTGTCTTACTTCTTGCAAGCAGCGCTTCGGCCCAGGAAAAGAAAATCAAGCGATCCGACCTCCCGCCTGCTGTCGAAAAAGCGGTTGCGGCGCAGAGTGTGGGAGCAACGATTCGGGGATTCTCCACCGAAAAAGAAAATGGCCAAACTCTCTACGAAGTGGAAATGACGGTCAGCGGTCACAGCAAAGATGTCTCCATGACCGCCGACGGTTCCGTCTTCGAAGTCGAAGAGCAGGTCGCGCTGAGCTCGCTCTCGCCGGAAGTCAAAGCGGGCTTGCAGGCCAAAGCAGGCAATGGAAAGATTCTGAAAGTCGAGTCCCTCACAAAAAAAGGCAAGCTGGTAGCGTACGAGGCGAAAGTTGAAACGAGCGGCAAGAAAACTGAAATTCAGGTAGGACCCGACGGCAAACCACTCGATCACGAAGAGTAATTTGTTGAGTATTGCCTGATTCCTGGATAGAAGCGTCTGGCCGCCGAAGACATTTGACACTATTGTTGTGGCCCACCGTTGGCTTCTCGACGGGCTGTTCAACATAAGCTGGCTATCGCTTTCCGCTCATCCCCTTCATCCGCGGTTTTCCTTCCAGGCGGGCCGCCGCCAGCACTAGTTCCTTCAAGCCTTTTTTCTCCAAGTCCTCCGCCGCGCGCAACTTCACGTGGCGCAAATTTTTCCCCGATCCCTCGAGCAAACTTTCTGGATCATCCAGCGAAGTCCCATAGTGAAATCCCAACGTAACGTGATTCTTCCCCACGATATAAAAACAAAATGGATCCTTCGATTCAAACGTCGGGATTCCCCACGAATTAACCGTCATTTTCGTTCCTGGCGCAGAAGCGTTCACCAAGCTTCGCAGCCCTCGCACCACCTTCTGCAAAGCAGGATTGTCGTCTCGCACATACGCATTTTTCTTCCCTTTCTTTGTCGCCTTTGTGCTCTTGCCAGTCTTCGCGGCCATTTTTCCTCCGTCGGCTAGCCGTCCACACCGGCTTACGCTACCGACTCTTATTCCGGAAACGCCTTCGCATCTATTCCCGGCAAGAGCCTCAAGGCATTCTTGTAATACACTTTTTCCAACACTTCGTTCGGCACTTCGAAGCCATAGATCCGCCAGAACGCGTGCCGCTTCCGGTAATACTCAAAATATTCGTCGCGCGTTTCAAGACATCGGAAATACCATTTGTATTCGTCCACCTCGTAAATGTCTTTACCCATCAAAACTCGGTCCTGATACTTCACCAAGAAATCATGAGCCGAATACGGCTGCCGCCCGAGTTCCGCCAGCACTGCCGCAATGTCCGTGTTCACGTTCGGATACGCATCAAACAATTTCCCCAAACGCTCCAAATCGTTTCCATGAAACGCCAGGTGCGCCGCAATGAAATTCGTCTTCGGATGCTTCGCAAACAAATGATTGCGCTCCGCCATGAGCGTTTCGAAGGGTGGATAGGCCGAAGGCGTACGCGCGCGTCCCGGAAACTGTTTCAATTCCAGCCACCGCTCGTTCGAATAGTCCCACGGATCGAAAAACGCCGAAGGCTCGGCCACGTGAATGAGCACGGGAATCTTCAGTTCCGAGCATTTCTCGAATACCGGATCGAACTCCGGATCGTCCACGTGCACGCGTTGCCCGTTTGCATACTTCAGCTCCATCCCAAAATTCTTGAAAATCTTCAGGCCTTGCGCACCGTTCTCCACATCCTGCTCGAGCCGGGCTGCCGCCCGCTTGCCGAATCCTGGCGTGTTCAAATCGTCGTAGCTCATGTTCGCAAACACCACAAACCGGTCCGGGTAGCGCCCCTTCATCGTCGCTACAGTCTTCCGCAATTCCTCGCCGGTTCCTCCACTCAAGTTCACCAAGACACGTAGATTGATCGAATCCATCCCCCTGATCAAATCCTGTACGTGCTCTGGCGTCGGGTTCCAGTGATGGCTGTGAATGTCAATGAACGGAAACTTTGCTCGCTCAATCTTATGTTCCTTGGTGACCAGCGTGGACTTCGGCTGGTATTCCTCAATCGTAGGTGCTTGTTGCTCTTGCGAGGTTTGCTGCTTCTGCAAAGCAAGTTCCAGAGATGCCGCAAGTCGCGTCGTCGCCGTCTGTGGCCACGCAAACAGGAAAACCACGGCCGCCAGAATGACTGCAATCAATACAAGAGTCCGCCAGGAATTCATCATCCGCCCCTGTAGATAAACTGCCCGGCCTATCTTCCCACAGGAAGCTGCGACGCTGCTCTCTTGGCTTTGATTTCTCGATACGGTCAGGGATGTGAATGCGGTCAGATTGGTTTCCACGGCGGGACTCGCGTTCCTGGTGTACGTTGGCGGAACACGAGGAGAGCACAACTCTCCCTGAAGCGCTCCCCCGGGCGCCTCCCGACCAATTACCCCACGACTGGCAACTGGAACTACTACGGTGCCCCTATTAGCCGCCTGGCGGATGAAAAGCCGCGCTGCACGAAACGCTTTGATAGAATCCCTACGGATGCAGAAACGCCTATTCTTCCGCTGGATTTTCCCCGCCATACTCGGCTTGCTGGTGGGATTTCTCGCGCTCGCCTGGGCGATCACCGGCGAATCCAATCAGCCCGTCTCGCTCGTTTCCTTTTTGTCGCCCGGCCTGAAGCTTGCGGAACTCGTCATGCCCTCCGCACACGAGTCGCTGGCCTGGACCTTTGGCTGGTTTCTTCGCATCGCCCTCGGTGTCAATGCCATCTTCTACTTCTCGATTTTTGTTCTGCTCGCCTACCTCGTCGACCGTCGCCGATCGCAGAATAGCTAGCATCGGGGCGGTGCCCGCGAACTCAGTCCGCCTTCTCTCCACCGAGAGAATGCGCCCGAAAAAAGATCGATATTGTTGCAGTGCTAGACGAAGGTTCTCGGTCGAGACACTATCGACGCGATCCCACGCACTCCGCGAAGAGATGCTGCGGCAACGAACACACAACACCTCATCGCGACTTTTGAGTGCGGTCGCCGTTTCTTATACGCTGACCCTTCGCCCAGACACGAAATGCATAATCAGGAGGACGATGCCAACAACCAGCAATACGTGGAATAAACCGGTGGATACGTGAAATGCGAAAAGCCCAAGCAACCAGCAAATGATTAAAACTGCTGCGATGAGTCCCAACATGATTTCTTCTCCTTATGTCCGCGCGCGAAACTGAGCCTTCTCTATATTCGCGCACAGCGCCCAAGCCCAAGTTCAGTGGGGTTTCTTGCAGATCTAACTTGCGCGTCTCAAGAAGAAATGTCTGTACACTTAGAGACACTGCACGCGTGGGCCACTTCTGATTGCACGCCTGGCGGGGCCCATCCAGATACTCCGATCGAACGCGCTCACGCACCGGAGCTGCATGCACGGTTGCCAATTAATAGAACAATTTAGGCAACCAATTCTCGCGTCCTTCCGGCAAAAGGTCGAACAGATTCCAGACCGGGGAAAAGAGGTCTATACCCCGGTGGTTTGGGTTGCCGTTTGACCCGGGGTGAAGGGAGGCTTCGGTGGTATAAAAATGATGGATTTTGCCGTCAGGTTCACGGCTGAACACGCTGACGCCCGGATGTTGTCCTCCGTCACGTTCGACATGGAA
>Ga0207144_1026_pt1 | contig 34808 bp, 36 predicted proteins | sample Alteio_BWMinHeat_FD_153583 | JGI IMG/M metagenome (GOLD analysis project Ga0207144, IMG submission 153583) | Enriched cells from forest soil in Barre Woods Harvard Forest LTER site, Petersham, Massachusetts, United States -... | ecosystem: Environmental > Terrestrial > Soil > Temperate forest >...
CGCGTGGGATCGGCCTCATCGCATTGGTAGATTTGGACCAAAGCAAGGTCGGTGTCCTGCACCTTGTACGAACCGCCTTCCATGTCCGAGGAGTCATCCGCCGAGTCCGTCGCCACCGGACTTCCCTTCCTCGCGCGAACGCGGAACTGGCCCGAGGAAGGCTCGTAGTTGGAATAGGTAAAGCACCGTCCGATGCATGCGCGATCCACAAGGTGACCGATGAATTCGACCCGGGAGTCCCCGGGCGCCCCGATCGTCGGGATTACGCACGTCCCATAGGGGAGTCCCGAAAGCAGTTTCTCGGCGTTGGATTCCATACGATTCAGCGCTTTCGTGTCTTGATAGAGAAACGCGAAGAACACGATCGCGACGGCCATAAAACCGGCGAACTGCCATTTCTGGGGCCGCAGGCACGCCAATACGCAAAGACCGAAAATGGCAGAAAAGGTGGTGAGGCGGAAAACCAGAAGTCCAATCCAGCCACCGTACGGCGACGGGCGAAGATCTTCTGGAAGAAGAGCCGTTGCACAAATTGCGACAAGATAGAGCTGCGATGGCAGAAGCAATAATTTCAGTGACGCCTTGTCGCTCCTGGACGAGCGCGCTTGGAAGAAGAAGGATGCGACTCCGAACAGCACCGCCGTCCAGGCGAGCCAGACGTAGCGGTCGCCGTACAGTACGAGCTGATCTGCTCCGTTCAGGAGATAGAACGGGGTGTCCGGCCAATCCACCGGAAACTGGGCTCGATTTGCCAGATACCATCGAACAACAAACAGCGCAGCAATGGCGACGGGCCATACCGCCGAATTCCACCACTTCGGCAGCTTCGTCCAAAGAATCAAATAGAGCGCCGTCCCCGCGAGCCAGACAAATCCCACAGGGTGGGCAAGTAGAACGAATGGCACGATCCCCAAACCTAGGAACCGCTCGAGTCCCCTTCCGCGCCACAAAAGAGCCAAGCTAAAACAGGCCAGCCCGACGGACAGATAGTAGTTGAGGAACCCCATGTTGAAGGAGTATCCGTAAGCGAGCATGGCTATCGAGGAAGCGAGAAACCAGGGCGGCCGACCGCTCGCCGCCGCAACAAAGGCAAAGACTCCCCAGAAGAAAATAGACACGCACGACGAGACCACAATCTTTTCCGCAGCCGGGAAGCCCACAACATTCGCGACGTGCAGCAGGATCCAGTCAAACAACACGTTGTTCCACTGGCGCACGAGGTAGAGACCCGGAGCTTGGCCTTTCTCGATTAACTGCGCCAGCCATGCGTTATAGACATGGCTCCCTAAATCGCCGGCTTCGATGCGGCGGTGCCAAAGGCATGGCACGATAGTCACGACAGAAATGGCGAGGATCGCCCATTTTTTGGTGCGCAAGAATTGCCACCCCGGCGAACGCTGCTTCCACTCAGCAATCATGTTTATCTCGCAATGAAGGCACCTCTACTCGGAACTGATCTGGCGCCATTCTACTATCTCTGGCATTGGCAAAAGACCGGACCTGCCAGCGGCTGGCGGGCTGCTGGGGCTACCGTCTGTTTCAAGCACCTGCTAGAAGATGAGAAACATTCTGGCTTGCTTATTGGTCGAGGCGGACCGCCGAGCGCTGTGAAGCTCCTGCCAAACGGCCGCGACTTGCGATGCCCTACCTGGAGAGTTGGTTTTCGCCCAGCTTTTTCAAGCGGTCGCGGAGGCGACGCTGTAGAGGAGTTGGAGTATTGGGGTTGAACGCGACGAGGTACCAGAGCGGCTGGCTGCGATCCTTGCTTAGCCAGGTCAGTGTGCCTGCATCGGCGTTTGGATGACGGGCGACATTTTCTCGGATCGCGCCGTAGGGATGCTTGGCCAGCTTGTTCAAAGTTTTCGAGTTGGCGCGTGGGTGTTCGCTGATCAGCCTCAGCAGATAAAAATCTTCCTTGGGAGCTTGCTTGACGAGTTTTTCGAGCATTTCTGGTTTGGCATCGGCGCTTAGAACCAGGCCGATCTTCTCGTCCCACGCGGTGTTGATTTGATTGAGATCGCGGGTGCGCGCATGGATTAGGTCTTCCAGAACACGGCGCTCCAGCTGCAACCGGGCAATCGGCAGATCGGTGCCTTCGAGCGAATCGAGGACGCGAAGCAGATGCTGCCGCTCACCGAAGACGATTTGCGAGGTACGCGTTACCCCGCCCTTGTCTTTTTCCTTGTGCTGCACCAAATCGGATCGTCGCATTGTCAGAGTGCTCCAGCCGAATCTTTTCCGGAAGCTCGCCGAGAGGCCGGACTACATCCCGCAAAACCTACGGATCGCACCACCAGGACTGGGTTGATCGTCTCCAGATGGCTTCAGCGGATTATGTTCCGTGCGCCGTGTGCGGTAAAGTTTGGTGCGTGCGGTGTGTGCCCGATGTGCAACCGTCCGCCGCACCGGCTAAAGCCTTCGAACGGACAAGGACTGCAATCCATGAATGCATTTGATCAGCATAAGGACGAGCTGGAGCATTTTGAGCAGATGTACGGGCGGGAGCGCGGGCGGCTCGCAGTATCGCTGGACCGCATGACCAATGCGCTGGTGCTCGTCGGCCAGCACGGCGTGTATTGCACGAGCCAGCGAAATACCGCCGTCCCGGCGATGGATCTGCGCATCATCAGTCAGGAACTTGAGCACGCGAAGCAGCTCGTGCAGTCCGTGATGGAAGAACTGAAACGCGCGCGGGAACAGCGGAACGGGTAGTTAAGCTTGCACTCCTCGCTAGAGCGCATCTGAATAACGAAATCAACGACCCTCGGCCGTCACAAGGAGTCAGGTGTGAATCAAGAACGGATTGGTGTTGCGCTCCTGGCCGATGCTGGTCAGACGGCCGTGACCGGGATAGACGATGGTGTCATCGGGCAACTGCATGAGTTTGCCGCGAAGCGAGTCGGTGATCTGGTCCATCGAGCCGCCCCACAGATCGGTGCGGCCTATGCTTCCGGCGAAGAGCGTGTCGCCCGCAAAGAGACGCGGAACAGCTATGGCGACGGCTCCGGAGTCTTTCGGAACGTAGAGGCACACGCTTCCGGGAGTGTGACCGGGAGTGTGAATGACGCTGGCCTCGAACGAGCCCCAGCTAAGTGCGTCACCCTCTTTCAAAAGTTGATCCACATCGGTGATTTCGGGTGTGGCAACGCCGAGAAACGCGGCCTGCACTTCCATGCCTTGATAAAGCGGCAGGTCGTCGCGATGCATTAAGATGGGTGCGCCGGTGTACTGCCGCAGCTTGCTTAGACCGCCGACATGATCGATGTGGGCATGAGTGCTGACGATGGCTTTGACCGTCAGCTTGTGCCGGCCGAGCAATTCAAGGATGCGTGTGACTTCGTCGCCCGGATCAATGACCAACGCCTCGCGGCTGACGGGATCGCCGATGATCGAACAGTTGCACTGCAACATTCCGACCGGAATAGTGATGTGGATGAGTCCTTGCGAGACAGCGTCGAAGGTGGGCACGGCGTCGGTCATAGGTTTGATTATAACATCCACGTCCGTCGATTCAGGAGAGGCGCGGGCCGGGGCCAGCGATTCCGCATCGGGCCCGAGATGAAGGTGAGAAAAGGTAGGTTGGTGAAGGTTTTGAGCATTTTTAGGCATGCGACAAGAGGGAAGGGGTGATTCGCACGGCTTTTTCGAGGACGGAAGTGAGTCAGCAACACCCTTCGAAGGTTCCACAAGCAGGAAGATCGCGATGAAGATCCCCGGGGCGAGCAGAAGTATCGGACGAGGGGAGCGAAAAACCTCAGGGCGACATGCCGGCGGGGACCACCTCACTGTAGAGTTCCGCAGCGATGAGCCTGGCCCAGAAGATTTCGGCCTTGCCCTGGCGTGCGGCTGGCTTCACATTGCGCGCCAGGAAGACGTGAAAAATGTTGTAAGCCAGGAAGGCCACGAGCAAAAAGCATTCGATGGCGCCTGGATCATGCTTGAAGATGTGATCGGAGTGCCATTCGTTGGCCAATTCGTTGAAGCCATAATTCTCGATATCCCATCGTTGGTGCCCTAAATGGACGACGCGATCGACGGGAACTTGGGCCAGCGGTAGTGTGGTCACCCAGATCCAGTCACTTTGTTGAGGATCGTCCTGCTTGTCGAGTTGCCGACGAACCGTATAAGTCTCCAAGGAACGAACCACGCGCACGGGGTCCCGCACTTGGGGCCAGGTGAGTAAGTCTGGAAAATCCCACCAGTTGCATTGGCGGGATCGATAGCTACCTGGTTGAGGCGCCACATGCCCGAATAATCCAGCCGTGTCCTGATAGAGGTTGCGCCGTTCGTCCTTGAGCACCACCAGAGCGTGTTTGCCGTGAGTGAGTAAGAAGTTGAAAAACGGCGCTTCCGCGTAAAGCGCGTCGGCCAGCAGCAAATCGAAGGCCCGCGGGTAGGCGGAAATCACGCGCGCCAATAAGCGCAGGGCCGTTTGCACTTCATTCTCTCCAGATCGTTGCGGCTCATGATCGAGGAGCAACCGCACGGCCTCCCGTCCTGGCGGCGCAGCCGTCAGCAACATCAACGTAACCTGCCGATGATAAAACTGGATGCGATCGCCTCCCGCCGTGTGGATGGTTCGCTGCAAGCAGCCGGAACAATGACGCAGATAACTGGCATGGCTTTCGTGACCGTCGAGAACCGCAACTCCCAGGCCGTAAATATCCGGCAAGGCTTTGTTCCGTTTCAGGCGCTCGTAAACGTCGTGAAGCCCTTGCCGCAACCCTTTGGCATCGAGCACCGCATGGACTCGTCCCAAGGTGTCCGCACTGAAGGCCGGCTCTTCGAGCCAGCGCTTCCAAAAGCGGGCCCGCCCGACCTGTTCCCAAGCGTTGATGCTGCCCAACCTGGCCCAGAACAGCGCCAGCGACGATTTCACCACCGCCGCGGTGGAAATGCGGGGCTTCTCTCTGCGGTCGGAAACCTGCGTGATGATATTTTTGGAAAGCTGAAAGATTTTTTCCGAATAGGCGATGAGGCGGCGAAGAACCGTTATCGTCTCTTTTCCTGAAGTCGTTTCCATTCCAGCTCGGAAACTTCCTCAATCAGTTTCTGCATCAGGCGATAGTCGTTGACGGCTTGGCGAACCCGTTGCTGCCAGGCTTTTGGAACACAGATCTGGCGTATCTTCCCCGCTTGGCTCTGCACCAGGTACAAAGATCTATGCAGTTCCCCTCGGGCACAACGGCAATTGGCCTTGCCACAAGTGCCAGAACGTTCCGAGAGGGTGCCACGAAGAAACCACTGACCGGAGGAAAGCTGCGCGATGCGGGAACGGAAGTTGCGTTCGGCGGCGGAGAGTTTGGCGCGGTGGAGAGGGTCGGTCATGACTTATACACAGAATATATATAAGATATGAACGAAAGTCAAGCACAAAAACACAATGCGAATTTGCTCTCCGAGCGACCTCGGCTAAAACAGGAATGAAATCATACGGTTGGATCGGTTAACAATCTTCGTTGCGGAATCGCTGGGCCGGGGCCTCGCTTTGCTAAGCTGGTAGTGGAAGGAGACGTATGGAGATTGGAGAGACCGGCACCGCGCAGGAAACGCCACTGGTCGCGTTGCATAGAGACGCCGGAGCAACTATGGGAACGTGGTTCGCTTGCGTCCTGCCCGACTATTGGACCGAACCGCGAGCCGAGCAGGAGTTTGCACGCCAGAGCGTTGCTTTGGTCGACAAGAATTACGGCGCCTATCTTTCCTTTGCTGGGCCGGATCGCGTGCGTTATTTGAACGCCATCCTCACCAACAACATTAAGGACCTCGCGACTGGACAGGGCAATGTGTCGCTGCTGCTGAATCCTCAGGGACACATTCTCGCGGAAATCGAGACGCAAGCGCTGACCGATAGTCTGTTCTGTGTTTCTTACGCGATGATTCGAGAGGGGCTGATCGAATCGCTCGACAAGTACATCATCATGGATGATGTGACGCTGACGGATGAAACGCAGCGCTACGGCACATTGGCGGTTGAGGGACCAAAAGCTGCGGCCGTCGCCCAAGAACTTACCGGAATCGATCTTTCGACACTTTCCGAGCTTGGCCGCAGGGAGACCACGGTAGCGTCAATTCCCTGCTGCATCACGAAGCGCTCTCCCGGCGGAATTGCCGGCGGCGAATTTTTGGCGGAGCGAGAGACGCTGGCAAAACTGTGGCAGATCCTTTCTGAAAGTGTGCGGAAACACGGCGGTGGTCCGATGGGCTACGCGGCACTGAGCGCCCAGCGGTTGGCGCAGGGCGTAGCGTGGTTTGGATACGACTTCGGAGAAAAGCAGATTCCACACGAGGCCGGCCTGGAGGGCAGCCACATCAGCTACACGAAGGGCTGCTACACGGGGCAAGAGATTGTCGAACGCGTGCGTGCACGCGGCCAAGTGAACCGGCGGAGGGTTGACCTTATTTTTGATGGAGCGAGCGCGCCGAATGCCGGCGAAACGCTGACGGTGGACGGAAAGGAAGTTGGTTCCGTTACGCGGGCAGCCGTTCCCTCTTTCCTCGCCCAGGCCATCGGAATGGGCTATGTCCGGAAAGACCACAATGCTCGAGGAAGCCAATTAAGATGGCGCGGAGGAGCTGCCGTCGTTTCCAAATTCCCTGACGCTTTTTCCGCTGCCACGCCAGCTAAATGATCATCCTCGGTCCGCTCTACGGATCGGCTTTGACAAGCTTCCAGCTGGGATCGGGATTGTACTCGGTCGTCGCGGCAGCGAGTTTCGCGGTGTTGGGACCGAGATTCTTTTCATAGACACGGCCTTGCTGGTTGATGATGAAGGTCATTACGCCGGAACTGCCCCACTTGTCCGGGTAAGCGACGAACGCATAGCCGGCGATCATGTTGCCGTTGATAACGTAGCCGTACTTTCCGCCCGGCGCAGCGGCGCCTTGGCGTGTGAGTATCTTGAAGTAGTAGCCGTGATAGGGAGCACGCTCTTCAGAAACTGCTTCTTTTTCTTGAGCGCCACCTTTTCCGGCAGCGCCAGGCGTTTCCGCCTGCGGGCCGTAGCCCTCGGCGCGAGCGGCGGCGATTAATTTGCCAAGCGGGCTTGGCTTGTCGCCTTCCGAAGTTTCCCAATAGAGCCCGTCATGCTTCCCCGACGTGCTGATCAACCGTTGTGCGTACTCCGCAACACCATCGTGATCCCAATCGCCTTCGGTGTAGTACTCCCACTGAGCCACGGCGTAAGCGCGGCACGTGGCGATTGCGGAAAGTTCATTTTCGCCGATCTTGCGGTTCAGAGCTTCTTCAAGGCCCGCTTTGGTGTCGAAGAGCCACTTGCCGTCTTTTTGCACGAGCGGTATGGGCGTCGGCCAATGGTCCTGTCCGACGGTAACAACGAACTTGGAATCGTTCACTTTCTGAAGTTGTGCCGATTCACTGGCAGCGGAAGAAAACGCGTCGAGGTCCTTGTTGTCCTCGACTTCGTCACCAGTGAGCAACTTCTCGTAGCCGGGACCGAAGAGCTTGGCGAGGGCGCTGCGATCTTTGTCCTTGGCGGCGGAAACGAGGGCCTGCAAGGCGTCGTCCGCGGAGGAAAAAGTCGATTGCGTCGACGTTTGCGCGTGGGTGTTTCGAACGCCTAGAAAGAGGCAGGCGGCAAGAATCAGCGTCATGGCCGCCCGCGCGGACAAAACGAATTTGCTGATGGTGTTTTTCATTTTTCCATCTCCGTTCACGGTTTTCATCGCTTTTTCACAGGTATTTTTCACGGTCTCTTCCTTTCTCCACCGCCATGCGGCGCCGGTCTATTTTCCGCTCTGGGTTGCGCAGCGGGGTGAGAAGACGGCTGTGGCCGCGCCGCTTGCTGACGGCTGTCTTGGCCGCGTTGACTGGTGACGTGTGGATCGAATTGGCTTTCGTTCTTGTTAAAGGTGTGGGGGCCGTTGTTTATGCTGGGCTGAACCGGCGGCCGTCCTTGAGTTTGTCCCGGATTGCGGTTCTGGTAGCGCATGTCATTGTTGCCTCCGGGAGTGGACCGGTTTTGTTGCACGGTATTGGGCGGACGATCGTTGCGAACGTTGTTGTTGTTGTTGTCGCGGCCGCGGTACTGATCGATTCGCGGATTGCCGCGATCGATGTTGCGGTCGATGATTTTGTTGTTTACGCCGGGACGATTCTCTCCGGGAGACCCGCCGCCCGGCCGGCCATAGTTTCCGTTGTTTCCAGGCCGGTTGCCGCCGGGACCGCCCCCCCTCTCGACGCGCATGTTGTTTTTCTGAACGTTGTCGTACCTCACGTCCCTGTGGACAGAGTTGTAGCGATTGATGTTGTTGACGTTCACCTGGCGATTAATGACCGTTCGATTGACGTTGATGTTGGTGTAGCGGTTGTTGATGTAAACGTTGTTGGAGAAATTCACCCGGCCACGGCTTCGGCCGATCCAGCCACAGTTCCAGCATCCACCGCCCCAGCCTTCGCGCCGCCATCCCGTGTAATACACGCCGCCCCAACCGCCCCCGTAGCCCCAGCGGAAATCCAGGTTGAGCCAGGCGCCGATTGGAAAGCCAACGCCAAAGGTGATTGCCGGGCCATAGTAGGGGCGGCGATAGTAGATAATCGCGGGGTCGTAGACCGGCACGTAGATGTATTCCGGCTGGTACGGACTAATCGCGATGTAGTTGTCGTGCTCCAATACTTCCTGTTGGGGCGAGGATTGCAGATTTCCGGCATTGCGGGCCAAATGACGGAGACGTTGCACCGAAGAGGCAATGTCAGTGGACTGGTTGACGTAGGCTTGCCCAAGCGATGTGGTCCAGTCGATCTTGTCGGCCATCATTCCGATAACCGTGGGATAGTGCGCGACGGCTTTTACGCTGACGTCCCAGTCTTGATCGTCTATGCCATTCTGGCCATTTTCGCGAACGTATCGCGCGGCCTCCTCGACCTGATCCGGAAAGGTGGCGGCGACAAAAACCTGAGCGAGGAGCGGGTCGGGATAGAGCGCAATGGGAGAAAGTAGATTGTCGAGCTGATCGGGCGAGAAATTCTCGTAAGGAGGTGCCTGATCCTGGGACGGAACTTGGTCCTGCGACTGTGGCGGGGGCTGGTCCTGTTGCTGATCTTGCCAGTATGGGCGCGCGTGAGCCGGGGCGGCTCGGAGCATGGGGATGCTGGCGAAACACAAGGTGAGTAGGACGGCCAGAGCTCTAGGCATGAGATCAGATATCTCCTTTGAGGCGAAGCTTATCAACGTTCCGAAGAGGGCGGAGTACCGAATTGCACAGTACTACCGCCGACCGGTACCGGGCCGCAAGGGCTTAGGCTGGATTCTGATTGTAACAGCGCGCGTTGCGATGCCGCCAAGAAAAAGGACGGTCACTTCGAAAGCGGTGAATTTTTTCGTAAAGACCGAGATTTGTGTTGATTCTTGAGGCGTCACTCGAATTCGCGGCGCGGTGCAGCCTGCTCAAGACCGACACGGCCCGCGGTAATCTCCGCTTTGAGGTAGTTCTCGCCCTTGATTGGGCAGGCCGCGAGGCGGCGCAGCATGGCCATTTGGCCGATGTGAGTGAGCGCGTCCGCGATGGGTCCCTGGAACAAGCCTTGGGCGGAAGAATGCAAGGGTTCTGGCGAAGCGAGATAGTCATCGAACTTCTTCAATCCGGCGAAGAAACGGTCGATCTCTGCATCCCAAGAGAGCGGCTCGGAATCGTGCCACGCCGCCTCTCCGCGCGCCATCGAAAGGGCCCAATCAAAAAGATCTCCCAAGTGGGCGAGGATTTTCGCCGGTGTGCGGCAACCATCGGTTAGGGCAAACGCGGCGAACGATTCCGGGGCGCCGCGCAGGGCTTTGCCCCCGCGATAAGCGACCGTGGCTACCGTGTGGCGAAGGAGCTGCCGCAAATCCTCAGATGAATGGACCATGTGGGTAGTTCCCTTGGATGTTGGACGAGGCGACGAGCGCCGGAATTCCGTCGGAGATAATACAGCAGAAACGTGGCGAACCAAAGTGCAGACACAAGGGATTTCGATGGAGTGAGTTACGACAAATTCAAAGCGCGCTTGAAGGAACCCTTTTCGTTGTCGATTTTCTTCTGCAGTTGGAGGATGGCGTAGAGAACCGCTTCAGGGCGCGGCGGGCAGCCGGGCACGTAAACATCGATGGGAATCACCTGGTTGCAGCCTTGCACGATGGCGTAGTTGTTGAACACACCGCCGGAGGTGGCGCATGCGCCCATGGAGATGACCCACTTCGGCTCTGGCATTTGATCGTAGAGCTGGCGGATGACCGGGGCCATTTTCTGCGAGAGGCGGCCGGCGACGATCATCAGGTCGGCTTGGCGAGGCGAGGGGCGGAAAACTTCTGCACCGAAACGGGCGACATCAAAGCGCGCGGCGGCCATGGACATCATTTCGATGGCGCAGCAAGCCAGGCCGAAGCCGAGGGGCCAAATGGAACTCTTGCGGGCCCAATTAACGGCCTTGTCGAGGGTCGTAAAAATAATGCCTTCGTCTTCGAGCAGACTGCCGAAGTCGTCGGGTTTGGTGAGTGTGACGTGTTTGCCGAGCGATGTGCTCATGGGGCCTCGTATAGGATCATTTTCGCACAGCCAGGCGGTGGACACAAATGAAGCGCCGGCGGCGGTTCCCGCAGGGCTACGTCAGTTCGTAGTCGGCGGGCGAAACCGCTCGCGTTCGATGGGTGTAGGCGACAACCGATCCAGGCCAAAGTGCGGTGTTTTCGCCCGTGCGTTGATCTTGATACCAGCTGCGGCAGCCACCGGATTGCCAGACCGTGCCTGCTAGGCGGCGATGGATGTCGGTGACAAATTGCTTTTGTGTTTCGGGTCGCACTTCGAGGACGTGCCTCTGGCCGCGATTCATGAGTGCCATACAGCTCATCACGTAGCGGACTTGCGCTTCTATCATCAGAACGACGGAATTGTGTCCCAATCCCGTGTTGGGTCCGAGCAGCAAAAAGAGGTTGGGAAAGCCGCTCACGGCTACGCCAAGATATGCGCTCATGCGCTCGCGCCAGGCATCGTGAATTTCTAGGCCGCCGCGGCCCACCAGCCGAATGCCGATGAGCGGCTCTGTGGCACGAAAGCCTGTGCCAAAGATTAATACATCCGCTGGGCGCTCGACGCCATCCGCCGTTACGATGCTGTGCTCGCGGACTTCCGCAATTGCCTCGGTGACCAGCTCTACGTTGGGTCTGGTCAACGACGGATAGTAGTCGTCCGACACAAGGACCCGTTTGCAGCCCAATTCGTAATTGGGTTTCAATGCGGCGCGGAGTTTGGGGTCGCTGATTTGCTTTTCGAGATGATGTGTGGCGATTTCCGTCGCCTTTCCGCGAACAAAGCGATTACCGAGGAAGCCGAGGACGCGAAACTCCTGCCGCCAGAAAATGAATTGCCGAAACGCCCGCATGGTGAAGGGGAAACGACGGAATCGCCGCCGCCACTTGTCGGCGATGGGAAAATCCGTGCGCGGTACAATCCAGGGCGGAGTGCGCTGGAAAAGAGAAAGCTTTCCGGCGCGAGGGGCGATCTGCGGAACAAACTGGATGGCGCTTGCACCAGTGCCCACGACGGCTACGTTCTTGCCGTTCAAGTCGACGCCGTGATTCCAAGTGGAAGAATGAAATTGGGGGCCCGCAAAACGCTGCAAGCCCGTCAATTTGGGGTATTGCGGCACGTGCAATCCACCGATGCCAGAAATGAGCACCCTCGCCTGGATGCCCATTCCCTCACCGGCGGCGGCCTGCCAAACGCTCTCTGCCGCATTCCAAGTTGCTTCCTGAAAGCGCGTATTCAGCCGGATGTGGGGCGCGAGTTCGTAACGTTGGACGCAGCGTTTCAGATAATCGTGAATTTCCTGCTGCCCGGGATACATGCGCGACCAATCCGGCGATGGCTCGAACGAGAAGGAATACAAATGCGAAGGAATGTCGCACGCGCAACCCGGATAGCGGTTGTCGTACCAGGTTCCGCCGATGTCGTCGCTCTTCTCGAGGAGCAAAAAAGAATTCATGCCTGCTTCGCGCAGCTTGATGGCCATGCACAGCCCGGAAAAACCGCCGCCCACTATGAGAACGTCGACTTTGATTTCCTCCACCGGGCGGCCTTGATTCAGATTTTCCGTCATCGACCGTCACGCTACCTTGTTCGACGCTTCTGCGGCTGCCACCGCGCGCAGGAACGCCGCGCTTTCACGCAACGACTGCCGGGCTTCTGGAACACGGTGCGGCGCAAGCTGCCACGCGTGTGGCACGACTGGCCAGATTTTAAGCTCGATGCGAACACCCGCTGCTCGCGCACGTTCGGCGAAACGCGTGGAATCGTCGCGCAGGATTTCATCCGCGCCAACGTGAATAAGAAGTGGAGGAAGACCGGTGAGGTCTGCGTAGAGCGGAGAGGCTAGCGGGTTGCGCGGATCGGTGTCTCCCAAATAGTAGCGCGCACTTGGGCCGATGTCCGGTCCATTGAACATGGCGCAGCGATCTGCGTTCGTGCGAATGGATTCGCCAGTGGCGGCAAGGTCCGTCCAGGGCGAAAAAAGGCACCCTCCCGCCGGAAACGGAATCCCTGCCTCGCGGAGCGCCAGCAGAAGAGCGAGCGCAAGACCGCCTCCTGCAGAATCTCCGCCGATAACAATAGTTTCGGGCGAATATCCTTCGCCGAGGAGACCGCGATAAGCAGCAACCGCGTCGTCGACCGCGGCTGGAAACTGATTTTCTGGCGCCAGGCGGTAGTCAGGAGCTAGAACGCGAAATCCCTCTAGGGCGAAGCCTGCCGTGATGGGGCGATGGGATTGCGCCGAACACCCGAAGTATCCCCCGCCATGTAGATATAGCAGAACGGTTTTTGTCGCGCCCTTCGCTCCCACCCATTCTCCAGGAACGCCGCCAACTTGCGCAGGAGAAACGCGGATAGAGGCGGGCACCGTGTAGGGATCTGGGCGGAGAATTTTGCGCGCCACGCGGTAATCTCGTACGCCGCGGAGCTTTCGCTTGACGCGCCATTTGACGATCCAGACTGCTAGATGGGCCTGCCAGCTAGCCATGTGCGTTCCTCACTTCTTCACGGGATCTCCGGGGGCTTTCCTTTTTTGGCGCGAGAGACGCCGAGAGAATAGCAGGTTTCCGCCGGCTAAACCGTAAGGACCACTTTGCCGAACTGTGATCCCGCTTCGAGATAGGCATGGGCTGCGGCGGCCTCAGCAAGCGGAAAGACGCGATCAACCAGGGGCTTAAGGCGGCCTGCGGCCACCAGCTTCAGGACCGTTTGCAACTCCGACTTCGCGCCCATGTAGGAGCCGAGCAAAGAGAGTTGGCGGCTGAACAGAAATCGCAGATCAATCTTGGCGTCATACCCAGTGGTCGCGCCACACGTCACCAAGCGGCCGCCAAGAGCCAGACTTGCCACGCTCTCGTCCCACGTTGCGGTGCCTACATGTTCGAACACCACATCCATTCCGCGCTTGTTGGTAATGCGTCGCACTTCGTCGCGGATTTTCTGGGACTTGTGGTTGATGACGTGGTCGGCGCCCAGTTCTCGGGCTTTCGACAGTTTCTCATCGGTACCCGCCGTGGCAGTGACGCGCGCGCCGAAAAACTTGGCGACTTGTATCGCCGCGCTGCCGACGCCGCTTCCTGCGCCGAGAATCAGCACGTCTTCTCCGGGCTGAACTTCCGCGCGCGCAACAAGCATGTGCCACGCTGTTTGAAAAACAAGCGGAATGCTAGCCGCCTCTTCAAACGATAGGTCTTCGGGATAAGGCAAACAATTGACTTCCGGGCAGCGCACAAATTCAGCGCACCCACCGTCGATCATGTACCCCAAGTTTGTGAATTGGCGGCAGCGATTATCGCGGCCGGAAATGCATGCAGCACACTTGCCGCACGTCACACCGGGGGCGAGCACCACTTTCTGGCCAACCCGAACCGTTGTGACTTCCGCTCCGATTTCCGCGACTTCGCCGGCCACGTCGCTCCCCGGGATGTGCGGTAACGGAATCGGCACGTTGGGCAACCCGCCCCGCACCCACAGATCGAGACGATTCAAGGCACAGGCCTTGACGCGCACGAGCACGTCGTTTGCGCGCACAACGGGTTCCGGGACATCCTCATATTTCAGAACCTCGGCCCCGCCATGCTGATGGAATCGGATGGCCTTCATCAAACCTCCTTGCCTGGTCTAAGAAGCGCAAGGTAACACCCTCGGGATGAGGTGTCCAGAAGGCCCCCCCAATGGCCCCCGAACTGACCCCGCCTGCATTGACATCACTAATGACCCGCCGTAGGCTGAGGGCTGAGGCAAGGCGTGGACTTGTTTGAAGAAATCGTAAAAATGCGGCGCGCGGGGCAGCGCGGGGCCCTGGCGACGATCGTGCACACGAACGGCTCGATTCCCAGTTACGAAAGCTCCCGCATGCTCGTGCGCGACGACGGCTCCATCGCGGGGACCATCGGCGGAGGATGCGTCGAAGCCGAAGTTTGGGCCGCGGCCAAGGACGTGATGCACAAGGAAGCGCCGCGCAAAATGGTCTTCAATCTGAACCATGAAGCGACTTACGACAACGGCCTGATTTGCGGCGGGACGCTGGAGGTGTTCGTGGAACCCATTCTCCCGCAGCCTATTCTCTATTTATTTGGGGGCGGACACGTTTCGATGGCGGTGGCGAAGGCGGCCAGCGCCGCGGGTTTTGGAATTGGAGTCATTGACGACCGCGAAGCCTTTGCAAACCCCGAACGCTTCCCGATGGCTCAGGATATTTACACGACTTACGAGGATGCCTTCGAAAAAATCCACCCAAACGCCGCAAGCTATCTGATCATCGTCACGCGCGGGCACAAAGAAGACATGCGCGTGCTCGGCTGGGCCGTTCGCACGCCTGCGCGCTACGTTGGCATGATTGGAAGCAAGCGCAAAGTTCTTTCAGTGTATAAAGCTTTAGAGAACGACGGCTATCGCCCCGAAGAATTTCAACGCGTCTACGCGCCGATGGGACTTGAAATTGGCGCACTGGCTCCAGAGGAAATTGCCATCAGCATCGTAGCGGAATTGATTGCCATTCGCCGCAACGCGGAATCGGGAGCGCACAAAAAACTGCACTACGAAACGCGCCCGGCATTAACGGAACGCTGACAACTGAAAGAGGTGGCATGCTCGCTGCCGTCATCCTCTCGGGCGGCGCATCGCGCCGGATGGGTTCGCCGAAGGCGCTCCTCTCCTACCAGGGGCGCCCTTTCCTTGAGCATTTGCTGGATGTGGCCCATCACCCGAAAATCGGTTTGCGCCGCATCGTGCTTGGGGCCGATCGCGAGCCCATCGCCAAAGAGGTGAATCTGGCCCTGGATGAAATCGTCATCAACGAGCAATGGGAAAAAGGTCAATTGAGTTCGATTCACGCTGCGCTACGGAGCCTCCCGGCGCAAACCGACGGCATCATTCTGCTTCTGATCGATCATCCCCTCATCAGCGCGATGCTCGTCGGCGAGCTTATCGATAGCTTTTACAACTCCGGCAAATCCATCGTTCTGCCCGTGTATGAAGGCCGCCGGGGACATCCCGTTATTTTTTCCTCTGCGTTGTATCAAGAACTCATGAATGCCTCACCCGAAACGGGAGCGCGCTCCGTCGTCTGGGCGCATGCCAGCGACGTGCAGGTTGTCCACACCGAGGAAGAAGGTTGTGTCCTTGATTTGAACGATCCCGACACTCTGCAGAAAGCTTTCGGCGTTTGAGAGCCGCCAACCTATCTTCGGCTAACCAAGTTTCGCGAGCAGGAGACCGAGCGCACCTGTGGCAAGTTGTGCGCCGTGAAAGGTAGCTGACGGCAGCCCGCCCAAGGCCTCGGAAATGCTTTCGGCGGTTATCGAACTCGCTGCCACGAGAGTGCTGCCCGCTAGTCTCTCCGTCAAGAACGAAGCGCAGGCGATGGAAGTCGTGCAGCCGCGGCACAGGAAGCGTGCTTCGGCGATCCCGCCGTTTTCGATGCGCACGGCAAGCTCCAGAATGTCGCCGCAAACAGGATTGGTTGCTTGCACTTGCGCGCTCGCGTTCGGCAACTTTCCGGCGTTGCGCGGATTCCGGAAGTGGTCTAGGACCAATTCGCTGAACATACGCTATCCTAACGCAAGTCGCGTCGCACTTTTCAACGGCGACCGAGTCTCAGCAGCTGGATTGCAAAATCAGACAATTGCCGCCACACTTTCGTTGCGCATCGTCCGAAAGAGGCCGAACATAACAGTAGCGCTCTCATCCCATCATGCCACGGCTAATCATTGAACGGCCCGGCGCGCAGCCGCGTCTCTACGAGTTGGAAGACGGCTCGACGATTCACATTGGACGGGCTGCGTCCAACGACATCACCCTTCCGCACTCGAGCATTTCGCGCAGCCATGCGCTGCTCGAAGGCCAGCGTGACGCTTGGGTTGTCTCGGACCAGCACAGCGCCAACGGAGTCCTCGTCAATGGCGTGCGCATTGAACACGCGGAGCTGCAGAGCGGGGATGTCATCGGCCTCGGCGATATTAAGCTGCGCTTCGAGAACATGACAACGGGTACCGTCGTAGCCAAGGCCTCTCCGGAGCTGGCCTCGCATCTGACGCAAATCCTGGATCAGGAAAATGTCGCCAAGCTTCTCGATCGCTCCAAAACCAAGGGACCTTCGGAGTGGAGCGACTCGCGCGTCGACCCGGACGGGCGTATCGAATACCTCCGGCGCGAAAATCGCCTGCTTACTCTTCTCTATCAAGTCAGCAGGGCTTTGGGCGACAAGACTACCGTGGAGGACGTGACGCAATGCGTTCTTGACCTCGTGCTGCAGATCGACGGCGCCGAGCGCGGATACGCCATGCTGCTGACGGAAGATTCGCTTCGTGAGGCGCCGCACGCGTCGTCGAATTACACGTTTCTGCCCGCTATCCTGCGCTATCGCCAGGCTCCGAGAACGACCACTCCGCAGATGGCCCTTTCGCGCGCCATCATTCAGCAGGTGATGGAGAGCAAGGGGCCCCTGCTCGTGATGGATGCAAAGGAGGACGTGAGATTCTCGGGCAGCCAAAGCATGGCGATGTCCGGAATGCAATCGGCAATGTGCGCGCCTCTGTCGAGCCGAGATCGCTTGTTTGGACTTCTCTACGTGGACAACCTCTCCAAGCGCGGGACGTTTATGCCGGAGGATCTGGAAGTCTTTGCCGTCATCGCCGCGCAAGCGGGACTTGTCATCGACCGCGTTATGGCCAAGAGCGAAGTCCTGCGCCAGGGCGTACAACTCAGCGCGCTCGAGCGTTTTCTCTCGCCGGCCATTTCCAGAAAAATTACCGCTGAAGCTGCCGACATTCGCCTCGGCGGCGAGAGTCAGCGCATCACGCTTCTCTTTGCCGATGTTCGCGGCTTCACCACCATGGCCGAAAAGATGAAACCCCGGGAAGCTGTCGAAGTCCTGAACGAGTTTTTCGCGCGAATGACTAACGTTATTTTCGAGCACGATGGAACCCTGGACAAATACCTCGGCGATGGATTGATGGCTCTTTTCGGAGCTCCATTCGCCCTGCAGAACGATGCGGAGGCTGCCGTTCGCGCCGCGGTGAACATGCAAAAAAGTCTCGCGGAGCTAAACATGATTTCCGGCAGATCGCCACTTAACATCGGGATCGGCATTCACACCGGTGAGGCCGTTGTCGGTTTCCTCGGCACCGAACGCCGCATGGACTACACCGCGATCGGCGACACCGTGAACGTCGCCTCGCGCCTTACGTCTCAAGCCGGGCCGGGTCAGATTGTCATTTCTGCTGCGACGTGCGCTCAGATTTGTCGCCAGATTCCCTGCTGCCAGCTCCCCGCGATGAAACTCAAGGGCCGCGATGAACCCATTGAAGTACACGAGGTTCTCTGGCGCGATTCGCTGCCACAGGATCGGGCTGCGAAGGACTTCAAGCCGACTGCGCCGGGGTTCGATTGAGGACTGTCTTAGGCGCGAGTTTTTGCTTAGTTTGTGGCGGTTCCGTCCAAAGGCGGCGGTCACTTTTTCGGCAAGTATTTCTTCTCAACCGAAGCAACCACCACGTAGTTTGGGTCCACCATCTCCGTCAGATGAATCTTCCCGACCTTTGAAAGGAGCTCGTATGCATCTAGCTCGGAAAGCCCATAGTCCGCGTGAATCCATGTCACCAACTCGGTAAACGCAATCCGCACGGCGTCATCCACCGGCCGGTAGATTCCAGTCGTCATGATCTCCTTTTCGTTTTCGAACCTCGGCCATCCTGTCCTCTTTCCTTTCACCACGTCAAACTGCAGCCGAACGCGCATCGGCACTTCAATCGCACTTCCAGCAATTTCGCCGTCTCCCATTGCCGCGTGCCCATCGCCAAAATAAAACAGTGCGCCCGACACATTCACCGGCAGATACAGCGTGTTCCCTACGCTCACTTCCGGCGCATCCATATTCCCGCCAAATTCCGCCGGGACAATCGAACTACGCGCCTCGCCGCTGGCTGGAGCCACGCCGATGCAACCAAGAAACGGATGCATCGGAATCTTGACCTTGTAGTTCGAGTCCAGAGCCTGAAACGTCGCCGTGTTATCCGCGTGGTCGATGGGATAAAACCAAATCTTTTCTCCTAGCGGTTCCTTCTCAAGCACTGGCGTGTAGTGCGTGGAATTGATTGCTCCAAATCCGGGAGAAAAGGCGCCCACGCCTTGCTTGCCGTCGACTTGCAAATCGAGGATACGCACGACCAGGGTGTCGCCGGGCTCCGCGCCTTCGATGAAGAACGGTCCGGTAAGAGGATTGTCGCCCTTGGCCATAGCGGTCGTATCGCCGGGCTTCTGAATGCCGTTGCCAAAGCAATCCAGCGAATTGGCCTCGAGAATATTTCCGGGCCGCAAACGCGCCACCGGCTGGGCCACGCCGAAAACATACTTCACGTTGTCGAGCGCGCCCTGGTAGTGAACCACACCGGTCGCGGGAGTAGCCGGCACGTTTTGGGCGGCAGCACGCATGGCGAAGCAGGACACCCATAGACAGGCCATCAGTACACGCACAAATTACCTCCAGGAGACACGCAGGCAAATTCCCACACTCCGCGCTTGGAGTCAATCGACCCCGTCAGCTGCACCTATCGGACTCCCCCTTTGCTATTCTTCTCTCAAATGAAAAAGGCGATTCGTCGGAGCCAGCTTCGCATCGTTTCTCTCGCGCCAAGCGCGACATCCATTCTTTGCGCCATCGGCGCGAAGAAACATCTTGTCGGCGTGACGAAATGGTGCGCGGATGTAGCGCCCGTAAACGGCCTGCCAAGACTCGGCGACTGCTGGGACATGGATTCGGCAGACAAAATCCTGCAGTTGAGACCGTCGCTGGTCATCGGCTCGGTCCCCTACAAACAGGAAACTCTCGCGAAACTTTTGGAACACCCACTCAGCTTCCTGGCCACGAATCCCCGCACGCTTGCCGACATCGAAAATGACATTCGCATGCTCGGCCGGATCGTTGGCCGACCGACGCAAGCTAAGCACCTCGTCAAAAAAATGCGTCAGGAATTTGCCTCGATCGCAAGAAAGGGGCGTGGTTCAAAAAGTAAGCTACGCGCCTATTGCGAAGCCTGGCCCAACCCGCGCATCAGTTCCCCACCCTGGGTCGCGGAAATGGTAAAAATCTGCGGCGCCGAGATGGTCTTGCCTGCTGGGCAAAAAGTGAGTGATGAACAGGTCCGAAGCGCGCAACCGGAAGTGGTAGTGCTTGCGTGGGCCGCCACCGGCGATACCGCCAACCCTCAAAAATCCTACCAGGTTGCGGCATGGAAGGATGTCCCCGCCATCCGCAACAAGCGCGTCTATGTCGTCCGCGACGAACTGCTCAACACACCCGGCCCTCCGCTCGTCGCCGGAGCAAAGCAACTTTTGCGCATCTTTCAAAAATCCGTAACGCGGGGAAAGACGGAATGAAGCTCATCGTGGCCGCAGTCATTGAGCGCAGCGACTGCCGCATCCTCATCGGCCAGCGCCGTCGGGAAGACACCTCTCCGCTCAAGTGGGAATTCCCTGGCGGAAAAATCGAAGAAGGGGAAACGCCAGAAGCGGCCTTAGCGCGTGAACTTCACGAAGAACTGAGTGTCACGTTGGAGAGATGTGCGGAGATGGCCCGCGCGCGTTACAAATACCCCGCCATGTCCGAGGAACTGGAAATTCGCTTTTACGCCGCCAGCATCCAGGAAAGCGAAATCACACCAAACGAGTTCGAACAAACCGCCTGGGCTTTGCCAAAAGAACTGGGCGACTACGACTTTCTCGCCGCCAACTCGCAAGTCGTAGGACAGCTCGCCACAGGCGGACTCAGACCCCGCGAGATTCTGGAACGTGCCACGAACTCCTCCCAAAATAGAAATAGCGACCTGTAGTTCACCTTTCCCGGCACAACAGCACACAACGCTCCATACCCAGTCGGGCGCGGTCACGAAATAACGGGGTTCGCTTTGTCCGGATTGATTCCCAAATCTTTAATCGCCTTGTCCACTACTGACCCCTCGACTTTGCCATCCGTGTGTAGTTCGTGCAGGGTCGCCAGCGTGATGAAACGCGAATCGACCTCAAAGAATTCGCGCAAGGACGCTCGGCCTTCGCTGCGTCCAAAACCGTCCGTACCCAGCGACGCTAGCCGCCGCGGCATCCACTTGCTCACCATGTTCGGCAATGTCTTCAGGTAATCGGAAGCGGCCACCAAAACTCCGGGCGCATCCGCAAGACACCTGGTGACGTAGGGAATGCGCGCCTTTTCGCCAGGGTGCAAACGGTTCCAGCGCTCCGTCTCGTTCCCGTCGACGTAAAGCTCCTTGTAACTCGTCACGCTCCAAACATCCGCAGCGACGCCGTACTTCGTGTCCAGAATTTCCTGCGCGCGAAGGACTTCGTTCAAAATAGCGCCGCTCCCGAACAGCTGAGCCCGCAGCTTGGATTTAGGGGCGGTCGCTTGCCGGTAGCGGTACATCCCCTTCAAGATTCCGTCTTTCACGTCACCCTGCATCGCGGGCATCGCGTACGGCTCGTTCATCACGGTAATGTAATAAAAAATGCTTTCGCCGTCCTTGTACATCCGCCGGATGCCGTCCTGCAAAATCACCGCCATCTCGTAGGCAAACGCCGGATCGTAGGCTCGCAAATTCGGCACGGAAAGCGCCAGCACGTGGCTGTTGCCATCCTGGTGTTGCAAACCCTCGCCCGACAACGTCGTGCGCCCCGAAGTTCCTCCCAGCAGGAATCCGTGCGTGCGCATATCAGCCGCGGCCCAAATAAAATCTGCAATCCGTTGGAACCCAAACATCGAGTAGTAAATAAAGAACGGTATCGTATTAATGCCGTGCGTCGCATAAGCAGACCCCGCGGCAATAAACGACGCCATTGAGCCGGCTTCCGTAATCCCCTCTTCAAGAATTTGCCCGTCTTTCGCTTCTTTGTAATAAAGCAGTGTGTTGACATCGACGGGTTCATACTTCTGCCCGACGCTCGAATAAATACCGACCGTTCGAAACAACGACTCCATACCAAACGTCCGTGCTTCGTCAGGAACAATCGGCACCACCAGCTTGCCGATTTCCTGGTCTTTCAGCATTTTGCGCAGCATCCCGACAAACGCCATCGTCGTAGAAACTTCCCGGCCCTCACTGCCATCGAAAAATTCCTTGAACAGCTCGTCGTGGTCGGCAACCAGCGGCTTCGAACGCACGCTGCGCTTCGGTGTATAGCCGCCCAGCGCTTCCCGCCGCGCGCGTAGATACTGAATCTCGATGCTGTCCTCCGCCGGCCGGTAGAACGGCACTTCGACGCAATCATCATCATTCAGCGGAATCCCAAACCTCGACCGGAACTCGCGCAACTCTTCCTCGTTCAATTTTTTCTGTTGGTGTGTAACGTTTTTGCCTTCGCCCGCTTCTCCAAGACCGTAACCCTTGATCGTGCGCGCCAGAATGACTGTCGGCCCGCCTTTGTGATCCACCGCCGCCTTGTACGCCGCGTACACCTTCCGTGGGTCGTGTCCGCCGAGCCGCAAGCGCCGCAACGCTTCATCCGGCAACGGCTCAACCAATTGCAGTAACCGCGGATCGCTTCCAAAAAAATGTTCGCGCACGTACGCGCCCGAGGACACCACCAGCTTCTGGTATTCGCCGTCCACCAATTCGCCCATGCGCTTGACGAGCAAGCCTTCCGTGTCCCGCTCTAAGATCGGATCCCACTCGCTGCCCCACAGCACCTTAATTACGTTCCATCGCGCGCCGCGGAACGCTGATTCGAGCTCTTGAATAATCTGACCGTTGCCGCGGACCGGCCCGTCCAGCCGCTGCAAATTGCAGTTCACGACAAAAATCAGGTTGTCCAACTTTTCCCGCGAGGCCAGCGTGATCGCTCCAAGTGATTCTGGCTCGTCGGTCTCTCCGTCGCCAAGAAACGCCCAGACTTTCGCGTCCGTCACCGGCTTCAGACCGCGATCTTCGAGATACCGGTTAAACCGCGCCTGGTAGATCGCCATCAACGGGCTCAGGCCCATCGACACCGTCGGGAATTCCCAGAACTCCGGCATCAGCCACGGATGCGGATACGACGACAGCCCTCCGCCTGGTTTCAACTCGCGGCGAAAATTTTCAAGCTGCTGCGGCGAAATCCGCCCTTCCAGAAATGCTCGCGCGTACATGCCCGGAGCGGCGTGTCCCTGGAAATAAACCGTGTCACCTTCAAACTCCTCCGAGCGAGCCCGGAAGAAATGATTGAACCCAACCTCATACAGCGTGGCCGCAGAAGCGTAGGTCGAGATGTGGCCGCCAATGTTGTGCTCCACGCGGTTCGCCCGCACCACCATTGCCAGCGCGTTCCATCGGATCAAGCTCTTGATTCGCCGCTCCAGTTCCTGATCGCCGGGAAAAAGCGGCTCGAGCCGCGCGGGAATGGTGTTGGCGTAAGGCGTGTTCGCGGAAAACGGAAGGTCGATGCCCGCAACCGTTGCGTGCGCGCGAAGTCTTTCGAGAATCTCCGCCGCCACTTCCGGTCCGCTCGAATCGAGCACGGAGTCCAGCGACTCCAACCATTCCTGAATCTCCACGTCTTCTATTCGGTGCGGGTGGGTGTACGTCTCATTGTCCATGACTTAGGCTGGCCCTCTTTTGTCACATTCCGGCGCGCTCGACGCGCCTCCCAAACTTATATGCGCGATAAGCGAATAGAATACACCGCCGCGCGATTCTCTGCACACTGCCTTTCATGAAAACCCAGCGGTTTCGCAAGGTCACGTGCGAAGAGAGGTTAACGGACTGATTTTAGTGGGGGTTGCCGTCTATGCAGGGGAGCGGGAGGATTTGCACGGGGAAAAAGGGCTCTAAGGGACGGCAAAACAGCGGCGGGAGACATTCGGAGGGAGCAAATCCCGGCACCCACAACGCAGGGGTGCGAAGGGTTCTATTTTGTGGAGCAGCTTCAGCTGGAATCCGCTTGCAGAACCGCGAACCAGTAGGCCAGCTTTTGCGCCAAGTCGCAAAAACCGATCGAACATTTTTGGAAGTGGCTGCGCACCTGCCGGAAAAAGAACACCAGGGTCAGGGTATAGGCCAGGACGCGAATCATGGTGAGTACGATCAACGCCTTCGCACGATCCTGGTGCACCGAGGGACGTTTCAGATGGGCCTCGGTGGTCATGGTCTGGAACACGGTAGTGTCGATGATCCATCGGCTGCGGCCTAGTTGATGGATAAACACCGGGGGCACAGAATCGAGTTCCAGATTGCTGGCGTAAAAATTCGTACTCAGCTCAAGAACTGTTTCTTTCACTGCGCGCTTCTCTCCTTGCTCGTCCCGCTCGACGCGCAAACGTTTCACCGGCTGCTGGCGTACGGTTTTGACCGCCCGAACCGCGCGGTCGGCTACCGGCCAGTAGACCTCCGGCGCATGCCAAAGCTGCAACTCCGGATGATCATCCATTTTCTCGGCGGCCACGGTGGAGATCACCCGCTCGGATTCCGTCAGCAATTCCGGCTGATTCTCTTTCAGATTGATGACCCAGTCCCAACCCAGTCCTTCGATCTCTTTCACAAACGGCGATTGCAGATACAGGGCATCGGCCACCAACACATCCAGGAACCGGCTTCCCAACTCTTCCCTCAGCTCACGCAGTAAGTCCAGGCTACAGGCCACTTCGTTCTCTCCGTTCTTCTGAAAACGAATCCCCAGAGGAATGGGAAAGGCCGAACTCACTACGGTCACCGCACAGATGCGGTGATAATATTGGATCTCTTCCCGCGATTCTCCCTTCACCATATGGGTGACCTTTCGTTCCATACAGTCGTCGCAGAAGCGCGCGAAGGAACTGCAGATCTCGATCCCGTCCACCGCCGCTACCACTAGGCCCCGGGACCACTTCGAACGGAATACCCCGTTGCGCTTTAATTGGCAGGCCATCTCGCAGCCCAGCCGGAAGACCGCCTGGGAATCGTATCGTTCCAGCGCGTACCCGATGGCATCTTCACTGAGCGGGCCAATCCGTTTCGCCAGCACACCGCCCGGTTGGCATTCCGTCTCCATGCGATGCAGTGAGCGAAACTGGCAAGCCGCTCCCAGAAACACGGCGTCAAAGATCTTCTTCCCGCAGTGGTAAGGATAGAGGCGCCCGTCCGGCAAAGCCTCCACGTGAGAAGAAAAATCAAACACCTTATCCAAATACGTTTCGAACCGGTGCCGGCGCGAGAAGGCTATGACTTTTCCCTTTCTTTCAAAAAACGCCGCAGATTGATTTTGCAAATGGCGGCGACCGCCGCTTCAAACCGCTGGCGCAATTGGATCTTCTCGCGTACCTGGTCGACCATGCCCTTGGGAACGTGGAACGTCTTGGGCTTGCCGTCGACCAGGACGGAAATCTGGTATTGGGTATGCAGGCTTTTGCCGTCGGCACAGTGGCAGTTCGGTCGCCCGCAGGAGCGCTTATTTTCCACAAACGAGCCGGGCAGCATTTCGCGGAACCGTCCGAGACGCCGGACGAGTTGACCGCGCAACTGCAGATCGGGATCGGCAGCCATAAAGGTAGCGACACCCATTCTAAGGCGGAGGCTCGCAAAAGCGAGGTCTCGTCTATCTGAGACTAATAATAGTCTCAGAAACGACCCGAAGTCAAGGGCCTCCAAGATTTGCAAAAATGACCGAGGAAAGTGGGGGAAGTGGTTTAACTCAGAAAGCTATTCATCCCAACATCTTCCGGCTGAATCCGGACCGACTTTGCGAAAGCGCTGCATGAAAACCCATAAACCTGGAGGCGCGTATTTCTCGCCCTCTTGCACACGCAACACGCTTCTGTGGGAACGTCCCATGGATGGTCAGGGTTTGTCAGGATGGCACTATTGATTCGTTACTTAAACTCGTCCTTCGCCGGCCCCAGACTCCTCCCGCCATCCAAGACCAGCGTCTGACCAGTCAAGAACTCCGCGTGCACGAGATAGGAGACGGCGTCTGCGATGTCGCTCGGCGTACCAGTCCGCCGGAGCGGCGCCAACTTTACGAAATCGGCTTCCCATTCCGACGGGTCGCCGGGCATGGTGATCGTTCCTGGTGCGATCGCGTTTACGCGGACGTCCGGAGCAAGCGCCTTCGCAAGCACCTTCGTCAGCATCACCACGCCCGCCTTCGAAACGGAATGCGCAATGAAGCCCGGCCATCCCATCAGTCCGCCAGCGTCGGCAAAATTCACAATCGCGCCTTTCGCCCGGCTTAGTAACGGCGCCGCCGCCTGGGCGCAGAAAAACCCTGCCTTCAAATTCGTATCTAAGGACGCATCCCAAATTTCTTCCGTCGTCGACACGATGCTCGCGGGCAAAAAGTTCGCTGCGCTGTTCACCAAAACATCCAGCCGCCCAAATCTGTTCACCATCTCTTCGAATAGCCTGCGAATCTCATCCACCTTTTGCAAATCCGCTGAAAGGGCCGCCGCGCGCCGCCCCATCTCCTCAATCTCCGTCACCACTTCATTCGCCGCCCCAGGCGACGCACGATGGTGAATCACCAAGTCCGCGCCTTCTTCCGCTAGCCGCAAGGCTACCGCCTTGCCGAGCCTTTTCGTCGAGCCGGTAACAAGTACGACTTTGCCTGCAAGCGATCTGGCCTGTCTTTCCGCGTATTCAGTCATAGCTTTTCCGCAGCCCGAAACGTTACCACAACCTGCAATCTCTACGCCCCGCAGTGCCCCCGCCCCGCGGTGCTATTATCGACCCCTGAGGGGACCACCAATGAAACTTGACCTGCTGGCTATCGCCGCCCATCCCGACGATGTGGAACTCACCTGCGGCGGCACGCTCCTGAAGATGGTCTACAGCGGCTACAAGACCGGCATTCTCGACCTCACCGCCGGCGAAATGGGCACAAGGGGGACGCCCGAAACCCGCTCCAAAGAAGCCGCCAAATCCGCCAAGATTCTTCGCGTGAGCTGGCGCGGCACGCTGGGCGTCCCCGACTCCGACGTCCAGCCCAGCCGCCAGCACAAGCTCCGCCTAGCCGCCGTCATCCGCGAGCTCCGCCCTAAAACGGTCATCCTTCCCTATTGGGAAGCGCGCCATCCCGACCACTACCACGCTTCCACTCTCGGCTACGAAGGCTGCTTCCTCGCCGGGCTTAAGCAGCTGCCGCTCGACGGCGAACCTCACCGCCCTTTCAAAATTCTCTATTCCACTGCCTTCGCCGCAGTCCACCCCACCTTCGTCGTAGACATCACTCCACATTTCGAGCAGCGTCGCCGAGCCATCCTCGCCTTCTCCTCCCAATTCCATCCCAACAAGGGCGAATCCCGTAGGAAGTTCAAGAAGACAAATGTCTTCCTAGCCGTCGACCGTCTCGAAGACCAAATGAACCAACTAGCCCGTCACTATGGCGAAATGATCGGCGTGAAGTACGGCGAACCCTTCCTGGTTAGGGAGCTAATGCAAGTACACGACGTCGTCAAGATGGACGTCCGGTCCATCTGAATCTTCGTCTTTTGCGGGAGAGAATTTGCGACGTCGACACGCAAGGCGGAACGCACTGTCCACTATCCATCAATCAGCACTTACAGCTCCCTCAAAAATTCTCCTCATCCTGCGCCGGCGAATACCCTGGAATCCCCGCCCCCTTAGGCGTATTCTCCGCGCGCAGCCTCGTCAGCGCCTCATCCTCCGCCCCGGATTTCCGAAGCACCACGATCGTGCTGAGCGCTTCGCTGTAAACGCGTGTCACGAGATAAACATCCCCGGTGTCATTCTTCCTCCACAGCTGCCCGATCTGAATCTTTTTGACGCTCATTGTGTCTGCCCTTGACTCTAGAAGCCCTGGCCAAACGTGTCAACCCTTCTAATCGGGCAATTTGCACTCCATTCACCAGGCTTTTCATTCCGCGTCGCCCCCACCCGTCCTTGCCCCAACCCGCCAATACGGCACATCTCTGCCCGGGAATAGGAAACCTTCTTAGGGGGTCTTACATCGTAGTGGTTAAGGGCGCGAACGCCATTGGCCCTGCGAACTTGGCAAACAGGTGTATACTGACCACATCGGGAGGTTAATGCCATGACACAGATTCCGAGATCAGCTTTAGGCCTTACGGTGGCAGCCCTCCTTGTCACGACTGCTTCTCTGGCAACTCCCCGGCCTCAACAGTCAAGCCAGGACCCAGGCCAAACGCAGACGCAGACCCCGCCGCAACCTGCGCCCGGGCAAACGCAAGCTCCCCAGGATCAGCCCGTTCCCCAGAAGGATTCCGTCCATCCCAAGAATTCCAAGGAAGACGTCGAGGCCATCGGCAACCGCAACGTCGGCAAGGGAGTCAATTTCTACTCTCTCGAACACGAAATCGCCCTGGGCAAGTCCCTCGCCCAGGAGGTTGAGCGCTCCTCCAAGCTCATCGATGACCCGGTCGTCACCGAGTACGTGAACCGCGTAGGTCAGAATCTAGTCCGCAATTCCGATGCCCGCGTCCCGTTCACCATCAAGGTGATCGACTCCGATGAAGTCAACGCCTTCGCCCTCCCCGGCGGCTTTTTCTATGTCAACAGCGGCCTAATCCTGCGCGCCCAAGAAGAGTCCGAACTCGCCGGCGTCATGGCCCATGAAATCTCTCATGTCTGTGCGCGCCACGGCACAAAGAACGCCACCAAAGGCGAAGCCATGCAACTCGCCATGATCCCGCTTATGCTTCTCGGCCCTGGCGGCTGGGCTGGATATGGTATCTATGAAGCCGCAAGCCTCGCTATCCCCGTAACCTACCTGAAATTCAGCCGAGACGCAGAGCGCGAAGCCGACTACCTGGGCGTCGAATACATGTACAAGGCCGGCTACGATCCCAATTCTTATGTGACCTTCTTCGAGCGCATCCAGGCCGACGAAAAGCGCCGCCCCGGCACCATCCCGAAAGTTTTCTCGACGCATCCGCCCACTCCGGATCGCATCGAAGCCACGCAAAAAGAAATCGCGCGCATTCTCCCAGCGCGCCCGGAATACATCGTCACCACGTCCGAATTCGATTCCGTAAAGTCCCGCCTCCGCAACATCATGTTCGCGCGCAAAGTTTCGGACAACGCCCCCGGCAAGCCCACGCTGCGGACAAAAACCGCGCAGTCCAAGCAACCCACATCCACCACCGATCCCAATGCCACCACCAGCGACGGTACCGACGACAGCCGCCCCACACTCAAGCGCCGCCCCGATCAACCATAGTCGCGACTCTGGATGTAACCACCAGATTGTTTTGAAGCAAAACGGGCGGCTCCGAGGCGCCCGTTCTCGTTTCTCCCCTTCTTCGGAAATAATCGCCCTAGGAAAAAATACAATACGGCGCCTGGATCGAACCTGCTCACAGCGCGTCGCGCGCTAGCCGTCCGCACGCGCGGCCACGCCGCTCTAAGGTCCCCGCTCCGTCCACAGCCTGTCAACCAATCGTGCCTCACGGGCGTGCAATACCGGACAGCATTGAAGACTTGATCTTCCTATACTGGGCCAAGACTGCCGAGATACCTTCGGCTGCGCAAATATATTCCACTTGGGGCTACAAAGCACTTTTCAGATTGCAGATCGTTGAGACTGAGCTGAGTTAGCCTGATCGACCTGCCGCACACAAGAGATCATCAGGCAGAAGGAAACAAAATGCGTTTTATCTTGTCCGTTCGTTCGTTGTTGTTCGCACTGGTATTGCTAGCCATCTCGGCGGCCTCCTCCGCCCAGATTGGCGTAGGAATATCGATCAGAATTGCCCCGCCCGAATTGCCCGTCTATGAGCAGCCCATCTGTCCCGAGGACGGCTATATCTGGACCCCGGGTTACTGGGCTTACGGTGATGAAGATTACTATTGGGTCCCCGGAACCTGGGTGGTGGCTCCCGAAGTCGGCTATCTCTGGACTCCCGGCTACTGGGGCGGCGATGGCGATGACTACGTCTTCCATGAAGGCTATTGGGGAACCGAAGTCGGTTTCTATGGCGGCATCAGCTACGGCTACGGCTACTTTGGTCACGGCTACGAAGGCGGCCGCTGGGACAACGGCCATTTTGACTACAACCAATCGGTAAGCCACGTAGATGTCTCGATTAGTCACAACGTTTACAACACGAGAGTAGAGGACAACACCAGGGGTAATCGCGTCAGCTTCAACGGCGGCAACGGTGGCGTGCAAGTGCGTGCTACAAACCAAGAAGAAGCTGCCGGACGGGGGAAGCACATAGCCCCCGGCGCGGCGCAGACGGCGCACGTTGAGTCTGCCCGCGCCAACCCCGAGCTACGATCCTCCGCCAATCACGGCAAACCTCCCATCGCTGCTACATCCAAGCCCGGCGCGTTCAAGGAACCTGGCGCAGTAGCTGCCAAAGAAGGTGGAACGGTTCACACCGCCCCAGCCTCGTCCGCGAACAACACTGCTCGCCCCACCAACGAGACCACTCGCCCGAACACCGAGACCGCGCGCCCCGCTAACGAAACTCTTCGCCCGGCCGCAGCGGCTTCTCACCCGAGCGCCGATACGAATCGCCCACCCACGGAGTCCGCGCGCCCAAGCCCCGCAGTCCATGCCAGGGATCTCCCGCCAGCGGAACACTTCGCCGCTCCAAACACAGGCAACGCCAAACAAGACCAGAAATATCAGCAACAACAGCAAAGACTCCAAGTACAGCAAGTCAATGAGCGCCAAAAACTCCAGACCAAACAGGAACAAGATCACCAGCGCATCCCGCAACAACCGGCGAATGAACCGAAACAACAAAAGCTAGAACAAGTTCACCAACAGCAAACGCAACAACTGGCAGAGAAGCATACTCAACAACAACAACAGCTGCAGCAGCGCCAGCAACCCGCCTCACACCAACCCGCACCCAAACCAGCAGAAAAAACAAAGCCGGCCGGCCGGTAGAAACAGCCCGGGCCGAGTCACCCTGATGTATTGACGCCGTGCCCCAGTCTTCGACAATCTCGAAGCCTGGGGCATTTTTGAGGCATCACAGAAAGATCACTTCAGTGGGACCTTGGGCCGCAATCTTGGCCCCCAACTCAATCCGGGGCCGAGCACTCTTGATACGACGAACTCCATGCCGGGCTTCGGCGCGACCCCGACTTTTTACAACCGGTTTTTAAACTTCGCTTACATCCATACCTTCTCGCCCAACGTTTTTGAACGAACTTCGTGTGAACGGCCAGCGCAGCGACACGGTGCAAGCCGTGCCGTCCTCGCAATAACCGACCTCCGCCGCGTTGGGCATCAACATAAAATCGGAGAATCCCACCCGTTCAACCCAATTGGTTTTCCCTAACGCGATCGTCGGCTCTAGCGGGCAAGGTCCCTCGCGACTCACAGACAACACTTTCGCCTACTCCAACGTGTTTTTTAAGCACAACTTGAAATTCGGCGGTTCGTTCTCGGCTTATCAAGACAACTAGCTGTTCGATTTTCAAATCAACGGCGTGTTCCAATTCGCCGGTCAAGGACGGCGACGGCACTACGCTGGCGTCCGGGGACCCCTTCGCGAACTTTCTCTTGGGCGTACCTACCGCCTACTTTCAATCTCCCGCTGCGCCTTCAAACATCCGTACCAAAGCCTTGGGAGCTCCCATACGGTTTTAGCCAAGCAGAGGCCCGCGCCGGGACCTTGCGTCCCGGCGCGGCCTCCTTTCGAACTAGAACAAGCCTTGCCGTTGGCAGGCCCCCTCGACTCTGGCACGAGGCGTGAGAATCGTTGTGGGCGCGCGCAACACTCTTAACGACGTACGAGGCTTCTGGCGGCCGCATCTCTTTGAGGATTGGTTCACGGTGGCGCAGGCTTCAGGCTGGGCTCTTCCCAACTCGCGCTGGTCTCGGAATTCACAAGGACGGAATGTCAGTCCGCGGGCGCCAACAAATTAACTCACGAGCGGCGGCGATCGTCAGGAGCGGCGGCTATACCCAGGCGGCGAAGCTCGTCCGCGTAATACTTGCGGTAGAGGATGTCCCATTCCTCACTGCCTTCGAGGATTTCCTTTTTCTGCGAGGTGATTTTTTTGCGAACTTCGAGGTCAGCCTTTTCCTCTTCGTGGAGTGTGGCGGTCAGAATCTGCACCACCTGCTGACGGATGGTATCGCGGTCTTCAACGAATTCCACGTCGTCGCTGGAAACAAGTACGTCTGTGATTTGATGAGAGATTCGCACAATCTTTTCGCGGCTCAGTCGCATTCCAGTCGCTTGCCCTCGAGTCTTTCCGTTCAGCTCAACATATGCACAGCCACAATAGGCTGTGCCAGCGTAAAAACGCAAACCATGCACAGTCAGGAGTGGCTGTGCTACCGCAGAACCAGCTTGCGATCGCGCGCCAGTTGCTGCTTCACCCTTTTGTACATTTCCTGATACGAGACGCTCGTGCGCCGCATTTCTTCCTGATGCTCGGTGAGGATTTGGCGCACTTCTTCGTTCAGCCGGTCTTCGACGGTGATCTCTTCCATCATCCGCTGCCGCAGCCGCTGCGCCACCGCGTCCGCAACCTTCGTCTCAATCAACTTCCCTTCCACCAGCCGCTTCACCACTTCCGTTGCCATGTATCCGACGTAATCTCGTGCGATCAGCATCCCAGAGTGAGTCCTTTGCGCGTAAGCAAGACAAAGAGTTTACTGGCTGTCCCCACAAAGTGCAAGGAAGTGGAATTCTGTAGAGTCTGTAAAACGCTGGATGCTCTATGTTTACAACAACCGTAGATATGACGGAGAGATTTGGTTGGCTGGGCGTCAACGCGGTCGCGTTTTTTTGCGTCGAGCAAAGCAAATGTCCTGATGATCCGGAAGTGCTCGGCGAGGTCAAGTCGGAGATTCGTGGCATTCCATCCTGGGAATGTACTCCGCCAACAAGGTCGGCTGCGGGCGAACTGACTAAGATGGCGCAGCAAGCCGAAAGGCAGCGCCCGCATCGACAAGAGTGCTATCGGCGATATTCGATAGAAAATAGGATTCAAGATTTGACAGGAGTCAGATGAAAGCAAAACGTATCAAAATCAAAAAAGGACACCGAGCCGAAGTCTGCGTCAGACGAAAAGGCACTAGCTACGTAACCAGTCTCGTCGGGCCTTGCACCGTGGTCGTGTCTAGGAGCCGATTTGATGCGTAAAACTTTGCGGGTCCAGCAATCGCGAGCCTTGGCCGATGTGAACAGGGAGAGTTTTGTCAAGGTCAGCCGAGCGCTCTCAGCTCGGTTGAATTATCCTGCGGACTCAACGTCGTAGCCGGAGGACGTCCCGAGGTCATATTCCTTGCCGTTTTTCGAGAGAACAAAACCGTTGCCATACAAGAAATGCATCACCGCCCTCCAAGCGCCCTCAGCGAATTCACGCTTCTCCTGCCTTAAGGTGTATTCACAAAGCAGGTCCTCACGACCATAGAAATGCCCGCCCGTCTCATCGTAGACCTGTTGTCGTTCGTAGTCAGTTGGACTGGAAAAAAGCGCGAAAATCTCGCGCAAATCTTGGTCTGATGGGACAAGCTTAGGTTTTCCAGTCATGAGAGGTCGACAAAGGCGCGTTTAAGGCAACTTGTCAAAACTTGGCGCTGCGCTCTAATTCTTAGAGAGAAGTCGGAACTCCGCTTTGTCGATAGTCGAATAATCCTGAAATACGCGTACACTCAAGATTTCGTAGAGGTCTTCCTGCTGAGGAGGCCTTAATAGGCCCGAGGTATTGCTCGGCAACTGCTTGCGTATCGTGGAGAATAGGCTATCACGTGCGTCGCACGTGGCCTGATTCTTATATTCTGTGAGCAATACGATGTCGCTCTCCCCGCTCCCTTGTTCTGCGATGCGGTGATAGTTCAGGACGGAACCCTGACGCTTGGCTTCCGCGCGTACGCGCATCCAGTTGTCGTCCAAATACCCTAGCGTGAAGCCGAACATGTCGGGTTTCACCTTAATGAGTTCCATCGTCCACACCGGCTTTTCGTTATCCGCAACGCTTTGCGCACCGCCCCCGGCCACACTGAAGAGATAGAAGAGAAAGAGGCCTGCGAATATGCGTCTTTCCATGGAAACACCTCCATCTTTCCTTAGACGTACAATAGCGGCAGAGGTGGTAGCAGCCAACTGGCTTTTCCGTGGCCCGTGACTCCCGACGCTTACCTGCTCGGACGTTAGTCTCCGCACACTCCACTGCGCGGCCAGCGCCCAAAGAACGAGCGCAAGAAAATGCTGGCCGCTCCAGTCGGGATGACAGCGATTCGCGGGTGCTGACTGAAAATGCGTCGTTATTTTGCGGGTTGGTATTCGCCCGCGATGTCGCAGCCTGATGACGAGCACCGGTATGTGCCTTTTCCCTTGACGCCTTTGAGTTTGCCGGTCCCGCCGCTAATGCTCCAGGTGCCGTCCTGGCCCTCGGGCGTTCGCTCACCTTCATGCGAGACGAAAACCTTATCCCCACTGTCCATTGTTACTACCTGACAACCGTGGGCATGAATGCTGTCTCCTTTGACTTCATTCGTTATCGTAATCACGGTTGACACGGATTTGGCACCCTCGATTCCCAGGGGCTTTGTGTAGGTGCACTTGACTTGCAGGAGGCCCAGGCTGTGGTCGGGAAGGTCGCCAACGGGAATTTCGTGTTGCGTATCGGGTTGGCCACACTGGGCGGTTTGCGGAGACTTTGGTTTGCGCTGCCGTTGTGGCCGCGACGAAGCAGACTAGGCCGATGGCGATAAAGATTCGAGACATACAATTCCACCACCTTGAAATCTTTTGGGGGCCTTCGGGGGAATCGCTGGCAGCGTGGTCCTGGTGCGCCGAGGTGTCAAGACGGAGACAGCGTGGAAGAGGTTAGGAAGGTGACAGTGGAATTTTTGCCTGCGAGAAGAAGTCCGAAGGCGCATCTTCAAACAGGCCTAGTGCCCGATTGCGACAGTCGCACCGTAGCGCTGCTAACATAAATTGAATTGAGATTACTTGCAGACGTTCCTTAGCTTGCCTTCCCGCCTCGATGCAGCAATCCCATCATGGTCATCGGCGACAGGCTCCGCGCACTTCGTGAAGAAAAGAAACTGAGCCAGGGCGACATCGAACATCGCACCGGACTTCTGCGGTGCTACATCTCCCGCGTCGAGAACGGTCATACCGTTCCCGCCGTTACCAAGGCTTATTGCTGAGTGGGCGGCAAAAAACTACAATTGCGGAACTTATGCGTATTGTGGCTGGATGCCTCCTTGTCGCGGTCGGAAGAGTTGTCCTGCCGCAGAGTACCCAGGACCTTCACAATCGGTATCGGCTTGATTGTGACTAAACTACGTTTGCGTAATGGAGAACTTCCCGGATGCACCTAATTCGGCCTGCCGCTTGAGATTCTCCCGCGAATTCACGGAGTACGAGCGCCAACCCGATGCGGTGGTCA
>Ga0207144_1025_pt1 | contig 34638 bp, 32 predicted proteins | sample Alteio_BWMinHeat_FD_153583 | JGI IMG/M metagenome (GOLD analysis project Ga0207144, IMG submission 153583) | Enriched cells from forest soil in Barre Woods Harvard Forest LTER site, Petersham, Massachusetts, United States -... | ecosystem: Environmental > Terrestrial > Soil > Temperate forest >...
GAATGCCGTATTTTGTGTGGTGTAAGGTCAGGCGAAAGATTCGCTAACGCCAAGTATCTTTTAAGAATAAGTTGTACCTGCCGCACCGAAAGACGCCTCTTCTGCTTATTTAAAAGAATAGGAGCATCTCGACTAATATCAGGTGCAAATTCGTCACGAAATTTTTTTAAACATTCCAAAGCCACAACACCCAGTGGGCATTTGCGTTCTTTCGATCCTTTGCCCATGACCGTAGCCACACCATTCGACCAATCGATGCTACCGTGGTTAAGCCCGACCAGCTCGCTCACGCGAAGCCCTCCACCATAGAGTAATTCCAAGATTAATCGGTCTCTCCATGCCAAAAAAGGCTCCATAACATTCTCGCTTAGAAGAATGATCGGACCTGAGAGTAGTTTTACGATCTGTGTTTCAGTTAGAAAAACCGGCAAAGGCTTATGCAGTTTCGGTAATGACACAACTGTCCATGGGTTGTTATCAATATGTCTGTTTTTGACGAGATAGTTAAAGAAGGTTTTGATACCTGAGCACCAATTGTGAAGAGTACGACGACTGTGCGTATTCTGAAACTCGATCACAAAGCCTTTGATGTGATTTTTTGTTATGCACTCCAATTTGCCAGACCATTTTTCCTGCTTTCTTAACCATTGAAAAAAAGTGCTTATTGCGTGTTTGTAATTACGACTAGTGTATTTCGAAAGACGACGTTCAGCGTGGAGATGTTCGAAAAAGCTGTCGATAAGAATGGATTCCGGATTAGGTGTCATACTGAATGTAATTATGTGCAGGCGAATTTTCGTCCGCTTGATATCGTACCTTAATCATCTTTGCTTTTATGGAATTATCAATAAAATCTTTAAACAAATATACTGCAAAAAAGTTAATAATTTAAATTTAACGGTTTTAAGACTTGCTTTTTATTATTTGAAAATTACGTTGGGGACGATGCCACATTGTTTGTGTGGTTGAATGCTAAGTTTTGGTTTAACAATAAATTAATTAATAAAAATGAACATTAAATATCGTAATGTAATATTGATGCTTGCAGTAATGGTACTGTTTCCGCATATGGGTAAAGCTTTCATGAGTTGGGATGATTTGCCAAGTGCTGATACATTTAAGAAATTGCTACAGCAAGCTGCGAAAACAGTAGGGGATACGCTCATCCACTATAGTGATTCGACGCCCAAAGATACAGCAACGAATGACGAGCCTGAAGAGGAATCGATCGAGCTTGATGAAAAGAAAGTTGCAAAGGATACTACCAAGCCTAAAATTGATTTTTATGACACCTTGGACATTAAGTTCTTTCCAGAGAAATACTTAGTAGGTGATGAAGCTACATTTAAGAAGTATCTTAATACGCTTTTTGAAGCTAAAAAAAATCGCCAAGCAGTCGCTTATTTTATTTCACTTGAGCGAAAGAATCATGCCGCTGCGATATCTATTTTAGAGTCTATGGCGCCTGAACAACGTCTTATTATTTTATTAAATTCTCCAGCAGTTTTTATTGCTAAAATATTGGTACAAATGCGAAATGTCGATTTTAAAGGTAAGGTATTATCCCATTGGGGTCCGTATGAACTTCACTCTCAGTATTTTGGTCGCAGGATAGTCAGTGATGCAGAGATTAAGGGAGAGTCGGTTAGTCTGAGGTATATGATGTTTATTTTGACTCATAATGTCAAGACTGAGGAAGAGTTTGGGAACCGCACTTTTTCTTTGGCAAAAATATTATCGCACGTTACTGGGGATGATCTATTTTCACTTTTAGTTTATTCACACGAAGAGGTTCTTGTTAAACTTGGAGAGAAGCACGAATCGTGTTTTGGTGCCGTGAAAACCAAGGGATATTGTGACGAAGAAACCGCGATTTATTTACCGGAGAATTTTGTTGGTCCATTTTTGAATTTTATGCATAATCAAAAGATGGTATCTAAAAAAGATATTGTTAATGTTCTTGAAGCAGAGTTTAAAATAAATCGTGATCGGTGTAATGGCATATTGAAGGGTATTGACATTAATGTTATTAGAGATGTTGATCTTAATCTTTCCGAGGGGATTACAGCGGGTCTTCCTGGTAAAGCCATTCTTGATGAAATGCCAGATGATGATGATGATGATTTTAATTTAAATCGAATTGGTGATGGTAATAATAACAAGAATGTAGCCAATGTCACCAAAACAGATGATGAGGATAGAACGGATGAGCAGAAAGAATTGTAATTAATTTTTTGAATAAAATATTAATAAATCAATAAAACAAAAATATGAAAAAAATAATATTATTAGGAGCTATATTTTCGGCTTCGTTATGTAGTTTGATTGCAGAAGAAGCTCAGAGTAAAGCAGTAGTTGTAGCAGCTAAGAAGCAATTGGAGTTATATCCAAAGAATCATAAAACTTTCTTTTTATCTTTAGATAATCAGGTAAAGTTGCTTAAAAAATTGCTAAACAATAAGGGTAAAGATGAAGTGATTCGTTATTTTCTTTCTCTGAAAAACCACGATAGTAAAAAAGCTTTAGACTTACTGAGTAAGAACGGAAACGAGGACTTGCGATTGGTGATTCTTGAGAATTTGCCAACAGAAATGTTCGCCGAATTACTCAATACGCTTTTGGAAGGCATTGGAGGCGAGGCTATTGCTCATTGGGGTTATAGTTCGTTAGAACAATTGAAGGAGGAATTATTTATGATCCCTAGCGTGCGAGCACAACAGTACGTGAACTTCTTTATGCAATATCAAACTTGGATTGCTCAAGAGGTAAAAGAGGTACCTGGCGTGAAAGATGACACCTCTCTAGTGGTTGAGGGAATCCTAACATTACTATATGGTGAAAACACAAAAATCATTAATGTAGACAATGAAGAAATTTTGAAGTCTAGGGGCAAAAAAATGGCCGAAGTGCTGAATCAGATGCCTGAAGATAAAGTAATAGAGCTTCTTTACGGTCGTTTGGATACACGTTTTGTAATTGCCAATGCTAGGATTGTAAAAGGTGATGTACGAGCGGATCATCACAATAAAGAATACGGTATTACAATTAATAACGATAATTATGTTTATCAGATAAATGAAAGAAAAACTGCAGATCGATGGGAGTGGAAAACACAAAATGAAGTTGAATTTAAGGTAAAAACATCGCCATCACGAGTTTTTTCTAAATCAATCAACTACATCATTCCACACTTGAATACGAAATTGATTGTTTCCATTTTTGAAAAAGAGACAAAAGGTGATATCAATGCACTTGTAACACTCATCAAAAGCTTGGGTTGCGAAAAGGCATTTAACGAACTATTTGAGTATCTCGAAGATTCGGTGAAAGACAAAGTATACGAGTCCTGTTCCGATGATGCTGCATTGTTTGATATGCTCGGGTTTGACTCCGAATCAGAAACCGAGAAAGAGCTTTAATGTAGGTTTTTCTAAGTTTCAAAATTAACAAAAGCCCTATCAAATATCGGTAGGGCTTTTATTTCTCAAAAAATAACGATTTTAAGAAAAAAATTAAAATTTATTAAAAAGTTCTTGTTTTTAATGCTCCAACTGTGTTATAATGCTCTCCCGCTTAGGAAAGATTTCCATAGGCGTAACTAAATCAACCCATAACAACCCCCCCCTCCCTATGCAATACAACATCCACCTTAACTTTAACTTTTCCATCTCAAGATATTTAATTTAAAAATCGTCAGTAAACACACACACATGAGATTATCTCCATCACAACAAATACAGGATACATAGGCATCAATTATCGGTTATAATCCTTGACTTTGATAGCGAGATGTTGAATTATAAATCCCTTCAGTACGAGAAATAATAATGGTTGTAGCGTTAAAAGATACTTTAAATCTTCCAGAGACTGATTTCCCCATGAGGGCGAATTTAGTTGAGCGGGAATCTCTTGAATTTGAAGCGCGAGAGAAAAGTGGACTTTATCGCAAAATCTTAGAAAAAAATAAGAATGGCCCCCCCTACATCCTTCATGATGGCCCGCCATTTACAAATGGAGATGTTCATATCGGTACAGCTCTAAATAAAATTCTCAAAGATACGATAGTACGGTACAAGTCGATGAGGGGATTTCGTACACCTTATATTCCTGGCTGGGATTGCCATGGTTTGCCAATCGAACATAAAGTTTCAAAAGAATTACAGGAAAAAAAGAAGGAACTCGATCCTCTCTCATTAAGAAAAGCCTGTGCTGCTTTTTCCGAAAAGTATATAGGCATCCAGCGTAAGCAATTCAAGCGACTAGGTATACTTGCAGACTGGGAGCATGAGTACAAAACAATGGATCCTGGATATGAGGCCGAAGTTTTACGCACTTTTGCGGCTTTTGTCGAACAAGGACTTGTTTATAGAGGTAAGAAGCCAGTTTATTGGTCGATTCCCTGTGCAACAGCGTTGGCGGAGGCAGAAATTGAGTATCAAGAGCGTGTCAGTCCATCAGTTTATGTTAAGTTCCTTGTTCCCGAGGCGAAGTCTTTGGGCTTTTCATACCCTTTGAATTTTGTTATCTGGACGACCACACCTTGGACATTGCCGGCAAATCTTGCAATTGCGGTCAACCCAAAGATTAACTATCAGGAGATTTATTACAAAGACGAAACTTTCCTGGTTGCGGAAGAATTAGCCGAACAATTTATTAAGACATGTAAACTCGAAGGTGCACAGCGGCATAAGATCCACTTAGGTAAGGAGCTGGAAGGAATAAAGGCACGGCATCCTTTTATTGATAGAGATAGCACGGTTGTTTTAGCAGATTATGTAACTACAGATACAGGAACGGGATGTGTGCACATTGCACCCGGTCATGGACAGGATGATTATTTGATAGGACTTAAATATAATCTAGAGATTTATTCACCCTTGGATGACCGAGGGTGCTATCTTAGTGATGGTAAGATCCCGGATCGTCTTGTTGGTATTAGTGTTTTGGAAACCGCAGGTAAATGCCCCGCAAATGAAGAAGTCATTAAGATTTTAGAAGAGAACAATGCTTTGTTATTTAAGGAGACATTTAAGCATCAATATCCTTTTTGCTGGCGTTCGAAAACACCTGTAATTTTTCGGGCAATGGACCAGTGGTTCATCAGCTTAGATGCTAATGGTACACGAGAGAGGGCGCTTGATGCAATTAAAACAGTGCACTGGATTCCAGAATGGGGACAGGCCCGTATAGGTGGTTCCATAGAAAGTCGCCCAGATTGGTGCATTAGTCGCCAGCGTTCGTGGGGCGTACCAATACCAGTATTTTACGACAAAGAGGGTAGGGCGCTGATTGATCCCTCAGTTATTAGAGAAATAGCAAATAAGATTGAAAAAGAAGGTACCAATCTTTGGTATTCTGCATCGCCAGAAGAAATTCTCAAAGGAGTTAAGCTTCCTCAAGGTTTTGAAGCCGCCACCCTTACAAAGGGGATGGATACGCTTGATGTGTGGATTGAGTCCGGTTCCAGTAATCAGGCAGTCTTGAAAAAGAATCCAGAATTAAATTGGCCTGCAGATTTATATTTTGAGGGTAGTGATCAACATAGAGGATGGTTCTTGTCCTCGCTGTGGATGTCAGTTGTAGGAAGCGGAGGCGCTCCTTATAAGACGGTGATCACTCACGGATTTATTGTTAAAGAGGATAAAACAAAGATTTCAAAAAGTGACAAAAAACCACAGACCGCCGATAGTTATATTGCTAAGTACGGTGCCGACATTATAAGGCTTTGGATTAATTCAGAAGATTTTAGATCCGATATTCCTATTTCCGAAGGAATACTCCAACAAGTCGTTCAAAGCTATAGAACCATTCGAAATACACTGAAGTTTCAACTGGGTAATCTTTACGATTTTAATTACGAAAAGGACAGAGTAGAAATAAAGTCCATGACACCGATTGATAAGTGGGTCCTTCATAACACAGCGAATTTGATAAATGATGTAACAGAGGCTTATGAAAATTATCAGTTTCATAAGGCCTACCAACAAATCAGTCGTTTTTGTTCGGTTATACTTTCAGCAATATACCATGATATCCTGAAGGATCGCCTTTATACTTTCGCACCCAATGCCCCAGAAAGGCGCTCTTCGCAGACAGCAATATATGAAGTATTCCAAGTACTAGTGAGGCTATTGGCACCTGTATTGACTTTTACAGCAGATGAGGCATTTCGATTTTTGGAGCCTGAGTCGATGTCCGTACATCTTCAAAGCTGGCCAAAGGTAAATTCTCAATGGATTAATAAATCTGTTGTTGAAGAAATCGAAAAAATCTTTAGAGTTAAGGATCGTGTGAATGAAAGATTGGAAGAGGCGCGACAAAATAAGCTTTTAGGGCAGTCTCTGGACGCCCAAGTGGTTATTCAAGGAAGTGCTGCAGATCCAGTTTTTCAATTACTGAAAAAATACGAGTCTCTTTTACCCGAATTTTTTATTGTGTCCCAGGTCAAACTCCATGAACATTCCGAAAGTGAGCTTAACATAACAGTTAAGAGAGCAGAGGGAGTTCGTTGCCCAAGGAGCTGGCGCTGGGTTCCGAGTCTCGTATTTGTCGAAAATTTTGGAGAGGTTTCGCCCAGATGTAAGGAAGCCCTCATTGAAAAATACCCAAACAACACAGTATCCCAGTCATGAGTTCAAAAAATAAAAAGATCACAAACAGTAAGTCTATTAGTAAAAAAGTTTCGAATGAGACAAGTAAAAGTAATAGACCTCAAATAAAAAAGTCAGTAACAAAAAAGAGTCCGAGTACCGAAGAAGAGAAGGTTTCTTTGATCGATAAAGAAAAGATTCTCTTGGAGGCAAGGAAGAAAAGAGGTACACCCAGTATTTTCAAAGCTCGAAAACACACGCCGATTGTTTTTTCATTGGCAGATGTTCAAGATCTTCTGAAGAACAAGCCTAAAGAGGAGGCTGGTGCCGAAGTAGCGAAGGAAGTAAAACCCCCCACAATTTCTAAGAAAGCAGAGATTCGAAGGGTTGTTACTAAGCAGCCAGTCAAGGAAGCATATAAAGAACCAGCCTCACAGCCCAAGCGCTTTCTGGGAGCAGCTTCTTTGGCAGATATTTTAGGATTCAATCCTAAAGAGGCAAAGAATAAACCGAGAGAGGCTATAGAAGAAGAAAAGGTTCCTAAGCATCTCTTAAAATATTATAAGTCGCTCATTGAGTTACGGGAGCATGTTTTAGAGGGGCTTGAAATGCATTCGAAAGAAACATTGAAGCGTTCAAGCAAGGACGATGCCGGAGACCTTTCAAGCTACGGTCAACATATGGCTGACGCAGGCACAGATACCTTTGATCGCGATTTTGCTCTCAATCTTCTATCTTCAGAGCAGGATGCGCTTTTTGAGATAGAAGAAGCGATACAGCGTATTATAAGCGGAACCTACGGTATCTGTGAAGTTACAGGTACGGTTATTTCAAAAGAAAGACTCAAAGCCGTTCCATTTACTAGGTATGGACTAGAGGGTCAGAAGCAAATGGAAGCCCTGCAGCGCGTGAATAAAGAACGTGGCAGTGTTTTTGGCGAGTCCAGTCTTGAGGAATCTGCAAAATATGCAGAAGATTTCGAAGAATAGTAGTCAAGCGCAATGAATAAGTATACAAGGCTTTTTTGCACAGCTGTCGTGGTTTTGATATTGGACCAAATTACAAAGTTATGGATTATCAATACAGTTGAGCCGGGAACATATATTGATCCCCCCCCCATACCTGTAATTCCTGGCTTTTACTATATTGTTCATATATACAATACGGGCGGAGCTTGGGGGTCATTTGCCGGAGGAAGCTTTTGGTTGGGCCTCTTAGGTTTAGCCGTTGTCATTGGTATTTTTATTTTTCGCAAAAAATTAGGGTTAGAACAAGTCTCTATGCAATATAGCATTGGTCTGTTAGTTGGAGGCGTGCTTGGTAACGTGATAGATCGGTTTTCTTACGGACATGTCATTGATTTTATTGACATCCATCTTCCTGGTTACCGTTGGCCAGCCTTTAATATTGCAGATGCTGCAATTTTTTCAGGCATTGCTATATATGTCATTGTGATTCTTTTGGACTCTTCAAAAAAAGAGATGAAGTAATTATCTTTACAATATCTAGAAATCCTACTTGCCATGAGAGGTATTTTTCGTCTTTATAAAGTCTATGGAATTAATAGATTATGCACCCGTATTGATACAAATACTTTTAGCAGTTGGCATTGCCATTGCAATTCTCGGGTCTAGTTATGTCTTTGGGCAGCGAGTAGTGAAAAATGCAATAAATGACTCTCCTTACGAATGTGGGGTATTAACTGAAGGGAGTGCACATCCTCAATTTTCAATTAAGTTTTATATAACGGCAATGCTTTTTATTATTTTTGATATTGAAATTGTTTTTTTGGTGCCTTGGGTGTTAGTTTATAGAGATTTTATTAGTTCAGGTATTTCGATCGTATTACCTATCATTTTTTTCATTTTTGTTTTAATTATTGGTTTAGTGTATGAATTAAAAAAAGGAGCCTTAGAGTGGGAGAGGTAGTTCTTTTGCTATAATTATTTTTATTATTAAAATGCGTTTAGATCGTTTTATTGCAAAGAGTCGTATTATAGACATCAAAAGCGATGAGCTCGAAGGTGCGATAGCTGAATTATTGAAGGTCTGTCATTTTGATGAGACAGAGGGCTTGGATCAGAAAGATTTGTTGAAAGCTTTGCTTGATCGTGAGAAGAATATGACAACTTATTTGGGCCGCGGCGTAGCATTACCCCATGTTCGCATATCTATGTCCCGTTCGTATATTTTTGCAATTGGACGGTGTTCGAAAGGATTAGAATTTGAAGGGATGGAAGACTATCGAGACGTGCGTCTCATCGTTCTTCTTTTGGCCTCAGAGAAAGAAAAAACATATCTTTCCGTTTTATCCTCTTTGGCTCATATTTTTCAAAAAGCGGAGTTTGTTAACGATCTGGTAGATGCGTCGAGTCTCAGTGAGTTTCGAAAGAAAGTGAAAAAAGCTTTTGGTGGAGCAGTCGCGGGCACAGGGGTTAAAAGCAACAAGTTTAATAGATTAATACTTCGAGAGTCTGCCAAAATTGCAAGAGGCGCTAATTGTACGCGCGTGATGGTTTTTGCAGACACATTTGCTGAAGGCCTAGATCTTTCGTGTTTAGGGAATTTGAAAACTGTTTTGGTAACCCAATCATCTGCGGAATTTATTCAAGACGGTAGTTCTATAGATTCAATAATTACAGTGCGCTCTTTTTCCAAAAGTAGGCTTTCTCAAATGCGCAGTGCTGTGTTGATTGCCCTTTCGAGAGGAATTTTAAAGTTCGATGACAGGCTTTGTTGTATTGCCGGAACGCCTAACAGTAACCAGTTTGATACCGTTGTTGTCGTTGATATTGCAAAAGAATTCCAAACGGTCTTTAACCACCATTCCGATATGCTACCTAGTTCTATAAAGCCAGAGGTTATGGAACGCGCATTGGCTATTGCTAGAGAACTTGCCATGGAGGGCCGTGAAGGTAAACCCGTTGGCTGCCTTTTTGTTATTGGTGATGTTAAGCAGCTAAAGCCTTTTACTAAGCCTTTGGTACTTAATCCTTTTTATGGTTACAAAGATGAGGATCGTAATATATTGAATCCATTCATGGATGAAACAGTTAAGGAGTTTTCAACAATTGACGGCGCCTTTATTATTCGAGGAGACGGCGTTTTGGAATCAGCAGGCACCCTCATATACGCACCCGATTATACCTATGAGCTACCTGGAGGCCTAGGATCCCGCCATGCTGCAGCTGCAGCAATTTCCAAAGCAACTAATTGCATCAGTATCGCCGTTTCTGAAAGCACTCGTCAGGTAACCATTTTTAGGAGCGGGCAGATGTTGCCTATTAGTTAGGCCGAATTTATGATTTTTGGCTCTGAAAATAATAGAATTTTTTTGTTGTCATTAGTAGAATAAGTCTTAGATTGAGTAGATTAACTTAAAAGGAGTTTACAATGCCACGAGAACACATTATTTTAGAATGCACCGAAGCACGCAAAGAGGGTAAAGCACCTTCTCGTTATATGTCTAATCGCAATAAGAAAACGACCACTGAGCGTATCGAAAAGAAAAAGTATAACAAGAATTTGAAACGCCATACTCTTCATCGCGAAGTTAAAAAATAACTTGGTGCGTGCATTGATTTGGTTTTATTTTGATACGTCTTATTTTAAATAAGGCGTGTTTTTTTGATCGCCACATTACATTATTTTTCTTTATTATGGCGTCTTAAATTTTACTTAGAAGGAAAACTATGGCCATTATTAAACCTAAAGTTCGTGGATTTGTTTGCGTAACTACGCACCCTGAGGGATGTGCTTTTAATATTGAAGAGCAAATACAGTATATTAAATTACAATTGCCCATTGAAAATGGTCCAAAAAATGTTTTGGTAATTGGCTCTTCGACGGGCTATGGACTATCTTCACGGATTGCTGCCGCTTTTGCTTGTAATGCCAATACTTTTGGCGTGTTCTTTGAACGTCCCGCGACCAGTGATAAGCCCGCATCCCCAGGATGGTATAATTCCATAGCATTCGAAAAAGCTGCTCACAATGCTGGTCTATATGCTAAGAGCATCAATGGAGATGCTTTCTCGCACGAAATTAAAAAACAAGTCATAGATATCCTTAAAAATGAAATGGGTTCAATCGACCTTGTTGTTTACAGCCTCGCCTCTCCACGTAAAATAGATCCTGATACAGGCGAAACCTACAAGTCTGTTCTCAAGCCCATTGGTAAACCTTTTCATAGCAAAACACTGGATACCGATAAAAAAATTGTCACTGACGTCTCGATTGAACCCGCAAATGAAGAAGAAATCAACGCAACCATTAAAGTCATGGGTGGCGAAGACTGGGAGCTTTGGATAAAAGAACTTGAAAAAGCCAATCTCCTGGCTCCTGAGGTAAAAACCGTTGCCTATACCTACATTGGTCCAGAAGTAACCTGGGATATTTACAAAAATGGTACCATCGGCAAAGCCAAGGAACATCTCGAGCAATCGGCTAAAAATATTACCAAAATGCTCGCCAATAAAAAAGGTCGCGCTTTTATTTCAGTCAATAAGGCTCTAGTCACCCAGGCCAGTTCAGCAATTCCAGTCGTTCCCCTTTATATTTCTCTTTTATATAAGATCATGAAAGAAAAAGGTACCCATGAAGGCTGCATTGAACAGATGTACCGCCTCTTTGCCGATCGCTTATATAGTAAAGATAATAATTTACAACTCGATGAAGCCGGCCGTATTCGGGTCGACGATTGGGAAATGGATCCAGCAGTTCAGGCAAAGATCAAGGAATTATGGCCAAAAGTAACCACAGAATCCCTCGATCAAATGGCCGACCTCGATGGCTACCAAAAAGAATTTCTAAAACTCTTTGGCTTTGGAATTGAGAATATCGACTACGAGAAGGATGTAGACCTCGATGTGCAATTTCCTAATATGGCATTGCCTTCAAGTCTGAAAATATGATGGATTGTTACTCGGAGTCGGGTTCTTTTTTTTGATGTAAATGAACCCCATACCTGGATATAGTCTTTCGTATTTCAAATTAGGTAGTTTCTCTGGCCAGTCAGGTACAATAAGGTATGTGTTTGAATGAATAAATTTACATTTGAAATAGCGTTGGCCATTGAAGTCTCTTGGTAAAGCTAAATTCCCGCCATTCATATTGATGTTTTCACATTCAAAAGATAGTTTGTTGCAGTTTTCGGGCAAAGTGATATCTGGTGTCGTCTGTGTTGCATAAATGTGTCCGCATTTGAAAAGAGTTAAGCTTGTGAATTGACCAATTTTTTCAGCAATTAGGTTTAGTAATGTTTGGATCTCATCGCTACTGTGACTATAGTTGTTATTACCGATTACGATAGTTTTGCAACGGCTTATAATGTCTGGATTATGGGGGCTATTAATAAAATTGACTAGGTCTCCGTAGGGACCACTTGTTGCTTTTATTTTAATTTTAAGGTTATTAGCTTGCGCAAATTGAAGTCTTTCAGAATGTGGATAGCGCGGTATTTTATCACCTTCGCACAAAATTTGATATGGAACTAGTTTAACTACCATGTTCATGCATTTGAGATATAATATGAAGTCTCTGAGGGTTTTACTGGTAATCGAAAGATTCAAAATGCTATCACAGGAAAGAAATGGTCTGATATGATAGAAGTTATTAAGAGTGGTAAGACATGCGAGATTGATGTTAAGTTCTTCAGACTCTTCATTGGATAATGTTTGTACGTCATGTATGTTACGACTTTGTAATGGGATATCTAAATCATCTAAAGATTGCGAAAAATCATTAGAATTTGTTCTCGGTTGGGATTTAACGGTGCAATACTCAATTGTTCTGTTTATTAAATAAGCTAGGTATTGAGTTCCGTAGTGAATTGCTAAATTTGTTATTATATTCATTCGTTCAAAAATGAAAATAATGTATGAGCAGTCAAGAGTAATTTTTTATTCACAACGATCAAGTTCTTGCCAAATCTCAAGAGAAAGGTCTTCTGCCCGAGAAGTAAGAGGAATATTTTTTGACTCTAAATATTTCATCCAGGAAGATAAATCTGAAATGTTTTTAAGCTGTTTGGCCAAAGAACCAATCTGTTTCCTCCGTTGAGTAAAAAGCATGCGAATGATCTCTCGCGTCTGTGAGTGAAAAACAAAAGGGTCTTCAATTCTCTCTAAATGAAGCAGAATAGAATCAACCTTGGGCTCCGGATAAAAACAATGTCGAGAGACTTTATGCTCAGCAGTCTTTTTGAAGGCAGAGTTCAAAAAAATAGAAATGGCGCCGAACGATTTAGATCCACAAGAAGCACAAAAGCGATCCGCTGCCTCTTTTTGAAGCATGAGGGTCATGGATAACGGCAGTGGGCCCGAAAGCACAGCATCAAGCCATGGCGTAGCAATTGCATAAGGAAGATTGGCGATGATTTTAAAAGTTTCAATTTCCCCAACAGGAAGTCCAGCCAAAGGATGATCAAGCGCATCAGCATTTAGGAGATGGAATGAGTCTGGAAATTGCTTAACGAGGGTCTCTAATAAATAATCATAAAGCCTTTCATCTTTTTCAACCGCGTAAAGTGCAACCCTCTCTTCTAGCAGAGCCGACGACAGTGTGCCAAGACCCGGCCCAATTTCAACAACAATCTCATCTGCCTTGACATTCGCCAAAGCCAGTGATTTTCTAACAATATTTTTATCAATAAGGAAATTTTGACCTAACTTTTTTTTAGGTTGATGGCCAAGGTCTTGGAGGATTTGATAAGTTTGTGCTGGTGTTAGTATGCCGGACATTTTAGTAGAAATTTATACATAAGATATGGAAGAGTTACAAGAATTAAAAGAGACAGTGCGCCGCTTGCGTGCTCCAGGTGGATGCCCTTGGGATAGAGAGCAGACCCACAAGTCCTTATGCGATCATTTAATTGAGGAGTGCGCTGAGCTTTTGGACACCATTGATCGAGATGACACAGTGCATATGAGAGAAGAGCTCGGAGACTTATTATTGCACATATTTTTACATTCGCAAATGGAAGAAGAGATTGGGCATTTTGGAATAGAAGACGTTGCAAGAGATATCAATGAGAAATTAGTTCGTCGCCATCCACACGTCTTTGCAGATGCAAAAATAGACGGCGTCGACGAGCTTTACGAGCAATGGGATCGTATTAAGAGCACCGAGAAAAAGAATGGAGTTTCGTATAAGGGGGTTTTGAAAAATCTTCCACCTAGGTTGCCAGCATTGAATTTTGCGAGAGATGTTTATAAACAGATTAGAAAAAAAGGATTGCCCTTGGGAGATGATGGGTTGAGTCCCGAATACCTCGAAGAACTTGAAAAGCTAAGTAGTGGTTTGAATGAGGAAATGGCAGGCGAGGTGCTATTCAAGTTCGCTGCTGCCTGTGAACGTTCTGGCATAGACCCGGAATCGGCACTTAGACGATATACCAATAATATTATAAAGAAGGTAGAGGAGCGTTATGGTGAGTAGTTTTCATGAGTTTAAGAATCTAAAGATAGAGCTTCAAGGGTTTGCAGATAAACAGAATGCGTCAAGAAAATTACAATTTTTTCAAACTGAGAAGGGCAAGTATGGAGAAGGGGATCAATTTCTGGGAATATCGGTCCCCGACATTAGAAAAATTGGAAAGAAGTATCATAAGGCTTTGGATTTAGATGACATAAGAGAATTGCTATTTTCCGCTTATAATGAGGAAAGGCTTCTTGGGTTACTGATTTTAATTGATCAGATTGGGAAGCTTAGAGCTCCAAAAGAGGTTTATGATTTCTACGTAAAACATATAGACCGAGTCAATAACTGGAATTTGGTGGATGCAAGCGCTCGGCCAATCGTAGGTGCATACTTGATGGACAAGGATCGCAGCGTCTTAGATGACTGGGCAAGATCGGAGAATCTGTGGGTCAGACGAATTGCAATAGTGGCAAGCTGGCATTTTATCAAGTGTGGAGAATTTCAAGATACCCTGCGTATATCCATTTTGTTGATGAAGGATAAACAGGACTTGATTCACAAGGCCGTTGGGTGGATGTTAAGAGAGCTTGGAAAGCAAAATCAGGAAGTCTTGAAGGTCTTTTTGAAAAAATATCAGAAAGAAATGCCGCGTACGATGTTGAGGTATGCGATCGAACGATTGAAAGCTCTTGATAAAGAACAAATTATGCAGGGAACTTATTAATTAATCATCATGATAAATCCTATAAGTTCAAGTGTTGCACTTCAAAATTGAGTTCAGCCGCTATTAAAAAAAATCACCAAAAAATATAGCTGACTTTTAGTTTAAAAGTTTCATACTGACGGTAATGCCTAAAACAATCCAGTCAAATGGTGAAACGCGTAATCCTGAGGTATACTCTGTGGAGGAGCTTCTCGATTTGCTTCATAAGGGTGTCGAGAATCTTGATCCTGTAAAGATTAGTAATACGCCGCCTCATATCATTGCGTCGTTTTTAAATCGTCTTTCTGTAGACGATTGCCGCGCAGTTCTTCGTAAGATTCCAGAAATTGATGCATCCGCAATCTTGGCTGAGATGGATATTGAGGTTTCTGCCGAGATTGTTGCAGCCATGCGCGAGTGGCGTGCTATACGAATTCTTGAAAAATTTGACCCTGATGATGCTGCCGATCTTATTAACGAACTCGATGAGACAGATCGTATCCGCTTATTAAGTAAATTGACTCCAAGAACGGCAAAAAAGGTTCAATCCCTTCTTAAATATGCACCCGATACCGCAGGTGGGGTAATGACCCCAAACTTTGTCTCGGTAGATGTTAACATGACTGTAGAGCAGACCATTCAGGAAGTTCGCCGCATGAAAGATCAAATCACCGAAGTTTCCTATATTTATGTTGTTGATGCCCAAAGAAAATTAAAGGGTGTTCTTTCAATGTATGAATTGATATTGGCAGATCCCAAAGACAAAGTGGCCGATATCATGCGTACTGAACTTAAGGGCGTATGTTCACCTCAGGAAGATCGGGAAAAGGTTGCGCTAACGATGGGTGAGCTTAACTTGTATGACTTACCGGTTGTTGATGACGAAGGAAGGCTTTTGGGAATCGTTGAGCACGACGACGTTATTGATATTATCCAAGATGAAGCTACCGAAGACTTTCAAAAGCTTGTGGGTGCCGGTGCTGACGAAACAATTCACGATGATCTGCTTTTTAGCGTGCGTCGCCGAAGTCCCTGGCTCTTGGTAAACCTGCTCACAGCTATCCTGGGGGCAACTATCATTTCTTTGTTTCAAGAAGAAATAAAGCATCTAACCCTTTTAGCTGTTTTCATGACTACTATTGCAAGTCTAGCTGGCAACACAGGTGCCCAAACATTGGCTGTTGCTATACGAAGCATGGCAATAGGGGATATAGAGACCTTCGATAATTTGCGTATTTGTATTAAAGAGGGTGTAAAAGGCATTTTAAATGGCGTTTTAATTGGCATTGTTGCCTCGCTTGCCGTCTTTGCTTTAACAAAAGAGTTGAAAATGGCCTCTGTCGTCTTCCTGGCGATGATACTTAATATGGGTTTAGGAGGCCTAGCTGGGGCATTTATTCCTTTGATACTCAAACGATTTGGTTTTGATCCTGCTCAAAGTTCTTCGATTTTTTTGACGGGTTTGACTGATATATGTGGCTTTTTAATTTTCTTGAGTCTTGGGACTTGGTTCTTACTGTAGTGTCAATTATGAATGTAAAAATGCTGAAAACAATTCCCGAAGGCTCAAGTCAGGAATTTGAAAGTCTACTGATATACAAGAAATCCAATTCAAGAATTGCCCGCAACGGTGCAGAGTTTTTGATGGTAGAATTAGGCGACAAAACAGGTTCATTTTCAGTGACTTGCTTTAGCGATACTCCATCATTCATGTTTTTTAAAAATACACCTGAGGGCAGCATCGTACGTGTAAATGGCTTAAGTGATTATTATCAAGGCCGCTTTAGCCCCAAAGTTACTCAGGCAGAAATGATTTTAAAAGAGGAACTCGCCGCTAGCGGAGCCTTAGAGGACTTAGTAGAGTCGTCACCTGAAAACGTCGATGCCCTATGGAATGAGCTTCAGGATTACATTAATTCGATTGCTCACGAGGGTCTTCGCGTGACTGTCATACAAGTGATGGAAGAGATCGAAGCGGTTTTCAAGTTTTGTCCAGCCGCGGTATCTATGCACCACGCATATCGTAGCGGGCTTTTAGAGCACACGGTTCATGTTACTCGTGCCGGAAATGCTCTTCTGCCACTATATCCGGAGATTAATCGCGATTTAGCCATTGCAGGTATGCTGCTTCATGATGTTGGTAAAACTATAGAGTACGAAGGAGACATGGCGATTAGGCGCACACGTACGGGGATACTTCAGGGGCACGTTGTCTTGGGATATCGAATGGCGCGCAAAGCAGCTATGCAGACGAAGCTAGATCCAGTAATGCTGGAACGTCTTGAGCATATTATTTTAAGCCATCAAGGAGAGCTAGAGTGGGGCGCCGCAGCGATGGCAGCAACCCCTGAAGCTGTCTTTGTCTCTATGGTTGATAACCTCGATGCAAAAATGGGGATGGTCCAACAGGTCCTTCGTAAAAGTGATGCAAACGATGTCTTTTCGGATTACCTTCCAGGGCTGAAGTCAAGCCTCTTGGTCGAGTGAAGTGTAATTGACAGAAGCTTAAAACCTGATTTTTTACACGTTGACTTGCTCAGGAAATTGTATGATAAAAGAATCATAGCTTACTGGGTATTCTTCAGATATGTCGGTTTCATTTGGTTCTGAAATATTAAAAAAACTGAGCCTATTATTAACATCGTCATATTTGATTCCCATAAGTTGATGCCTTCCGTTTTTCACCCAATTAAGGTCACCGACGATGAATGTTTGTTTTTCATCAATCAATGTTTTTTGGATCCAAGCTTTGACAGCTTCGGGGTCTGGGTCTTTCATGATTTCAGCCAACATCGTCATATCAGGTCGAAATAAGCACGCATGACCTTGGAATGAAAGTGGGAAAATGATTTCAGTTTTGGAGTCAATCTCAGCCAATACGCCCTTTTTAATCATTACATCAAGTTGGGTGACCACTTCCGTAATAAAGTTTTCTGGATTTCCTGAGATACTTTTTTCTTCAAAGGGATATTCAATGTATTTTTCGAGAACTTTTGTATTACCTCCTCCTTTTTCCGTGCCAATTATCCTTTCAAAAGTGATATTACTAAATGGAATTTTTTTCCAGTCAGCATCAGTAAGATTGGAAAATGAAAAGTTTTTATTTACCATAAGTGCTTTTACTAGGTTTCTGAAAAACAAAGGTTTTCTTAGAGTAGAACCTAATCTATTAATTATTTTCTCTTTAATATCAGGATTGCCGGCATTAATGTCCTCTGCGGCTTGACAAGCAATTGAAAAAATGGCATCACATATCGCCTGAGGGTCTTTTAAAGGCACCGCTAATTCCATTGATGTAGCCCTTGTTTTGTCGTAAAATTTGAAACGACCTTCTTCAAACCTGATTTCAAGTCTTTTAGCCAATATAGTTTTAAAGTTTTTATCAAATTCATTTCTAAACAGTGTTTTATCAAAAGTATTGCCTGGGTCCTCTGTTTCATTAAGAATTTGACTTACTATACACGGAATACTGGCATTACGTATGATGCTGTTTTTTCCTTTCGTATTGTCTTCAAATAGCCATTCCATCGTGCTCATGATGTACGAAGTTATTGTCCATGAATCTGGATCTGTGTAGGTAAGGGTGTTCGTCAGTGATGCCATAATTACTGAATTTCCTTTAAAAGCTATCGAATATTCCCACATTTTAAGTAAGGTATTTTCACCCCTTGCATCTTGATAATTCATTTCTAGTTTTTGTTTAAATTCATTATAGGCATCGAATTTATTTTTCAGATCAGTACCTGCTCCAAATCTTTGATCGAAGTAGTTCTGCAGTTGATTCATCTCTTCATGAATTTCTTCTATTCGATTAAGGAGCAAAGTTTTTTCTTCATTTGTTTGGGCTTTTTCTAGTTTTTCTTTCAGCCTATTACTTTTAAGAAACTTTTTTTCATATTGAGCCTTATTTTCAAGATCAATTATGTTTATGCCAATTTTATCCATGGCAAGTTCGTTTAAAAATTCTCTTATTACTTCTTTTAACCGCCTTGGTTCTTCTATGTCATCTAGTACTTCATTAAATATCGTAAGAAGTTTTAATCGATCCTTTCTTTTAGATATATCTAACCCCGTTATAGCGATAGCCCTTTCGATTCCCGGATCTTTGAGAAATGTGTTGAATGAGGTGTCTTCAAGATAGTTCGTATCAAGCTCTTCCATTGTGGCTTTGGGAATCGATATTTTGGGGATATTGAAAGTTTGGAGTTCTCCATTGATTACTTTTTCAAATTTCCCATTTTCTATTATTTGTTTGAGTTCCCTTGCCATTTGTAATGGGTTTTGATCGTGGATCATGATGGCTATAGATGTGGCAAAGCAGGATCCAGTCTTGCCTTGTCTCAAATCTGTGAGTAAAGCAGAAAGTACAGCCTGTTTAGAATGCATAGCAGTCAGTGGGATGTTTTCTTTTAATCCTAATGTTGCTCTAATCGAAGACTCTATTTGCTGCTTATTCGGATCCCATTTACTTAAATTTTTTCCGGGTTCGCCTAAATTGTTTAGTAATTCGAGTAATTCTTTATTCTCTTTAATAATGTCTAGTGTTTGTACTAGAATAGCATCGTGAATTTTCGAGGAGTTTTGTAAGAGTGGTGGAGTATTTATTAGATCTTTTATAGTGTCTATTATTTCTGTATCGATATTCTCTGTACTGTTTAACAAGCTAGCTATAAACTTTGCACGTTCATTATTGAAGATTTCCATGCGATATTCTTTAGGGATTTTTTGCATTTCTATTGTTAAATTGGGGCAGAATAATTCATTAATTCTGTTTTTTGCTGCTCGATTATTGGCATTACTTGTTAAAGTATTTAAATCTTCATCTAATTTACTCAGGGTCCTTATTATGTTTATGGATGCGAATATTGTCGAAGCCCTTATATTTGATTGCTGGTGACAAATGATTTTTACTTTTTTGTAGGTTTCTTGATCAAGTTTTTGCGCTTTTTCTAAAATTGAGTTTAGAAGTTCTTTTTTCTGATCCTTAACTTCTTTCCACTCCGAGATATTTTTTTGTTCTCTTAATTTAAATTCATCAGTTTGTGCGCCCTGGATCGATAGCTTAGTTTCTTCTTCTAAACTTAGAGTGCGAGTAGAAGATGGGCTACGTAAAATACCTTTTTTAGTGGATTTACGCTTCTTGGATCCATCCGATGCTGCAACACCTGAACCGCGTATCGGCTTTGGAGAAATAGGTATACCATCCATACCTAAGTATATAATTAAATTGATCATTTATCGAATTGTTGTGCATATTGTATTGATTTCTTGTTTTATTAAAAAAAGTCTGTGTAAAATGAAATTTTTTAACAAATTGTTGGTCAATTACTTATTGCCTTTCAGAAGTTCAGATTATTTTTTGTCAAAAATTTAAAATTTCAGTTGACATATATTGTTATTTTAAGTTATTGCTTAACACTGAATCTGTTAACCCAACTTAATATTATGAAAGTACTTGATGTTATCGCTGGAATACTTGTAATTATTGGAGCGCTAAACTGGGGCCTTTATGGTGCTCTAGATATAGACGTCGTTGCTAAAACTCTGGGTAGTATGACAACTGCTGCTCGTGTGGTGTATGTATTGATCGGTATCGCTGGTCTCTATCGTCTCTTCTTCTGTAAGTCTATTCACTGTCGTTGGTGCAAGAACCATTAGTTTTTGAATCGTTGACTACAAAAAAACCCAATGTAAATAAACATTGGGTTTTTTGTTAACTTGGATGCTAATTAATAAAAAACCATCCTTAAGATAATCTAGACATACTTATCAAAAACGAATAGTAATTCTGTATGTCGATTGTTATTGATAGTCATATTCATCATTATCCCGACGAACTTATTCAAGATCCCGGTGCTTGGGCAGATAGATATAATGAAGCTCATTGGCGACGACTTGTCGTGAGTGATCAAAGTAGTGCTTCAATCCAAGGTTGGGCAAGTACCAGCAAGCTTTTGGAAGATATGGATGCCGCAGGAGTTGATAAAGTTGTTCTCCAAGGATGGTACTGGGAGCATCAGGATACTTGCAGGTTTCAAAATAAATGGCATATAGATTGCTATAAAAAGTATTCTAAACAAATCATCCCCTTCGCCTGTGTTCAACCTCGCGACGGCATCAAAGCACTCGATGACCTGAAGTGGGCATATGACCAGGGTGCTTCTGGCATAGGAGAAGTTTTTCCTGCGGCTCAAGGCTTCTCCATGGAAGATCCCGTGTGGCTCAAAATAGTTGAATGGGCCATAAAAATGTGTCTTCCAGTAACTATGCATGTAACAGAGCCGGTCGGACATGATTATTTAGGGAGAATTGAGTCCTTTTTATCCGATTACTTTTGGCTAGCACAACACTACCCAGAGCTTAAGCTCATCCTCTCACACTGGGGTGGCTTACTTCCCTTTTATGAATTAAACCCTCTCGTCAAAAAAGTCTTTAAAAATGTATATTACGACACAGCAGCCAGTCCACTTCTTTATAACCCCAAAGTTTATTGCGCAGTAATCGACGTCGTTGGATCTTCAAAAATACTTTTTGGCTCAGACTATCCATTAAAAGTTTTTCCAAAAAAACAAAAAGAACCTGACTTTATAAACCCCATTTGGGAAGTTCGAGAAGCTGTTTTAGGCGAAGTGGAGTACGAAAAAATCATGGGACTCAATTTTCAAAACTTGTTAACCTGAGTTTGAGATAATCTTGCGTATGCCAGACCTTTTGAATAGCTTGGTGCAATAATTATAAATAAAAAAATATTATGAGCCATCTAGAAACCGATCTTTTACATCAAGGAGAATTTTGCGACAAACAATATAATTCTATTTCAACTCCCATCTATCAAACGGCAACTTTTCACTCTGAAGGCCCAGACTCTAATCCCGAATATAAATATTCTCGTTACAGTAATCCTACCCGTAAGGCTCTAGAGGACAGTCTTAATGCTCTGGAAGGAGGCTTCCAAGCTTTTGCTACTACGAGTGGCAATGCCGCAATACATCTCGTTTTGACATTGCTAAAGTCAGGAGATCATGTCATTTGCGGTAAAGAAGTTCATGGAGGGACCCATCTTCTAATTAAGGACCTTATGGGGAAATTCGGTGTCGAGGCGACTTTCTTAGATTTACAAGATATAGCCGCAGTCAAAGCGTCAGTGAAAACTAATACACGCATCATTTGGGTAGAAACTCCAACAAACCCTTTATTGAAAACGGTTGATATCGCTGCAATGGCTAGTATAGCCCGGCATGCAAAAGCCTGGTGTGTTGTTGACAATACTTTGATGACCCCTTTTTGGCAGCGGCCAATGGACTTCGGAGCCGACATCGTCGTGTATTCCTCAACAAAATACCTCAATGGTCACAGCGATGTCATTTCAGGCGCAGTAGTCGCAAAAACAGAACACATAGCTAATCAACTACAATATTGGGTGTCTTTGCTCGGCGTCGCTGAATCTCCCACGGACGCATGGCTCGTCCTTCGCGGTATGAAAACTTTGCCACAACGTCTAAAAGTTCACGCTTATAATACCGAGCATATCGTAGACTTCCTAGTAAATTGCCCTTACGTTAAGAATGTCCACTATCCAGGGCTCGCCGATGCCTCCCAATGGGAATTGTTTAATAAACAGCAAAAAAGCTTTGGTGGAATAGTGTGCTTTGAAGTCGACCTAGATGCATTGGATCTTAACACTTTTATTAAATCGCTGGAGTATTTTAAGTTTAGCCACAGCTCCGGAGGCACCATCTCCAACATATCCTATCCGTGGTCAACTTCTCATAACTGTCTAAATGAAGACGTACGCCGTTCTGCAGGCGTTACTCCAGGGCTTTTGAGGCTTTCTCCAGGCCTGGAACATTACGATGATTTAATAAAAGACTTGCAAAGAGCGTTCAACCTTGCTGCAAAAGAATGTGTACTCGTTTAAATTATGAACATTATTGAAGGTGCTGGAATCTTTATTTACCCGCTCGGGCTTTGTTCGCTCGTTGCCGTTTATATGATCATGGAGAGGCTTTTCGCCCTCCGAACCCGAAGCGTAATCCCCCTCCTAATAAAAGACCGCCTAATCGTCGGAAAACTTGACCAGGTGGAAGCCAATGACTCATCCGTCGCCGGCCGCATCATGCTATTTTTCAAAGAAAATAACCCCGATGCCGAAGCCCTCAAAGCTTACGCACGCTACGAAGTCGCAAGCCTATCTCGTGGCCTTTTTCTATTAGACGTTATTATCGCCGCCGCACCACTTATCGGACTCCTAGGAACCATCGTCGGTCTAATAGAAGTCTTTTCTCACATTTCAATTGAAACAGGCATGCCCGATCCAGGCCCATTCGTACAAGGAGTCGCACTAGCCCTAACCACCACCGTCCTAGGACTCGTCGTCGCAATTCCAGCCCTTCTGGGAAACGGCTACATCGGACGCCGAATAGAGATGTTCGCTGCACAACTAGAAGTCTTACTCGAGCGCTTACTAGACCTTAGTACTAAAAAATGAGCTCTCTCCTTCCAGTACGTCGCACCAAACCAGGAATTAACATCGTTCCTCTAATAGACGTATTAATTGTTCTTATTTTCTTTATCCTGATGACCATGCAGTTTCGCAACATCAGTACCTTCGATATCACCCCCCCAAAAATGGAAACCGCAGGTGATAATCAGGCAATAGAAAGCATTTCCGTTGCAATTAATTCAACCGGGTCTTTATTCCTCAATGACGCTTCGGTTTCCGAAAAAGAACTCGAAGAATTTTTGCTCAAAGCCGCTGAATCCAATAAACAACAATCCGTCCTCATTTACGCAGACGAAAGAACACCCCTTAAATCCATGACAACCGTCATGGACGTCTCTCGTAAGGCGGGACTCGAAAAAGTTCGACTGCAGGTTCAAGGACAGTAGCGGCTTAAAGACACGCTTTGTATTTCTGCTTTTGAAATAGCTTTTCAAGTACCATCAGGATAGTAGCAAAGGGCTTAACCGACTATCTACAAGCATGTTGTCTTCATGCTGTTTTTTTAGTGTTTCATAAGTTGTTGTTGCTCGTTCTTTACGATTTCCTTCTAGTTGATCGATTTTATTCTTAATTTTATTAACCGATGATAGTTTGGTGTCTAAAGATATTTGAGAAAAGTTATTAATTATTTTCAATATTAGAGAAAATTCTTTATCACTAATAATTAGTTCTTTATTTGTCATGATATCTAGTAGTAAATCTGTTACTTCATTAATGCGTTTGCCACCCCACTCTTTTAAAGCACCTTCGTGGTCTGTCGAGCCCCATGAGAACCGCAATAAAGTCCTTAGATAGCTTTCTAGGTTATTGCTAGAAGTATCTTTTTCCAAAAGGTATTGCATGATATCAAACTCCTCCGGGTATCCAGCGAGTCCAGCTGTATGTAAGAATTGATACTGTTTTAGTTTAACAAATTCTGCAATATCAGAAATTAGTTTGCTTAAATATTGTTCATAAAAATCCATAAATCCTCGTTTTGCAATTGATCCAATACATTCTAGGTGTGCTAAGATTGTCATTTCACTTAAAATTTTTTCAGTTAAGGCTTGTTCTTCTTCTGGAGATAGATTTTTATTGATAAGTTCCTGAGTTTCTTCAGTTACCTGGTTGAATAAATGATCCCCTGTTTCTTGTAGTACTGACTTTTCCTCTGAAGTTGGATCTTTTAACGGTAAAATCAAAGTTACCTCTTCCATGATTTTGAGTGTTAAAGGAGTTCCAGCGTCTACTGATTCTTTCACTTTTCGCAATGTTCTCTTTTTTTGAGCTTCTTGGGCTTCGAATGCTAAGCGTGATGCGATTTCTCTTTGATTTAAAGTGGTTGATTGATTTGACTGCGTTTTCTCTTCCCCAGTCCTTCTCGAGGATGTAATACTGGATTTGTTGGCTCTGACCTTCGTTTTTTTCGTGGTCGGTTGTAATTGGGTCCTTTGACTGTTGGTTTCGATTGGTTTCATTTTAATTGTATAGTTCAGTTTGAATATATGATATATTGGTATGGAATAAATTGCAAAATTATCCCTTATTTTTAGCCGGAAAAACCCACTGATATGGTATTAAGCCATTTTTTAAATTTGACAAAAACTTGTGTTACACATTAGTGTGTAAAATGTGACGAAACAGGAGATCGAAAAACGTCTTAAAAATGCAGGTTTTTTAAAACACTCAGGTGGGAAACATGATATTTGGTTAAAGCCTGGGTTTCCGCCGATTCCTGTTCCTCGTCATAAAGGAGATATTCCTAAAGGAACTTTACATAGTATATTCAAACATGCACAGTTGGAGGGAAAAAAATGAAACGATATTATGCTTTATTTAAAAAAACAAAAGAAGCCATCGAAGTAGAATTTCCAGATTTACCCGGTTGCGTCACTTTTGGTAAAAACTGGGATGATGCTATAGAAAATGCTACAGATGTTTTAGCTGGATGGTTAGCTAATGCAGAATCCAAATTCATTAGCAAAGCGTCAACGCATAAAGATCTTGAAAAACTAGAAGGAATTCTTATTCCAATTTCTGTTGATGATAAAATTTTAGAAAAATATTTAGAATTAAAAAGAATCAATATCATCCTTCCCACTAAAACATTGAATCATATAGATCGGTTTCGAAAAGCTCGTGGTTTAAAAAGATCAAAATTTATGCAGTTAGCTGCAGAAGCATATTTGAAAACACATAAATTACAGGTTTAAGCATCTAATAAGATAGCGCTCTTAACCTCCTAGACACCCAAATAAAACCAATCCCCGCAATAATCAGAAAGATCGAGTAAAACTGACCCGGATTAAGACCAAGGATCAACGGAGCGTCAGCCTCCCGGAAAACCTCACAAATAATACGCGCAACAGCATAACCAATAAAGAACTCGCCCGTAAGTTGCCCCTTCGGCAATATTTTGCCCCTAGTCCAAAAACGAAACTGCATATAAGCAAAAAGAAAAAGACCCTCAAGCCCAGCTTCATAAAGTTGCGAAGGGTGACGTGCAGGAATGAGCTCAACAGGATATCCCTCAGGTGCCGATGTCGGGAAAATTACCGCCCACGGAAGGTCTGAGATTTTTCCCCAAAGCTCCCCGTTAATAAAATTCGCAATACGCCCAAAGAACAGTCCAGGTGGCGCAATCGTAACTACAAGATCACAAAGACCAAGCAAAGAAGTCTTTGTCTTTCTCGAAAACCAAAATAACGCGGCAAATATACCAACTATACCACCGTGGCTCGCCATCCCACCTCGAGTCGTCATAAAGAAAATAAAGGGATTGCTAAGAAATTCAGAAAAACTATACAGAAGCATATACCCAAGGCGCCCGCCAACAATCGTACCAATAATAATGGCCGTTATAAGCGTCGTTTGTTGATCAGCATCATACGGAGAACGTCTCTTAACATAGTAAAGATGAAGAAGTGCAAGACCAATCAAAAATCCCAAAACATAAGCAAATCCATACCAACGAATGCCATCTAGCGGCCATGAATCTGGAAACTTTATCATAAATGGGTCTATATTATTGACCCAGAACGCGAGCGTTGTTGATGGAAAATTCATTAAGTCTTAAAAGGCTGCTTTTGTTTACGACGCTGTTCAGCAAGAGCATTTTTGAGTTTAGCCAAGTCGCGCATGCTCACAGCCAGATCGTCATCTTCGAAGATTTGCTGTCCAAGTATATATTCGAAAACGTCTTCAAGCGTAATGAGCCCAGAAGTCGACCCAAATTCATCCACGGTAATGGCCAGCTGCTGGTGGTTGCTGAGAAAGGTCTGAAGCGCGTCCGCAGCAGTCGCCGTCTCAGGAATGAAATTGACCGTTTGCATGAGATCGCTAATCACAGTGTTTTGGTCGGTGTTAATCATGTCCTTTCGGCGCACCACACCAATGATATTGTCCATATCATTCTCATAAACAGGAAGGCGAGAAAACGGAATTACAGGATGCTGCTGAAAAACTTCCTTCAGCGTAAGCTTGTGATCAAGTGCCGTTACAACTTGTCGAGGCGTCTTAAGTTTTGCCACCGGAACGTCATCCAAAGTAAGCGTATTCGAGACCATGTCCCGCTCATTATTAGTCAAAGACCCCTCCTGTGCACGCTTCTCAGCTAAAAGAATAATTTCGTTATCATCATTCTCCTGCGATTTTTTGATCGGATGGATAAACAACTGTATTGTTTTTTTACCAATCAATGATATCGGACGCATAATAAAAAAAACAAAATACATCGGATAGATGAAAGAACTTAGAAGCTTGCTCCGATAAAGAATACCAATATTCTTCGGTAGAATTTCTGAAAAAAGGAGAATCGTAAAAGTAAGCCCCAAAGAAAAGTATACAAGATCGTGTTCCCCAAAAAGCTTCAAAGCAAAACCACCAATAACAGACGCACCGAGTGTATTGGCAATCGTATTCAGTGCCAAAATGGCCGAGCTTGTTTCCTCAATATTTTTGGTAAAATTTTCCATCAAAATACCCTTCTTCGGGTTTTTGTTCTTAAGCGCTTCAATTTCAGATGCTGTAGTACTCAACAACATAGCCTCAAGCAACGAACAAAAAGCCGAAAGGCATAACGTGAAAATTGTTGCTATAATTAATACTAACATATAATATACCTCAAAGGCTAACCACTTATCCTCAGGATTCAAGCTAAATACTAATCCCTCGACCGATTAAAATGGAGTGAAATACCTCGTCTCTCCTTTCTCATTTTTTAAGCACGATTGCTTTAACTTAATTTCCAATTGTTTCTTTAGTTTTTCGAGATCAAGCTGCTCCTGTACAAGTCTTGTTACTTCCGCTATATCAATATTTTCAACTGAAATTAACTCTTGAAGCTGTTCATTAACCGAATTTAGCTGTCTCCGCACTTCCTTATATTTGTCAGCAGCTACAACGCGTTGAACAAGAATTTTAACATTATCAGTTGTAGAACGAACGCCAATTGGACTGTCAATTTCATTATTAATAATTTCCGTATAACTAGCCCAACGAACATCGGCAATTTCATGATCCTGCTTTTTTAAAAGATCCTTATTCGGACTCACCTCAAAAAGAAGGTATTGGCAGCAATCATTCACGCTGTGAATACCTCGCCAAGGACATGTATTCTTAGTATAAATTTGGGCAATAAAAAGTGGTTTCTTGATCTCAGAACCATAGCCATACTTCTTAAGATCAAAACCAGTTTCTTCTAAAACTTCGCTAATCGCAGTTTCCTCCGGAGATCGATAGTCCAAGTTTGCCATTTTATGGCATCCTTTTTCAAAAGCCTCAACAATTTCTCTATCATCCGGCTGTACATAACCCCCAGGAACCTCATAGTCTTTAAAACCATATTTATCCTTTACTAAAAGAAAAAAGTACTCAGCACCTTCCTTATAGTAAACTACACTTCGCGCACCAAAAGTGTGGCTTGCAAAAAGCGGAATCCCCGAACCGTTCGTTCGACACCATACACTAGCATCATTCTCAGGGTAATCAAAATAATGAAAAAATTGCGCAGCACGTAGCTTCCCCACATTCTCAGAATAAAGACTATTCGGCACTTCGATTAAAAACGCCCGGTCTATAGTTTTTCCATTAACCTTATCCACAAGCTCAACAAAAGAATCTTCGTCAAGAAAAAGACTTTCAGCATGAAAATAAGGCGATCCATACTCCTTAATCGTATAATAAGACTCCACAGGTCCTAATAAACAACCCCCAAAAACTCGAAAGCCAGCAAGGGCAACACCCAGCATCACGAAAATTCCAACTCTAATACTTGTCTTATTCATCGATCCTCTTTTTCCCCAATCTGAACTAAAATCTCTATAAAATCTATCAACTACCCGGTTTAATGGCAGGGATGCCTTTTAAATGCTCAGGAAGCTTGTCCCGCTCATAAGTCGGAAATGTCATTTCCAAAAGAGAAGTGCAAGGAATACTAAAGCTCGCGTTCCCATTACTCCTATCCACAAGCACAGCTAAAGCTACCGGCTTTCCTTCTGCCCGAGCCACAATATCAATCGCCTCCTGTGCTCGTCCACCACGTGTGATAACGTCTTCTACCACCAAAACTTTTTCGCCAGGTTTAATTACGAAGTTTCGACGAAGCGCCAGTTTGTCATCGACTTTTTCAGCGAAAATAAAACGTTTCCCCAACTGTCGAGCCACCTCCTGCCCAATCACAAGCCCTCCCATCGCCGGAGCAAGAACAGTATCACAATCAATATTGCCTAATTTCTTTATCAAAAGCTCCGCTAACCGCGTTATTTGATGCAGATCTTCTCCAACCTTTGCACATTGAAAAAAATGCTCGCTGTGAAGCCCTGATCGCAAAATAAAATGGCCCGTTAAAAGAGCACCCGAATCCTTGAAGATTTGCAATACCTCCTCCTGATCATTATTCATATCCACCACACAGTAGATTTTTTAAATGAAAAATCGAGAAAAATTAAAAAACGTCCGTGTTTTTTTCAATATTTAAACCTGTAGATACCCTTACCTGATAAAACTTTATTCCGTGTCATCTTTTGCTAAATCTTTGAACATTTCTTCCGAAGATGCATAGCGCTTTAGCGAAGATAGATTATTTTTAACTTCTTCAATGGCTTCGATAGTGTCTCTATTGTACATCCTAATTTCAAAAAGAATAGCTTGGCGTTTTACAACTTGAACTAAAAACATACGCATAGCATCCGTCATATTAATCCTCAAATTTTCGAATATTTTCCTGGATTCCTTTTTTAGGGAAGGACTAACCAGGAAACTTAAAGTTGACATCTTTGATCCTTTCATAATGCTAATATATGTTTAATATATCGTTTTTTTCAAGGTAAATACTGCTTAACAGCTTAACAGCACTTAACTACATAACTTCCAAGAACTAACCAACCCCCCCATGCTTTTTTTCAAAAATAATTTTTTTTAGTGGACAGTAACCCTAAATTAGATTTAGATCATCCTCATAGTCGGGCAGATTATCTCAGTCTATACACAAAAACGTCTAAATCTTATGAAAAAAACCATCGCGTCCATCATCGTTTTTCTTGCAACTTATTCTCTAAATGCCGAAGATCTCACTTCCATTGAAGCAACCTATTCCGCACAAAAACCACCCGTTAATTCCACTAACACCTCTTCTGCTAAATCTACCACCAAAGGAACCCCCGCTTCTGCAAAATTTCTGACCATGGACCTCTCTGAAGTTTACTCCAAATATGGTAAAGCCGTAGAAGCTCAAGAAAAATTTGACCAAGCTGAAGAAAATGCAAGAAAGGAAATCAATGACATGATCCAAGAAGGCATCAAACTCGGTGACTCTTACAAGGAACTCGTCGCAAAAACAAATAACCCAGCCCTCACAGATGACGCAAAGAAAAAGTTTATGCAAGAAGCTGAGGAAAAAGTCAAAGCAATCGAAGAACAACAAATTAAAATTTCTAACTATCAGCAACAAGCCAGTCAAACCTTGATGCAACGTAAACAATCAGTCACAAATCTCCATTTGAGCGACATGAAAGAAGTCTGTGCTAAAATTGCAAAGGAAAAAGGTGCTAACCTCGTTCTTAATACAACCGGTATCGCTGTCATGTACCATGATGCATCAACAGACACTACAGGTGAAGTAATTGAAATGCTTAACGCAAAAAAGTAAACTTTCTCCCTTTAAGCAAGCAACTCTCTGTTCGCAATGGGATTTATTTCCCCTTAAAAATTCGGATTCTTACATCATCGTTTTCATAAAAATGAATATCAGTTTTAATCTTCAAAATATACAAGAGATTATCCCAGAGATAATCTCTTACAAGGGAGAACTAAGTCTACCACTCACTAAGATCTCATCCCTCTCCGAAGCCCAAGCCGGCGATTTGTCTTTTCTTTCCAATACCAAATACTCTTCACAAGTACCTTCCTCTAAAGCCTCCTTAATTCTACTTCCTAAAAGTTATCAGGGTGATCCTCAACCAGGCCAATTATTTATATTCGTAGACAACCCGTCACATGCTTTAGCCCAAATTTGCAGGCATATTGAACAACAACTCTGGCCAAAACCCAATGCAGGCATTCACCCCACCGCTTTTGTCGAAAACTCAGCACAAGTTGATCCCTCAGCAACTATCGGACCCTTCGTTTACATCGGTGCAAATACCATAATCGGAAAACACGTTGTCATTGACTCCAATACACACATCGGAAAACATGTCGTCATCGACGACTCCTCCTGGATCATGCCACATGTATCTGTCCTCGATTTTTGTAAAATTGGTAAACGCGTCCGCTTGTATTCCATGGTGGTAGTAGGATCAGACGGATTCGGCTATACAACCCTAAAAGACGGAACTCACCAAAGCCAGCCTCAAATCGGTATCGTTGTCCTTGAAGACGACGTTGATATCGGCGCCGGCACAACAATCGATAGAGCCCGTTTCGATGCCACCCGTATCGGCTCAGGCACCAAAATCGATAACCTCGTCCAAATAGCTCATAACGTTTCCATCGGCAAACACTGCCTCATCGTTGCCCAAGCCGGTATCGCAGGCAGCACTATCATCGACGATCACGTCGTCATAGGCGGCCAGGCAGGTATTTCCGGCCATCTCCATATCGGAAAAGGTGTCATGATTGGGGCCCAAACCGGTCTCGGCCACGACCTCAAACCCGGTAGCTATGTCCGAGGAGAACAAGCCTATCCCTACATGCTCGCCCAAAGAATCGATATCCTTAAAAAACGTCTCCCCGAGCTCTTCAATCGCGTAAATAACATAGAAGAAACTCTAGGCATCCTCCAACCTAAGTAACAGCGTGTATCTATGACCACTAATACATTGAAGATATTATCAGGATCTTCCAATCCTTTACTCGCTAAAGAAATTGCCGATTTCATAGGATGCCGCTTAGTCGATGCACTCGTCACTTCTTTCCCCGACGGAGAATCCTTCGTCCAAATCAACGAAAGCGTCCGAGGTGATGACATGTTCATTATACAATCAACATGCTCTCCCGCAAACCACAATATCATGGAGCTCCTCATCATGATCGACGCAGCCAAACGCGCATCCGCTGAACGAATCACCGCAGTAATTCCCTTCTTCGGCTACGCACGCCAAGATCGCAAAGACAAGCCACGCGTACCCATCACCTCCAAACTCGTAGCCAACCTCCTCGTCGCCGCTGGCGCTAATCGAGTTCTCGCTATGGACATGCATTCCCCCCAAATAGCAGGCTTTTTTGACATACCAGTAGACCATCTCACCGCATCTTCCGTCTTTTACGATTACCTCCAACAATATCGTAGCGACAAACTCACTGTCATCTCTCCAGATATCGGCGGAATGAAACTCGCAGCAGCCTACGCAGATATGCTCGGCTGCCCCCTAGGTATCGTCGCCAAACGCCGTATGGACGCAGAAAATGTCGAAGCCCTAGCCATCATCGGCGATATCAAAGATCGAGACATCATTCTAATCGATGACATGACTGAAAGCGGAGGAACCCTCAATGCTGCTGCAAAAGTCCTCAAAGAAAACGGAGCAAAAAGTGTCCGCGCTGCCGTCTCTCACGGCGTCCTCAATGAAAAAGGCTACCAACGCCTAGGCCAAGGCAACATCGACGAGCTCATTACCACTAACTCAACTCTAGTTGACCCCCGTAGCCTCCCAATAAAAGTCCTCAGTATTGCCAAAACCTTCGGCGAAGCAATCCTATGCATCCACGGCAACGAAAGCGTCTCCAGCCTCTTCAGAATTAAAGGCTGCTAAAATAAATTACCCAATAGCATAGGAAAAGGTAATAAACTAAAAATTCAAACCTTCGAATACCCTCTAGAGTCCGGTCGACCACATTCCCCTCTACTCCAATGGTGTAACGCTGATTCTCTCTCCAGAGGAACTCTACAACCTCGCATCCCAATCCAATACACCAGAAATATTTGTAAATAAAATAATCCAAGAAGGATACACCCGTGAAGGAAATGATAATATCACGGTAATTGCAATATACGCAATCTAGTAATTAAGAATTAAATCATATTGTTGTTGTGTCAGTAAAAATATATTTCTAAAAAATATATAATCCGTATTTTTATTGACAATTTATTAAAAAACAATAATCATTTTTAAAAAATAAAGAATCAATAATGAAATTAAATCATGAATAGACTCACCAAAAGATCAGCCAACGATATAATTGATCATGATCATACTCAACAACGTAATGCAAAAATAGCCAGACTTAATCATATGGACGTAACTGCGGCCGCTACTAGCGACAAGTGCTATCTTGCTACGGAAGCAATTCCGACTGAATTAAGAAAAAATATTCTTTCTTATTGTACAACAACCTGTCTTTGCAACTTGTCCGAAACCTGCAAAATCTTAAATACTCACATTAACCAGGATAAATTAGATATCTTGACCGCTAACTACAATCCCGAAAATCCTCTCAATCCTTTCAATCAAGAAGTGCTACCCAATTTTAAAACTGGCAATTTAGAAAAATCCATAAGCTTATATCTATATTCGTTAAATCACTTAAAAGACTCAAAGTGTTTATGCTATAAATCTATATTTAATGCCTGTTTTAATAATTATACGGATCTATTATTGAGTGAATTTACCGTTCAAGGTCTTGGAGATTACTATAAGTTCAGCTGTAATAAATATGGAATTTTATTAATGTTACAAAAAAACGAAATCTATCTTAATATATTATGTAGGATAATTAAAAAATATTTAGAAAGAATAAAAAATAATAAAACAGGCTCAGAATCATCTTCTGTAAATACTAAACACATATTACTCATTCTTCGTTTCCATAAATCGCATAGTGCGTTTTCATCATTAATTATGGATACTATATTCATGGAATATCAAAAATTAATTATTGAAAATGGTATGTTGCCTGATTTAAGTCTTCTTAATTTATTTGTAAACAATGGATTAATCGACTTTGCCATCGCTAAAAAACTAAAAGATTACATAATTGAAAAGCTCAAGGAGGGCCCTTTGATGAGGAAAATTTACTTTGATTTTATCAAGTTACTTGAAAACTTAATAATTAATCAGGTGACACTAAGCAACGATGATATCGGATTTCTAAGGAATTATGTAATTGAAGGGCTCAAGGACTCTTCTTTTGATATGTCATTGGCTTGTATTGAGTTATGGCTCCTTAAGATTTTATCGGGCAAACAGGAATTAAAACTAGATGATGATGACATCGAATTTCTAAAGAATGGTATCATTACAAATCTCAAGAACCATTCTCGTCATTTATATTATGATCATTGTTTAGTTCTCCTTAAATGGCTAATAAATGGATATGAATTGAAACTAAGCAACGATGACATCGGATTTCTAAAGGATTTGGTCATTAGAAAATTGATGGATTCTTCTTGCGGAAATATACATAAGCAAATGCTGGTTGTGCTTCTGAATCTAATGGAAAAACACCCACTAAGACTAACCTATGACAGCGTACAATCCTTAAAAAACTATGCAATCACAAAGCTTCAAAAATCAGAGTGCGACCGTAGTTATCAAGAGTTGCTTTTAATTGGTCTCAGTTACATCACTGAAAACACGGAGCTTTTCTCATTGGTTCCAGTAACGTTTTTTGAAAATGCTGAAAGCCTAGAAGGTTCGGAAATAAGAAAACAAATCTTAGTCAAATTTTATGAACGCTTTCTCACTCACCCAGACCAGAACATCATTAAGGTAGCGGTCAATATCTGTTTGCTAATCGATGATATCATTTTAGACGATACTGATTTAATTACTCAAGTTTAACCGAATAAAATAACAACGTATTCACCAAAAAATATAAGCTCATAAATTACCCAATGCATAGAAAAAGTTAATAAACTAAAAATTCAAACCTTCGAATACCCTCTAGAGTCCGGTCGACCACATTCCCCTCTACTCCAATGGTGTAACGCTGATTCTCTCTCCAGA
>Ga0207144_1023_pt1 | contig 34089 bp, 38 predicted proteins | sample Alteio_BWMinHeat_FD_153583 | JGI IMG/M metagenome (GOLD analysis project Ga0207144, IMG submission 153583) | Enriched cells from forest soil in Barre Woods Harvard Forest LTER site, Petersham, Massachusetts, United States -... | ecosystem: Environmental > Terrestrial > Soil > Temperate forest >...
AATTGCTCGGCACGAATGTCATGAACGTGAATTCATCTCAGGCATAAGGTTGAAAGCCGACGCAAGAGCAAAGGCGTTCCCGAGGGACGCCTTTGCTATACGAAAACATCTCCAACCCATAAATCAGAAGTAGACCTTGAGACCAAACTGAATGTAGCGCGAACTTCCGCCTGGATTAAACAGAGTGCCGAAGCTGTTGTTATATGCGCTACGCAAGCGCCACAACTTATAACCGTTCAGCGTTCTGATGTCATAGGAGTTTGGCTGCGCGGTATTGAAGTTTGCCGGAAGCTGCATGGTGAAGAAATCCGTAGGCAATACCCCATTGCTTCTTTGGGTGTTCACCAGGGTTTGGATTTGGTTACATACGGCGGCACCTGGACCACTGCACACACCAGTGGTTGAGCTCACAGAGGTAACCGTTGGCTGGCCGTTTGCGATCGCCCAACCGTTATAGTCATTAGAGTTCATGAATGTTGCAACCGGCGCCGACATGAAATCGGTGAAGTTGTTATTGGGCCCAACGCGGAACACCGGTTGAAAAAAATTAATCTGGACGCAGGAGAGGAACAACTATGTCTCTGGCAGGCGCGGGTTTCAAGCTTACGGTTTCTTGCATCTTGCTCGTGTCATTGGTTGCACAAGCGAAGACGGTGATCACCAAACAATCCTTCAATCAACTTGACGACGGCACGCCGGTGGAGATTTACACCCTGCGCGGCGGCAAGATCGAAGCGCGCATCACCACATATGGCGGAATTATCGTCTCTCTCCGTGTACCCGATCGTAAGGGAAATCCCGACGACGTTGTGCTCGGTTACGATTCGCTGAGTCAGTATGTAGCCAAGAATCCTTACTTTGGGGCGATCATCGGCCGGTACGGGAACCGCATTGCCCATGGCAGCTTCACCCTGGATGGCAAGACTTACTCCGTGTCCAAGAATGACGGGGGAAACTCGCTTCATGGCGGCACGCGCGGCTTTGACAAGGTGGTATGGAAGGCAAAGCCAATCAAGGATGGAATTGAGCTCACCTATGTGAGCAAAGACGGAGACCAGGGATATCCGGGGACCCTCACCGCCACCGTCCGCTACACTTTGAGCGAAGACGCGTTACACATCGAGTATTTCGCTACCACGGATAAAGCTACTGTGGTGAATCTGACGAACCACTCTTATTTCAATCTTGCCGGTCAGGGCAAGGATACGATTCTGCAGCACCAGCTCAAGATCAATGCCTCTCACTTTACACCGGTGGATTCCACTCTTATTCCCACCGGAGAGTTGAAGTCCGTTGAAGGCACGCCTTTTGACTTTCGAACATCAACTGCAATTGGTCAGAGTATTGACGCGGCTGATGATCAACTTGTGAAGGGCAAGGGCTACGATCACAACTGGGTGCTCGATAAAACTCCGGGTAAGTTCACCGAGGCCGCCGAACTCTACGAGCCCGTTACCGGTCGCGTGTTGCAGGTGCTCACCACCGAACTCGGACTGCAATTTTATTCCGGCAACTTCCTTAATGGAACCATCACCGGCAAACAGGGCCGTGTCTATCCGAAACGGTCTGGGTTGTGCCTGGAAACGCAGCACTTTCCCGATTCTCCAAACCATCCCAACTTTCCCTCGACGGAACTGAAGCCCGGAGAGCGCTATCATACGGTTACTGTACTCAAGTTCAGCACGCGTTCAGAGCCAGGCAGCAAGTAAACGGGAGAGGCGCTTGCTCTATACGACGAACTCTACACCCTCTACAGCAAACTCTATTTTGCTTTCAGCGAACCGGGAAGCGGCGAGTTTGATAAGATTTTGCCGGCGCTCATCCGTGTGGCCGAGTCTGTAAATCAGGGTGCGAATGTTGCTTCGCGATAGGAATACATCCCGGCGGCAGTTTCTGAAACTGAGCGCGGTGGCGGCTGGCGGAGCGCTCTGCACACCGTTTGTTTCTGCGTGGAGTGCTCCAACTCAGGTTTCTCCCGCCTCGCCGCTTTCTGTATTTGACTATTCCCAGGTTCAGTTGCTCGATGGTCTATTCCGCCGGCAATTCGATCATAATCACCAGGTCTTCTTAAATTTGGACGAGGACGCCCTGCTGAAACCCTTCCGCCAGCGTGCGGGACTGCCTGCTCCCGGTCCGGACATGGGCGGATGGTATGACAATTCGAGCGACTTCGATCCCAAAAAGAACTTTCATGGCTTTATTCCCGGCCACAGCTTCGGGCAGTACCTTTCCGGTCTGGCCAGGGCATACGCGGTGACACGCTCCAAGGCTACCCAGGAGAAAGTACATCGCCTGGTTCTCGCCTACGCCGAGACCGTTGATCTGGCAGGCAAATTTTATGTGGATTATCATCTGCCGGCCTACACATTCGACAAAATATGCTGTGGCCTCATAGATGCCCACGAGTTTGCTGGGGACCCGCAGGCGCTTAAGGTACTGGCACGCAGTACCGACGCAGTGCTGTGGCATCTTCCTGAGAAGGCTCTCAGTCGAGACGAGCAGAAAGCCAGGCCGCATAAGGACAACGCCTACACATGGGATGAAAGCTATACCCTGCCCGAAAACTTCTTTCTTGCTTACCAGCGTAGCGGAAGCGAGCGCTATCGTGATCTGGCAATCCGCTTTCTTCACAAGGATTACTTCGATCCGCTCGCGGAAGGCCAAAACGTTCTTCCCGGCAAGCATGCTTACAGTCACGTCAACGCATTGAGCTCCGCGATGCAGGCCTACCTGGTTTTGAACGACGAGAAATATCTTCGCGCGGCGGCCAACGGTTTGCGTATGGTACAGGAACAAAGCTACGCCACCGGAGGCTGGGGGCCGAACGAGAGTTTCTTCACACCAGGCAAAGGCAAGCTGGCGGCAAGCCTGGGGGCTACACACTCGAGCTTCGAAACGCCCTGCGGCGCCTACGGTCATCTTAAGATCACGCGTTATTTGCTGCGGGTCACGCGCGACTCGCGTTACGGCGACAGCATGGAGCAGGTGCTTTACAACACCATCGCCGGCGCCAAACCTATCCTTCCTGACGGCACCAGCTTTTACTATTCCGATTACAACAACGACGGCAAGAAGGTCTACCACAAGGACAAATGGCCTTGCTGTTCGGGAACATTTCCGCAATTGACGGCCGATTACGGCATCAGTTCGTACTACCGGGCGCAGGATGGCATCTACGTGAATCTCTTCATTCCTTCCCGGATCACCTGGTCGCAGCACAAAACGCGCTGCTTACTGGAACTGAAAACCGATTATCCCAAAACCAATACCGTACAGATGGAATTGAAGCTGGCTCGCCCGGAAAGGTTCACCGTATATCTGCGCATCCCGGAGTGGGCTGGCCCGAGGACGAGGCTCTCCGTGAACGGCCGCCGTGTTGAAAACGAGATTGTGCCGGGAAAGTTTCTTGCTCTGCAGCGCCATTGGAAGAATGGCGATCGCGTCGAGTTTGAAATGGATATGCCGCTGCGCTTGCAGGCCGTCGATAGCGAGAACCCCAACCTGGTCGCATTATTGAGAGGCCCGCTTGCGCTTTTTGCGGTGGGTGATCTTCCCGGTCAGATAACGCGTGAGCAATTGCTCAGCGCCACCGCCGCGTCGCAGTCCTCCGATGATTGGGTTGTAAAGGCAGACACAGGCAGCCTTATACTCCGCCCATTCGCAGCAATTGGAGACGAGAGCTATCGCCTGTACCAGAACGTGGAGTAGGTGGTTCAGTTTGACGTAGCGCCGGCGTCTCGCCGGCTGTCGTGTGGGCATCCTGCCCACACCCCCTTTATCTTTATTAGTTACTCACGCCATCCATCAAGGGGCCGAGTGATACCATTCTGGCACTAAAATCTTGCTTCCCCGGAAACTACAGGTCATCATTGAGAAGCAGTTGCCAGCTACCGGTTGCCGGTTAAAACAACTGCAAAAGAACCAGGCATTCTAGAATGCAGGGTTTCATGACCCCTTGAGCTCTTTGAAAATTGGTTGCGATTTGGGATTCTGAGAACTGATGACTGGAGCTGTTTTTGACCAGCAGCAAGTCCCCCGCCCTGGAACGATTTTCGCCAATAATGACGCGGGTCAGACGCGATTTTGGGCACCGGAAACACCTGCCAGCAAGTGGGGGTGGGTGGACCGCTACAATCTTCCCGAAAATCAGCGTTGATCTGCGTCAAAAATCTTTTGCGGTTGCTTTTGCTGAGGACTGAGAACAGACAACTGAGGACTGCCCAGCAAGTACCCCAGCCGAGCGCCCCATCGCCCCGCCTAAGTGCAAGATTTCAGGTGACTTCAGCAAGGGCGAGGCGGCAAAAGCGGGGCAAAATGACTACCATGCAAGTACCCCCGCCCGGACCCGCCGACGAGGCAAAAAAACTGGGGACCAAAATCAAATGTCAGCGCCGCCGGTTGTATATTTAGACACCGTATGAGAATCAAGAAAACTGCCGCGCTCAGGCTGAGTTGTGTTGCCATTGCTGTTCTTGTCGCTTTTATTGTTTTTATCGGAGGCGTTGGAACGAGGGTCTGCGCCGCAGAACCAACGCCTGATGTAGAGAAGATGCCGGTTAAGGCATGTGCTGCGCTCACAGCGAATCGGACGCGTCCGGGTGCTGGGCGGCTTGATGCCAGTCAACTCGACACTGCCAGGATTCAATCGGCGCTTAACCTTTGCAGTCCGGGCAAGGCAGTTGTTCTCTTCGCCGATGGCGCAAAGACGGCGTTTGAATCGGCGCCCTTGATTCTGCCGCGTGGCGTTACGTTGTTTGTGGCGGAAGGTGCGACCCTCTATGCATCGCGCAACCCGCGCGACTACGATCTGCCGCCGGCAAAATGTGGCGAGCCGTTAACTCGCAGCGACAGTAATGTCCCTGCCTGCAAGCCATTTATCTTTGCCTATCAGGCGGCCTTCAGCGGCGTGGCCGGATCGGGAGTGATTGATGGCCAGGGCGACGCCGCTCTGGACGGCACTGCAATGGACGGACGCAAGTCGTGGTGGGAGCTGGTTCGCTTGGCTAAAAAATCCCGCAAGGCGGTCCCGGTGCCCGATCTTGTTTCCAGCTACGAGTCGCAGGGATTCCGGATGATCGACATCACCCTGCGCAATGCCGCCGGCATGCATGCTGCAATCTTCAAAACCACCGCGCTCGTGGTCGCGGGGCTTAAAGTAGATTCGCCGGAAGATTCCGCGGCCTCAGCCGGATTGCTTCTCAGCAATGCGCTCGATGCGCGCGTTACCAATACATGGATTCGCGTGCCGGCCGAAGGATTGGTCATCAAGGCGAGCATTCTTGGGGCCAGCTCGCAGGTTGATATGCATGATGTGCATCTGTTCGGCTCGGGCGGCGTTTCCATCGGTGACGACGTCTTTGGCGACGTGCATGGAGTAACGCTCGACAATGCCTCCATCGAAGGTGCCCGCACCGGCATTCACTTTAATTTGAAGGGCGGCGAAGGCGGCGCGGCGCACGATATCCACTTCAATAAAATTTGCATGCGCAACGTGGCTGAGCCTTTCGGTGTGCAACAGTCAGATGGCCAGATGGTCTCGTCCTTATCCGGCGTCAAGGGTGCCGTCAAAGACATTGATTTTCGCGATGCCGTGGTCGCGGGCATAGGTGGGCTTAACGGTGATGGCTTGAAGTCATCGCCTGGCGCAACCTGTAATGCAGCGGCATTCTCCGCTGCGCCGAAATGGGAGGTGCTCGTTGATCTCACGTCAATCGAATCTCCTGATGCGGCGGGATTCCCCTTTGCACTGAAACCGGAGGTGCTCGTTGGCCTCGGGTCGATCGAATCTCCGGGCAAAAAGAAGCCGGTGATCGTTGCCCAGAAGTCGGTGATCGTTGCCCAGAATAATGAGGATGGCGCCGGCTTTACCTCCATCCAAAAGGCGATAGACGCGCTCGCCTCGACCGGCGGCGACGTTCTGGTCAAGCCCGGCACCTATCGCGAGGTCGTCACCATCCGCAAGCCGCATGTGCATCTGCATGGAGCGGCGTCTGATCCCGCGCAGACCACCATCATCTATAACAATGGCGCCTCGACAGCCGGCGGAACTTTTAATACTGCTACAGTGTTTGTCGAAGCCGATGATGTCACGCTCGATCATCTCACTATCGCCAATGACTTTGGCGTGGATAAAGGACAAGCCGTAGCGCTGGCGGTTACCGCCGACCGGGGCATATTTAAGAATTTGCGCATACTCGGCGCGCAGGATACGCTCTTCGCCGCCAGCCGCTACTGCTATGGAGATTACGGTCCATGCCTGCCCACCCGCCAGTACTTCGCCGACTCTTATATAGAGGGCGGTGTGGATTTCATCTTCGGCGACAGCATGGCCGTCTTCGATCATTGCGAACTGCATGGCATCCCCACTGGCAACGTGATGTTTACCGCGCAAGACCGGCACACTGCCGAGCAGTCGAGCAGCGGATACGTTTTCAATAAGTGCCACCTGACCGCCGCGCCGCGTGCTGCCACGATCGCGCTGGGCCGGCCGTGGCGTCCTTATGCGACCGTCGTGTATCTGAACGCCCAAATTGATGCTCCGGTGATTCCCGCCGGATGGACGGAGTGGGTGCGCTTCGGCAAGCCCAGTCTTCCCACCGCGTTTTACGGCGAATACAACTCAACCGGTCCCGGATCCAATGCTCAGGCCCGTGAACCCTACTCGCATCAGCTCAGCACTCAAGAGGCAGAGAAGTGGCACACAAAACAATTTCTCGCCGGAGAAGATGGATGGAATCCCTTGCGCCTTAAACTGCGACTCGAAAGTCAGCGGCCCGATTGACTTCTCTTCCCCGCAAACCTAAGATTTGTTGTCTCGACTTTCGAAGGAGGAAGAATCTATGAAACGAAGCCTAGCTACAATTCTCATTACGATTTTGTTTTTGTCTGTTGCGGTCTTCGCACAGGCCCCGCCACAAGCACCCAAACCCGGTCCCGAGCTCAAGCGGTTCGATTATTTTGTGGGCACTTGGGCCACCGAAGCTGATATGAAGCCAAGCCCCTATGGCCCGGGTGGTAAATTCACCGGCATCGACCGCACCGAATGGATGCCGGGTAATTTCTTCTTGCTCATACACTCTGATTTTAACAGCCCCATGGGACCGGGGAAGGAGCTCGCAGTAATGGGCTACAAAACCGATGACAAGGTTTACACCTACAATGCCTATAACAGCATGGGAGAAGCCGATCACTCCACGGGCACAGTCGAAGGCGATACCTGGACCTGGATGAGCAATGACAAGATAGGAGGCAAGGAAATAAAGGGCCGGTTCACTATGAAAATAGTCTCCCCAACTTCTTACACCTTCAAATACGAGATGGCGTCTGAAACTGGGGAATGGGCAACCCTCATGGAGGGCAAAGCCACCAAGAAATAGTACGCGGGCTCGGACCGGGCACAAGGGTCGGGATTACGAAAGTTGCAGCAGGTTGTGGCCATGCGGCCAAAACAGCTCTTACATCGGAGCTTAGCTCTAATTCTGCAGTGACCCAGCCCTGTGTCAGATGTAAACTGTCTTTAGAACGGAAGGGACTCCCTCATGCCGCCACAACCGAAGACGAAGTCTTCCGCTCCTCCCGAGGAGAAAGAAGAAAAGAAAGATGTTCAAGAGACGAAAGAGGTTCTTTCCGTCGTCGGCAAAAAAATGCCTGCCGAATTGAGCCAACAGCTCCGCAAGCTGGCGCATGACCTGAGCAACTCCATGGAGACCGTCATGCAGGCCTCCTACCTGCTCGGCCAGGCCAATCTTGATGAAAACAATAAAAAGTGGCTGTCCCTCATTGACCAGGCAGCTCGCGACGCCGCCCGCATCAACCGCGAAATCCGTGAATTATTGCGCATGCATAGTGAGTAGTATCGCGCAGCGCTTTTATAGAAAAATCGCAGATCAACGACCAGGAATTCCCTGGCCGCTCATCAATAAAAATCAGAGCAGCTCAAATAAAATCCGCATGTCTTGCAGGCCAGCTTGCAGCGCGAATCATGCAGCTTCGCTCCGCAATTAGGACAATACTGGCCTGGATTGACGGCGGGCTTGGCCGCCTTGAGTGTTTCCGGGAGCCGCGTCTCACTGCGCTTACCAGAACGAGGATCAGACTCTTGCATCCCGCCCATCCTACACCAACTCGAGGCGTTTGGCGCTTGTTGGATTCCGCAGGAAGTGGAAGGGGACGCAGGTTCATCAGACCCTCATCCACGCGAACTGACAACTGAGAACTGCTTCTAAATCAGCTTCGCATCCATCGTAATCTCGGCTTTCAACACTTTCGAAACCGGGCATCCGCTCTTGGCGTCCTGGGCGGCCTTCTCAAAGGCGGCTTTATCTACGCCGGGGATTTTGGCCGTGACATCAAGATGAACTTTGGTGATGGTAAAGCCTGATTCCAGCTTCTGCAGCGTAAGCGTGGCTTCGGTGCTGATGCTCTCCGCGGTGATGCCGGCATTGCCCAGCTGCGCGGAGAGGGCCATGGAAAAACATCCGGCATGGGCCGCGGCGATCAGCTCTTCCGGGTTGGTCCCTTTTCCATCCTCAAAACGCGTGCTGAACGAGTAGGGTGTGGCCGTCAATACTCCGCTGGCGGTCGTCAGGATTCCTTTTCCGTCCTTGAGTCCGCCCTTCCAAACTGCTCCTGCTTTTCTTTCCATAAATCCTCTCCTTACAAGATAGGTAAGCTTTCCAACATATCATCTCAACGCCTGATTCGTCAGCCCGGGATGGGTCAACTAAAGATTGGCACTGATTTTCTTAGATGCTGGCGAACCCCGCCTAGATTCCGCGAAGTGGGAGGTCAAAGTAGCGAGAGCCTTAAACTGATTGCTGAATGTTTCTTCAACTGAAAACTGGGAACTGATAACTAAGAACTGTTTTCTTCTTTCTTACTTCCTTACTTCCTCCCATTGGCCAATTGCTTCAGAGAGTTTTGGTACGGCGCTCTTGCCAGTCCGCGCTCGGTAATAATGGCGGCAATGTAGTTATTGGGCGTGACATCGAACGCCGGATTTTCCACCCCAACACCTTCAGGAGTAAGCCGCTTGCCGGCAAAGTGTGTGACCTCGGTAGCAGCGCGCTGCTCGATGGGAATCCCATCGCCATCGGGTGTGGCCAGGTCCACCGTGGACCACGGCGCTGCCACATAGAACGGAATCCCATGCTCTTTTGCCAGCACTGCAACCGTATAAGTTCCAATCTTGTTGGCTACATCGCCATTGGCGGCAATGCGGTCGGCCCCGACTACGACAGCACCGATCCTGCCCTGCCGCATCATCGCGCCCGCCATGTTGTCGGAGATGACCGTCGTCGGAATGCCGTCTTTATTCAGCTCCCATGCAGTCAAACGCGAGCCTTGCAGGAATGGCCGGGTCTCATCGGCAAAGACGTGAATCTTCTTCCCCGCCTCCACCGCCGCGCGGATCACCCCTAGCGCCGTGCCATAACCGCAGGTCGCCAGAGCACCGGCATTGCAGTGGGTCAATACGCCTCCGCTGGCCGGCATCAGGGTCGCGCCATGCTGGCCCATGGCCTGATTGGCGGCAATATCTTCTACATACATGCGTTGCGCTTCTTCGACCAGCGCCTGCTTGATCTCTGGAATGCTGAGGTTCTGCAAAGCATCAAACTTGCGCTGCATGCGTTCGATGGCCCAAAACAAATTGACCGCCGTCGGCCGCGTGGCCGCTATGACTTTGCTGATTTCGTCCAGCTCCTGGCGCAGACCGGCATGGTCGCGGGCAGAGCTGTTCTGCACTCCCAGTGCGACCCCCATCGCCGCGGCCACTCCGATGGCCGGCGCGCCACGCACGATCATGGTGCGGATCGCGTCGGCTACCTGTTCGTAGTCGCTGCAGGTGACGTAGACTTCTTCCGTGGGCAGCTTGGTCTGATCAATAAAACGTACGCCCGCCTCTGTCCATTCCAAGGTCTTTATCATGAATCTTTGATTTTAGAACATTTACGGGATCATGACGGGCTTTCGCTAATAGGAGCGCGTCCGTTTCCGAATTGCCGACCATACGCCTACACCTCCGATGAGGAAGGGCAGCAAACACAGAAAGATCAAGAAAAAGAGCAGCACCGCCTACGCGACAATCTGTCCGCCATTCCATGCATGTTCGCCATCTGTGTTCGAGTTCTGCATAATTTCTTCCTTGTCAGCCAACCGCGATGAATAAGCTGTAATTTGGACCGCCAACATTTTTCTAGAGCTCTTTCGCAGCAACCTTGCTTGGGCTGCGAGTGAATTTCTTGCGGTAATATCCAATCCAAAGAAAAATTCCTGGAATGCCGATTGCCGAAGGCCACAGCCAGCGAATGACGACCGGCAGAAAGTGAAAATTCACGGCAGAAAATGCGGACACCGTAGCGATGTAGGATCCGAGCATCCCACCCATGTGGCTGTACCACCACGCATTTCGGTCGGCCGGTGGCCGGAGGAATCGCCATATGTCGCTTCCTGAGATCAAGACACCGATTAGGCCGAACGCGAATGAAACCGCTGGAGCAGGCAGGAATTGACCCCTAAGAGGATGAATCGCCAGTGCGACTAGGCTGAGACTCCCCGCCAAGGTGAGCAGCGCGCCGATCCAATCCATAACCTCAGCACTCTGGCGTTTTCGCAGAATGCTTCGGTAACCGCGAAAGGCGAAATAGAAGCTGAAGATGGCGAGCAGTGCCAGAAAGACGATGGGCCGGTAGACGGCCATGATCATTGCGGTCGTGGCAACGACAGCCATCGTCCAGAAATAAATCTTTCCCCAACGGCGATGCACCAGACCTCCCTTGAGCGTCAACATTGCTACTGGCGCTACGAAGAGAGCAATCATGCCGCAGGCGATGTGCAAAATGCGGACATACGGAAACCAGGTATTCATGGCCTCTTACCTCCTTCTTGTTTCGGTGTGGGTCCTTCCCGCCTTTTGTCGGCACGCTCGAGGGCGGGCAATGTTGTTTCGCTCCAAGCGAGCGCCATGCGCGAATATCGCTTGCCGTAGTCCAGCGTCATGAGCCAATAAGGCAGGCCAGGATGGTTTGCATGCTCACGATTCAGCCATTTCTCGACACGGGAATATTGTTGCAACAGCCCTTCGTGGTGGCGGCGAAATTCCTTGACATGGCGGACCATGTCCTGTGATTTGGCCAGGCGGCCAAAGAAGAGTTTGAGAAGAAGCTCGTTCCGGGGGGACGGTGGTACCGGGGGCCGGCCGAGCCACCTCTCAAGCTCCGAGTGCCCGGTCCGAGTGAGTGAGTAGACCTGGCGATCGGGCTTGCCACTCTTGCGTTCGACGCGCACATCCACCAGGTCCTCTGCAGCCATGCGCTTGAGCATGGGGTAGATCTGCCCATAGCTTTCTTTCCAGAAATAACCAATATTTTCTTTGACGAACTTTCGGATGTCGTAACCGGACATGGCTCGGAGGGAAAGGATGCCAAGGAGTGAGTGGGCGACCGAGCGTTTCATATATCTTCATGATATATCTCAGACAGATAGTGTCAAGCGTTATTGTGCTTGTACCGCGCTGGTCACCGACTGCCAGGAAGATAGCTCCTTTCTGGTAGCTGGACAGAGAATCGATTACCCGGCTCACAGAACGGCCGCCAACGAGCTCCAAGAGATGGCTAGCGCTCGCCAGGACTGTCGCTAGCTGTCGCGAGCAGTCCCGCGCGGCACCGCTGAGGATTGGACCTGAAAAACGCGCTTGCATAAAAGTTGGGGCGGTCGTCGATCCGAGAAGCCATTTGGCCGTAGTAGTCGGGTACACGTAGAAGTGACCTGCTTCGCAGCCGACTAGTCTAGCGGGGCTTTTCGGGATTGTGCCCGGATCACGGACTACCCGGAAACTGACCCACTATCGGCCAATAAGAGAAAAGCTAGGGATACTCATGTTTTGATTTGCCACGATTGTTGGGAAATGACTCAATGATTCAATGAACCAATTATTTCTCGTGCGCAGCGCAACGCCGGTTCGGCAGAACGGTGACCGCGGGACGGCCGCATAGCTCGCAAACTTCTCCCAACCCTAAAAGTGGGTCTTCTTCCTGCTGCCGGATATGCAGGTGTTTTTCGCGCACGTCATTGGCTGTAAAAATGGTTACGAAGGGCGCCGGATCGGCGGCTCTTTCCACGGCGCCGCGTCCGTTGGCCTCTTCCCGCTCCACCAGGCACATTGCGCCGACGACGTCGAAGCCGAACTCCCGGGCCGCCTCGATGGCTTGTATGATGGATCTGCCGCTGGTGCACACGTCATCCACGATAAAGACCCTGGCTCCCTTTCTGCGGAAGCCTTCAATCCGTTGCCCTGTGCCGTGCTCTTTTTCTGCTTTGCGCACGATAAAGCCGTGAATGAGTCTTCGTCCCGCCTTATCCAGGCTGCTGTCGGTCGTGCGCCCCTGGATTCTCTGCGCGCTTAAAATGGCAATACCGGTGACAATTGGGTCTGCGCCTATCGTCATTCCGCCCACCGCTTCCGGTTTCAGGCCGCTCTCGTGCATCTCGTCATAAAAGACCTTCGCAGCCAGACGCGCCCCTTCAGCATCCAGCGTAGTGGTGCGGCAGTCAATGTAGTAGTCGCTGGTGCCCCCGCCTGAGAGCTTGAATTCCCCCAACTGGAACGATTTTTCGGCGAGCGCGTGCAGCAAAGATTCGCGTGCGTCATTCATAAACTGTTAAAGATAAAAAGATAACAGGACATCCCCTCAGATTCTATAGCATTCTGGCTACTTACTTGCACAGTTGGGTTCGAGAAGCCATATCGGGTACCAAGCTCAGCCACAGCCAGAAGCGGCAGCTCAGCTTGATTTCCAGAGCCTCCGCGCTCCTCAGCGCCCTCCGCGATTTAATCGTGAAAACTGGCTCCGGCAACTGCCAACAGCCTCTCTCACATCTTCTCCAAATGCCTGAACCCGCCTGTGTCGATGAAAATCATTGCAAATATGGTGGTGTTATAGCCTATGTGAACGAGCACGCTGGGCGCGAGCGACTTGGTGCGGGCGCGCACGAGGCCAAGCGCAACTCCAACTATCAGCAACATCAGCATCGGAGCCCAGGCAAAGCTGAGTTGCAAGCCATGCATCAGCGTAAAAGGCACGGAGGTCAAAACAACCGCGGCCGCCACCCCCAAGGGGCGCGCCAAAGCGGGATACAGGAACCCCCGGAAGAACAGCTCTTCGATGAAGGGAGCTACCAGGATGCCGAAGCCGGCCATCAGGTAGGCGTAGGTTGGCGTTTGAAAATACTGCTCAATAGGCAGCGACGGAGGAACAGGGAGCCGAGCCGAGATCCATTGCACCGCAATCGCCAGAATTGTTCCCCCCAACAAGAAACCGGGCCAGATGTCGCGCGGCCACCGCCAGCGCAGGTTGACAAAAAACCCTTGCTCGACCCGGGCACGGGCGCGAACCAGCCTGACCATCACAAACAGCAGGAAAGCATAAATCAACAACTGCACCGGCAAAATGATACGCAGGTCGCTCCAAAATCTGTCCAGCTCTTTCCTGTTATGGAGGATCTGATTCAGGCTGTACCCAAAAAGATGCGATGCTCCCACCACTACTTCGGTTATAGGTATCGCGATAAACGTCATCACAACGAAAATGACTACCAGCAGCAGCACGTCCCAAATTGTCCATGCAGGGTCTTCTCTCCTCGCTCGAGCAGCCGCCCCGAAAAAACCCCCAGAACCAACTCCAGAGGGAAGACCCGATTGAAGATCAGGTTGAAGACCAGTTCCTGGAATACCCATAGTCTGCTGGGGCGCAAGTTCCTGCGGAAGCTCCAGTTGCTCTGGCGGCAACGGATTGAGCGGCGTAGACATAATTCAGAGATCTTTTGCTTAAATTCTATTGAGTGGTTCCAAACCCGATTTTACAGTTACCCAATGACCCGATGACTCAATGACCCAAACTGTCCCGGCCTGCCGTGGATAACCCAATCTTTTTACTTCTTACTTCCGACTTCTGACTTCCCGGCCAGTGCCTGGCCCGTATAACTCTTCTTGACGCGCGCCACCTGCTCGGGTGTTCCCTGTGCTACCAGATGCCCGCCTTGTTCGCCGCCCTCGGGGCCAAGATCAATGATCCAGTCCGCGCTGCGGATCACATCCATATTATGCTCAATAATAATGATGGTGTTACCCAGGTCGGTAAGGCGGTGCAGCACATCCAGCAGCTTGCGAACGTCGTCGAAGTGCAGTCCGGTCGTGGGCTCATCCAGCAGATACAGGGTCTTTCCGGTTTGCCGTTTGCTCAACTCCCGCGCCAGCTTGATGCGCTGCGCCTCGCCGCCTGAAAGCGTCGTCGCCGATTGTCCTAATTGGATATACCCCAGCCCCACGTCTTCCAGCGTCTGCAATCTCTGGTGCACTTGCGGCACGTTTTCCAGAATGGGAATCGCGTCTGAAACCGGGGTCTCCAGCAGATCGGCGATCGAGCATCCCTTGAAGCGCACCTGCAGCGTTTCGTGGTTGTAGCGCTTTCCTCCGCAGACTTCGCAAACCACGTACACGTCAGGCAGAAAATTCATCTCAATGCGCCGCTGCCCTTCGCCCTGGCAGGCCTCGCAGCGTCCTCCGCTGACGTTGAACGAGAAGCGTCCGGCCTTGTATCCCCGTTCGCGTGACTCCGGCAGCATGGCGTAGAGCTCGCGGATCTGCGTAAATACCCCGGTATAGGTTGCCGGATTCGAGCGTGGCGTGCGCCCAATCGGCGATTGGTCAATCTGGATGACCTTATCTATGTTTTCCGCCCCAGAAATTGCCTTGTGCTCGCCGGGCTCTTCGCGCGAACGGTAGAGCTGCCGCGCCAGGGCGCGATACAGAATGTCGTTGACCAAGGTTGATTTGCCCGAACCGGAGACCCCCGTCACCACCGTCATCACTCCCAGGGGAAAAGCCACATCCAGGTTGCGCAAGTTGTTCTCGTGTGCGCCTACGACGGTGATGGCCTTCCCGTTCGGCTGCCGGCGCGCAGGACGCGATGCAATCTTCACCTTGCCGGCAATATACTGACCGGTCAGCGACCCGGGCACGCGGGCGATCTCTGCGGGTTTGCCGGCAGCGACCAGCTCGCCGCCATGCCGTCCCGCCCCCGGACCAAGGTCAATCACGTAATCGGCCCGCCGGATGGTCTCTTCATCGTGCTCGACCACCAGCACCGTGTTCCCCAGATCACGCAACGCTTCCAGCGAGCGCAGCAGGCGGTCATTATCCCGTGAATGCAAGCCGATGGAAGGCTCATCCAGAACGTAGAGCACGCCGCGCAATCGTGAACCGATCTGGGTTGCCAGCCGTATGCGCTGTCCTTCGCCTCCGGAAAGCGTCGCCGCCGAACGCTCGAGTGAGATATACCCCAGCCCCACAGCGTGCAAAAACTCCAGCCGCTCCTGGACCTCGCGCACCACCCTCCCCGCGATGGCCTTTTCGCGCTCGTTTAATTTCAAGGCCGAGATTGCTTCAACGGCGCGCGTAACCGAGAGTGCGACAAAATCCGCGATGGACATCTTATTAACTTTCACCGCCAGGCTCTCCGGCCTCAGGCGTCTTCCTTTGCAAACCTGGCATTTTGTGGCCGACATATAATTCAGCAGCCACTCGCGATAGCTATCTGATGTGGCCTCTTCCAGGTTCTGCTTCAGGAATCCGAGTACCCCCCGGAACCCCGTCTTCTTCTTCTTACCCGTGGTACCGGTGCCATTCTGCGATTCCCCATAGAGGATAAGACTCTGCGTCTTTACCGGCAGCTTCTCAAACGGAGTTGCCAGATCAAAACCATGGGCCACAGCCAGAATTTGCAGCATGTTTTGCAGTGTTGCCGAGCCTGATCCCGGCCCCAGTCCGCCGTCAAACAGCGGCTTCGACCAATCGGTAATCACCTTTGCCGGATCGAAATCATATTTGCTGCCCAGTCCGTTGCACTCCGGACAAGCTCCGTACACGCTGTTGAAGGAAAACGAGCGCGGCTCCAGTTGTGGTACGTTGATGCCGCACGTCGGACATGCCAGCTTCGCCGAATAAAGCTGCTCTTCCCCGCCCACCACCGAGACCTGCACCAGTCCCCCGGTCAGCTTCATCGCCAGGGTCACAGAATTCTCCAGCCGCTTTTCGATTCCCGTTTTGACCAATAGCCGGTCTATCACCACTTCAATGGTGTGGTTCTTGCGTTTGTCGAGTGCGATCTCGTCTTCCAGGTTGAGCAGTTCGCCATCAATCCGGGCGCGGGTGAAGCCGTGCTGCGCCAGCTTTTCCATCTCTTTCTTGAACTCGCCTTTGCGTCCGCGCACAATCGGCGCCAGGATCATCACCCGCTCTTCCGGTTTCAGCGCCATCACGCGCTGCACAATTTGCTCAGCGGACTGCCGGCTGATGGCGCGCCCACACTGCGGGCAGTGCGGTACGCCGATGCTGGAATACAGCACGCGCAGGTAATCGTAGATTTCGGTGATGGTCCCAACCGTCGAGCGCGGACTGCGCGATGTGGTCTTTTGTTCGATGGAAATGGCAGGCGAGAGTCCGTCAATCGAGTCCACGTCCGGCCGCTCCATCTGGTCAAGAAACTGGCGGGCGTAGGCAGAGAGCGTCTCAACGTAGCGGCGCTGTCCTTCGGCGTAGATCGTGTCAAACGCCAGGGACGACTTGCCTGAACCGCTCAATCCCGTGATCACCGTCAGGCTGTTCCGCGGAATTTCCACGTGGACGTTCTTCAGGTTATGCTGCCGGGCTCCGCGAACCGTGATCTTATTGATGGCCATCCTACAACGGGTCTTTTTCTTCTGACGGAGCGGGGTACCCCCCTCAGACACCCCCGCCGGGTTAAGAATGCGAGGGTACAGCAGTATCTTATTTGTTAACACTGAAACCCGTCAATGCGCGGTAGAGTAAAGGTCGGCTTTGCTTCCATTACCTTAGGACATGCACTCAAGACAGTGGAGTTTTAAGGTAAAAAGCATATTGTGTGTACTGCTGGAAGCATACAGGATTGAGCTACAACAGCAGCTTCATCGGCAACATCTTAGCTTGAGGACATATTGCTTACGTTCATGACATTCACGGCCCTTATTCTCACCGTGGCCTCCGCCTTTTTCTTTGGAATTCTCTCCGGCTATTTGGCCATCTGCGCTCTTTTAAAGCTTATGGACCGCCGTCCTGCTTCCGATCCGGAGCCCGTTCGCGCACAGGTTCACGCCACTTCCAGCGGCGACTAAAGCACATTTTCAGAGCTGCCGAGACCGCCAAGTCCAAAATGGCTTCTAAACTAAAGTAACATTCCAGGAAAAATCGTAATTTCTTTCTCCTAGCCGCTTTGCTATGCTTGTGGGCATTCCCTATTTGGAGCGTGGCAAACAAGTGCTGAAATACATACTTGTTCGTTTTGGATACCTTCCTGTCATTGGGCTATTGCTTTATCTTTATTTGTTGCCCAGCGCTGCCGAGCGACAACTCAAGCGTACGCAAGTGGCCCTGCAGAAAGCGACAAGCTGGCGCATGGAGAGCCAGTCACCCAGCCCTGATCACGACGAAAGCACCCTCCAGGAGGTTGTTTGTCCCAACACCTTTCGCCAGGTAATACATGTAGATATGCACAACGGCGCGCCCAGCACAGATTGGGAAACCGTAGAGCTGCCCACGGCCTACTACGAACGGACCACGGGCAAGGACTGGAAACGCAGCGAGCATGGACGTCGCGGCGGCAATAACTGCCTGGTTCACCCGCCTCTGCTCGACTCCGTACATGACATGCTCATGATAGGTAAGTCGGAAAAAGGTGATAAACGCATGGTAGCGGGTGAGAGCTGCCGCGACTGGAGGTGGGAGATTCCAGCTCGCTTCGGGCCGCCTCAGGTAATGACCTTGTGCATCAACGGGGATGATGATCTTCCCCGTGAAATCCGCATTGCGGGAGCTCCTGATTCTGTAACGCACTACTCCAAATGGAACCAGCCTATTACAGTCTTGGAGCCTGAGATGCCTCCTCCGCCGGAACCTCCTCCGCTGCGCTCTTATTATTGAGTCATGATGCAGTGGGAGCTAAAACGCAGACTCGGAGCTGGTGCGGCGATGCTTCTTCTGCTGCTAATCTCTGTGGCTATCTACCTTCATTCCAGCCAGGGACCTGATGAGTTCCGCAAGATGGATCATGCCTTGCGCCTCGCCCAAAGTTGGCGCTCGCATCGTGTAATGAACGAGCCTGATCGCTCCAACGATGCGCACATGGAGGTGTACTGTCCTTCGAGTGTGCACACCTGGCAAACCAGTACAAGTTACGGCCAGCCACCGCAGGAAAGCGAAACCATTGACACAATCAACGGCAGCTATATGCGTAAGGGTTCCGATTGGATGCTCGCCGGTGTTTCCGAACGCATGATTTCTTCTCCTTGCACCTGGGGTCCTCGCGGCATGGATGATTTCCTGGGCACTATGGATGTAGTCTTGCAATCAGGGCGCATCCATCGCGGTGACACTCGTCGCGTGAATGGCGATCTCTGCCGCGATTGGACGGCCAGCGTCCCGGCGTCGACCGGTTGGCGTGATTCGTTCGTGGTCTGCATAGATGAGCAGGACCTGCCCTTGGAAGTGGCTGCACCAGACCGCTCGCTGGTGATTACCTATTCGGATTGGAACAAGCCCATCCTGATCGAAACACCTCCCTTGGCGCCACCCAACAGATTCTAAGACTAGGACCAGAAGCGCCAGAACGAGAAGCCAGGGACTCGAAGCCATCTCCTTTGTTTGCGAGCGAGAACACTTGGAGGACAATCCACCTCGTCTTGTTCCTGCACCGCTTTATCTCTAAACTAAATATGGAGTTAGAGCCCATGATCGAACACGCACTTGCCCAGGCCTTTGCGGCTGAATGGATCGATGCTTGGAACAGCCACGATCTGAACCGGATCCTTTCTCATTACTCTGAAGAATTCGAGTTTTCCTCGCCCTTCATCATCAAGCTCATGGGCGAGTCGTCAGGCAGGTTGAAGGGCAAGGCATCCATTGAAGCGTATTGGTCCAAGGGCTTGGCGCTTCGCCCAGACCTTCATTTCGAGTTGCTGGCAGTTCTCTCCGGTGTAGACTCCCTCATCATTCACTATCGCCGTCACGATGGCAGTAATGCATCGGAGTATTTCGAGTTCGGGGCCGGTGGCAAGGTGGTCAGGTCTTCCGCCCACTATGTCACCCTGGGACTCTAAGAATGGATTATTTGTTCCGAATTTAAATCCTATATACTGCTCCCTCTGGAGGCCACACATTTCCCAAAGAGGTATTTATCTCACGCTCATCGGCGTGTTGCTGTTGCTCATGCTCTTTTTATTTTTGCGCCCAAGTGCAGGCCAAAGCGAATTGAAAAAGGAACTGTACGCGTTGCAGACCGTGAACAGTTGGAAGATGAGCATGCAGATCGGCGTCAACGGCCGCTTTATCATGAGCCGGAACGAAGAAGCCGTGTGCCCAGACCGGCAGCATATCGCGGAGTACTCGCCAGACGGCACCGCTGAATTCACCCGCATCGGAGACGATGTGTACTATCGTCAGAACAACCTTCCCTGGGTGAAAGGCATGCCCGGCCCCGACCTGTTCGTTGCTCTCCCCACCCCGCAGCCCTGTTTAAGCGATCCTGCGCAGCCCAGGTCCGCTCCGAACGCCGGTGCCGAGGAGATGCGCCTTTCCATCCAGAACGATATTGACCACGGCAACATTGTGGAAGGCGATGAACAAAAGATAAACGGCGTCACCTGCCGCATGTGGAAGGTCACTGCACTAAGTGAAAAAGGCCGGATGGGCAGCTACAGCACCTGCATCGGCGAGCTCGATCATCTCCCGCGCACGATCGAAAACGCCAATCATACTTTGAACGTTTCATTCGAGTGGAACGTGCCCGTCTCCGTGCAGGTACCTGACATGTCGCCTCCCGCCACCAATCTCCGATGATAGTGGCTCAACCTGAGGACTGACGACTGTTTCTCTGGTTCGCTTCTGAGTACTGAGTACCGATTACTGAGTACTGCTTTACTGCGGTTCCCCGTTATCTCCCAAAGGCGGCTGCTGTGGTTGCATTTGTTGCGGAGGCTGTCCTCGTTGCTGCTGCATCTGTCTTAGCTCTTCCAGCAACTGTTCCGGCGTCTTGGGATTGCCTTCATCCCCACCTGGTGAGGTAGGGATCCTTGGCTGCGGCTGCGCCTCCGGGACTTCTTCATCCGGCACGGTCTCTGGCACCTCTTGAACTTCAGGAGGCTGGTACGAAGGTGGCTGCGCGCTGGCTACATAACCATTATTGTAGCCATTGTTATTATTGGGAGCGTTGGGATCGGCCGCAATTTTCTCCCGCAGGATGATGCGCTCCGGCGAACTCGGATCTTCCGGGCGGTTCAAGACGATGTAATCGAAGTGCGAGCCGTTCAGCAATGCCGCCATGACCTCGCCCGTAGTGGCGGGCCCGAGTTTCACGGCCACACGCTCGTTGCTGATCGTACTGGGCAACTCCATGGCTGCGCCCGTTCTCTGATGGATCGCCGAAAGGATATCGGGCAGTGTGGAATTCTCTGCACTGATACTTAATTGCCCATTGCGAAAACTCACCCGCGGCGGCTTTGGCGGATAGTCTGCGGCCACATACGACTGCGTAGTCTGCGCTGCCGGAGAACTGGTGCTTGGCGGAGGTGTGATCGCGCTGACCCGGTACGGGTTCGGATTTCCGGCAGCACCAGGAGCAGGCGCTATGTATTGTTGCGGTCTTGGAGGCGGCTGAATCTGGATTCTGGCGTCCGGAGGAGCGCTGGAGGGAACATATCCTCCTTGATATTGCACTGCTCCGCTTGAAGGAACCGGTTGGCTGCTGATTTGCGTCTGGTTTTCCGGATTGGGGTTGGTGGTATTGAACCGGTTTCGCCGTGCGTAGGCGGGCAACGTTGCCGTTGCGGCCAGCGCTAGCAAGGTTAAATACACTCGTAACTTGCTGGGCGAATAAGACATGAGAAACGCCGCGGTCCTCCGCCGGCAAGCTGAAATTGTAGCACTACCTAAGAGCGGTTTTTCCTTAAATATTGCCGCTGCACCCCCGCGACCGGACATTGTACGAAAATTGCACATTCGCAGAGAGTTTATCCTTGACATCTGCGCGCTATTAAAAAGCATCTATGCAAAAGCAGCTTTTATCGCAGGCATTTGAGTTATAAGATGCATCTTATGAAGTTCATGATCAGTAAATCTGCCGTTTCCCGGCTCCTCCGTGTTTTTTCTCTTGCCGGCTTGACCTTTGCCTCGCTCGTGCTATTCGCCTCTCTCGCCTCCGCCGAGGTTTGCTCTACGGTCACCGACATGGACGCCTCCACTCGCTCCGCCCTCGAGCACACCGCGCTCCAATTTGGCGACGCAGTTATCCGCGGCGATGCTGCTGCTTTGCGGCAGAATGCCATTGCTTCTGTGGCTTCGAATTTTTCCGGGGCCGAGGCTTTGGTGAATGACAGCAAGACGGCTTTCGCCGGTGGGCAAGCCAGCGTGCGTGCGACCTATCTGCTCGATGCCACCGGCAGCACGCCCGTGCTCGATCACGCCCAATTTCTTTGTGGCATCTGGGGTACTCCGCAGTTCGTCAGCTTCACGCTGGATAGTCTTCCCGCGGGTAAATATGGACTTGTCATTGAAGATGTAAAGACCCCCAAGGGACCATACCTGCTCTCCTTTATATTGCAGCAGGAAGGCGCTGCCTGGAAGCTCGCCGGATTCCCTCCTCCCAAACCCAGCCAGCTTCAGGGTCACGATGCCTCCTGGTACCTCACCAAGGCGCGTGAATTTAAAGCCAAAGGCGAGATCCACAACGCATGGTTCTATTATCAGGAAGCGCGCGAGCTGGTGATGCCGGTCAGCTTCATCATCTTCACCCCTCTCATCAAGCTTGATAAAGAGGCGCAGCAATCCCTCCCATCGGATCTGCCGTTGAATGGCCCCGTAAACCTCATTGCCGCCAACGGCAAGACTTACAAGGTCACCGATATTTTCTCTGTCGCGGCAGACAATGGCATGGACCTGGTCGTAAAGTATTCCCTGCCCGATGTTTCCAACACAGCGCAAACCTTCCAGGAAAATACCAACGTCATTAAGACCATCGCCGCTAAGTATCCCGAATACCGTGAGACCTTCGCCGGAATCGTCGCGCGCGCCGTTGCTCCCAACGGCCAGGACTACGGCACCATGCTGGATATGAAAAACATTCAATAGGAGCTTGATTTTCGATTTCTGATTTACGATTTCTGATTTCCCAAGCCCTTTACTCATGTCAATTGTGAAACTAGTCTCGACTTTCATAAATCGTAATTCGTAAATCGAAAATCGTGAATTCTTCCCTTTTCACAAAAATTTACAAAAAAATGATATTACTTGGGAACTTTTTGCCGCCAAATACGTCTTAGTATTTAGTAGCAATCATATTGAGAGAGGCACTTATGTTATTCCGTATCGAATCCGAACGTACTACCGGCGCAATTATTCTTCGCTGTAAAGGTGCTTTGGTTCACGGTGAGCCCAGCACGATGCTGTTGCACGCGGGAGAAAAGCATGGCGCGCAACGCTTGATCGTGGATCTCACAGGCGTTGACTCGATTGATGCCAGCGGGCTGGGTGCGCTCGTAGGATTGGTAAGGTGGGCGCGCCGCGCCGGAGTGTGTGTGCGCTTGCTGAACCCCAGCAAGTATGTGCGTGAACTATTGCGGCTCACCAGGCTGGAGCGTGTCTTTGAAATCGTGGCCTCCGACCAGGAACCGGCACTCAAACCAGCTTCGGCTGCAAGCGCAGCCTAGCAAGTTTCTCCCCCACTCATCTCCTCTTTTCCCCTACTACTCATCTCCTCTTGGGCCTGTTAAACGACAGGCCCAATTTTTTATGGTCATGAGGTATAGCCTTTAGAGAAACGCTACAAGCCCAATTTTCTCTGTTTTCTTCACTCACCCGATGACCCAATGACCCAACCTGTCCCGGCTTGCCGTGGATGACTCAATTTTCCTTCGCACGTCCTCATTCCGAAATACAATGTTCAACCCAGGGAGGATGAACCATGCTCGCAGGATTCAAGAAGTTTCTCGTTCGCGGCAACGTCGTGGATTTGGCCGTTGCCGTGGTCATAGGCGCGGCTTTTGGGGCTGTAGTGACCTCGTTTGTGGGTAATATTCTTACGCCGCTGATCGCCGCCATTGCCGGCAAGCCTGATTTTTCTGCCTTCTCATTTACCATCAACGGCAGCAAAATTCTCTATGGCACATTTCTCAATGCTTTGATCTCCTTTGTGCTGGTCGCCATCGCGGTGTACTTCTTTATAGTGGTTCCCATGAACACTTTTCTGGCGCGGCTCAAGCGCGGCGAGATTCCACCCGATCCCACGACCAAGAAATGCCCCGAATGCCTGAGTGAAATCCCCATCCAGGCCCGCAAGTGCGCCTTCTGCACTTCATCGCTGTCGGCGTGATATTGAATTTCACTCAAATGCCCGCCTTGTCATCCCGAGCGAAGTGCAGCGTAGTCGAGGAGCCTGGGTTTTTGCAGACTCATCGATTCTGTGAGAGAAAACGAGTTCAAGAGGTTTTACGGGATTTTTTTGTCCGCCGGCTCTTCGTAGCTTTCGACTTGGAGCTTGGAGCTTTCTTCTTCGGCGGCTCCCACAGCTCAATGCGATTGCCCTCCGGATCCATGATCCAGGCAAAGCGGCCGTAGTCGTAGTCTTCGCGCTTCTCGTCAATTGTGACGCCCTCTTTGCGCAGGGCCTCAAGCAACGCGTCGAGGTCATCCACCCGGTAGTTGATCATGAGGCTGGCGCCACTGGGATCGAAGTATTTGGTGTCTTTAGGAAACAACGCCCAAACCGTCATCCCCTCTTCCTTCGCATCTTCGGCGCCGCGCCACTTGAAGTTAACGCTGCCCTGTTCCCGTTTGAGCCCGAGATGCTTTTCATACCACTCATATAGTTTGTTGGGATCGTTCGCCTTGAAAAAGACCCCGCCCAATCCAGTTACTCTTCGCATGTAAGGTTTCTCCTCGTGATAGGAATCTTTGGTTTCTCGCAAAAGGTCTCAGGCAAACCTGGCGGTGCATGATGGCCTTTCTTTGAATTTCGAGAAGTAACGATACGATAATCAGCAGAGGAAACGATGTCAATGGTGGTTACTGCCATCTCTGCCTCCGATCACCAAGTCCATTCAATTTTAATCGTGGGCAACTTTTTTAGAATCATCCTCATCACATTCATGACAAGCATCATCCTAAAATAAGGAAACGAATCCTATGAAAAAGGCATTCGCTTTAGCAGTGCTCGTGGCATTGTTGCTTCCTCTTTCCGCTTTTGCCAAGCCCAAGAAAAAGACCTTCAATAACTCTACCGATGAGCTTTTTACCGCTGCTTTGCGCACCGCGCGCGAGCGCCACGTGGTGACCTACGTCAATGAGAAGATGCTGATGTTCACCTTCGAGACCGGACGGTCATTCACATCGAAGGGCTTCGTGGCCAATGCTTCTGTCGAACCCGAAGGTGAAAACAAAGACACGCTCATTATCAACGTCCAAAATAAGGATAGTGGCGGCTTTTCCTGGGGCGCTGGCGACCGCATGGCCGACAAGTTTTATGACCAGGTAACTGAAGAGCTTGCCGGCGAAGTGAAGCAGAAGTCGGATGTCCGCTCGCCCGTGGGCGCAATCTCCACTCCCGAACCCAAGGCCGTTCCGCCCGAGCCTACACTGACCAAGCCCGCAGCTCCGGCCGCGCCGCCTGTCAATGATGACAAGGGCAGCGTGATGGTGAACTCGACTCCAGAGGGCGCTGAGGTCTACGTGGATGACGCCTTCGTCGGTAACGCTCCCGCTACTTTGCGGATGTCGAGCGGAAAGCACACGGTAAAGGTCTCTCAAACCGGCTACAAAGCCTGGAGCAGAGAGCTCTCCGTCCTTGCCGGCTCCGAAGTACAACTCAAAGCCGCCTTGGAAAAAGAGCAGTAGTTGAGACCAGCCTTTCAAATCCGCGCAATCCGTGAAATCCGCGGTATGCTCTTGCGTTTCGTTTTGGCTGAGTGCCGACCGCTGAATGCGATTGCTCTTACTCAAACAGCCCATCAAATTCCGAGAGCAGCGTGACCAGACGGCCTGCATCAGGAGCGCCGTCGAACTCGCGGACAGCCTGCGTACCGACGCTGCTGCTCGAGGGGAACTGATTAGACGCGACCGCCTCCCGCACGCGCGGCAGAAAGATGAACTGCAGCCACTGCGCGTAGGTCATAGTGTCCATGGCAAAGGCCTGGGTAAATTCCAGTTGCTCGGGCCGCAGAGGTTCGCTCTGCCAGAAGCCGATTCGCCGCATCTCAGCCTCAATGTCATCGGCGTAGCGGGCGACATTTTGCTGAAGCCGTGTCGGGTGCATGGTTTCAATCTAGCAGCATCTGTGAATCCCCTGTAAGTTTTTGTTCTGACGACAATGGACTACACTAGCCTGTAAAAAAGGTACGGTCATGGGACTCTCTGACTGGCTTTTCCAATCCGAAGAAGAAAATGATGCGAGCGCCGACTGGCCCTCAGCGACGGGCGAGGTCCACAGCGCGGAAGTCCACGTTCGTACCCGGGATGTATATATGGCCGAAATCAGTTATTTCTACTCTGCCCGGGGCGAGTACTATTCCGGCTACTTCCAACATCTGTTCTTCTCTGAAGACGAAGCCTACGACTTCCTGGCGCCCTTTCCGAAAGGACGCAAAATTGTCGTCCACTACTGCCCCGACAAACCTGAAGTTTCAGTTTTGTTTGAGCAAAGCATCTGAGTGTCGATGCACGGCTCTGGTGCAAATCCAGCGCGATCGCAGTATGCTGATTTGTACCCACATTCGTCATGCACGGAGGAGACCTTGTCCCAAATACCAGGGCCACGCCTACAGAAGCAGGTTTCGGTTCAGACGGCAAAGCAGCTCCTGCAGCTCTTCTGGCCTGACTTTATCGAAGTTAACGGATGCATCTTTGCTGCCTTCCAGTGTTACGACGATGTGGAAGAGCTTCCTGGCGGCAAAACCGAAACCGAGTCTTTTATCAACCATACCCACGTGCTTGATGAATTCCAAAACGGCGCAACCTCCGAGAATCGCGAATCTGTCTCCGAATCTCTTGACGCGGTCGAGGAGAGCTACGATCACACCCACCCTGACTTCGTCGCTGCCTGCGAAATCGGGTCAACGATGGCCAAGATGTGGGCCATCAAACTCAAGCTTGACTATCCGGAGCGCCGCTTTCGTGTTTACTACACGCAGTATGACAATCCCATCGTGCGCTTTCATCAGGTGCGAACTCATGAGCCCGTGTGGCTGACCGATGACGCTCTCCATGCAGCAACAGACCCCAGCTTCCGCAACGCGACCATCTATGACACTGACTATTTGGAACAACCGGTTACGAGGACTGCACCCATTTATCTCCACTAGCTCTTCAAATATTCCATGATCCGATCAACCAATGCGTCAACCCGCGAGCGCAGCGAGCTGAAAACCTGGCAACTGGGAACATTGGCTGCTCCGGTGGTGGTCAATTTGAATGGGATAAACATGTTATTCCGCTGCGGCCTGGTGCTGGTTCTTGCTTCCACGTTACTCGCGGCCAAAGCGCAGAAGCCGGCGCCCGGATGTTGCGAATCCGGCGTCGAACGGCTGTCGCCACGCCAGGTAAAGGCCCTGCTACGCAAGACGGAACCCATGGAAGCCCCGCGCGGAGACACGGTACGCCTGGAGGGGACCGTCGTATTGGCAATCGAGGTTGACACCGTGGGCAGCGTAACCTGCATACAAATGGTCTCAGGACATCCGCTCATCATCCAGTCGGCCATTGATTCCGTCAAGCAGTGGAAGTTTCAGCCTTATAGGTTGCGCGGAGTCGCAAAGAAGTTCTGTGGAAGAATCGCTATTCGCTATAGCGTGAACGAGCACGGCCTGAAGTACGATGTAATCGAAGCACCTTGAATTAAAACAAAAACTTACCACAGATTTCACGGGTTGCTTTTCAAAAATCCGTGGGAGGGTCATGGGCGGCGCTGAGGCCGCCCATGTTTTCAGCTATGTATTTCTAGCGGGACTGGATCTTGGTCGCGAACTTCACCGTCTCGCTCGTGGTAACACAGGTCGGACTAGGACATGGCCCACCTGCTGTGGTCACGATGACCTCCGTAGCCCGGATGGCTCCCGGGGGCCCATCTTCACTTGCCAGGGCCGAGCCGGTGAGGCTAAAGGGACCTCCGCCCGGAGGGTTGCGCGGCAGTTGCGGCATCTGCGTGGTATCAATGGAAAACGTTGCGCCGGGGTTAATGGTGATCGGGGGATTTTGCCCAAGTTGGTTCCCGAATGCATCCAGCAGAATCAGGCCAACATGGACTGGGGCCGAGCTGGAGTTGGTGAAGGTCCAAAAAGTGTCGGCGTTGCTGGTGGCTTTCCATTTCTCGCTGAACAGGGTCGTATCCGTCACACTGATGCTGAAGTTATAAGCCGCGCCACCGTTAAAGTTTGGAATCATGGCCTGGGCATAGTTTGGCGATGGCGGGGGAAATACCGGTCCCGGACAGGTAAATGCTATCCTTTGCCGCTGCTGTGGAAAGCCAACATTGAGCGTCACCTCCGGGGCCATCGTGGACGTGTCATTCGCAGAGCTGCCCGGGCAGCCGCCAAACACCATCATGGGGATGGTGGGCCTGTTCATTCCCCGGCCTTGCTCCACCGAGTACGAGTGGCCGGCCTGCGCCGAAAACAGATAAGTGGTGGCCGTGCCCACCGGGATCGAGTCTGACTCTTCTCTCCCATCAGGAACCACGGTTTGGATATTATTTCCTGGCCCTTGCGCCAGCACAAGCGCCGGCGAGAGCAGCATAAAACATGCAAATAAACTACAGAGTTTGGTTTTCATATTTTTCACAAAAATGGACCTTCTCCTTTGAAATTTGGACCGCGAACAGCACCACACATGTAGTGGCTCGAACCTGCAAAACATAGGAGCTTTATTTTTGCGGGGCAAGGAGGCATACTCAACCTCCTGGGCTGGTCACCAACTGCCTTCTAGTCGTGGAAAATGAGGACAGCCTACCAGAGCAGCCGCCCTTCTATAATGAAAATACTGAGAAATTTGTTACCAAAGAAATGCAGGAGAATGCTTGTGGTTATTCATCCCATAATGGTTCAGTCTCGTTATGGGACTGGCTCTGGAAGCTGAATTGTCACGCTGTGACGTTTGGTTTATTTTCGTAGGCTGACCCGATGTGGCAGAGCTGGTCCAATGTTTCCGCGAACAATTCATAGAGTATCTTCAACTGTTCGACATCTTTGATGACCCCAACCACCTCGAAATAGAGCTCGTCCACGCCCTCGGGAAGCCTTGCGCCGAACCAGCCTTCGTCGTCTTTGACGGTGAAGCGAATGGCCGGCTGCGCGGCGATCAGCTCCCGGATTCTGGCATCGGCAAACAGATGCCGCAACTTCATTTCAGAATTGCCCTTAATGATGAAGTCCTGGTCAAAGGGTTCGTAGCCTACCGCAACATCCTGCATTCCGAACCATTTGGCGATGTCGCTGAAGATACCTTTCCGGTAAATGGTGAAGTGAAAGCCATCCGGATTCACATAGGGCGCCCGCATTCGGGTATAGGTTACTGACGATTTTCCGTTCGAAACCGTATAGGTGTCCAGGGTAATGGTCCATTCACCGTGCGTAGCTTCGACCTTGTCCCCTTTCCAAAAGCCGCCTTCGATATAACGCCCGTCGATCTTGCCGCAGAGCTGCCGCCAGATCTCTTCTTTACTTGGACCTAACAGCTTGCGCAATATATCCATGCTATCGCCCTCGGGATTGAACCCGCCTTGATTGTAACGAAATCGAAATATTATTTTGAGTTTTCCCAAAAACACTATTTAGCGATTTTGTCTTGACGGAGGCCATCCCGGTCATGTAAACACCTACGTACCGTCTGGCGGCAACTGAAAGCGGCTGAGGTTTGTATTGAGCAGCAACATCTGCTGAAAACTTCAGAAGCTGGAATTTGCATTTCAAGTGAACTTTGGAAAGATGACTTTTTGATAGGCGCTTGCCGCACTCCTGCGCTTGGAAAGCGTTGCCACACAACTCCGACAAACCACTGTGAACAGATTGACCTAACGAATGCGGGCCTCCCCGCCTGCGTTGTGCGCTCCTGTCACAGATTGAGTGCCTTGATAGCCCTGCTCTTGCTGGCCCTTCCGGTTTGTGCGCAGGCAATGTGCTGACGCATCACATCACAAAATGACAATGGCCTCCGCACAGGTCAACCTGGGATGACCAGGTTTACCGTCAACCGCGCTCTTGAGTTGCGCACAACCAAGTATGCTCATGGAGGAAACCATAATGAATTCAAAGTATCTGTATAAAGTACTTGAACCCAGGACCGTAGTATTCCGCATGCTCTGTCTGCTTGTCGGGCTCTGTCTCTGGCTGCCTGGCGCCCACGCCCAGTTGCTGTGGGATGGCAACGCCGCCCGCGGCACGGGCGTTTTTGAAGGATTGGAGGAAGCTCCCGGACGCATCAGCGTCGTCAGCGACCCGAAGGGGCAACACGGCCAGGTGTTCAGATACGACACCTGGGACGATCCCAGCTTCGGCAAAGAGCGCTGCGAGTCCAAGGGCACGAGAACGCCAGGCGGTAACTTCCGGGTGGCCAAGGGCGGTACCTACTTCGTAGGCTGGCGCGCGCTGTGGAACCCGATGCCGACAAACGGCGCCTGGGTCGCCATGTGGCAGATGCATGGTTACGGCCCAGCCGGCCAGGGTGCGCCGCTGGTCCTGCGAGCCTTGAACGGAGACGGCAATCTTTACATGCAGAACAACGTGAATGGGACGAACGTCAACTTCTGGAAAACCAAGTTTCCTTTGAATTCATGGAACACGTTTGTGGTCCACGTCCACTTGGCCACCGACAACACCGGCTGGGTGGAGCTGTGGTACAACGGCATCCCCCAAATGTTCATCAACGGTAAGACGCGCTTCAACTGTCCTACCTGGGATGCCAAAACGGGTTCGTTCGTCATGTTCAAGTGGGGCGTTTATCGCTCCGGCAGCGTGAACGGGAAAGGTCCCGCCTCGGCGTTCCTGAGCGGCGCCAAAATCGGCTTGACCTATGCTGACGTGAACCCTCATTAATGTCGTGAGTGTAATGGATGGAGCTCGGTTTCCGGTGACGGCCCGGGCTCCAATTTTCTACCCACGCTTTGCTGAAGCGCGAGCTGTCCGGCCAGTTATAATTCGGGAGCACCTTCACCTATGTATGGAGGAGACGTCTCCATGAAAAAGATATTCATTCTGGCCGTGCTGATGGTACTGATAAGTTCAGCATGCGCGCCGCGGCTCGTGGCCGGCGCCACAGGTTCGCCGGAAGAGGCCATCGGTAACTTCATCGATCAGAATATCGGACTCACCTCGCAGCCATTCACCCTCGCGCAGTTACGGCTCCGGCTCCATGCAACAACGAAGAGCACTCGCCAGGTCCAGAACCCAAACGTCCCCGGACAAACCGACCGCATCGTCGTTCTCGACGACGGCAAGGGCGTGGAAGTTGAGGCTTACGTGCCCGCAACCGGCGCGCTGCTGATTCAGCGCATCACCGTCACCACGGCTGATCGCAAGCTGCCCGCCAAGTTGCAGATCGGCCACAGCTCCCTCGACGACATATACGCCGCCCTCGGCGCCGGTGCCGAGGACAGCAAAGGCCCAGGCGGCATCCCCGCCAAGCGCTATTCCAATTTGGAACAAACGGCCAGCGCATCGTTCTGGTTTGATCACGAACGCCTGGCCGGCGTGGAGTGGACCTTCAACGGGGACTAGGCCAGGTGTGACTAACCAAAGGGATGGTTAAGACCGCTACACGTTCGCCAGGTTAAAGTTCACGGTAACCGTTGTCTCCACCTCGACGGCTTCCCCATTCAGGAAATACGGGCGGTAGCGCCATTGCTGCACCGCGTCGACCGCTGTTGGAATCAGCTTCGGGTGTCCGGAGATCGGCTTGACCTGGATGACCTTGCCCTTTTTATCAATGACTACATGCAGCACGACTTGGCCCTGGATGCGGTTCGCCTTCGCGTACTCGGGATAGGGCAGCACCACTTTGTGCGTGAGCATTCCTTCTTCAACATTCCCGGAGACCCGGACCCGGTTGAGCGAGACGCTCGAGTTCGCGCTGCTACTTTCCGAATTCGATTTGGACCCGGCCTGCGACCAAAGTACGGCCGATGCCAGACAGACGAGCACGAGGAGTTGGGCTTTCCAAAATGTCTTCATAACCCGGAATTGTAACCCCAAACCAGGAGCGCCAACCAAGAACAAGTAGGTAGGCCACCTGTTTAGCTTCTAGTAATCTTCAGGCTCCGGATTTCCCCGTGAAGTAATACCCCGCCCCCACCCATTACTTTAGTAGTCTCTGTGTTGGTAAGCCATTACAATTCAATGACATATGGACTGGGTTGGTGAGTGGTTGAGTAGTATCAGTGTGTTAACAGATCTATAAACGCACGCACAAGAGCCACCTGCGTCCGGCCATTAGATTTTCAAAGAACTCATGGGCTTCCTACCCTTGTTCTAAGAGCTCCGCGGTAAACCGCTGCGCCCTCGCGCTCCGCTCGCGCGATCCGGCGCTCGCTTCGCGCTCACCCTTAGCCCTGCATTCTAGAATGCTCTCGCAATGATGGCCCACAATCCTTAAGAAATCAACAGTTTGATATCACAGTGATACCATTTTGAGCTTAAAACAAAAGCTCACCGCGGATTTCACGGATTGCGCGGATTTTGACTGAATGCTGCTGCTGAGTGCTTGGTGACAACTACAGCTCCAGGACGATGGTCCGCACCGACGCGGGAAATATCCATCGGCGCAGCGTTTGCAGCACAACGACGGCCGCGCCGAAGATGAAACCAACCATGCCAAATCCGATAAGGTCTGTGGTCTCATCCGCAGGGGTGAAGGCGATCGCGGGATTCTCGAAGCCCGCCGCCTGCTCATCAAATCCTGCGGCAGCTCGCGGTTGACTCTCGACGGCCGCAGTTCGGGAAGCACTCTTGCTTTTTTGACTGTGGGCAATCGTTGGAATGGCGAAAAGCAACGGCAAAAGCAGAAGTCCGGCGATAAGTTGACGTGTCGTGATCATGGTGTTCTGGTGGAATAGACTCCGGCGGATGAGAAAAGGTTCCCGGTCTGACTTGAGCTCTGGAGGCCGGTTGCCCCATGCCCCGCATAGCGGGGCGTGGGCCTAAAAAGATTTCGTCGTTATTGTTTTTTCACTTCGTGAATGGCGCTCTGAAATCTAACGTGCCGTATCAGCCTATGATCAGCTCATATTCTTCAGGGATCGTCGTCCTCTTGCAAGGGAAACTGCTTCCACTCCCAGTAGCCAAGCACCTCTTGCTGGGAGCGGTCGAACGCCCTGTTGTATTTGTGGGTGTGGGGTGAAGGGAATTCCACGCAATCCACTTTCGTTAATCCGCGTTTTACCAGGACGCGCTCAAACTCTCGCAATTCGCCATAGGCATAGATAACGTTATGATTGTCGTACACCAGCGAGTCAGAGGTGCCGACTGAGGCTATCCAGATGTGGTGCCGTCCGTCGTTTTCGAAAAATTCTTTGAACCGGCCCAGGAATTCTTCAGCTTCCTCGCGCGCGACCGGGTTGGCAACCTGATATCGTCCTGCTTCCCCGCCGCCTCGCGGAACTGTCAAGATATATAAGACCCCAAACGGTTCGAACATGATCCGCATGAGATCAAGCATCAGAGAGACGTGCTGTCTGGCAGGCGCAATCACCAGACGCTCCGGTCCTGCCGTCTTCTCAACGGCAAAGACATTGGGATATTCGTAGCTTCGTCCGTCGTCGGGAGTCACACCGAATTTGTAAGTCAATTCCATGCTGCTACATGTCTGCTTAATTATAAGGTCGCACTCAGTGACTGACTGAAATTAGTCGGAGTGAAGCAGAAAAACAATAAGGAAGAAATCTTTTTAGGTCCACGCCTGCTTTGCGGGGGCATGGGGCACCCGGCGTGGCATGGGGCACCCGGCTAACTGTTGGCTGACTGTTCCTCTCTGTGCTAGAGTTGGGCGATCATCTTTGAACTCTATTGAGATAGGGTTGCCTCATGAGTCTCACAGGACTGCTTGTCCCTCTGCAAAATCTGCTTGGCACATTCCAGGCGGAACGCCATTATAAGGATGAGAGAAAAGATCAGGCGTTGACCGCGATTAATAAAGCACTCTTGGAAACAAAACAATATATCGAAAAGAGCGCGGGCGGAAAACGCTCTTCGCGCAAGGTCGAGTATCGGCTCGCGGAGCTCTGGGCTGACGCCGCAATGAAGTCAAGATACGCAAGCGGCGATATCGCGGTACGCCTGCAGAATAAGTCTTTGTTCTGGTCGGGTGATCTGAAATGGTCGCGCGAAGAAGTCTTAGAAAAACAAATTGACCTGGATTCAATACAAAAGGTAGTGAAAGGCCTGCTCGAGAATAAGTAAGCCGGCAAATCATAACCACGCTTGGCCGTGAAGCGGGGCCCGGGATGGGTGCCCCACGGCCACGCAAAGCGCGGCGTGGGCCTGAAAAGATTTCATCCTTATTTTTTCTATTTCGTTAACATACATTCATGGGTGTTGAAATCTACTACAGACTAACCGGCACCGGATGGGCGGAGTGCACCTTGCACGTGGACGGTGCGCACGTGACCGTGACCGCATCCTATCTCTCAGACGCACTCGACGATCTTGCCTCAGCCATCGCCGCAGCCTTACGAGGACACCCACACTCGACAGCCCGGTTCGACGAAGAACCTGGCGAATACCGATGGGTTTTCGAGCCCTTGCCTGGAGGGAAGGTTCGCATACGGATTCTTGAATTTCCGGAACTTTGGGGTGACCGTCCTGATGAGGAAGGTAAACAGATCTTCAAGGCCGAGTGCCGTCTGCGCACTCTCGCGGGCGCGATGGTATCAGCATTGCAGAGACTGGAAGAAAAATACGGCGTCGCCGGTTACCGCGAGAAATGGGTGGAACACGACTTCCCTATGGGCCGCCTGATCGAGCTGCAGGAGCTGCTCGACAAGCCAGCGG
>Ga0207144_1028_pt1 | contig 32244 bp, 32 predicted proteins | sample Alteio_BWMinHeat_FD_153583 | JGI IMG/M metagenome (GOLD analysis project Ga0207144, IMG submission 153583) | Enriched cells from forest soil in Barre Woods Harvard Forest LTER site, Petersham, Massachusetts, United States -... | ecosystem: Environmental > Terrestrial > Soil > Temperate forest >...
CCTTAGCGGGCGCAAGAGTGTCCAGACCTATGACGGTCACGCCCCGCAGGCTCACGGCGTCAAAATCCTCATCGACGACGAAGCTGCCGTGGGTCCGTAATCGGAGAAGCTGACCCGAGGGCTGTTCCGGCGCGAGGTCGTCCTCAGCGCTCGCCACCTGCGGCATTGGAGTCTGCGCCGCTTGCGTCTCCAATTCGAAATCAGCATGCAATCGGGACAGCCGCAGCCCGCGCGTCTCACTTGCTGCGGCAAATGCCTCCTCTTCCTGCTGCCGTTATTTCGGCGGTGATTTCTCGTAAACCTGTCCCTGCTAAAAAGTCCGTACGCATCGATATCGTTGCATTTATGGAGTCGCGACCGTTAATCTGTCCAAAATATGTTCACTTTGCTTTTCGCTCGGCGAGATTGCTTCCGATACCGTGCCGTTCTGCAAACAGAAATTCTTGCCCTCCGCCATCAGCTATTGATCTTCGAGCGTTCCAGCCGCGCTCATAACCTGCGCCTCCGTTGGACGGACCGAGCCCTGTGGGTTTGGCTCTCGTGGAGCGGTTGGCGATCAGCGCTGCTCATGGTCGAGCCGGTCGGCACAGCAAGCACATCTCGGCTGATGTAACATCTGTGGGAATAGCCGGAGGTGGATTGTGACGATTGCTTTGTGCGTGCTGATTGTCTGTGGGCAGGCCGTAGGGGCGCCTTCGAGCGTTTCTGATCTTTGGCATGTAGCAGGAACTAAGATCATTTCGCAGGAAGTTCAGTTCAGCCATGGTCAGGCACATCTCGCTGGGACCGTCTATCTTCCCGAGACTGGCGACCACTTGCCAGGTGTTGTGGTGTTGCACCACGCCGGACTGGCGACGCGCGAAGCGGCGCTATATCGGCATCTGCAGGAAGGATTGCCGGCCTTAGGCTTTGCTGTGTTGGTTTTCGATCGTCGCGGAAGTGGCCAGTCTTCCGGGGACCCTGCAAGTGCTGATTTTGAGACGTTAGCAGACGATGCCATCGCCGGGCAGCGCGCATTGGCGAAGATTCCGCGCATTGACCAGACGCGGATCGGTTTTTGGGGACTGAGTCAAGGCGGCTGGCTCGCAGTGCTGGCGGCGGGACGCAATACAGACTCCGCTTTTGCGGTCGCTGTTTCCGCTCCGCTCGTTACCGCGAACGAGCAGATGCAATTCGCGACGAGTAACCTGCTCGCCGTCCGCGGATATTCGGAGTCCGACGTGCGCGAAATGCTCGATGCTCGCAAGGCGTGGATCGGTTACCTACACGGCACAAATTCGCGAGATGTGGCAGTGGCGGCGTTACATAAGTCGGAGTCAAAGCCCTGGTTTGACCTTGCTTATCTTCCCAAAGCTTCCGAGGTTACGACTGATCCTGAGCATGATGCCTCACGTAAAAGACTGGACGACGACCCTCTCGCTGCTGTACTCAAAGTTAAGGTCCCAGTCCTGTTCCTCTATGGAGATTCTGACCCTTGGGTACCGGTGGCAAGATCCGTCGAGCGACTACGATCGCTGTTCAGTCAACACCCCAACATCGATTACGCGGTGGTCGTCGATGCAAATCACGAAATGATGTTTCCGGTGAACGACAAGATGGAAGTTGATGTGAATGCAACCAGGAAGGCGGCACCACAAGCACCCACATACTTTATGATCTTAGGGTCGTGGCTTTCGCGACGTGTCGCAAAGTGATGCCTCGGAAGCGGTCTAGGGAACGGTGAACAGGTACGCCGCGCGTAGGACAAGCGACGGAGGACAATTGTTTGGGCGTTAGTTCCCTGATTTTCATCTGTTCAGGGTGCGACAAGAGGCATTTAAACGCCTGTTCACTTTTGCACACTCGCGGGCCTATTACTGGCGGTATTCTGCGGACGTTGGATCAACTGTGCATAGTCGGAAATAAACTCGTAGACCAAATGTGCTATGCATCCTTACGTGAAAACGCTACTCCATCAAGATCAACAGCAGAGTCTTTGAGACTTCAATGACTCGTCAACGCCAGAGGCCTTTTCGCCCTGAAGTTTTTCTAACAAAAATGGGCGCAAAAACCATAGTCGTCTTATTTCGCGAGGGGCAGGCCATCAGTTCACAGGGTGACGCCAGCAAGGAAGTGTTCTACATCGAGAAAGGGCAAGTGAAACTCTCGGTTAAGTCGAAGCGGGGTAAGGAGACGGTGCTAGCGATTCTGCATCGTGGAGACTACGTCGGTGCGGGGTGCATGACGGGCCAAGCGTTCCGCACGGCGACCGCTACCGCAATCACACCATGCAGGGTCCTGGTCATCGAAAAGAAGGAGATGATGCGTGCGCTCCACAATGGCCATGAGTTCTCAGACCATTTCATCGCCTGCTTGCTTGGACGGAACATCCGGATCGAAGAGGACCTAATCGACCAACACTTATGCTCCTGCGAAGAACGGTTGGCTCGCGCGCTATTGCTGATCGCCCGCTACGACAAGGTACGCAAACCAATCGCGGTCATTCCGAAGATCAGTCAAAAAACACTCGGAGGACTGATTCGCTCAACTCGAAGCCGAGTCTCTTATTTTATGAATAAGTTCAAGAAGCAAGGGTACATCGAGTATGGGAAGGGCTTACGAGTTCACAGCTCTTCGCTGGCCGGGGTCTTACAAGACTCGATGTTCTCCGATCTGCGTGCTTCTCGACCGAGCTGAACACCTGGGCGCAACCTGGACGCAAAACAGGCCCGATGCGGCTCGGTCAGCAGCTGATTCCTCAAGACATTGGAAGACTGCTGTCTCGGAGCCTGCCAATATTGTCAACAATTTCTCAAAGTCCGTCTCAGACCAAACTTCAGCATAGGGGTTGTCCCACGCGGCGCAGTTTAGTTTGTAATTCACTGTGCTGTCTTCTTCCGCTGTCAGCACGGCATAAGCCTGTGCCGAAAGTCTGACAGCTGTAGCCCTCGTCGTCGGGCAAGGGCTTCCGACCCTGTGTCCAATCTTGAACACCTTAGGCATCGATTTCTTGGCGCATTGGACAGCTTGCCCCGCTTTTTAAGCATGTTTCAACCTCTGGACACTGTTCTGTTTTACACATGGTTTGGGCGTATACTGCGACCATGCCACGCAAGCTGGAATGGATTGAGAACCGGAATTTTCAGGGCTACGGTTGTTCTCAGTGTAACTGGAAGTTTAAGTCTGCTAACACGCTCGTTGGCGGATCACTCGATGAAATGAAACAGCGGTACGAAATTCAGCGTGACAAGGAGTTTGCTGCCCACGTTTGCGTCAAGCTCCCAAAAGCATCAAGGCCAAAGACCTGAATAGGTCGCAGCGGTCTTTAGGACGGTCGGAGGCGCAAGCCACGAAAATGCGAGACGAAGAGTGGATTAAAACACTTCAAGACGGCAGAACAGTGAAGTTCATCTACCAAGAACTGCCAGAAGATGGGGCATTTATCACCGCGCAGATTGCAGGCAATGAGGTGGTCTATTCGATCATATTAACCAAAGCAAGAAACCCGTTGAGCCGAGAAGATGTTGAAAACCGTTTCAGGGACGAGCTTTCAAAGAAGTCCACAGCTTAGCGAATTCACCATGGCCTCGATCTCTAGGAATGAGAACGAATGAAACGAATTGGCCGAACTACTGCGAGAGATTGAAGAAATCCTCTTGACGCTGTCATTGGCCACTCAGCCAGTCGTACATCCTGCGGCGCTGGCTACATCCGATCCAATTGGAAACACCTGGAGAGTGGGCGTACAACGACCGGCGCTCACGTCTTCCGTCGATTCCGCGACACCTACTGGAAGAACTACACGTCTAGAAGTCACGGAAAGCAGAGCAAACAACTGGCCAACGTATCTGTCAGATGGAGGTGGACGGAATTTTTGCGCACTACAGGTTTTCACTGCGTCCGAGCGAGCCTTTACAACAAATGCAGATTCGTTAGTCCGGAGCAAGCCTCAACCCGGGGCACTGCTCCTGATAGTGAATGTCTGGCGACACCCACTCGCGCCATTGTTTGTCGCTCATGTTCCAGATGAGCTTGGAACAGACCATGTTAGCCCACCGGTCAGGCCCCGGCCAAACCAGGATTTTCTGCGCATCCGCAGTGACAAAAAAACTGCCGTCAGGCGCCATGGCCACGGATTTGATCTGCTCCTCCCCATGCCCATGGAAAGTTTTCCCAAGCAGGACGTGCTCCATCCCATCCCATAACTGAACTTGCCCGTGGGACCCTCCTGTGACGATCAACCTCCCGTCTGCGCTGACATCTACCGAAGTCAGCTGTTTGAGGTTCCGAAACCCCATCCGGTATTTGAACTGATCCTGTTTCTTGAGGCCTTCGACTTGAGGGCGGCTGAGTGCGGATTGTTCCCATTCCAAAACGCTGCCTTCCGGTCCGGCCGAGACAAGCCACTTGTCGCCACCCCGGGAAAGCGCTGTAACAATGTCCTCGTGGCCCGTGAGTACGCGTTCCGACCCGTCTTTGTCGAGATCGCGAGTCAGGACACCCCTATACGTGTCTCCCACCGCTAGTTGCTTCCCATCGGCGCTGAAGCCGACTACATAGAGTTCGTAGTTCTGCTGCTCCCCTTTGCGTTTCTCTAACCTTGGTTTTTGTGTGCCAGTCGCGACATCCCAAAGACGGACGATGCCGTCGCTGCTCCCTGCAGCAAGCGTCTTGCCGTCGGGTGACACGGCGATCGAACGAATCGGCCCGGCGCCATTAACCATCTCATGAGCGATTGGTTTGCCATCGATCTCCCACTGTATCAGACGACCGTCGTCGCCGCCGGAGACCAATACCACCCGGTCTGCAATGCGAATGTAGGCCAGCGCGCGAACGCCACCCGCGTGCGCGCTCCAGGATGGAAAGGCCTCGCTTGCTACCACAGGTTCCGTGTTTTCCGCCGGTCGAGTCCACACATGGATAAAGCCCCGGTCGTCACCGGCGGCGACGGTTCGAGCGTCGGGGCTGATGGCTACTCTCGTCACCTTGCCGGTAGTTTCGAAGTCTAGTTGAGCTATCGAAAAACTACTGGTCGCAGGGCCCCAGATACGAATGGATCCTTCCTGGCCGGTCGAAGCCATGCGTGTCCCATCTGCGTTCCACGCGACGGCCAGAACTAATCCTCCATGCCCCGCCAAGAGACCATCCGGAATCACATCAAACTCCCGATCAGGAGGAATCGCCGACCCGGCCCCGGCCGCTTTCTGCGGGATGCAAGAGTTCTCGCTTGAAATCGGGAATAGTCGCACATTTCCGTCCGCGCCAGCTGCGGCCACCAATTTTCCGTTGGGGCGGATGGCGATGCCGTAAATCCTAATCGCCTGCAGTTTGCTCTCTTGCACGCGGCATGCGCGCTGGACGTTCCATACGATGATCCGCCCGTCATCGCCGGCCGAAACCAGCCTGGACGGGTCGGCAGGTGAAAATGAGACCTGTTGGATCACCGAGCTGTGCCCTTGCAGCTCGTGTTTCGGTTTTGGATCCGAGCTCTTAAGGTCGTCAAGGCTCCAGATGCGAAGCACTGCGTCATCACCTCCGGAGGCTATCAAGCCGCCGTCAGCGCTTACATCGACTGCAACCACGGCTCCGTTCTGACGGGGACTCTCGCGCGCCTCCCCAGTCTGGATGTCCAACACACGCAGAATTTTGTCGCTTCCGCCGGAGACGACGAACTCCTGCCCTTTCTTGCCGCCGAAGGCCACGCTATAGATGCTTGCTGACTTACCCCAAAGCTCGACTCCCGACCATTTCCTCAGAATCAAGCGTTTTGCGACATCAAAAACACAGACCAAACCGCTGCTTTTCAGCTCGTCATTATTCCGGGTATATCCTGCTGCCAGCCTCTCGCCGTCGCTACTGAACGACAGTGACCAAACGGCTTCTCCGCTCGGTGGATGACAATCCAATGGTTCGTCCATTTCACGATAAGTTCCGCCGTCCAAAAGCCGGATCCGGCCGTCCTCTCCACCCACGGCGATATTCTTGCCGTCGGGACTGTAACGCAAAGCCGGAGTGGGCATAAGGTAGTCAACCGTCACAGCTTTGCGAAGGTGGCCAGAGTTCTCCAGCACCCAATGCAACGCTGTCAGGCTTGCCGCTTTGGCCTGTGACAGACCTTTGTCTTTATCGGTCAAGCGGTACGCGGCGAGCCCGCGGTACATGGTTTGCTCCAATGGCTCTCTGCCCGCTCCCAGCGCCAGGCGCCCCTCGGCGAGCCGCGCCGTATCCACTGCCACTGCCGCGCTGCGTTTCACCCGTTCTTTTTCTTTCCGCTCGTGACTCCCCCATACCAACACAAAGAAAATCGCAGCTGCGGCGGCTGTCGCGATGTTGCGGTTCCGCGTGGCAGCCTTAAGACTCCGACGCAACTCTTCATTGCGAGCCCGCTCCTTGTCCCGCTCGGCTTCCGCCTCCGAGGCCTTGCGCTCCTGCTCCTGTTGACGTTCCCGGAGCATCCGTTCGTCGCGAGCCTTCCCAATCACCGTCACGAGCCGGTCGTGAATCAATTCGATACGCGCCGTATCAGCATGGGAAACAATTCGCAGCAACCGGAGCCTGTCAGTCAATGCCGCCAATTGCCTTGCGGTCATTTTTTTCTTATCCAATGCTTCCTGTCTTGGATAGTCTCCGCGAAAGCCGCCCTGAATCAGCTTGTCCTCAATGAACTGAGCTACTTCCGGTGGCCCTTTCACCTCCTGATCCTCAAGCGCGTCCCGATAGAAATTCTCAAGAATGCGCTCACCCGCACCTTCCAGCAGGGCCTTGTCGATTTTGGCCCCAGGCGCTCGCCGCCGATTCAGTTGCGTGCAACAGAGGCTCAGCAGCACAGGCTCGATCACCATTTCGGACATCCCGGTCGATACTGCGGAGTCGTCCGGTTTTCCGACAAAATCAACAATCTGCGCCGCGATACCGTCGTCGATTATCGCCTTTCCCGCCTGCTCCACCGCTTTGATGGCTCCAGTGCGTGACATCGGCTCGAGCCGCAAATAGCTCTTCAGCAGCGAAGGAACCTGCTTTTCCCACCTGCGCATTTCGGGAAGGAAATCCTCGCGGAACGAGAGGACGATTCGATAGTGTTGCGTGAACAGGTCGAGGTGCGAACGCCTGTCTCCCGCCGTTTCCGCCGCCACCTCCGCCGGGATGCGGTTCTCGATCAGGTCCGCCAAGTCGTCGAACACCCGGCTGATCAGATCGACATTGCCACCACTTCGCGAAAACAACTCCTCGAATTGGTCGAATACCAGCACCGGGGTCAGCGGGTAGTTGTCCGCGCTCCAGATCTCCCGGTTCTTGCGGTGTAGGTACTCCCACAAGCTTTGATGGGGGGCAGGTTCAGGGAACTCAGCGTTCACGCCTTCAAGAGCATCCTTCAGGCCTTGTGTCGCTTGCTTTAGGGGCTCGCTCAATCCACCGGAAAAATCAAGGCGTAAATAAACTGGCAGATAGTGCTCGGCCCGCAACAGTGGGAACAAACCAGCTTCCAAGAGCGACGTCTTGCCCAGCCCCGACTTGCTATACACCACTGTTAGCGCCGACAAACGGATCAGCCGCAGCAGTTCGGTGGTTTCCTGCTCGCGACCCTTGAAGAAATCCCTGGAGTCCTCTCCGTAAGCATCCAGTCCAGGCCATGGGTTTTCCGGGTCTAGTTTCGCGCGGTTTCTCGCAGATTGCCCTTCCCGAATCTCAGCCAGGCCAATCACGCCATTGCGGCTCGGAGTCATACCGCCTCATTTCCCCGGCGAGCGTCGCGCACTAGGTCCCTAAGCTTCGCGACCAATTGGTCGTCTGGAGTTCCCTCGGGCGCGTACCCGAAGTGTAAATTCTGCTGCCCCCACTTCCACACGCTCTCCTGTTGGTACTTATCAGGGGCGTATTCAGCATCGACAATGATCGGGAACAGGAACTTTCGGTTCATTCCTCTTTTAACCTCAGTCGCTTCGTCCCACTCGGTGAAGACGAAGCCCTTCTCGCGGCTGTCGGCGGCCCGCGAAAGGAGGGGCAGGAAATAGCGGCAGCAGTGGATGCCGTCGATGATCCGGCGTCTAAAATCCTCTCCCGGCTCAATCGTCTTGCGGTCGAACCACACCTCGTTCTCGGTCACACCCAGCCCGAGAAGTGCTTGGTATAGTTTTTCGACTCTGGCTCGGTCCGTCTGCCGCGAATAACTGATAAAGAACATCGTTCCCCGCGGGATGCCCTCCTCCCTTTTGCGCGCGGGATCATCCCCTAACCCGGCTCCATGCTCTGCCATCCAACGCCGGTGCAGTTCGGCGACAAACTCCACCGGGGGGTCTTGCGACAGGATCTCGGTCTCCTTGCTGTAGCTGCGGAGAAAGCGCGTGAGACTTTCTTCTGGCTGCAGCGGCTCGATCATCCAAGACCGGTTGTCCTGCTCCGAGAGTCGCTTGCGATTCGTCGCACGCAGGAAAAACCGGGTTAGCCAGTCCGGGAAGTTACACCCCACCAGCAGCAGATTGCGCTGTTGCAGTTCATCCAGAAAGCCGGAGGGCACATGGCTGCCGCGAGTGATTACATTGTGCGCGTACTCCAGCAAGTCCTCGTCGTGGATTGCGAACATCGGCGCGGAACGGTCCTTACCAAACAGATACAGTACGTGCACTTCGCCCGGCGTCTCATTCCAGTCCCGGGGAAGGTCTCTTCCTTCACTCGTCGGCAAATTCGGCGAGTGAACGACTTCCCGCACCGCGCAGCGACGGCGGAGGCTCCGGGCCAGCAGATCATCCGGCGTTAAGGTCACAAACAGACGAAAATCGGCGATTTCCGACAATTGACGGATGGGAGCTGGGATGGCGAAATCCGGCTTTGAGGTTATGTCGCAGATTGCATGGTGCACATGCTCGTAAAGCTCCTGAAGTTCGTCCGCGTCGACAGTGCCCTTTAACCGTGCAACCAACTCGTTGAGTTCTCGAAATGGCGGAAGCGCGTCCGGAAACGGCGGGAGCGGGACTTTCCCGTTCTCCTTGCGAGAGACCTCAAACTCCTGAATCACCCTCAAGGCGATCTGCGCCTGAAGAGAGCTTTGTCCGTCGGCGCCTACCAGCAGGCGACTTCCAATGACCGGGACAACGTTGCCCTCATGGATCTTCTCAATAAGCCGCTTCCAAGCTGAATCTTTCATGTCCAAGCCCCTGACGAGCCACAGGATCCGGACCAGAGGTGCTCACCATGTCAATCAAGAGATGTTGCCAAATTCTACACCCGCCTGGCGGCCGCTCAAAGTCTGAATCGGAAAAATGTCTGAAAAATGGAGTGGGCCGGGGTGGTGATGCGACGGCTGCTGCGGGGAACAGCTCGTTCGCACTGGCTGTACTTCGCCAAAGCGTGGTTTCCGGCATTAAAAGGGTTTCTTTCTACTTGGAGGAGGCTCCTCGGTTTGGGATTGCAGGCTAACTTGAGGCTGCAGATTGTTATTTCGCCCATGATTCCTCAGGGTTCCTCTGTCCTGCTACGATTCTGCGATGCGCAATCTGTTCGTTCTTGGCTGCGTGATTTTCCAAAGACTCTCGAACGCTGCCGTATCCAGTCAACCTTGGCGAGGCTTCCAATGAAATCATCTGGTGTTTACGTTCTTGGTTGCTGCGCGTTTCGCAGATCCGATCGTTTCACTTCCACGGTATCAATTCGCCAGAGACAGGTTTCTTCGGCATTCGTGCCACCTCTGTTGCGGCGGATTCTACCGCGAGGAAGTACTGGCCCATCACACGCGGGGGCAGTGCTGCTGTTTGTAGCTAAACTGCCAACTGTGCGGGGATACAGACCAGAATCGTCTTGTTGATTTGTTTACTGAGATTGGGGGGCCATTTGGGCCGCCTCCTTGTCCCACGTCTGAGTTGCTACTCATCGCTCAGGTTGCGGCGACGCCAGCTAGTGGTCTATTTTACCTACGTGAAATCGCTGGATTGACTGCATCCATCGGACCCTGAGACTGCTTTCCGAGATGATCGGCATCGAGAAAGTAGAGGGTACCTTCTTTGCCCGTCGCGATGATTCGCCTGCCGCGCCTGATCCGACCATCCGCTCCAACCTCGGAGGGCTATGGAAACGTTTCAGAGGGTGTCCTTGGGTACGTAGAAGTAGTATTCAGCTTCGTAGAACACAGGCGTTTCGGTGCTAGCACCGTCTGCGTCACAACCATGGGACGGAGCGTTCCCGCGCTCGGTGTAGACCCTCTGGATGAAGGACACCTTGGACAGCATACCGACCGTACCTCCGGGAGTGGCGGTCAGCAGTAACCAAGGAATCGCGTCGTCGGCCGGCGCGGCAACCTTTTGCACGACGACCCCCACGACGAGGCTGCCATCGGCAGCTGTCCAGGTAGGTCCCGTGGAGTGATGGATGATATCCCCTTTATGCGTGACCAAGATCGCTTCGGGATGAGCAGGACCAAATTTGTGGGTTGCAGGGTCACAAGGGTAGATTTGTACACCTCGGCCCCGGGCTTTGAACAGCAGGACGTGGTTGGTCGGTACCGCCAATACGGTAAGATCCGGCAGTGACGGTTGACCGGCCGGTGCCGGTTGCATAGTTGTAGTCGCCATGAAGCACCTCCTCGAGAGATAGTGAATGGAGCGATCGAAACGTTACAGGCGGGCTGTCCCTTGTCAAAACTACGCAACACCTGAATGTCAACCATGTATGTTGTTGATTTCAAATGCGCTCCTAATTATGGCGAGGCACAACATCCACGGAAGAGAGAGAAGGCTTTCTTTGTGTCATCTCTTAGCTGGCAGTATTGCTCGAAATCGTCCGTCCAATCCGGTTTGGTTGCGTCATTCTTAACAGAATAAAAGTTGACCAGGTTCATTTGTGCGTGAAGATACGCAAGTCCCCTGAGGTGGTCATCATCGGGATGCGCTGAAACGAAGCCTGTAGTACCTTTGTTTGCGGAATGCACTTTAAGCTCCCACAAAAGCAATCCGGCCACGGTTGTATTCCGAAAGACAGCAATCAATGATCGTGAAATTATCCGAGTTGTGGACGATGTAGAACATGTCGCCATGGCCAACCGAGAGCGCTTTCACGATGCTCATGGATTGGTCGCGCTTGCACGGATTCTCTTTGTTATGTAGTCCGTCTGCTTTCTGTAGGAAAACAGGAACATGACGATTAGGAGGGCCGTCAGGATCGTGGCGTCCCATTCTTTGAGGCGTGGAAATTTACCTTCGATCTTCATATAGCGGGCCTACCAGTCGTTCTCGACACTTCTGGATGGCGAATTGTTAATTCGCTCATGATTCCCCATCCTGACACGATTCTGCGACGCGCAATCGTGTCGTTCTTTCGTCCATTTCCTCGCTACCCTGGCCCGCTTGCTCGGACCTGGCGGCGTGCGTTCCCAGTTGCGGAGTTGTGCCGCGCAAAAACTCCGTTTAGCTTCGAAGTTGACCGATACGACGGGCAAACCGGCAAACCAACCGTTTAACCTTTATAAAGTGCATTGTTGCCTTAGAGGAGTCGCCCGTAATCGTTGGACTCGAGACAGCGGTAGAGATGAACTTAGTGCGGATAGGAACCAAAGAATTCTTCCCCAACTCCCCTCTTCTCAATTCTCGCAAACCATCCACTACCATAGAGGAAATTGAACGGATTCTTCTTTGCAATGTCCACGAGCAGATTCGGGCTCGACGTTTGGAGTTGTGTGCCACGGTGTTTCAGGAAACTTTCACGCCCGGTTCTGAGAGGGCTGGGCAGCCGCGGAGCTGCCTGTCCACTCGATATCTTCAAGGGACCCAACTTCAGGATTGCCTAAACCAACCACCAGGATCGCCTCCTTCAGTTGTGTTTTACGAATTCTCCTTTGTGGCCGGTCAGGGAATTGTAGAGCGTCTCGATAAAGGCATCTTCGTTGACGAAATCGCCCGTCCACTTTGCCCACGGCGCGAGAATTTTTTCCTTCTTCATCTGCTCCAGCGTTTTGTGATCGTTGAGGGCTTTCTGAACCACCGCGGAAGTTTCCTTCAGCATCTTGGTGAACGACCGCACGTCGTCCAGATTGGAGAGCGCGCCGTGGCCGGGGATGACTTTCACGTCCGGCGGCAACTGCGCGGTGGCTTTTTCCATGGCCTCGATCATGCCTTGCACGCTGCCGCCGCTAGCCACGTCGATGAACGGGAACCCGTAGCGAACGAAATCGTCACCCATGTGCACCACATTGTTCTTCGGGAAAAAGATGATGGAGTCGCCGTCCGTGTGGCCGGAGGGAAAATGCAGCGCGCGGATGTCTTCTCCGTTCAAGTGCACGGTCACGTCGTGCTCGAATGTAATAATCGGCAGCGCCGCTTTCTCCGCGGGCTTCACGTCCATTTTGATCGAGCCGCCGTTTCCCGCGGCGCCACCGGTTTCAAGGCGCTTGCGGACGTTATCCTGCGCGATGAGCGTGGAGCCCACATTGCTGAACGGGACGTTTCCGCCGGTGTGATCTCCATGGTAGTGTGTGTTGATCACGAAACGCACGGGCTTGTCGGTGATTTTCAATTCTTTCAGCGCGGCCTGGATTTTATCCGCCAGCGGAGCGAATTGATCGTCCACAATGACGACGCCGTCCTCGCCGACGGAAGCCGCAATGTTGCCGCCCTGGCCTTCCAGCATGTAGATGTTGCCGGAAACCTTGGTCACTTTGATTTGCACCTTGGACCAGTCCGGCTCCTGCTGTGCGCTGGCAGATTGCCCGCAAACCAGCGCCGCACCAAGCAATGCAGAGACCACTCCAGCGCGTATCTTGCCGCTCATCTCGCTCCTCCTCAGGAAACCGCCGGAGATTCTATCATTGTGATCGCAGGAGAAGAATCCCGAGTGGCTAACCAATCGAACGGATTCAGCAAGTTGGGGCAAATTCCTGCAACCTGCTTTCTCTTTCCCCTGTTGTTATTTGCGGCATTTTTACCGCCATTTTCTGCAATTTGCGTTACATTTTCGTGAAAGCATCGCGGTCCAGGCGAACGCGGGGCAGATTTTACCGTTAATCGCAGCGTGCTTCGCGGATACGATCGTTTCACTGCCGCCGTATCAATTCACCAGAGACACGATCATGGCAAGAATTTTAGCGGAAAAGACCGAATCAAACTTGGCGCCAAGTCATTCAATTTGCAGGTGTACGACGTTTGGCGACGCACCACCGGTGACAATCCTTCGACGAGCGAGCTTAACGTCAGCAACTATCTCTTCGCTTCGCCCTTCACCACCGGCATGTTCTTTGAGCTCCACTCCTGGTAAGAACCGTCATACATGGCAGCGTCATAGCCGAGATACTTAGCGAGGAAATACCCATGCGATGCTTGCAGGCCCACTTCGCAGTAGGTCACGATCTTCTTTCCCGGAACTATGCCGCGCGAAGCGTAGATCGCGCGCAGCTTTTCAGGCGACTGAAAAACCGGATTCTCTTCACTCACCAGCGTGTCCTGCCAATAGACATTGCTTGCGCCGCCCAGATGGCCCGCGTTATAACGGCGGGCGGGACGCGTATCGATTATTTGATCCGGCTCTTCGCCGGCCTTGGCGTCAACGTCGTTTTTCACCTCGTCGAGCAGCGCGCGGAAGTTTTCGTGTACGTGCGGGGTGAACGTCGCCGGGGAAAACCTGGGCGTCTCGCCCGAAACCGGACGATCCTCGGCCAGCCACTGTTCGATGCCACCATCCAGCAGCGCCGCTTTGTCGCCATGGCCCAGGTAGTCCAACGTGAAGTAAGCACGGGCGGCGCTGGGAAACCAGTTGGTGGCATAGATCACCACGCGAGTGTTGTCGCCGACGCCCAGCTCGCTGAAGGTCTTCTGCAACTGATCCACGGTGAGCAGTTCGGCACTAATGGGGCCGTTGTCCGTGATGATCTTCTTCATCGCCAGGTAACGCGCGCCGGGGACGTGTCCACGCTTGTAGTCGCTGACGTTGTCGGCAAGATGTAGGACAACGACATCCGGATCTTTCAAATGGTCTGCCAGCCAATTGGTACTGACCAGCATCTCTGCGCGGACACCATTGAAACCTGCAGCCGGAGCGTTCTGCTGCTGGGAGCTTGACGCCAGGGCAAGGTGAGCCACTACTAAATTCACCAGAGCGAGAACCGTGGCTGTTTTCTTCATCGATTTCTCCCTTCGGTTTTGCTCACCACGTCCGGGCGCGCTTCGGGACATCCCGATTCCCGGTCTTGTCGGCTCCGTGCTCGATCGGGCCGCGCGACTATATAACGCAGCTAGATATATTGTAAGACGATAGAGTAGCCCGAACGTTTCACGTTTTGCTGTCCGGATGTTACCGCCCCGTTCAGTAACCCAAAACTGGCCCAAATCCGCCGCGTTGTAACTTGTCGCTCGACCTGTCGTCCGCTAACACTCTGCCGCCTTTGAATTCAACTGCATATAGCCTTGCCATTCACAGATAACTCGCGATAACCTCCAGCCGTCAATTCCTCTCTTCATTACGAAAGATCAGCTAACTGAGTGCGTTAAGCAAGAGTTGACTTAGCAAACGACTCGTTCCTGGCGCAGATGGAGATTTGGAAGAAGCTACAGCGACACAGGGTACAGGTTCTTGACCACATGCGGAGGAAATCATGAGACCGCCATTCGTGCTCCCCGGCAGAAGACAGTTCCTGCAAAGTTCCGCGGCAGCCTTCGCCACGGGAGCGACCAGGCTCGCGGGACATTTTCCTGATACCGAGGCGTTGGGACAGTCAGACTCATCGTTTGCTTCTCATCAGGAGAAACGTCGAAAAGAGCTCTGGGGTTTGTTAGGCGATCTTCCCTGGCAGCATCGCCCAGGCCCGCCGAAACTGATGGGCACCGAAGAACACGAGGACTACACCGTGGAAAGGTTGGTGCTCGATCTGAATGGCATCGAGCCTGTTCCCGCTCTCCTGTTGATCCCCCGGAGGCGGCAAACACCCGCCCCAGGGTTGCTCTATATCCATTGGCATGGCGGCATGTACGACCTCGGCAAGGAGCAGCTTTTGCGGGGTGTCAAGGCGCAACCCGCGTATGCGTCCGAGTGCACCGAAAAGGGGTTAGTCACTCTGGCGATCGATAGCTGGTGCTTTGGAGAGCGAAAACACGAGGCCGACGGGAGAACGGGGGAAGAAGATGCCTTCAAACTGATGCTGTGGAGGGGGCAAGTTTTGTTCGGCATGATGATGTTCGACGAATACCGCGCGCTGGACTATCTAGCCAGCCGTTCTGAAGTCGACGCCCGGCGACTGGGTGTCATGGGCATGTCCATGGGCTCTACCAAAGCCTGGTGGCTGTCGGCGCTCGATCCGCGTGTCAAGCTGTGCATGGACGTCTGTTGCCTAACCGACTACGAGGAACTCATCAAGGCGAATGGGCTCAAGGGACACGGCATTTATTATTATGTGCCTTCCCTGCTCAAGAGCTTCCAGACAGCAGAGATAAATGCATTGATCGTGCCTCGTGCTCATCTGAGCGTGAATGGGCGCGAGGATTCCTTGACCCCGCCGGCGGGAGTCGAGAAAGTTCGTGATTACCTGCTGCCTCTTTACCGCAAGTACGGCAAGGAATCGGATTGCCACATAGAATTGTTCGATTGCGCGCACGTGGAACTGCCCGAGATGAGAGCACTGATTTTGGGATGGATGGATCAGTTTTTGGTAGGAAATGCAGCGCATCCTCAGAGGTCCTAAAAAATGTTTGCAGTGCTGGTTTGTCAGCGTGAAAAGGGCAAGGGATCAGGTAGAGTCCACGAAAGACAACCTGTCTCTGGCGAATTGTTATTTCGCCCATAATTCCTCAGGATTCCCTGTCGTGAACGCCGTCACCTACACCTACGACTCGTTCGGCAACTTAGCAGCTTCTACCGGCTCGTTGACCAATCCGTGCAGCCATACGGGACGCGAATAGAACTCTGAGACAGGCCTGTACTACTACCGCGCCAGATACTATGACGTCCAGACTCTCAGAAGATCCGCCAAAGCACATGGGGAAAAGCGGCAACTTCTACGAATATGCATTCAATAACCTTGAAAGTTTTTCTGATTGGTCGGGCCTCCAACCTGTGTGCTCTGGAGAGGTGTGACAAAGGTGGCAAAACCTTTGTAATTGGCTGGAATCTCTCATGAGACGGAAGAAAGGAAAGTTCATCTGCGACCAGATTGGTGATCAACTTAGGCAGAGAATCCAGTGAGCGCTTAGCGTTCAGAAAGAATCGAAACATGGGCTGTCCGGATGGCACGCGTACGGTCCGGCTGAGAAGTATTTTCTGCCAGCCGGCTGGCTTCCTGGGTTCCCAGGCCACGGAATGCCCGCAACGAGTGCCAACATATCCGTCAGATGGGAGCTGGATGGAATTTTTGCGAACCACAGTCGTTTACAGAGGAACGCGCCATTTGATCTCGCTCTTGAGTTGGACCGAAGTTGGACTGAAATTGACTGATAGCAAGGATGTGGACGCTCCGTTCGAGCAAAATGCTGTGTGGGCGTGCGTGATGATCTCCCGGCTCGTGCCTTTTTGGGAGTTGACCAAGTTTACTGGATCCAGGGACTTGTCCTCCTCTGAACTCCGCTACGGCTGAATGTCGTCCATGCAACTTGTTATGCGATCTCCTCGTAAGTCACTCATTTCACAGGTGCCATCGGATCAAGTCGGCGGGCACACTTCGAAAACCCTCTGTTTTGCTACCGCACCCTCATTGCTACACCGCCGTCGGTCAAAGGAATTTCTACGAAGCCGCGTCAAACATGCCTTCTATTCTGCCGACTCTCACATTTCGGGGTCCCGTGTGACGGGATAATTCTCTCGGCTTGGGGACGCTTTCTGCAAAAGCTTCAAGCCCGCATTCGGGGGTGCGGGAGTTCCATTGAAAGCACCTCCTAGACTCATGATCATGTCATTCCATTGGTTGAAACTCTGGATTCCAGAGGCGAGCTGCAAGGAATAATCCAAAGACTTGCTGCCGGGAGCAAAAGCTTCGCCTGACTTGATATTGCGAAACCATTTCATCCACTCGGGAGTGCCGGGCTGCGCCCCTTGCCCGGGTGTCGTGCCGGCGTTTACCGGCCATTCCGATGTGGAGTGGCACGAGAGGCACGAAGACATGGGGTTATCGACAGGCCCGTTTAGCCTACCATTCCATCCCAAGTGTTGCTTAGGCACATCTGGTGATGAATTGATGAAGGCTTGTTTAAGAGGGTCGCCGGGCGAGCTCGCGTCCGGGTCATTTCCCCACATGATTCCGATCGGAACCAATTTCTCGTACGGGGAACCGCCTTTCAAAGCTCCGTTGTAAGTAAACGTCCCGAATACCCACCCCGTGATGGCATCGTTCCGCGAATCGCGAACTGCAATGTCTACCTGGACCAACCGCATTTTCTTTACTTTGCGCACTCCATTTGGATTTATGGGGTTTTCAATCTTGTCGTAAATGTACGCGTCCCATTCTTTCGACCCCACCAGGTAAGGGACTTCCGTCGTATCGGCCTCTGTAAACAGCAGCTTTATGCTGACCGTCCCATCTGGGAATCCTTTAAAAGCATTGGGGTCCGGATGATCTGCGTCTTTCCACACTTTTCCGATCACCCATCCTCCTGGCGCGTTGTACATGCCCACGGCCCAATTCTGAAATACTGACACTTGCGTTGGTGCCAGCTCCTTTGGTCGGGACCCCCGCTCATGGGTCAGCCCATGAATAAACTCTCTCCCGCTGGGTCCCCAGTGCATCCATGGGGCATGATACCAGCGGCGAACGGTGTTCTTTTGGAGCACCCAATCAGTTTCCACGTTTCCTTCTACACAGTAATGAAGAACGCTCGCGAGATAATCCTTCCATTCATCCTCTTTTGAGAAATCGTATTTTTTCCAGGGCTGCGATTCAGCTACTGGCTTCCATACCGGATAGTCCTGGCTCAAGCTGAATACTGGCCCGGACCAATTGGCGATTGGCTTCTCGGCTGCATCCGGAAAACGGTGCGCTCGGCGTAAAGCCATCTTCGAATGCGTGCTCGCCGCCGACGAACGTTCTTGTGCCGCTGAGAGAGTTCGCAGTACGAAAAGAACCAGAATTTGTGACAGGCAAAACAAAATGACGACTCGACCTACAAGCCTTGGAATGTGCATCGTCGGGGGTCCTGAAGGTGGCGTTCCTAGTGGCGTGACTCTACAATTCTCGAATACTGTGAGTCAAGTGCTTATATTCTAAACAGAAGGCTAGCAGTGACGATCGAAGCTAACGGAGCGAGCCGCGAGGATTTACGGTCCGATGGAAGGTATACGTGTTAAGGATGATTGTGTGAACGAATGCTCGGCGCTGCCCTTGCGAAACTTGGGCGGAGCATCGTAGCAGCCCTTCATTCCGCGATTTAGAAGAACGCGATAAATGTTTTTTAACATTTTTGTGAATCGCTTCTCGCTTTGCCGCCTCCCAGTCCGCAATGTAGTTCCACTTCCCTTGAGAGTCTCCCAGATCCAAGGGTTCTTCAGAACCTGTGCCTACGGAAAACTCCGTCCGGCCCTTGAAGCGCGCGCCAAAGGGCCATGTAACAGTTACATCCCTTATCTTCGTAAGATCTCGTGCCTGAACGTCGATGTGGATGTCGCTGATTCTTAAGCTTCTCGCCAACGATATCATTTTGGCGAACCACACCGCCTACGCCCGACTAGCTCCAGCCTGTTGAGGAAGCGCCGATTTTCTCACGGAGTCGTGTCCAACACCGCACTACAAGTCAACGATCGAGCACTATCCAAGCGGGAGCGTGGTCGCTCGCGTTTTCCTCACCGCGAACCCATCGGTCTACCGCCCCGTGGACGAGTCGATCGCACACTGTTGGAGAGAGAAGGAAGTGATCTAGCCGCATCCCCTTGTCTAAAGGCCACCGATTACGCTGGTAGTCCCAAAACGTCCAGAGTGGCCCCTGGGGTTGCAGTTTGCGCAGAGCGTCCGTCCACCCCTGAGCTAGCAGCCGAGCATACGCCTGGCGACTCTGAGGTTGAATCAATGCGTTGTTATCGAGAGATCGCGTTGCATAGATGTCCTGCACAGTCGGTACGACGTTGTAATCGCCGGCTAAGACGACAGGCACGCCTGCCTTCATGAGTTCCGCGCCGTGCTCGATTAAACGTTCGAACCAGGACAATTTGTAATCGAACTTCGGACCGGGTTGAGGATTTCCGTTCGGCAGGTAGATGGAAGTGATCAGCACACCATTTACCGCCGCCTCGATATAGCGTGCCTGACGATCCTGAGGATTCCCAGGCAAGCTGGATCGCGTCAGCACCGGATCGCAGTCCCGCGCCAGGATCGCTACGCCGTTCCAGGAACGTTGGCCTAGCCAGACTCCGCGATAGCCGAGGTCACGAAGGGCACTTGCGGGAAATGCTCGCTGCTCTACTTTGAGCTCCTGGAGACAAACGACGTCGGGCTGCGCCCTCGCGAGCCACGCCGTGAGATTGTGCAGACGCTTGTTGATGTTGTTGATGTTGAAAGTGGCGATCTTCATGGTCTGGCCTCACGCGAAAAGACCATTCTGTCCTGACCTGAGTGTCACACTGCAAGTACTTCGTTTGCGTAGGACGCGTTTCAAGGATGAAGTTGGCATCACCGTCGAATGTAGTTTGATCGAACCTCAACCCGCTCACCGCTCCGATGGGATCAGTACCGGAAAACGCCCATCGCAGCTGCGATGCCGAACAAAACGCGACCGAGCCACTTCCACGACATCAAAGTGGATCGCAACAGGCGGCCGGTGCGGTGCGCGGCATTTCCGAGAATCTGGTACGGGGAAGACTCGATCCGAAAGTGGCAGCAGATTTGGCGGCAAGTCGGACGTAGGGGATACTGTAGTAGCTGTAAGTCGTTGAATTCTCAGGAACGGCGCGGTACCCAAGTGGCCCCAAAGGAGAGGTCTGCAGAAACTCCATTCGTGGGTTCGAATCCCACCCGCGCCTCGAACCTTTCCCTTTTGCTTTCAGGTACTTGCCGTTCCTCTCAGTGAACCCGTTTTGTACCCGGTATTTTTTGCACACGCAACGGATCCTGCTCCGAGTCCGCGCAACCTCGGCTTCCAATTGCTCCTGTCGCGAGCGCACCCAAGGATTGTAATGCCGCTCGGTGACGCGCACGCTTTGGTGGCCCATGAGAATCGAGACTCGCTCGATCGGCACCCCGGCAAGCAGGAGCTCCACCGCGAACGTGTCGCGGAACCGATGCGAGATTGCAGAACGACGACTATGATTGAGGATTTGCATCAATTTTACAAACAACTTACAACCTTCTTGAGATTCAGCAACGAACTCGATTGAGGTTTCTGCGAGTGTCGCAGCAATCGAGGCAAGACTATGAATGGAACCCTCGTCATCGCGCCGTTCAGCGCTGCGACCGCCTTCCTCCCTGTCCCTGGAGCAGGCTTCGCCACTGCGCGAACTGTCACAGGGAGGAGACAATGGAGATGCAATCGCTTCATGCTGAAAGTCCGATTCAGGAACAAGAATCTTCAACGAGCATACGAACGAAAGTCGCGATAGCGATCGTCATTATGGCGGTTTGCGGACTCGGACTTTGGATAGGCATTGAGATGGCCCTTAATGCCACATCCGGCCACTCGTGAAATAGTGGCCGTAGCGTTAGCGCAGGTGCGTGGCGGCACGATGAAAGTGCTGTTCCTCGCACGACGGCACGAGAGAGGATAGTTGGCGCTGCTACGTGAAGGAGCCAACACAATGATTCGGTTTTAGGGGAAATTCGCCTGGACTGCATTGCTTGTCTTCGCATTCTTCCTAACGCCCATGGCGGCGCAACAAGCCAGTTTGCAAATCCTCGTGAACCCGGCGTCGTTTGGGACCAACACTCAAGCGCTAGGTGTGGCTGGCGAATTGTCAATTCGCGCATGATTTCTCGGGGTTCCCCGTCCTGCTACGATTCTGCGATGCGCAATCTGGTCGTTCTGTTCATGCACTTGATCGCCACCTTGGCCCGGTTGCTCGGGTTCGTTCCCTAGTTGCGGAGTCGCTTCTCCTCAAGCACCAACTGCTGATTCTGAATCGCTCCCGGCATCGATCGCATGCAGAGAAGTCCGATCGAAGGTGTATGGCCAATAAACCAATCGCCAGTGGGCAGAAAACATACGTGATGTAAACCAGCGGGCTTAGGACATCATACCGGATCGGCGCGCGCGGCCCATACGTTTACACACTCGCCTCACAACGAAATAGCTATGAAATTCGCTTCCCAGCGCGCCGCCAGACAGGAAGGCAGCCAGCGCGTTTCGAAGAGCTCGACCACCGCTATGGGAAACACCGACTTTGGCCAGTTCACACCCCAATTATACCTTTCTACTGCGGGGGCCAGGTCGGGAACAGATGGATAGAGGTGAGACCTGAGCATGACGAAGATGAGAAAGCGGCCAACGCGGCGGCAGGTGTGATCCGGGAACTGTCGAAGTGAGTTTGATGTGTTCCCCGCCGCCGTGATCGTTAGCGGCAACAGTCAAAGTCGGACGCTGCTGCCAGTTGCTTGTAGCCCACACCGGTGTTTTTCTTCAAGCGCGCCTGTGGGCGCCTTTGCGAAAATCTTCGAGCATCTTGTCACAGCTACGCATGGTGAAGGCCACGATGGGCATCGTCGTGGTTTTGTCCGTCTGAGAAGGAAAGATGCTCGCGTCACAGATATAGAGATTCGGAACATCGTGAGTCTGACCCCACTTGTTCGTCACGGAAGTTTTCGGGTCGTTGCCGAACCGGCACACTCCGGTCTCGTGCAAACTCGTTCCTGGCCGATTCGGCTCCGTATCTGCGCCCCACATCTCCCCGCCTGCCGCTTTAAACAAATCGATCATCAGCTGTTTCGAGTGTTCCCACATCAAGAGTTCGTTCACGCCCCATTCAAAATGAAAGCGGAGTTGCGGGATTCCGAAGACATCTTTCTTTAGTGGATCAATATCCACGTAGTTGGTGGGACTCGGCAGCGAAGGCGCCTGGATCAGCGCCCCGATCGTAGAAGGATAGTACCGTTTGATGTTGCGCTTATATTCGGCGCCAAAACCCTCAAGCTGGCGATAGTATCCCGGGAATTCTCCGCAACCGCCCCCAACATAAACGGAATAGCCGCGAATGAATTTCTCTTCACGCGGATTCTTAAGATTCTGCCACCTTGGCATCCATCCAACAGTAGAATCCGCGATGTTGTCTGGTGTGGCCGGCTGGCCGACAAGTTGTGGCAAATAGCCGTAGCCCGGGCAGCCATAAAGGTGATCGCACAAATTGCGCCCAAGTTGGCCGCTTGAATTCGCGATTCCCGTGGGCCAGTGCCGGGAGCGTGAGTTCAGCATGATGTGTGCAGTCTCGACGCAGGACGCAGCAAGCACAACGACCCTGGCGTAGACCTCAACGTCAACCATTGTTTTTCGGTCAACGTAGGCGACACCCTTGGCCAATCCGTTTTCATCCACTAGCACGCTTCGAACAAGTGCGTCGGTGAGTAGAGTGAGATTCTTTGTGTTCTCGGCGTCCGGAATGGTGAACCATGTAGGAGAAAAAAAGGCTCCGACATCGCAGCCGCGAGTGCAGTTTCCGCAGTAATGACAGGCCGGATGTCCGTTGTGAGCAACGGTTAGCTGCGCGCAGCGGTCCGGCAAATAAGGCACGCCAATCTTTTCACCGGCCTTTTGAATAATGAAATCAATGCATCGGAACGGGATCGGCGGAAGGTACTCACCGTCCGGATTGCTCGGCCGATTCTGAATCGTACTGGCAACTCCCATGTACCGTTCGGCCTTCGCAAACCACGGAGATATTTCCGCATAGTCGACCGGCCAGTTTTCGCCCCACCCATCGAGATCTGCAGCCTTGAAATCGATGTCGCCATAGCGCGCGGAAGAGCGCCCCCAGAAGTTCGCCTTCCCTCCCGTTCCCTTACAACGTTTCCAGTACCAGTCCGTTCCGGGAGCGTTTGAGTAGGCAACATCATGCTCAAACAATTCGGGCCCTTCGTTGCACTCAGACTCCTCCACCGAATAGCGCTGTTGATGCGGCTTGCCTTCGAGGACTCTCGGATTGCCAAAACCGCGGTATTTCAAGTCATACGGCTGACGGTGAAGCCGGTAATGTTTGGAAGGTTCCGTGCGCGGCCCCGAATTGAGCGCAAGCACACTCAGGCCAGCTTCGCAGAGAAGCTTCATCGCCATTCCGCCGCCAGCGCCTGTGCCTACTACGATCGCGTCGTATACTTTCGTCGCCACGGAAAAGTTCTCCCTACGTTGCGGTGCGGCGTTTCTACTTGCTCCTCACCTGGCTTGGTTCTTGAAGGTGCGCGTGTTCTGGATCGTTGGGATGAGTGCAGCCCGGCATCTTGGGCCACACCATTCGCAAACCCGGATAACCCAGACTTTCCAATCCAATTCTCGTGGTGTAATAACCAACAACCGTGTAATTTCGCATCAATTGAAAAAACTCGCGGCCCTCTTCCGTAGTGGGCTTGAATTTAGCTTTGTAGGCAAGGTCCTCCAGAAGTTCGTTCTGCTGCTCCGCGGTGCAGTCCAAAAATGTATGTCCGAACTCCGAATTGCTGTGCGCGTTAATCCAAGCCAGCCCCGTGATGAATTGCTCCTGGGCTTCGCTACCCAGGCGGATCAATTCTTCACTGGATTCCGCGTCGTAGGGCGCTGAAACCGCTACCCGGTTGGCCAGCATGAAGTCAATAAACTCGGCAACTCCGGCTTGTTTTGCACCTGGAGCGTCATCGGCAGGAATGACCATTTCCGCGAGATGCTCAACGAGACGAAATTGTTCGGGAGAGAAAAACAGAAGCTTGTAAGGCTCTTTGGTTGCCTCAGAGAGCAAGAGATCGGGCGATTTATGAGAACAAGCAAAAGCCCATTGGCGGAAACCCGGAAACGACGCGGCAACAGAGGCAATGCCAATGTACCTTAGAATGTCCCTTCGCTGAGTCCCTTGCCCGCCCATCTTCGCGCTCCAGTGGAACCGCTTCCAGGAACAGGTTCCATCAATCCGAACTCAGAAGATGAGAACACCGGGCAGTGCATCCTTCAAGCAAATTTTTGCGCCGGTAGTTCGCCAATTCGATGTGCCCGACATGGTCGTAGCGCGTGCAGCGCCAGCAACGGAGGGCCAGGTCTTCGAGGACGAGGTCCACCGGCAACTGACGGAACTGACCAACCAGCCGAGGAGGTGTCGGAGCGACACGATCATGGCAAGAATTTTAGCGGAGAAGTCATTCATTTTGCAGGTGTACGACCTTTTTGGCGAGGCGCAACCTCTACATCCAAGCGTCGAAACCGTTCAATCGTCGCAAAGACTGTAACCGGCCAGTTGCCTCCAATAGAAAATCTCAGAAAGCCGGAAACAAATTGCGCCCTTGAACCGTATCTTCTATTGCATCCCCATAGGACGTACCTGCATCCTAGGCATTCTCAGAGAATGCCCAGAAATAAGCGAGGAGTTATGAGGTCGTTGCGCGGTTGGCTATTGCGGCTGGCCGCCTTATTTGGCAGTGAACGACGCGAGCGAGACCTCGCCGAGGAGATGGAAGCCCATGTCCTGATGCACGTTGAGGAAAATCTCCGCGCAGGTATGAGCTTGGATGAAGCGCGGTGTGACGCTCGGATCAAACTCGGCGGCATCGAGCAAACCAAAGAGAATTATCGCGCCCGCCGCGGCTTGCCCCTACTGGAGAATTTCTTGCGTGACCTGCGATTTGGTGCACGCGCGCTGCGGAAGAATGCGGGGTTCACCGCCGTCGCGGTGCTTACTCTGGCGCTCGGCATCGGCCTAAACACTGGTATTTTCACGATTTTGAATGGCGCCGCTTTGCGACGGCTTCCGGTTCCTCATGCAGAAGAAGTCGTAGCCGTCTCGCAGACCTACCGCAAGCTCCAAGGCCCCATCCACCGAAATGTCCGCGAGAACGCGAGCTTCTTTTCTTATTCCGAATACACGGCCTACCGCGACCAGAACCACGTCTTTAGCGGCCTTCTTGCCTATGCACCCTTCGTCGAGGTGAACATGGGCGGCACACATCCGCAACATCTGATTGGGGCACTCACTTCGTGCAACTATTTCGACGTCCTGGAAGTTCCTCTTGCTCTGGGCCGGGGCTTCACGGATGCGGAATGTATCGCGGGCAACAAAGCTCCCGTTGTGGTGCTGAGTGATGGATTGTGGCGTAGCGCGTTCGGCGCAGACGCTTCCATTCTCGGAAAGCCGGTTATTCTGAATCGCATCCCTTTCACGGTGATTGGCGTCGCCTCTTCAGGCTTCCAAGGTAGTGAGCCGATTCCATCGCAGTTCTGGGCTCCTGTGAACTTGCAGAGCAGTCTCCTCCGTGAGCCGGATCGTGTTGCCGACGGTTCTCAAAGCTGGCTCGGACTGCTGGGACGCACGAAGGGTGGGATATCCGAGAAACAAACGCGCGCCGACCTCGCCGTAATCGCCGGCCAAATCGACCTGCGCGACCCAGGCCGCATCACTACGCTGGCCATCGATACGGCCACGCTCTTTTCCGTCCCTGAAGAGCGGTCCCTGTTTCTGAGTATGGGTGGCGGCCTGCTCTTTGCTGTGGGCATGGTGCTGCTGATCGCCTGCGCTAACGTCGCTAGTCTGCTCCTCGCTCGAGCCACTGCGCGCCGCAAAGAAATTGCTGTGAGGCTCGCAATGGGCGCCAGCCGAGGACGTCTCATCCGGCAGCTGCTCACCGAAAGTCTTTTGGTTGCACTCCTCGCCGGATTGCTGGGCTCGCTTATCTCGTTGTGGTCTACAACGGGCCTGGTGCGATTTCTTCAATCCAACATCTCCCCGGGCTACTGGCCGGTGGCGCTCAACACCAGTCCCGACGTCCACGTTCTGGCTTATGCCCTCGGCCTGACGCTGCTCACTGGGATTGCTTTTGGTTTGGTGCCGGCGCTCCAGTCTTCGCGAGTGGATCTCACCTGGGCGATGAAGGGAGAAAGTGCCGACTCCGAAGCTCGCTCGAGAAATCTTTTGCGCGGCACGCTGGTCGCGGCACAAGTGGCCGCTTGCATGGTCTTGTTGCTTGCCGCGGGGCTATTGCTTCGTGGGCTTCACCGGGCACAGACCATCGACCCCGGTTTTCGCACGAAGAATGTCGCCGCCATCGTCTTCGACCTCAATGGAGCAGGTTACGACAATCAGCGCGCCGAAGCGCTGCAGCGGCAATTGCTCCAGCGAATCGCCGCGCTTCCCGGCGTGAACTCCACAGCCCAAGCCAGCGCGGTTCCGCTGGACGACAATCACCGTGTTACCGACCTTTCCATCCCTGGCCGCGAAGACCACGTCGGTGTCGAGTACAACTACGTTTCGCGTGCCTTCTTCCCGCTATTGGACATTCCCATCGTGCGCGGCCGAAATTTTACGGAAGTGGAGAGTCAAACCGGCGCGCCCGTGGCAATCCTCGCGGAATCAACCGCGCGTCGACTGTGGCCGAACGAGGATCCGATCGGCAAGACCATTCGTCTGGTTGCCGACTATGAGGTCGTTGGCGTGGCGAAGGATGCGCAGGTGTCCTTTTTGGGACGCTCCGATAGCACTTACGCCTATCTTCCGGCCGGTCCCAAGCAACAGTCGGACCTCCGCCTATTGATTTCTGGCTCAGTGGGCTCGCCTACAACACAGAACGTCCGGGCAACCGTCGCCGCGCTCGATCCCGAACTGGCCGTGGAAATCGTCAATCTCGAAGAAAATCTCAAACCCTGGCTCACGCCGGGTCGAGTCTTCGCAACTTTATCTGGATTCCTCAGCGGCCTCGCCTTGCTCCTGGTCGCTATGGGCGTCTATGGCTTGGTATCCTACGTTGTCAGCCGCCGTGTGCGCGAAATCGGAATCCGGATGGCCCTTGGAGCGGACAATCGCGATGTCATGGCTCTTGTTCTGCGCCAGGCCATGAGGCCAGTGGTGATCGGCGCGCTGATCGGCATCGCTAGCTGCGCCGCGGTCGCCTGGGCGCTAACAACGATTTTGCCCTGGGATGTCTCCTTGCGTTTCTTGTATGGCATTAGCCCGGTCGATCCTGTCGCTTTTTTTGGCGTTCCGGCATTCTTGCTCGGTGTTGCCATCCTCGCGAGTTACATTCCGGCTCGGCGCGCCATGAAGGTTGATCCCATGGTGGCGCTGCGCTACGAGTAAATCATGATCCCTTGGGGGACCACAGCGAAGGAGTCGCGCGATGGAAGTTGCCTATCCTTGCCAGTACGGTTTTGCGTACCTATTGCAATGAGACTTGCAGCGCCACTTGTTTAGTTCTGATTGCGTGAAGCCGCGCTGGATGATATTCCTGAAATCGTTCGCCTACCGAGGCGCGTACTCATCGAAGCAATTCATCGATGAGCACAACGGCAATACAGGCTGCCAGACTGAGGAAATATATACCCACGACTTTGGCGTCGCGGTGTTTCTCGAAGTTATAGAGGCGCGCCGCCACTACGCTCAACGAAAGAAATACTGCAAAAACGCCCAGCAAAAGGATTACTCGTCCGGCTAGATTTGTCGTTATTGTGATCACTAGATTGCCTTCGTCAGAAAATGGGTGCGCTTTCTTGATCGCCCGAAGTACGTCCATGGTTAGTGGAAACAACCTGAGCGTGGAGTTCGTGAACGCGGCTGTTACACAGAAGAAGGAGGGACGACGCCACGCCAAGAACAGACATACTAAGGCGGCTATGAGGCTGAATGCAGGCCCTGCAGCAAGCGCCAGGTGGTTCAACGGAGCGCTCACACTGCCGATCGGTCGAACACTTTGCAAAGTGATCCGAACCGCACAGCGCCCAAGCCGGTACACGATAAAATGTCCCAACTCGTGAAACGCAATCGATGCAAGTGTGAGCAGCAGGACGATGCCCGCGCGTTGCGCCATCGTCGCCGGTTTCAATCTCAGCTCCTTTGGTAGGGTTCTGCCATGAGAACTGGTACGCGACTTTGGCGTCGCAAGTTCACTTTAGCTGTCATCCTTCACATTAGTGACGCTCACCACATTAGTGGCCCACGGCGGCGGTCACTTCACACATGTGGTTGGCGAATTGTTAATTCGCCCAGGATTCCTCGGGATTCCCCCGTCGGTCCTAACAAAGCGCCCAGGACAATGTTACATTGTTACATTGCATTGACACCTTGCCGGCGTAACAATTCGCCAGAGACAGCTGGCTCAACGAGCCACGACGCGTCTCAAAAGTGATAAAAAAGTTTAGATGACAACTTACATGGAGGAACCGTGATCCGTTCGCAACAGCTCCGCGATGAACTATTGACTTGGCTTCTCATAATTCTAATTCTCTCGCCGTCTTCGGGCGTTGGCCACGTTGCCGACGATACAAATACTCCGACCCAAATTCCGGGACACAACGCGATTCTGATGGGAACGGATTGGTATCCAGAACAGTGGCCGGAATCGCGCTGGGAAAAGGAACTACAAATGATGGAGGCCGCGCACCTCAACGTCGTGCGGCTCACCGAATTCGCATGGAGCGCGATGGAACCGAGCGAAGGACGTTTTGAATTTGACTGGCTCGATCGGGCCATCCGGCTGCTTGAAAAGCATCAAATCGTGGCGGTGCTCGGCACACCGAGCGGAGGCCCTCCTGCTTGGCTGACGCACAAGTATCCAGAGACTTTGCGAGTTGAACCGGACGGGCAACGCGTGGCACACGGCAACCGAGCGCACGGCTCGGTAACCTCTGCGAAGTATCTAGAGTCTTGCCGGCGTATTGCCAGTGAAATGGCCAAGCGCTATGGGAATGATCCCAATGTGGTGGGATGGCAGATCGACAACGAATATGGCTACGCTCTGATGTCCTATGACGAGGGGACGCGGAACCAATTTCAAGATTGGCTTCGCGATAAATACAAGACCATCGACTCGCTCAACCAACACTGGGCGACGGCTTACTGGAGCCAGTCATACGACAGTTGGGACGAAATACCGATTCCGACAGTCTCGCACAATCCGGCGTTGATGCTGGAGTGGAAGCGCTTCGTGACGCACGCGTGGAATGCTTTTCAACAAAACCAACTCGACGAGATTCGCAAGTACGCGGCCCCACGGCAATTCATTACCGGGAATTTCATGGGGTTGAAATGGGACGGATTGGACCAGTACAAAACCGCCGAGCCGCTGACGTTTGCTTCCTGGGATGACTACGTCGGGACTGGGCACCTGGACCCGGATGTAAACGGAATGAGCCACGACGGAATGCGGGGCCTGAAGGGCCAGAACTTTTGGGTGATTGAAACACAGCCAGGGGCCGTGAATTGGAGCGACGTCAACAATTATCTGAACAAGGGCGAAACACGCGCGATGGCGTGGCATGCCATCGGGCACGGTGCGGACGACGTCAGCTACTGGCAATGGCGAAGCGCACCAAACGGCCAGGAGGAGATGCATGGCACGCTGGTTGGCGCCGATGGGCTGCCCGTTCCGTTGCTAGACGAGGTCGCTCAAACGGCGAGCGAGTTCGCGCAAGTGCAAGGCGCGTTTCGCGGAACGAAGGTTGTATCGGAGGTGGCAATTCTCAACGACTACGAGAGCCGTTGGGCGATCGATTGGCAGAAGCACAACCGCCAATACAGCTCGGCCGACGTCTCGCTATCGTATTACAAGGCCTTGCGAAAAATCGCGCAATCGATTGATGTCGTGAGCCCCCACAGTTCGCTGGCCGGCTACAAACTTGTTGTTGCCCCAAACTTAAATCTCCTTCCGAAGCAACTGGCGAACCGCCTGATCGAGTATGTAAATAATGGCGGTCACCTTGTGCTTGGTCCCCGAGCCGGGCTCAAGGATGAATACAACGCACTACTGTCGCAGCGGCAACCTGGCTATCTCGCGAATGTTCTAGGAGCGCAGGTCGAACAGTTTTATGCGCTGGAGAAAAATGTCGTGGTGAGCGGGGCGCTGGGTAGCGGAGAGGCAACGATCTGGGCGGAGCAACTGAGGACGACGGACGCGAGCACCCAAGTCCTTCTTCGCTACGGAGTGAGTAACGGATGGCTCGACGGCCAGCCAGCGGTTGTCAGCCGCGCTGTAGGGAAAGGCAGCATCACGTATGTCGGTGCGGTATTCGATAGTCAATTGGTAGCGGCGATTGCGGAGCGTATCTCGAGGGACAGCGGCGTTAAACCTGTGTTCGGCACCGTTCCGGAGGGAGTGGAAGTCAACCGGCGTATCGGACCAGGCAAACAGATATTTGTGTTCGTCAATTTTTCTGAACAGCCGAGAATGATTACCCTGCCCCACCCAATGAAATCGCTGCTTGAAAACAAGCAGACTGAGACGTTCGAGCTTCGGCAGTACGCTGTGGGGCTCGCGCTGGACCAGCGATAACCTACGATAAATGCGAGATTTCTTCCAAAGCGAGAGTACCTCGAACAACAAGGACGCATTCTTTCAGCAGGTCATGCAAAAAGCGGAGTGGTTAATGTGCTTCCGGGGCACGGTTATGGGAGCGATGATTCGTCTCGCGACCTGCTGAACCTATCACGTGTTTCCTCAGCCGCTTCTGGCTTGGCATGCTCGCTTCCTATTGACGCTCTATATGTGAATCAATATTATTTCACTTCAAATTCGGGCATATATGTCAATTTTCTAGGTATCATCATGACAGAAAGCGAAATTTGGCCGACAGCCGATCCTCGACGAAACTTCAGGAGAGCCTTTTATGAAGTCCCGCTTACGTGGCGTACTACTTCTATTCACCTTAATCGTTGCGCCGGTTCTGGCGCATTTCGGCTCGGTTGTTGTCGCCAGAATCGAGAACCCCACCTGCGAATTGATCCGGCCGAACGTATACCGGCTCAATTTTCATGTTTTGCCGGAAACCGCTCGCGTAGAGGTTTTTGCCAGCTCGCGCCCCGATCAACTCGATTCCCCTATACCGCTCCTTACGACCCACAAGACCCCCGCGGAAGTCTCCGTCCCTGATCTCCCCGGCCGCGTCTACTTTCACCTCAAGCCTGCTGCCGGATCCGCGCGCGTCGTCTCCGTCCGCAGGCTTCCCCTTGAAGGCGCCAAAAACTTCCGAGACCTCGGAGGTTACCGCACATCCGACGGCCGTTACGTCCGGTGGGGTATGGTCTACCGTTCAAATCACCTGGTGAATTTGACCTCGCGAGACTCCGACTATCTCAACCGCTTGGGAATTCGTCTGGTCTGCGATGTCCGCTCGGACGGCGAACGCGCACGGGCGCCCGATCATTGGACGGGAAATGCGCCGGAATTCTTCTCTGTCCCCATTGGCTCCAATTTGATTACCACGCCAACAGCCAACGATCTGAAACACAGGATTGCTTCCATCAAATCCGAGACCAAAGACTCCGTTCGCGCCTATGACTACGCCATTGACTACGCCGGGCAATATGCAAAAATCCTCCGCCGCATTGCTGCTGGCGATCTCCCCGCCGTCGAGCACTGCACTGCGGGCAAGGACCGCACCGGCGTCTTTAGCGCCATTCTTCTCACCGCACTAAGTGTCCCGCGCGTGACCGTTGTCCAGGACTACCTGCTGTCCAACGAATACCTGCTCGCCCCGGACACAATCGCAACCACGACTGCCGATCTTCAGCGCGCCTTCGGCCTCGCCGAGCCACCGGACATCTCCACCGTCAGAACCATCATGACCGCGAGACCCGAGACCCTCGAAGCCACCCTTGACAAAATCAGTAACACCTATGGCTCCTTCGCCAATTATCTGCGAGACGGATTGAAGCTTTCCGATTCGGAAGTGGCATCGATCCGCCAACGTCTTCTTGAGCCTTAGCGCGTGCGGGTACCGCGTGCGCGGGCAGCCATCTCCCCTGCAAAGCTGACTCTCAGATTGGGTAAGCAATCATTCTCAAACAACCGCATAAGCCACTCTCTTTCGTTCCGGCTTTGGCGGAGGGATGGGCGGATAACGGGAGATGCGTCAAGTCTTGAGCCAGGTGCGGCAGAATCTGGAAAAAGCCAACAAGCGAGTCTACGGCAGGGGGAAAGTATCACGCATGACGTTCCTCCCACTGCCGAGATTTCGCAGGAAGCAGTCGTCGGTAAGTGAAAGAAAAAAGAAGGTGGCACGCCCGGGGGACTCGAACTCCCGACCTTCTGATCCGTAGCAAGGTAGCACAAAACTCAAAGTGCTGCTTCTGGTGTCGTTTACAGAGGAACGCGCCATTCATCTCGCTTTTGAGTTGGACCGAGGTTGGACTTCGGGCGTTAGCTATAGGCTGCTTCGTTCGCCGCACGCGCAGCGTCCGCCGCCGGGGGACTTCGTTCTGACGCGGAACTCTGACGTAACGCGATTGGGTAAGGGT
>Ga0207144_1030_pt1 | contig 31735 bp, 43 predicted proteins | sample Alteio_BWMinHeat_FD_153583 | JGI IMG/M metagenome (GOLD analysis project Ga0207144, IMG submission 153583) | Enriched cells from forest soil in Barre Woods Harvard Forest LTER site, Petersham, Massachusetts, United States -... | ecosystem: Environmental > Terrestrial > Soil > Temperate forest >...
ACGTACGGCTCGTTCAGCGGCTTTCCGTTGACGTACATCTGCTGATCGACGAGTTTGAGGTGATCGCCGGGAAGGCCAATGACCCTTTTCACAAAATGCTGATGGTCAGAGTAGGGGTATTTAAAGACGATGATGTCGCCGCGCTCCAGCGGGCGGTAGGGGAGCAGCTTCTCATACCACGCTCCGCTGCCGCCGAAGATGAACTTGTTGACGAGGAGATGGTCGCCAATCAGCAGCGTTCCCTCCATCGAAGCGGAGGGAATCTTGAATGCTTGAACGACGAAGCTGGTCCCAAAGAGCGCGAGAAGCACGGTCACCAGCAACGATTCCAGGTATTCGGAAATCGTCGTCGGATCCTCGTGAGGCTCCTTTTTTTCCGGCTCTACCGGCGCAACCGGATCCACCGGCTCTTCGACCTTCAGCGCAGTTTCTTCCGCCATTCGCTCTCAGCCTTTCTGTTCCGCCCGCACGTCAAACCTTATCCAGAAGTTCCATCGCGCTTTGCGCCGCTCGCTGCTCCGCTTCTTTCTTTGTGCTGCCCTCGCCGCTGGCCATTCGTTCTCCGTTAATCCAAACTTCCACCTGGAAGATTTTCTGATGATCAGGACCGCTTTCGCCTGACAGCCGGTATTCGGCAGGCGGCTTTCCACGCCCCTGCAAAAACTCTTGCAGCGCGGACTTGCGGTCTGAGTCCGCGATTCGCTCGCCGCGCTCTTCAAGGGCTTGTTCGAATAACAAGCGCCTAAGCATCTCGCGCGCAGCTCCCAGCCCGGAGTCCATATAAACCGCGGCGACCACCGACTCGAAAGCATCCGCCAGGAGCGTTGGCTTTTCCCGGCCACCCGACTTTTCTTCGCCGCGCCCGAGCCGCAAATGTTCCCCGAGCCTGATGCGCCGAGCTACAACTTCGAGAGAGTGCGCATTGACAATTCGCGCACGGCTCTTCGAGAGCTGGCCTTCGCTCCACTCGGGAAATGACTCGAGAAGATACTCCCGTGCCAGCAATTCCAGAACGGCGTCCCCCAGGAATTCCAGCCTCTCATTATCCTGGATGGCGGCCGCTTCGGCGGATTCTTGTTTGTGCTCGGCACGCAACTCCGGAGCAGCGGAGCTGTGCGTCAAAGCGCGTTCGAGGAGTTCCGGCTTTTTAAACCGATAACCGAGCCGCTCCTCGAGTTGCTCTGCGTCACTCTGGATCATTTCCTTGAACAGTGCGTCCTTGAACAGTCCATGCGCGTCTAGCGGCGACGATCATTTCGGCGCGCTCAATTGCGTGGCGCCCAGCTTTTTCGCCTCGTCGGCGCCGTTCTTGCACGTCGGCTGCAAACTCCCGGGTATTGCCGCGCACTTGTTAAACGCGGCCACCGCGGCATCAAAATGCGAAGTCTTTTCTTCCGCAAGTGCCAAGACGTAGAAGGTTACGGGGTCGGCCTCAGGATTCGGATCAACTTTCGTGGACTCCTCAAATTCCGGAATCGCATCGTCAAACTTGCCCCGGCGGAAATAAACGAGTCCCAGCCCGCTATGGGCCATCGCCAGCGTCTGGTTTTTGGCGAGACTGAATTGTGCATCCGTCATCGCATCCGGCTTGGGAATCGTCGGAGTCAGCTCGATCGCGGACTTGGAAAACTTTTCGGCTTTTTCCAGTTGCTGGGCGGCATTGGGCATGGCCGAGTTCCATGCCCGCGGCAGCGTCTGCCCGAGGATCGCTAGGGTCTGCACATCGTTGGGAGCCAGCGCAACATCCTTCTCCCCCGCGTCCTGCATTTTCTGAATATCACTGGCCGCAAGATAGAGTTTGACGAGGGTCGAATACACCGGCGCGAGATACCGGCTCTGCGGGTATTTCTGCACAAACGCTTCGCCCGCTTGAGTTTTCTTGGCTCCATCGGTCATGGGCAGGCTATCGAACGCTTTGTACGCGGCATCTTCTTCCGCGTTTACAGGAGGCGCTGGCGTATCCAGCGTCAGCGTGTTGGCCTTGTCTTTGTCTTTGTCGGACTGCTGCTGCGCTGGCGGCGAACTTTGGCCGCTCTGGCCACTTTGACCGCTGCCGCTCTGCGCCGCGGCCCCAACGCATCCCAATACGAGCAATGCTGCAAAAGCCCCCGCCTCCATCCACTTTAGCCACGTCCGCCTCATTTCCTGCCTCCTGTGCTTCTTCAAGTCGTCGCTCAAGTCCGAAGGCTCGAGTCTCTTCCTGTCTTTCTCCCCAGGTTCTCCCTTGTCGTTCCTAAATCTAAGGCCGCTCGACTGGCTTCTCAAGGTTGACAGCTTCGAGACCCTTTTGCGCCGCCCGCCGTGCAAGTTCCGGTCCTCCCGGCACGGCGAGTGCAGCTTGGAACTCGCTTTTCGCAAGGGCCTGCCGCCCTTCGTCATCATAAATCCGCGCCAGGTAAACATGCGACCACGTCAACACCATCGCGTCCCCGGTCGCTGCGTGCTCTCCCGTCGTCAGTCTGCCAAAAACCTCTTTCGCGCGCGGGCCATCGTGATCGAGCAGCGCCACCAATCCCAAACCGTACCAGGCGCGGATCTGGTCCGGATATCTGGCCAACACTTTTTGAAAGGACAGCTCCGCGGCCCGCGGGTTTTTCTCGGCGATTCGCCGCTCGCCATCTGTCAGCGCTGCGATCGCATCGGCATCATTGGGCACCGTCGTTGGCTGTGCTACTTTGTGCCGTGTCACTTCTTCGCTCGCAGGATCGTCCGCGTTTGGCCCGCGGTCCGCCGATGCAAACTGAATCCCTTCTATCCGCTTGGCTTCTGCCGGCAAATTGATCCCTCTTACCAGATCGGGGAAATAAAGCGCCATCGATGGTTCGGAACTTTCGTACTTCGCTAGCCCGAGGAAGATCGGCCTTACGAGCACGTAGCCATCCGCGTCATCGCGGTCCATCGCTGCGTCCCTTTCGCCGGGCGACAGCCGCTTCAGTTTCAACTCCACTGCTCGCACCAGGCACTCGGCGAAGTAGGACGAAAAATCATCTTTCAAATCCGGTGCCAAGCGGGACGCTTGCGCGGCCTTCTCATAAAGCTGACGTTTCACCGCCAGTACATGCGGATATTGCTGCGGGAGCGGATCGAGCAGAAAATGCAGGAAGGCGTGCCTGACGATGTCCGTCGGGATGTCATCAGAACCGCTCAGAACGATCGAGTAATGCTCGCCGGAATTCCGCACGTTTGTGATGCGTCCGACCAGAGGTTCGAGGATGATGGTAAATGCCCGCGGAGTCGTGGGATCCTGAAGCTGCCGGAGATAACCCGTCGTCACAAAAACGATTTGCGACACTGGGTCATGAACTTTCTCAATTTCCCGATCGTAGATGGGCTGCAAATCTCTCCAGAGGCGCCCGATTTTTTGCTCTTCGTAATAGTTGGAGAGAATTTCGCTGAACCCATCGAGCGCCAGCACTTCCGACGGCATGTCGTCTCGCCGAAGGGTTATCAGGAATTTAGGCGCCGGCCCGGAAAGCAGACCGAACCAGATGTAGCGCGAGAGCGTGGCCCCCGAGTCGCGCACCACATGTTCCTTGTAAAATGCCCGAACGGCGTCTACCGCCGGCCCTTGCTGATGCTGCATCTGCTCCCGAAGACGGGCGCGCAGCGGATGCCAGTTCGCCGCGCTCACATTTGCTTCGAATCCCGCCGCCAGCAGCGCGCACATGGTCGTAAACATGGCTTCGCTGCCGTCCACCGTAATGTTAGTCGTTGGCGCCGTTCGTCGAGGTGCTGGGGGTAAGGGCATCTGCCCGCTCACCGCCAGCGGCCCGAGCAGAAAGACTGCTGCCGCGCACAACCAGGCCAACACCATTCGCTGAAATTGTTTTGTCATGAACTCTGCCGCAGTTCTCGCTCGAGCTGGCTACTCTTGCAAACGATAGTTCAACCTCTGAAGAGAGATAGACGCCGAGGTCCGCCTCCCGCCAAGTCCCCTGGGGCGCTCACTCTCCTGTGGCATCCCTGCAGCATCTTTTCAATTTACAAGCGCACTTCCCATCCGTCAAGGAATCAGCGGCTGGCCCAAGCCGCTCACCATCCAACTCTTGCTACTCTGGGGAGCATCTGTTAACAGTGAGGATGCGTTGACACCTGCCGCGGGATGGCTCGACTCTATGCGTTCCCCTGTCATAAAAAAAGCCGCGCTTTTCCTGGTCTGTGCCCTGTCATGGGCTCGCCTGCCCTTGGCGCTCGACGCCCACGCTTCGCCATCGCTCGATTCTGCCGCGCACCCTTCCTCCGAGCAGGATTCCCCCGCCACGTCCGCTCCATCCGGAAGGCTCCGCTTATCGCAAGAAGTTCAGCTTACAGGGGATTCCTCTTGGGTTGACACTGGCATCGACGTCCACCCGGGTGAACACGTGGTGGTTACTGCGACGGGCAAACTACGGTATGCCGATCAGCAGACCGACACCGCCCCAGCGGGCATCGCCCGCGGCTTCAAAGATCTTCTTCGCATTCTGCCCTTCAACGGAGCGGGACGCGGCGCGGTCATCGGCCGCATCGGCGACCAAGACACCTCACAGCCGTTTCTCATCGGCGCAAAACGTGACCTCGTCTCGCCCGTAGCCGGCCGACTCTCGATCGGCATCAATCAACTCAGCAGCGAGACGGGCGATGGCACGTATTCGGTTCGTATCGAGATTTACTCCGCCGATGCCAACACGCTCCTATACCCAGGACGCCATGGAAAGGGTCTTTACCGCCGCCGGCTGGGTCAAGGTCGACGCCAACGTCAAAGAAACCGTCCTCAACGGCTTCCTGGAAAGCATGTCCAAGGAGTCCTATCTCACCATGCCGATGAGCCCACTCTATCTCTTCGGCCGCCAGCAGGACTGCGGATGGGCTCACGCCGAACCCATCTCCGTAGTCGCTTCGCGCAATCACCTGCGAATCTGGAAGGCACCCTTCGAAGTCAATCGCCGAACTCTCTGGGTTGGCGCGGCCACCCACGATATCGGCTTCGAAAAGGATCAACGCAACAACCGCCTGACGCACAAAATCGATTCAAACATTGACCTAGAACGCGACTACGTCGAAAAAACGCTCACGTCCACTGGCTTGGTCGCGGAACGGACTCACTTTCTCCCATCAGATCCAATGCAAGCTGCCAAAACCGCTACTGGAGGTAGTTTCCACTCCAACGGCCAGGTGCTCGTGCTGAAACTTGGCGAACCCTCGCAGAGGTAGCCCGGACCTAGGTAGTCCAGCCAGCAACGCCCGTCGAAGCACCTTCAGAATGCCGTAAGCTGTTGTAAAAAAATAACTTAATGTAAAGCAAATGCATCATTCGAACATGTTCAAAATAACTCTTGACAGCTCCTCAGGGCTCGCTTGTATAATTCGAACATGTTCAATTCCTCCATCCCCTCTCCCAAGGCCCAACTCACCCGCGCCCACATTCTCTCCACCGCCCTCCGGGTCTTCCGCGAGCGCGGGCTCGAAGCCTCCACCATGCGCGAACTGGCCTCGGCCGCAGGCGCTTCCCTCGGGTCCGCCTACTACTACTTCCCGAGCAAGGAAGCCATCATCCAGGCCTACTATGACGACGTACAGGCCGAACACGCTCGCAGGGTAGCTGCAGCGCTCGTCAAAGCTCGCCTGGATCTCAAGGATCGCCTAGGCGCCGCGTTTCACTCCAAACTAGACATCCTCCAGGGTGACCGCAGGCTTCTCAGCGCGCTCTTTCGCTACACGGGCGAGCCGCAGCACCCGCTCTCTGCACTCGGCGACGGCACCCGCAAGAATCGCCAGCAAAGCATGTCCGTGTTTCTTACCGCAATCGGTGACGAGCGCCTCCCCGACGACATTCGCGCGATTCTCCCATCAGCCCTCTGGGCCCTGCACATGGGTATCATTCTTTACTTCATCTACGACGATTCTCCCGAGCAGCTGCGCACGCGCCGATTGGTCGACGGTGTCCTTACCTTGCTTGTGCGCCTGCTTGCTCTAGCAAGGCTTGCGGTCCTAAAGCCCGTCCGCGGCAGCCTCCTGCGGCTGCTAGGCGACTCCGGCCTTCTGCCGGAACCGGATTCCCCGCAAGTGCTCTGGTTTCAGGAGTCACAACCATGACCACAAACTCATCCAATCAACCGAAACCTACGCGGCAGCAGCATGGCTATAACCCCATCACCCTCGACGACGTGACACCACCTGCGCAATCCTGGCAGGATTATTTTGGCGAGTTGCGTGACCCGCTGGCTCGTTCGGTTGCCGCTCCTCTCTTGTTCTTCATCTTGGTGTTCAGCAACAAAGAGCTTCTCGTCGCGCCCTTGACGATCCTGGTTCTTCTCGGCTGCCTCTTCCTCCGACTGGACAATCACCCTCGCCAGATTGCTGCAGTTCCGTTAACCCTGGCGGCCATCAAGCTTTCCTTTCAAATGGCGTCACCTTTGAATAACTCCGCCTCAGGCGCTTCCTCTCTACGCGGATTCTCGACGGATCCTGGATATGTCTGGCTCCCGATGTTCTTCTCCATCTGCCTGGTGTTCATTCCGCGTCGAGATTCCGTCACCTTCAAGATCATTCTCGCCGGCTCCTGCGTGCTCCTTGCGTCGGGACTTCTTCCCGGGCTGGGATTCGTTGCCGTCTTTTATTTGCTGGACAGCAGTCTTTTCCTCGCGATGGTCGTGGGGATATTCATCGATTTGAAGTCTTACGTGCCCGCTCAGGTCCACGGTGGTGTTCGGGCCGCACACTAGGTGGGGGCGGGTGACTACTGCAGCGTGATCGTATGGCATGACAACGGCGGCGCCTTGCACCTGTCGGGCCCCGCCGTTCCGCTCCCGATCAGCTTGATTCGAACTAGCGGTGTTTTTTTCGCGGTTGTTGCCGCAGAACTCCACTCGCTCCCTGTGGCGCCTCGTCCTCATCAGCATCGACGCATCCAGTTTGAGAGGCAAGTTGCCGGCTATTGGAGTATGATGGCCGCCGCCGAGAAACCATCGGCTGGCACTTCACTAGCCCGGAGTCATTATGCCCGTCACCAAGCCAGCCAACGAACCAGCACGCCTCGCGGCACTCGAACGCTACGCCCTCCTCGATACCGACCCGGAAGAATCGTTCGATGATCTAACGCAGCTGGCTTCCTTCATCTGCCAAACTCCCATCGCACTGATTTCTTTGATCGACGACGACCGCCAATGGTTTAAATCGCGCGTAGGTCTCACGGCTACGGAGACACCTCGAGAGGTCGCCTTTTGCTCCCACGCCATTCTGCAAAGAGATATTTTCGTGGTTCCCGACGCGCTAAAGGACGAGCGCTTCCGCGACAATCCGCTAGTCGTCCGAGACCCGCACATCCGCTTCTACGCCGGAGCGCCTCTTATCGACGAGAACGGCTACGCACTCGGCACGCTTTGTGTCGTCGACCAAACTCCCCGTGAATTGGCGCCTGAACAGCGCGACGCTCTCAAATCGCTGAGCCGTTTGGTCCTGGCCCAAATGGAATTCCGCCGCAACCTGATCCTTTTAAAGGAAGTCCTAAGCGACCGCACAAAAGAAGAGCACGAGCGCGAACAAGAGCTCCTAAAACTGCAGGCCACTCTGGTACGCGTCCTCGGCCTCCGGCAGTCCGTCTCGTCCAAGTAAGAAATAAAGAGTGGCCTCGGGGAGCCGTGCCGGACTGCTTTTCCGGAAGTTTCCTCTCTGTGAACTAGGTCTCCTCCGCGCCCACCATCTAACAATTCTTTCCTTTCCGATTGCTTTGTTCGACTGCTAGACAACCCCCATCGCCCGCCGCAAAACATCCCGCGAAATATTCGCCCCACTCACTACCAGCACAATGTTGTCGCCAAATTCCGATCCCGCCGCGAACACCGCCGCCGTACTAGCCGCCCCAGCCGGCTCCGCCAAAACATGCTCCTCGATGAGCAAAATCTCAATCGCCCGCAACATCTGCTCCTCGCTAACGAGCACCACATCATCCACAAGGCTCTTCACGTCACGCACATTCGGCAAATCCGGCGTCCGCGTAGCCAACCCATCCGCAATCGTGTCACAAGTCTCCGTCCCCACAACTCGATCTTCCTTCCACGACCGAAAATACGCCGGCGCCCGTTCCGCCTGTACGCCGATGACTTTCACGCGCGGCGCAATCTGTTTCACCGCCGCCGCGATCCCTCGGATCAAGGCCGTATCGCCCATGGGCACCACAATCGCGCCAACCTCCGGAAGCTGTTCGAGAATTTCGCAACCAATCGTCGCCGGCCCCGCTGGCAGATCCGCATCGGTCGCGTCATTCAAAAAATAAACCCCCGGCCGCTTCGCGTATTCGTTCGCCAGCTCGAACGCCGCCGCCAAATCCGCCCCGCCGCCTTCGACGATTACCGCCCCCAGCGACACAATTCGCCCGCGTTTCACGGGATTGCATCCCGCCGGCAAAAAAATTCGCGATTTAACGCCAAGCAATTTCGCCGCATAAGCCACCGCCGCGCCATGATTCCCCGTACTCGACGCAATCACTTCCTCAACGCGTTCCCTCTTCAGCCGCGTCGCCAAAGCCCACAACGCCCCGCGCACCTTGAACGACCCTGTCGGCAATTCCGTTTCCAATTTTAGGTAAACGCTTCGTCCCGCGAGCCCGCTCAAAAATGCCGCACCAATTAACCGCGTCACCGCAAAGTATTTCGAAAGAAATCTCTGTGCCTCCCGAATCGTCGAAATCCTTGGCCGAGTTTCCGCCACGCCCTCACCCGCCCAAGAACTCATCGCGCCTCCCAATCCGTTTCACCGACTCGCCCTCGCTTCGCCAGCTCGCATCGCCGCAAAACGATTCTGTGCGAGCCGATAAGACGAACCTGCTAGCAGCGCCGGATTCCCAGGCTTCTTCACCCGCTTGTAGTCAGCCGTCGCCACTTCGTTTTCTCCTTACTGCCCGGCTATGCGGCCGAAAGCATACCAGTAATTCGGATCGGGCTCCTCCAAGTTCAATTTCTGGACGGCAGCGAGAAGGCGTGCCGTATCTGCGCCGAGGCCATCCATGTGGCGGTGTCGTCCCTAATCACCTGCGCAGCCGTGATTGCCGAGAGCTGCTATTTGTTGCGCGGCCGCTTCGTTCGGCCGTTACTCATTACGTCTCATCTGGCGGCCGCAGGAGCTTCTCTGGTCCTCGCGGCTTTCCACAATTGAATGTACGGCTCCAGATCTTTCATCATTTTTTGGAACTGAGGAATGTCCAGCGACTGCGCGCCGTCACTAATCGCTTTTTCCGGAGCGGGGTGCACTTCCACGATCAATCCGTCGGCACCAATCGCTACGCCGGCGCGCGAAACGGCGGGCACCAGGCTCCGTTTTCCCGTTGCATGGCTGGGATCGAGAATTACGGGAAGATGTGTCAATTCATTCAGCGCCGGGATCGCCGCGATGTCGCAGGTGTTGCGCGTTTCTGTTTCAAACGTGCGGATTCCTCGTTCGCACAGGATTACGTCGGAATTTCCATGCGCGACGATATACTCTGCGGACATCAGCAACTCCTTGATTGTTCCGCTCATGCCGCGCTTCAGCAGCACGGGCCGCCCGCATTTCCCCAGCGCCTTCAGCAAGATAAAATTTTGCATGTTGCGCGCGCCCACTTGCATGATGTCCGCGTACTGCGCAATCAAATCCACGTCGCGGTCACTCATCACTTCCGTGATAATCGCGAGGCCCGTGGCCTTCTTCGCCTTCCGCAACAGTTTCAGCCCTTCTTCTTCCATGCCCTGAAAATCGTACGGCGAAGTCCGCGGCTTGAAGGCCCCGCCGCGCAGAATTTTCGCGCCCGCCGCAGCCACTCCCTCTGCCGCGCGCATGATCTGCGCTTCTGATTCCACCGAGCAGGGCCCCGCCATCACCACAAATTCGTCACCGCCGATTTCCGTGCCATTCACACGCACGCGCGTCTTCCCTGCGCGGAATTGTTTGCTCACGAATTTGTACGGCGCGGAGATGCGCACGACTTTCTCTACCTGCGGCATGGATTCGACGGATTCCATACATGCCGTCACATCTCCCACTCCCACTACACCGATAACCACGCGCTCTTCTCCTTCTATCGAGTGCACCTTGTAGCCGAAATGTTCCACTTGGTTGCGCACTTCATCGATCTCCTGACGCGTGGCGTGCAGCTTCATCGAAATAATCATGGCTTGTTCCTCTCACATCCATTTTTTCTTCCCGAACTGTTCTAGAACCTTCTTCGCAAGAATCTTCCAAAATATTCCGTCCAAAAAAACCGTTCCATAAACCTTCCTTTGCCCCAAAATAAAAAAACCCACTCGCTGCGAGTGGGTCGAAAACTTCTTCCGTTGTTTCTTATTACAGAATCGCCCCTCGCCTCCTAAATGGGTGGGTACCAAAATCGAAACCAATACGAGTGGGTGCCGCGATCCATGGTCTTAGTGTATTTCGTCTTTCCTCCAGAAACAACAAATATTTCATCCGCTTCTTTGCGCGCGGGTGTCTTGGTCTCACGCCCAAGACACCGGCAATCCGTCGAGCCCCGAGGCTTCTAGCTCTAGATTTCAATTCAGCAGGACGGCGATGTGGTAGCGGGTGAAACCAGGGGTGTCGCCACCTCGGCATGCGCCGACGGCCGCCCTTCGATACGCGCGGCTCTTGACCTTCTGCAAAAGATCGTCGGGAAGTTTGTTGAGGTCTGTCACTTCAAAACGGATTGCGTAGGAGGCGGTAGCGCCGGCGAAGCCGTGGTCCAGGTTGCATGTTTTGCGAGCATCCGCCGTTACCTCCGCGGTCAGCAAGCCATTTCCCCTCAGCAGCAAAACCACCCTTTCTTCCTGTTGCTCCAAGCTCAAGGCTTCGACCGGGCGAGAAAAATCCTGCACGGCAAAGAGCCCGCCGCTCCCCCTCATGGTTGCGATGCCTACAGCGCTGACGTCGGCATTGAGAATGTTCTTACGGTGGCCGGGAGAGTGCATCCAACCGTTGTGAATGGTCTCGGGATTGGGGCCCACAGCAATATTTTCTGCGATCATCGAGAATCTCGCACCGGCCTTAGCGGCACGCTGGTCCAGAGGAGGCTCATCCAAACACTGATGCAAGAGCAGATTCTGACTCACCATGACCTGGGCGTGCTGGCGTGCAGCGGTGGCAAGTGCCTCATCCCATTTGAGGGGTTGTAGTCCGGCTGCGGAACGCTCGCGGTTGGTGGCATCGAGAAGGAGTTTGTCCTCAGCTGAGGGATGCGGCGAGAATGGCGGAGTCGCAAGCGGCGGACGATTCTGCTGGCGCTCTTGCGGATAAGCGGCGCAAATGCAAAAAAGAAAACAGAAAACGGCGGCCGCAGCTCCGAACGAACGCCCACTTTTCATAGGGAGCTAGCCGCGGACACGAACGGCGCTGAAGCTGAGGATGACGTGGCCGCCGGAGGTGGGCCGGCCGAAGCTCATCATCGGGCGGAAACGGGAGAAGAGAAGCATCTGGTCGAGTTGATGGCGCAAATCGGGGCTGTTGGGTCCGGAAAGAATCTGATAGTCAGCCATCTGGCCGTGGGCATCGACGGTGACGTCGACGAGAAGGCCATGAGGAAGAGATAGCTCAACCTCATGCTGCTCGGGTGCCCAGGCCTGCGGGTAATCCGACAACGTCAGCAGCTCGGCAGGGCGCAAAATATTAAGCGGCACGTCGTTCGAGACGGCGCGTACGGTGATGCCCGGGACCATCAATTGCAGGACGAGAACGAAAACCACAATCGCGGAAAAAACTCCGCCGGTGGCGGGAACGGTGAGTGGTCGAAAAACATTGTCAAGAAGAATTTCGGCGTGGTCGCGCATTTTGCGCAAGCGGCTGGACCATTCCCGAGAATGCTGCGCCTGAGCCGCGGCAACTTTGATCCGCACAGCCAAGTCGGCGGGCGGAACATTCTTCGGCGTGCGCGAAAGCAGGACAGAAAGCTTGCGGAAGCGTTCCAACTCGGCGCGGCAAACGGTGCAGCCGTTCAGGTGCTCGCCAATCTGTACGCGCTCCGCGACCGACGTGGTGCCCGTAATGGCGTCATCGAGATAGCCCGCCAGTTTTGTCCGTACCGTGGTGCACTTCATGGGAGCCCCTCCCCCGCGGTATTGGCACGCAGGGAATTCTCTTGCGAAGAATCACGTATGCGGCGGGCCGCAGAATAGGCGTCGCCGAAGGGCGATGGCTGCGGCTCGACCACGGAACTATGTGCACCTGCTTGCGACGCGCTGCGCTGCATGGCGCCATGCGAAGCAACACGCGGTTCCTGCTCACGGAGGAGCGGCTCGAGAACCTGCCGAAGAGCGCGGCGGCCACGAAGGATGCGTGACTTCACCGTGCCGACGCTACACTCGAGGACTTCCGCGACTTCCTCGTAGCTCAATCCCTCAAGGTCGCGCAGGATAACCGCGGTGCGAAAGACGTCCGGAACTTCCTGCAAAGCGTGTTGCACGGCGATCTGAATTTCGCGAGAGGCCAGTTGTTCAAACGGCGTTGCGCCGAGATCTTCAATTTCGATCGAAGCGTGGCCTTCTTCCGGCTCGGCGTCGATCGAGACATTTTTTTGCAGATGACGTTTGAACCATCGCCTGTGATTGAGCGCTTCGCGAATGGCGATGCGATAGAGCCAGGTCTTTAAAGAGCTGCCATGCCGGAACTTGCGAATCCCGCGGAAGGCCTTCAGGAAAACTTCCTGCGAACCGTCGGCGGCGTCAGAAGTGTCGCCCAGCATGCTCAAAATCAGGTTATAGACGGGTGCGTGGTAGTGGGTGACAAGCCAGTCAAATGCCGTTTCCGAGCCAGCTTGCAGCTCAGAGACGAGTTCGGCTTCATCGCGGCCCCAAGACAGGGCGCCTGCCCATTCTGACACTGCCGGCCTTTCCGGCCCCAATGAGATCGCTAGGGCCACCCTGCTGGTAGGTACAACCTTAGAACGTTGTACCCAGGCCTTCTTGCGAGTGCGATCCCCAAGTTGCTGGGATCTAGTTGTGACCCTGGGACGACGCTAACGCGTTGCCGCTCCCGAGGTCCGCTCCCGTTACATTAGACACCGGAAAGTGTGGAGATGTTTCCCGTGGCGGTGCTGCACTCGGCAACGGATGCCATTCTGGCAGCTTCGATGCAGGTGTGCAAGAGTACCCGCGGACCGCAGAGCCCGCTGAAATCGTTTGGCGGGGTTACCGTGGTTTCCTGAAACGCAGAACGGACGAATTGCTTGGTTCCGCTGGTCGTTCGCACCGGCATCGTTTCCAAGTGGTGATTCTACGAGAGTTATTCCAACTGGAAGGACGCTGAAGAACCGCATGGACCAAAGTGGCCTCGCTACTGGCGTCTTGCCGAGAATTGTGAAACTTGCTCATTCGAAACGAGTTGAAGACACTCCGTCCCAAAAAATGCAGAAGGGTATGAAGAGAAAGAATCTCATCCCCGGACGACTCAAGAGACCGGAAGGCCGCGGTGAATTGGAACTTGAGTTCGCGCAGGGGAGGCGTCGCTAGCAGGGCGAATAGCCAGACGGGAAAAGGGACATACTTGCTGCCCCGTCAGGGCTAGAGCGTGCCAACAAAAAAAACCGCCCGCCGCGGCCAGGCCGTGACGGGCGGAAAGTGGGTAACATGCCGAGGCATGGGATTTAACCATACGGCCAAATAGCCTTGCTTAGCGGTTCGCTTCGGCGGTCTCTTCCTTCTTGGCCTTCTCTTTCTTTTCTTTCCTCTTCAGCTCGTAGCCGATGATCTCCAGGATGGCGACCTTCGCCCCGTCGCCGACCCGGATCCCTGCGTGGATAATCCTCGTATAGCCTCCGGCGCGGTCCGCGAATTTCGGAGCGATTTCGCCGAAAAGCTTCTGCGTGACCGCAGGCGTCATAATGTAGGCCGCCGCCTGGCGTCGCGATTGCAGCGTGTCACGTTTTCCGAGGGTGATCATCTTCTCCGCCACGGGCCGCGTCGCTTTCGCGCGTGTCAACGTGGTGGTAATCCGTCCGTGCTCGAACAAGTTCGTGACGAGGTTCCGCAAAGTCGCGCGCCGGTGCGACGGATTGCGTCCAAGTTTTGATCCTGAATTACGATGCCGCATCGTCTGTCCCTTTAACTTCTGCTATCTGCTTTCGTTGTCTCGATCTGCTTCGACTGTCCGCAAACGCAGGTTGAAGACCGTCGAAAGTTTTTTCTCTTAACTTCAAACTTTCGACTGTCTCTACAGGCCGACCGTGTCTTCGCTAGGCGGAGGCGCCGTCTGGCTCGGCAGCGGCGGCCAGATAATCCGGCCGTGTTCGTCGAATTTCATGCCCAGGCTAAGGCCCATTTTGGTCAGTATATCCTTGATCTCGTTGAGCGATTTGCGACCGAAGTTCTTGGTCTTCAGCATTTCGTTCTCGCTCTTTTGCACGAGTTCGCGGATCGTCTGGATGTTCGCATTCTTCAGGCAGTTGTAGGATCGCACGGAAAGTTCCAGCTCTTCGACCGACCGGTCCAGATGCTCCAGTCGAGGATCGTTGGCGATTTCCTGCGGCAGTTCTGCCATCTCCGTCGGCTCTTCAAAGTTGATGAAGATGCTCATGTGATCCTTCACCAGCTTCGCGGCCAATCCGATTGAATCCTGCGGCGTGATCGCGCCGTTGGTCCAGACTTCAATCATCAGCTTCTCGTAGTCCGTCATCTGACCGAGACGGGCCGCTTCTACCGCGTAGTTGACCTTGCGCACCGGCGAGTGGACGGAGTCCACCGGAATATAGCCGATCGGCAAGTCTTCATCATAGTTGCGGTCCGCAGCCACGTAGCCACGCCCGTTCTTCACGCGCATCTCGATCTGCAGCTTGCCGCCTTCGCTGACCGTCGCAATGTACACGCTCTTATCGAGCACCGCGAAGTCCGCGTCTTCCTCGATTTGCGCCGACGTCACCGGCCCCGGATGATCGACGTTGAAGAAAATCGTCTTGGGCAGATCGGTGTTCAGCTTGATGGGCACCTGCTTCAGGTTCAGGATGATGTCGGTCGCATCTTCCACCACCCCGGGAATCGAAGAGAATTCGTGCAGCACTCCTTCGATCTTCACGGCGGTAATCGCGGCGCCTTCAATCGAACTCAACAGCGCGCGCCTCAGCCCGTTTCCAACCGTCGTGCCCCATCCGCGCTCAAACGGCTGCGCGGAAAACCGCCCGTACTTCTCGGTCAGAGATTCCAGCTCGGATGCAAGTCGCTTCGGCTTTTGAAAACCCTTCCACATCGTGTTCCTTCCTTCTGGCAGCCGAACGATCGGCCGCCTAAAACCAGATGCCCGCCCGGTTACGCCGGGCGCGTGCGGCGCCAACCGCCGCTCAAAACGCCGGATTTCACTCCGGCTTGCCGGGCCGCCGATGGTTTCTCCGGCGGAGCTCGAGGGGAGGGGCTTTGCCCCTCCCGTTCTTATTTCGAGTACAACTCCACAATGAGCTGCTCGTTGATCGGCGGCGTCTGCACGTCTTCGCGCTTCGGCAACGCCACAACCTTGGCTTTGAACTGCTCGCGGTCCTGTTCAAGCCACGGCACCGCGCTCTGGCTCTGCGCCACGTTCCGCGCTTCCAGCACCATGGCGTTCTGGTGCATCTTTTCCTTGATAGCCACTTCTTCGCCTACGGTAACGAGATAAGAAGGAATGTTGACCTTTTTCCCGTTTATGCGAACGTGACCATGCAAAACGAGCTGCCGCGCCTGCGAACGGGACGACGCCAATCCTGCGCGCCACACCACGTTATCCAGACGCCGCTCGAGCGTAATGATCAGGTTTTCGCCCGTCGGACCCTTGGTCCGCACAGCCTTTTCAAAATACGTGCGGAACTGCCTCTCGAGCAACCCGTAGGTGCGCTTGACTTTCTGCTTCTCGCGCAACTGCAGGCCGTAACCCGCGACCTTGGGACGCCGCGACTGTCCGTGCTGTCCCGGAACGAAGTTGCGCTTCTCGATCGCGCACTTCTCCGTGAAGCACCGCAGCCCCTTCAAAAACAGTTTCTGCCCTTCCCGGCGGCACAGGCGGCAAACTGCATCTCGGTGTCTTGCCAACTTCTATTCTCCCTTCCCAAAACTCTGGTGGGACAGACATTGCTGTCTGGTCCCTCGTATTCCATGGTTCATAAAATGGGCCGTCAAACGCGGCGCCTCTTCGGAGGACGGCACCCGTTATGCGGAATCGGCGTCACATCGCGGATCAACACGATGTGCAATCCCGCCGCCGCCAGCGCGCGCACGGCCGACTCGCGTCCCGAACCGGGCCCCTTTACGCGCACTTCCACGCTCTTCATGCCGTACTGGTCGCGCGCCACACCCGCGGCAGCCAGCGAAGCCTGCTGCGCGGCATACGGCGTGCCCTTGCGCGAACCTTTGAAGCCGATGGCCCCCGCCGAAGACCAGCACACCACGCGGCCGTCCGTATCCGAGATAGTGATCTGCGTGTTGTTGAACGTCGCAGCCACATAGACAACGCCGTGCGGTATAACGCGGCGTTCGCGCTTCTTCTTGAACTCTTTCTTGCGCTTTGTTGCCGCCGCCGGTTTCGCCGGCGCTGCTGTTGCGTCCGGCACCGCGCCTTTTTGTTCTTTTGCCACTGTCCACTCCGTTTCAGGTTCGAACGATTCTGAATTTCCTGCCTGGTAGCGGCGCAGCATGCTGCGCCGTTACCAGCAATATCCACACAATGCTAGCCCTTCTTGCCAGTGACTTTCTTCTTCGCCGCCACTGCGCCGCGCCGCGGACCTTTCCGGGTGCGCGCGTTCGTGTGCGTCCGCTGACCGCGCACCGGAAGATTGCGGCGATGCCGAATCCCGCGATACGCCTGGATTTCAATGAGCCGCCGGATGTTCATCTGGATCTCCTTGCGGAGATCGCCTTCCACGCGGCCTTCTTTTTCAATTTCCTGCCGGAGATGGTTAACTTCATCTTCGGTCAGGTCGCGGATCTTCTTCGTGTGATCGACGCCCGCCTTCGCGGCGAGCTTCTTCGCACGCTCCTGCCCGATGCCATAGATCGAGGTCAATCCGACCCAAAGGCGCTTCTGCGGCGGAAGGTCAACACCTGCGATGCGAGCCATTCTCTCTCCTTAACCCTGGCGCTGCTTGTGCTTCGGATTGGTGCAGATTACCCGCACCACACCACGCCGGTGGATCACTTTGCATTTGTCACAAATCTTTTTTACCGATGCCCGTACTTTCATTGCCTTTGCCCCTCGTTCCGACCGCTAGCGGCGATCAGCGGCCCGCCCAAAACGCGGGCCCTACAAACGTGGCCTATTAGATGATCTGGCCGCTTCCAAAGTCGCAGACCCGAAGTCGCGGGTCTCGAGACCCGCCACTAGAAAACCTACTTGTAACGATACACAATCCGGCCCCGCGTCAAATCGTAAGGCGAGAGCTCCACGGCTACTTTGTCTCCCGCCAGAATCCGGATGAAATTCTTCCGCATCTTGCCGGAAACGTGCGCCAGCACCTGATGCTTGTTCTCGAGCTCCACGCGAAACATCGCATTTGGCAGCGGCTCAATCACCGTCGCCATTACTTCTATGGCATCCTCTTTCGGATTTCCAGAGTCGCCCTTTTCTTTTTTCTCGCGAATGGGTCTCGCCATATGCTCCTGCGTTACCAGCGTCGGGTTGAAACCCGGCGCTGTATTCGACCGTACCAACCAGGGTGCACCTTGCTGCGCCCCTACAAAGATAGCTACCAGGACGGCCCGGTCATCCCCTTCGGCCGCGTCAGAATCCACGGCCCGTTCGCGGTGACCGCTATCGTATGCTCGAAGTGCGCCGAGGGGCTGCCATCCGCCGTCTCCGCCACCCACTCATCCCGCATCCGAACTTCCGGCCGGCCCGCGTTGACCATCGGCTCGACGGCGATGACCATGCCTTCTTGCAGCCGCGCCCCGCGTCCCTGTTCGCCGTAGTTCGGCAGGTTCGGTTCGTCATGCATCTTCGTGCCGATGCCATGTCCGACAAACTCTCGCACCACCGAATACCCGTGCTGCTCGACCCAGCTTTGCACCGCGTGCCCGACATCGCCAAGGCGGTTGCCGGCGCGCATCTTGTCAATCGCGCGGTCCAGCGATTCGCGGGTCACCTCCAGCAGCTGCTTCACTTCCGGCCGAATCTGCCCGACCGGAACGGTGACCGCGGAGTCTGCGAAATATCCGTCCACTTCCATTCCGAAGTCGATCGAGACGATGTCGCCCTCGCGAAGTTTCCGCTTGGGCGACGGAATCCCGTGAACAATCTCGCTGTTCACCGAAGTACACAGCGAACAAGGGTAACCGCGGTAACCCTTGAACGCCGCCTTGCCCGGCTTCGCGGCGATTTTTTCCTCGGCGAACTTCTCGAGGTCCATCGTCGTCAGCCCCGGCCGCACCATCCCCCGAAGCGCCGTCAAAATCTCGTGCACGACCAGCCCGGCGCGGTGCATCTTTTCCAGCTCTTCGGCACTGCGCAGATGAATCGCCATCGTTTCTACTGGCGGCCCTTCCCGGGCTGACTAATGCTTGCTGCGCGCGTGGTGCAGAGTCCGCCAAATCTGCTGCTCCACTTCTTCCACACTCTTTGAAGCGTCCACATCGTGCAACAGGCCTAGCCTCCGGTAATAAGCGACCAACGGCTCTGTCTGCTTCTCGTACGCCCGCAGCCGCGGCCCTACAATCTCTTCCCGGTCGTCCGGCCGCTGCAAAAGCTCTCCGCCGTCGTCGTCGCAGCGTCCCTCGACTTTCGGCGGGCGCTCGAAAAGATTATAAATCTCGCCGCCCATCTTGCATGTCCGCCGGCCCGTTATGCGCCGGAGGATGAGCGCGGTATCGATCACCAGGTGAATCACGAACGGCCGCCGATACCCATGCTGCTTCAACAACTCGCCCAGGAACTGCGCCTGAGCGACGGTCCGCGGAAACCCGTCAAACACGAAACCGTGCGAACAATCCGGCCGCTCGATGCGCTCCGCGACGATCTTGAGCACCAGCGAGTCCGGAACCAGCTCGCCACGCTCCATAATCGGCTTGGCCTTCACTCCAAGCGGTGTGCCCTTAGCGACATGCTCACGGAGCATATCGCCGGTCGAAAGGTGCGGCACGGAATACTTGGCGGCAAGTTTTTTCGCTTGCGTGCCTTTCCCCGCGCCCGGAGGTCCGAGAAAAATCACCGCGCGATTGAGCTCTTCCGGGGGCCGCTTTTCCGGCGCCACTGGGCTCGTCGCCATGTTGTTACCGCCGGCCGCGCAACCGGCCCTTTCGAGCAAATCCTTCGTAGTTCCGCATGACCAGCTGCGCTTCCAGCTGCTGCACGGTGTCCATGGCCACGCCGACGACGATCAACAGCGACGTGCCGCCGAAATAAAACTGCACGCCCAAACCTTTCAGAAACCACACCGGGAAGTGGCGATCAAACCAGGAACCGATACCCCATCCAATATGGTCAAGGTGAATGCCCGCGATCATCCATTCCGGCAGCAAACAAACGATCGCAAGATAAATCGCACCGATGAACGTCAGCCGCTTCAGAATCTTGCTGACATGCTCGGAGGTGTTGCGCCCAGGCCTGATACCGGGAATGAATCCGCCGTTCTTGCGCATATTGTCGGCAAGCTCCGTTGGATTGAAAACAATCCCGACATAAAAGAACGAGAACAGCAGAATCATCGTGATGTACACGACGGTATAGAGCGGCTCACCCCATTGCAGGCGTTCCTTGATGGTGTTCAAAAATGCCCAGCGGGTGCCCATCATCAGAGCAGCCGTCGCAGGAAATGCCAGCAGTGAACTCGCGAAAATCGGCGGAATCACGCCGCCGGAATTGACGCGCAATGGCAGGTAGGAAGATTGCCCGCCCATCACGCGGCGGCCGACGACGCGCTTGGCGTACTGCACGGGAATGCGCCGTTGCCCGCCCTCCACAAACACGATGAAGGCCACCACGGCGACCATCAAGGCCACCAGGAAGATCAGCGCCAGCCCCGTGAACGGCCCCCAAGCGGCTGTTCTTGCCTTGGTGATCAGATCATCGACAGCACGAGGCAAACCGACAACGATTCCGACAAAAATAATCAGCGACATCCCGTTGCCGATGCCGCGCTCGCTAATCTGCTCACCGAGCCACATGATGAACGCCGACCCGGTCGTGAGCGTCAGAATGGTCATCAGGGTGAAGCCAATTCCTGGATGATAGACCAGCGACTGGCCGCTCATACTCGTCGCTTGCAGCGTCGAAGCGATGGTCAGCGATTGGATCACGCTCAGAACGATCGTCAGATAGCGCGTGTATTGCGTGATCTTGCGCCGTCCAAGCTCGCCCTCTTTTTGCAGCCGCTCAAGGTACGGGAAAACCACCTGCATCAACTGCAGGATGATGGACGCAGTGATGTACGGCATGATGCCCAAAGCGAAAATCGTGAGTTTGCGGAAACTTCCACCGCTGAAAAGATCGAAGATGCCCAGAACCGAACCCTGCGCCTGCTTGAACATTTCCGCCAGCACGTCCGCGTTGATGCCCGGCGTCGGAATGTGCGCGCCGATGCGATACACGCCCAGCAGAGCCAGCGTAAAAAGCACGCGGTTCCGCAAATCCGGTATGCGGAACATGTTCTTGAGAGCTTCGACGAATCGTTTCATACTTTTACCCTGCGATTCCCGTTACGCTACGACCTCAAAAGTGCCGCCTGCTTTGGTGATCTTGTCTTTGGCCGAAGCGCTGAAGGCATGCGCGTGAATGGCCAGCTTGGTCTTCAGTTCGCCGTCGCCCAAAACCTTGATCGGATCGGTTACGCGGCGCACAAAACCGTGCGCGCGGAGCAAGTCCGGTGTTACCGTCTCGCCCTCCGGAAAAACGTTTAGTTCTTCCAGATTCACGACCGAATAGGTCACGCCGAATGGGTTATGAAACCCGCGCTTCGGCATGCGGCGGTGCAGCGGCATCTGGCCGCCTTCAAATCCGCGCCGGCGAGAATAGCCGCGACGGGATTTCTGGCCCTTGTCGCCGGAACCCGAGGTCTTGCCTAGCTTCGAGCCGATACCGCGCCCGACGCGCACCTTGCGGTGTCGGGAGCCTTTCGGCGGTTTCAAATTCGACAGGCTGACCGCCGACTTTTGCGGCGCAGCGCTCTTGGCGGCTTTGCGGCCGCTGGAAACCTTTTTCGCCATCGTCTTACTCCACCACTTCCACGAGGTGCCGCACCTTGTGGATCATGCCGCGAACCGCGGGCGTGTCCTCGCGCTCGACGACCTGATGCATTCTCCGCAGTCCAAGACCGCGGATGGTTTGGCGCATGTCATCGGTGCAGCTGATAAAGCTCACCACCCACTTGACCTTGACCGTGCCGCCGGCCCCCTTGCCGATTCTCTCGGTACTCGATTTTTTCTTGCTGGCCATTAGCTGTTCTCACCTGCCGCCACTTTTTGATAGCGGCCGCTGATTTCGTCGAGGGTCTTCGATCGTGTCTCCGCCACCTGGGCTGCGTCTTTCAATCCAAGCAGTGCGGCGAACGTGGCTTTCACCACGTTGTGCGGATTCGACGTGCCGAGCGACTTCGTCAGCACGTTGTGGATTCCCGCCACCTGCATGACCTTGCGCACGGGACCGCCGGCAATCACGCCCGTGCCTTCCGGAGCGGGCTTCAGCAACACTTGTGCCGAGCCGTAGCGTCCGAGCACCTGATGTGGAATTGTGGTGCCCTTGAGGTTCAGCTTGATCAGGTTCTTTTTGGCCTGCTCGATGGCTTTCTTGATGGCCATGGGAACTTCGCGCGCTTTTCCCATACCGAACCCGGCATGGCCGTGGCTGTCGCCAACGACTACGAGCGCGGAAAAGCTGAGATTCTTGCCGCCCTTGACGACTTTCGTGACGCGGTTGATGGCGATCACGTCGTCTTTCAAATCGGACGGATTCACCTCCAGGAGCCTGCGTACCGCTAAACTGTCTCGCAAGATTTGCTTCGACATAGGCTTAGAACTGTAACCCCGCTTCCCGCGCCGCATCGGCGAGCGCCTTGACGCGGCCGTGATACTTGTAACCGCCGCGGTCGAACACTACCTTCACCAGTCCAGCAGCTTTGGCGCGCTCGGCGATGGTCTTGCCGATCACTTTGGCTGCTGCAATGTTTCCGCCACCCTTCAAATTCTTTTTCGTTTCGCCGTCCACCGAACTTGCCGAGACCAAAGTCTTTCCGGTGAGGTCGTCAATCACCTGCGCGTAGATGTGTCCGAGGGAACGATACACGCAAAGACGCGGGCGTTCGGTGGTGCCTTCGACACGCTGCCGGACGCGTTCGTGAACGCGTAGGCGGTGCAGATTTTTCGATAGCTTGCGAACTCTTGCCGATGCCACTGTTTCTTCTCCTGGATACCTCTGCCGCCAAGCGGCAAGAAAAACTATGCCGTGCCGCCGGCCTTTGCTCCAGCCTTGCCGGCCTTTTTCTTCAGACGCTCGCCGGTGATGCGAATGCCCTTCTGCTTGTACGGATCGGGCGGACGCAGCGCGCGAAGATCGGCGGCCACTTGTCCGACTTTGCCCTTGTCCGGGCCGCTGACCACGATGTGCGTCTGCTTGTCCACGGTGATCTGAATTCCTTCGGGAACCGGGAACTCAATAGGGTGGGATTTGCCGAGCGCGAAAGCCACGATTTTGCCCTTCAGCTCAGCGCGGTAGCCGACGCCCACGATGTCCAAATCCTTCTTGAAGCCGAGCGTTACGCCGTGAACAGCGTTAGCGACAAGGGCGCGCGCAAGACCGTGAAGCGCGCGGTGATCTTCGGTGTCGCGAAGCGCCGTGAGCACTCCATCTTTCTGTTCAAACGTGATGCCGTGTGGCAGCGGAACAGTGAGCTTGCCCTTGGGGCCTTGCACGTCAACTTGGCCGCTCGCGAGAGCGATTTTCACGCCTGCAGGAACTGGAATTGGCTTGCGTCCGATACGTGACATTGATCTTTAATCCTCAAATCCTTTTCTTAGAGAAACCAATGCTACTACCAAACCTCGCAGAGAATTTCACCGCCTACTTTGGCTTTGCGCGCGGAACGGCCGCTCATCAAGCCCTTGGGCGTCGTCAAAATGTTGATGCCCAACCCGCCAACGACAGGGCGAATATCAGAGGCGCCCAGATAACGACGCGAGCCGGGGCGCGAAATGCGCTTAACCCCGGAAATGACGCTGCGACGGTCCGGCGTGTACTTCAGGAAAACGCGCAGCATTTTGCGCGTCTTGTTTTCGTCCACCATCTTGAAGGTCGAAATGTAGCCTTCTTCCTTCAGAATGCGGGCTATTTCCGCTTTGAGCTTTGACGCCGGCACGTCCACGCGCTGGTGCTTGGCGGCCGCAGCGTTGCGAATGCGCGTCAAAAAATCGGCTATGGGATCCGTTTGCATCGTGTCTCCTACCAGCTGGCTTTCACAACGCCGGGAATTTCTCCCTTGAGCGCCATACCGCGAAAACAGATGCGGCACATCTGGAACTTGCGGATATACCCGCGGGCACGGCCACAAACGCGGCAGCGGTTGCGAACGCGCACTTTGAATTTCGGCTTCTTATGCGTCTTTGCGATTTTTGCCAGGCGTGCCATTTATTGCGCTCCTCCAGGAACGCGCAGGGGGACTCCGAGACCCTTCAAAAGCTCCCGGCCTTCCTCGTCGTTCTTTGCCGTGGTCGTCAAGGTGACGTTCATGCCCTTGATTTTGTCCACGCGCGTGTAATCGATTTCCGGAAACACCAGCTGGTCTCGCAGGCCCATGGTGTAGTTGCCGCGCCCATCGAAAGCATTCGAAGGGAGTCCGCGGAAATCGCGGACGCGTGGCAGAACGACGTTGCAGAGCCGGTCGAGAAACTCGTACATTTTTTCTCCGCGCAGCGTCACGGCGCAGCCAATCGGCATGCCTTTGCGGATTTTGAAGTTGGCGATGGACTTCTTGGCGCGCGTGATGATGGCCTTTTGTCCCGTGATCTGGCCGAGCTCCACCGCAGCGGTATCCAGCAGCTTGGCGTTCTGGCTGGCTTCGCCGAGGCCGATGTTCACCGTGATCTTCTGCAGTTTCGGAACGGCCATCTTGTTTTCCCAGCCAAAGCGCTTCATGAGCGCCGGCACCGTTTCGCTGCTGTATTTTTCGTGTAATCGCGTCTTCATTTCTCTTCTCTGCCTTGTCCTTTACTTATCGATCGTCGTGCCGCAACGACGGCAGGCACGCACTTTGCTTCCGTCCGGGAGGATGTTGTGTCCCGTGCGGGTATGTTTGCCGCAGCTGGGGCAAACAATCATTACATTCGAAACGTTGACCGGGCCTTCTTTTTCGACGATTCCGCCCTTGATATTCTTCCCCGGGTTGGGCCGCGTGTGGCGTTTGATGATCGAAGCATGCTCCACCACCACGGTATTCTTCTTGGCGTTGATCGAGAGCACGCGCCCGGTCTTGCCGGCATCGCGTCCGGCGATGATTTTCACCTGGTCGCCTTTGCGGATGGTGATCGTATGCCGCTCGGCTCTTTCATGTCGCAGTGTCATGGCCTACCAAACCTCCGGGGCCAGCGAGACGATCTTCGTAAACTTCTTGTCGCGCAGCTCTCTTGCTACCGGGCCGAACACGCGCGTTCCCACGGGTTCGCCCGCTTCGTTGATTAAAACCGCGGCATTATCGTCAAACCGGATGTACGTGCCATCTTTGCGTCGCCGCTCTTTGCGCATTCGAACAATCACGGCCTTCACGACCGTGCCCTGCTTTACCTGGCTTTCCGGTGTCGCTTCTTTCACCGACGCGGTGATGACGTCGCCCAGACCGGCTTGCAGTCCTGCGTCGCCGCCCACAGGCATAATGCACATCAGCTTTCGCGCACCGGAATTGTCGGCTACCGTCAGCCAGGTTCGCATCTGAATCATCGTTGTGCTCCCCTGTCCCGTTTACTGCGCTGACGCGTTCCGCGTCAGCACTTCCTTCAGCCGCCAGCGCTTCAGGCGGGAAAGCGGCCGCGAAGCCACAATCCGCACCGTGTCGCCCTGTTTCGCTGCACGCTGTTCATCGTGAGCGTAAAATTTCTTCGAGATGCGCACCACGCGGTGATACTTGGGATGCTGGACCAGGCGCGTTACTTCGACGACAATGGTTTTTTCCATCTTCGCGCTGGTCACTTTGCCGGTGAGCACGGTGTGCTCGCCGCGCGTTTCGGTGCTGACTGCTGCTGCCGCTGGTGTTTCGGTTGTCATTACGCCTTCCCTGCTGCTTCGGACTTCGAGGCCGCTGATATCTCTTGCGCGCGAAGCAGTGTTTTCACGCGCGCCAAATCTTTTTTCGATTCACGGAGCCGCTTCAGCGCTTCCGCTTGTCCGGTCGAAAGCTGAAATCTCAGCCGGAAGATTTGCTCGGTCAGCTCTTTCTGCTGTGCTTCCAGCTCGTTCACGTCTGCTTCGCGAATTTTTTCAATGCGCTTTGGCATAGTTACAAGCTCCCCGCGCGAGTGATGAACTTCGTGGGAATCGGCAACTTGTGCGCCGCCAAGCCCATAGCTTGCTTGGCCGTGGCTTCGTCCACGCCGGACATTTCGAACATGATGCGTCCCGGCTTCACCACCGCCACCCACTTTTCCGGAGCGCCCTTGCCTTTGCCCATGCGCGTTTCCGCGGGCTTCTTGGTGAAAGGCTTATCCGGAAAAATGCGAATCCACAGTTTGCCGCCGCGCTTGATGAAGCGCGTGATAGCAACACGCGAAGCTTCAATTTGACGGTCGGTGATCCACGCCGCTTCCATGGCTTTTAGTCCATAGTCACCGAAAGCCAGATCGCCACCGCGCCAGGCCTTGCCATTGCGCCGACCGCGCATCTGCTTTCGGTACTTCACCTTCTTCGGCATCAACATCGCTATGTTCTCGCTTCCCTAATCTCAGAAGGCCGCCGGGCGGCCGGTCTTATTCTTTTTTATGCTGCAGCAACGACGTCGCGTTCTTTCTGGACCTTCGAAGCGCGTTTCGGCACGTTCTCGCCCTGATAGACCCAGCACTTCACGCCGATCACGCCGTAAGTCGTTTGCGCTTCGGCAGTACCGTAGTCAATGTCCGCGCGCAGCGTCTGCAGCGGGAGACGCCCCTGCAAGTACCATTCTTTGCGCGCGATTTCCGCGCCGTTCAAACGCCCCGCGACGCGCACTTTGATCCCTTTGCAACCAAAACGAAGCGCCGAGTCCACAGCTTTGCGCATCGCGCGGCGGAAGGCCACGCGCTTTTCGAGCTGCAGCGCGATCGATTCCGCGACAAGTTGCGCATCCAGCTCCGGACGGTGCACTTCCTGGATGTCGATGTGCACTTCGCGCTTGGTGCGCTTCTGCACTTCCTGTTTCAGCTTATCGATTTCCGCACCCTTGCGACCGATGATGATGCCCGGCCGAGCCGTGTAAATGCGCACAACGAGCTTGTTGGCAGCGCGCTCGATATCAATGGAGCTGATGCCCGCGCTCTTGAGCTTCTCCTTCAACTCGCGGCGCAGCTTCACGTCCTCGTGAAGAAGATCGGCATAGTCGCGGTCGGCGTACCAGCGCGATTTCCACGGCTTGTTGTAGCCCAGGCGAAACCCATAAGGGTGAGTCTTCTGTCCCATTACTTCTTCCCCTTTTTCGACGGCGTGCGCTTGCCGCTCAAAGCTTTGCGTACCCGCCGGATCGTTCCGCGCGCGCCCTTCTGCGCTTCTGCTTCGGCCAAGTTTGACGCGACGCGTTCGGCAGCGGCGACGTGGTGCTCGGCAACGCCGACCCACAAATGCGCCGTGCGCTTCTGGTAGCGAAACGCCCGGCCCATGGGCGCCGGACGAATCCGCTTCCAACGCGCGCCTTCGTTCACGTAGCACGTGGAAACAAACAACTGATCGACATCGAGCGGCGAACCGGAGTCTTCCGCCTTGCGCTCGGCATTAGCGATCGCGCTGCGCAGCACTTTCTCGATGTGCTTCCCGGCGCGTTTCGGTGTGTAGCGAAGCGTCTGCAAAGCGTCTTGCGCTTTTGCCCCGCGGATCAAATCCATCACGAGACGGGCCTTCTGCGGCGACATCCGCACGTGCCTGGCCAGCGCATGCGCTTCGATGGTACTTGTCGTTGGTGTCTGTACGTCGGCCATAGGTTATGCCTTCGGCGCCGGAGCTGCGCCGCCTCCTGCGGGTGCCGCAGCCGGCGCCGCGCCGCCTGCCGGAGCCGTGCCCGCGGCCCGCTCGAGCGCCGCTTTTACGGCGTGTCCTTTGAAGGAGCGCGTTGGCGAAAACTCGCCCAGCTTGTGCCCGATCATTTGCTCGGTCACATACACGGGAATGAACTTCTTCCCATTGTGCACGGCAATCGTGTGCCCGATCATTTCCGGCACAATCGTCGAGCGCCGCGACCAGGTCTTCACGACTTTCTTTTCGTTCCGCGTGTTCAGTCCTTCGACTTTTTCACGCAGGTGGCCATCCACAAACGGCCCTTTTTTCAGTGAGCGTGCCATCGATTCCCTATTCCTCCACTCGGCGCAAGCGGCCCCACGGCGCGCGTCGCATCTTCTTGAATCCCCGCACGGGCCCCGGAACGCGGTGCGACTTCGGGCAAAACGGGCACACAAACCGCGTGCCTTGCGCGTTCGGAATCCGCTCCACAATCACCGCCCAGCCCGGCTTGCAGAGCTTGTACAGAACGGGCTCCGGCGGCGGCACAACTACTTTCCCTGTCGGCCGCACGGGCTTCGTGCTCTTTGCCGCCGCGCGCTTGGTTGCGCCCTTTACCGGCCGGGCTGACCGCTTCGCGGCCGCTCGCCGCAACGATGTCCGCCGCCCTGCTGTTCGTGTCGTTCGTGTTGCTCTCATCGCCTCTGCTCTCGCCGGGCCGCTTTGCCATCAACCGCCCGGCTTCTAGCGTTTGCTGCGTCACGCTCGTTCGTTTCGGCCCTTTACTTCCTTCTCTCAACGATGTTGCGGTCCGTACGCTTGTTGTTGCGCGTCTTCTTGCCCAGCGTCGGGAAAGCCCACGGTGTCTGCGGGTGATTGCCCTTCACCTTGCCTTCACCGCCGCCGTGCGGGTGATCCACAGGGTTCATGGCCACGCCGCGAACCGTTGGCTTGATGCCGCGCCAGCGAGTGCGGCCCGCTTTGCCGAAGGTTTCGTTTTCGTGGTCGAGGTTGCCGACCTGGCCGACCGTCGCCATGCAATCCAGAGAAAATTTGCGAACTTCACCGGAAGGCAGTTTTACCAAAGCGATCTCGCCTTCCTTGCTCAAGAGCTGCGCCGAGCCGCCAGCCGAGCGAACCACTTGTCCGCCGCGGCCAGGATTCAGCTCCAGGTTGTGCACCATCGTGCCGGGGGGAATGTGCTTGATCTGCAGGGCATTGCCCGGAAGGATATCCGCGCCTTCGCCGGTCGAAACCGTCGCGCCCACTTCCAGCCCTACGGGATGAAGAATGTAGCGCTTGTCGCCGTCGGCATAATGCAAGAGCGCAAGATTCGCGCTACGGTTCGGATCGTACTCGATCGCCGCCACTTTCGCCGGGATGCCAATTTTGTCGCGGCGAAAATCCACTTTGCGGTACTGCTTCTTGTGGCCACCGCCGCGATGCCAGATGACGATTTCGCCGTGGTTGTTCCGCCCGCCCGAGCGCTTCTTCGGCTCGAGCAATGCCTTTTCCGGCTCTTGCTTCGTGATGTGGCTCTTGTCCACGACGGTGATAAACCGCCGCGAAGCCGTATATGGATTAAAGCTCTTCAGTCCCATCGCTGCCTCTTACCTTCTTGCGTAATCTCGTCTCGCTCGCCGTAGCCCCAAGCTGCTAGTAGTGCTACAGGTTCTCCGCGTACTCGATCATTTTTTCGTCTTTCCCGAGCTTTACGTACGCTTTCTTCCAATCGCGCCGGTAGCCTTCGTTCTGTCCGCGGCGGCGCATTTTGCCGACATAGTTCGCGGTGCGCACCGCCGCGACTTTTACCTTAAAAATCTGCTGAACAGCTTCCTTGATCTGTGTCTTGGTCGCGTTTGCGGAAACCTCAAACACCACGGTGTGCTGCGTTTCCTTTACACCCAGGCCTTTTTCCGTGATGATCGGCCGGCGAATAATCTGATAGTGCGGGGCAGACATGATTTATTCCTTCCCCTTTTTCTTGGCCGGTTTTTTTGCGGCTTTCTTGGCTGCCGGTTTGGCTTTTTTCGCCACTGCTGCTTTCGGCGCTGCTGCCGCCTTCGCCGGAGCGGCTGCCGGCGCGATCGTTTCCACGTCAGGAACAACCACCGGCCGCTTTTCCGGATCGAGCGTGTGGCTCAACCGCGTCACGGCATCTTTCGAGAGCACCAGCAGGTCGTGCTTCAGCACGTCGTAAACCTGGAGAACATGCGGAGCGGCCAGCTTCACGCCTTCTAGATTCCGGCTGGCGAGTTCCAGGTTGCGGTTTTGGCCATGCGAGACGAGCAAAGCTGATTTGCTGCCGTTCAGCTTTCCGAGAGTCTCGCGCAAGCCCTTGGTCTTGTGCGTTTCGAGCTCCAGCACGTCGACGACGGTGAGCTTTTGCTCCGCCAGCTTTGCCGACAGCGCCGAGCGCAATGCACCGAGCAACATTTTCTTCGGCAGCGCGTAGCTATAGTCGCGCGGCTTGGGCCCGTGAACGGTCCCGCCATGGCGCCACAAAGGCGAACGAATCGAGCCGACACGCGCGCGGCCGGTGCCTTTTTGCCGCCACAACTTCCGGCCGGCGCCGCTCACTTCGCTCTTGTCCTTGGTCTTGTGGGTGCCCGAGCGAATCTCGCGTTGATACCAGCGCGTCGCTTCGTGCAGCAGGTGCCGATTCACCTTCGCGCCAAAAATCGCGTCGGCGAGCTCCACCTGGCCCACTTTCTTGCCATCCAAATTGACTACGTCAACGACCGGCATAATTTCGCGTCCTTCTTCCCGCTAAACAAAATCTTCCTCGGCTTACTTCTTTTTGCGCGTCTTGCTGATAAAAATGTACGTTCCGCTTGGCCCCGGCACGGATCCCCGCACCAGCAGCAGGTTTTCGTCCGTATCCACTTTGACGACCTTCAGGTTCTTTGCGGTCACTTGCGCGTTGCCCATGTGACCCGGAAAGTGCTGGTTCTTCCAAACACGCGACGGGAACGAACTGCCGCCGATTCCGCCCGGCGCGCGGTGAAACATCGAACCGTGCGTGGCATCGCCGCCCGCGTAGTGCCAGCGCTTCACGCCGCCGGCAAAACCTTTACCTTTGCTGACGCCGCTTACATCCACAAGCTCGCCCGCTTTGAAATTCTCCACCAGCACGCGGTCGCCGACCTTCGTTTCGTCTTTCGACTCTTCGATGCGCACTTCCTGGAGCACCTTCATCGGCGCTACACCGGCCTTTTTGAAATGCCCGGTCATGGCTTTGTTCACGCGCTGCGGTTTCACGAATTCCACGAGCCCCAGTTGCGCGGCTTCGTAACCGTCGTTTTCTTTTGTCCGGCGCTGTACTACCACGCACGGCCCCGCTTGCAGCACCGTGCATCCGACGAGCGTGCCATCTGTCTGGAAGATCTGCGTCATGCCCAGCTTGATTCCGATAATGCCGTTGACCGCCATTGCCTCGTCTCTCTCTTCGCAGCTTGCCTGGTTGACGGCGTGGGCTGCGTCATGCTCAAGTTGCCGGGCTAAAGCCCGGCCCACAACGAACTGCTCTTACTTTGCGGCGTGACCGAATGCCTTAATTTCCACGTCCACGCCCGGCGGAAGATCGAGCTTCATGAGAGCGTCCACCGTGTCCGGTGTAGGCTCAAGGATATCGATCAACCGCTTGTGCGTGCGCATTTCAAACTGCTCGCGCGATTTCTTGTCCACGTGAGGCGACCGCAGAACCGTCCAGCGATTGATGGTCGTGGGCAGAGGAATCGGCCCGGCCACTTCCGCGCCGGTGCGCTTCGCGGTCTCCACGATTTCCTTCGTGGACTGGTCCAGAATGCGGTGGTCGTAAGCCTTCAAACGAATGCGAATTTTGTCGCCTTGTCTCATTTAATTGTTCCAAAACCCTCTCTAAATCCGACTACTCGATGATTTCCGTGACCGCGCCTGCTCCGACCGTGTGGCCGCCTTCGCGGATGGCGAACCGCAATCCCTTTTCAAGAGCCACCGGCGTGATCAGCGTCACTTCGCAGCTCACGTTGTCGCCCGGCATGACCATCTCGACGCCCGTGGGCAGCTTGACATCCCCGGTGACGTCCGTGGTGCGGAAGTAGAATTGCGGCCGGTACCCGGTGAAAAACGGCGTGTGCCGCCCGCCTTCTTCTTTCTTCAGGACGTAGGCTTCCGCCTTGAACTTCGTGTGCGGCGTGATCGAGCCCGGTTTGCAAACCACTTGCCCGCGCTCGACATCGTCCTTTTCCGTCCCGCGCAAGAGCAACCCGACGTTGTCGCCAGCCAGCCCTTCATCCAGCAGCTTCCGGAACATTTCCACACCCGTCACAACCTTCTTCTGCGTCGCCCGGAATCCCACGATCTCGATTTCTTCGCCAACCTTTACTTTGCCGCGTTCCACTCTTCCCGTGACCACCGTTCCGCGGCCCGAAATCGAAAAAATATCTTCAATGGGCATCGCAAACGGCTTGTCGATCTCGCGCACCGGCTGCGGCACGTTCTTGTCCACCGCTTCCATCAGCTCGACGATCGACTTCTCCCACTTTGCATCGCCATTCAACGCCTGCAGCGCCGAACCCTTTACCACCGCAATCGTGTCGCCCGGAAACTGGTAGCTCTTCAGCAACTCGCGCACTTCCAGCTCAACCAATTCCAAAAGTTCCGCGTCTTCCACCATGTCGCACTTGTTCAAAAACACCACGATGGCCGGAACGCC